>OHEI01000757.1_pt1 | contig 12309 bp, 10 predicted proteins | sample 1567241 | NCBI WGS metagenome assembly OHEI01 (sample SAMEA3879565, study PRJEB24766) | human gut metagenome | biome: human-associated habitat; feature: feces | place: USA | collected 1985/1987 | reverse complement strand
ATCTCACGGAAAACAACTTGCTCCAATACGCCGATCTTGAGAAGAAGGTCGAGGATGTTCACAGCTCCTATGACCGTACCGGAAAGGAACTGAAAGTTGTGGAAGCACGTCTTCGGGAAGTCCAACCGCTTATCAAAAATATCTCCAACTACCAGCGGCTCAAGCCCGTATATGACGCATTCCAGAAGGCAAAAGATAAGCCGGGTTTCAAAGCAAAGCACGAAGCCGAGCTTGTGATCTTTGAGGCAGCGAGAAGCACATTACTTGCCATGCAGGGCGATGAAAAACTGCCGAGCTTGAAGACACTGCAAGCGGAACAGCAGCGACTTCTTGAAGAGCAACAGCGGCTCTATGATGAACGTGCGAAGCTCAAAAAGGAAGCTCGGATGATCGACACCATGAAGGCAAATGTAGATATTTTCCTCAAGCCGAGTGTAGTCCAAGAGCCTGAGCAAATTCGAGATAATCAGAGAGAATAACAAAAAGACTGTGCTGGTTTTTGACCGGCACAGTCTTTCCCTTTAGCTGTATATCATCCAAATCGAAAATGATGAACGTCTCGTGCAAATCGGTCGTATTCATCCAAAGTTTACGAAACTCTATTGAATAGCAGACCTTCTTGTGCTATAATATAAGTTAGGTTTATTTTACATACTTTGCTGAGGTGAAAGTCATGAAAGCAAGCTACAAAAAGTTGTGGAAACTGCTCGTCGATAAGGAAATGAGCAAGGGTGATCTTCATAAGGCGTCCGGTCTTTCTTCAAGCACAATGACCAAGCTCAGAAAAGGTGAAGACGTGTCAATGGAAGCTCTGAGAAAAATCTGCATTTGCCTTGACTGCAATATCGGTGACATTGTGGAGTTTGTCCCTGACAACACAACACAGTCCTAAATATGGGACAGGCAATATGGTACAGTATGCTATTAGGAATGGAGCAAATATAATGGATCAGACGCACCCTTATAACGGCAGCTTAACTGCTGAACAGTTTCTCTTCTACGAGATAAGAATTGCCGCAAAATACTATGTTTCCGGCTTGAAAATTGATGAGGCAATCGAGCGGATTAAGAAGGATAACCTCTTTCAATATCCAACAGAGAGACAAGTTTCCCGTTTGGCAAGAGCTTGTTATAAGCGGCTGGACGCGCTCGGCAACGATCAGCTTGTTCACGAGATTGCCTCTGCACCAAATGAGATTGCAAAGCAGATCAATCTATACGCGGTGATGAGGTATAATCGTTTGGTCTGGGAGTTTATGATTCAGGTGATAGGCGAAAAATACCGCAATCAGGACATGAACTTCTCAAGGAAAGACATGAATGCGTTCTTTTCCAGATTGCAAGCACAGGATGATTCTGTTGCCGCTTGGAGTGATGCGACAATCACCAAAATCAAAAGTGTTCTCGTTCGGATGCTGATAGAGACAGGGTATCTGGATGGGCTGAAAGACACCACGCTGAATCCCGTTTTTCTCTGTGAAGAGCTTGAACGAGGTATCAAAGCAAACAACGATTATGATGCACTTTCGGCATTTAATTACTTTAGATAGATAGGCGGACACAAACATGATTAAACAGGAGTTGGACCGGATCAAAGAGCGTATCTCGAATAAGGACTTCCTTGAAAACAAAGGACTGAGCAATGAGGTTGGTATCCATGTTTTCTGCTACAAAGCGGAGGATGAGTTGATCGTTCAGGATTATATCCGCAGATTGAAAAGCGAGGCGAACACGCCATATCGGATTATTGAGTGCGACCTTTATGAAGTGTTTCTCTCCCTTTTGGAGGACAAGCGCATTCTGAAATCAGTTGCAGGGTTAGAAGAAAAACGAGGCAAAAAGTATCTTCTGGATCAGTTGCAGAAGATCGCCACACCGGAAGCTCTCCTTGCCAAGATGGACTATTCACCCCATATCAAAGGGCAGGATGTTCTCTTCATGACAGGCATTGGAAAAATTCATCCGTTTATGCGTTCCCATAAGATGCTTGATAGTATGCAGCATCTCTTTGAAGACATCCCTATTGTGATGTTCTATCCCGGAACCTTCAATGGACAGACGCTCAATCTATTCGACGAGTTCAAAGAAGGCAATTATTATCGGGCATTCAATCTGCTGTAATGGAGGTAGCAACGTGAAAATACAGAATATGTTCCAGAAGGACATCGAAAGAGACATCAACGGCGTTATCAAGGTTATGCAGGATGATGACCGGAGTTTGGAACAGGAACTCAGCGAATACATAATTACCAAGGAGCTTCGCCGTCACTTCCGCACATTCTTTGACAACTACACAAAGGCTATCGACCAGCCGACTGATAAAATCGGCGTGTGGATTTCCGGCTTCTTTGGAAGTGGTAAATCTCATTTCCTGAAAATCCTCTCTTATCTGCTTTCCAATCAGGAAGTCTGCGGTAAAAGAGCGATTGACTACTTTGCAGACAAATTCGATGACCCGATGATGTATGCTCAGGCGGTTAAAAGTGTGTCCGTGCCTACGCAGTCTATCCTTTTCAACATTGACATCGAAGGTCCTCTCACGAAGGATAAGACCGCAGTGCTGCGCGTCTTTGCAAAGATGTTCTACAATCACTGCGGGTTTTACGGCGATGATCTGAAAATTGCCAAGCTGGAACGCTTCATTGAAAAGCAAGGCAAGACGCAGCAGTTCCGCGAAGCCTTTGAGAAGGTCAATGGTGCGCCTTGGACGGAGACCCGCGATTCCTTTGCGTTCTTTGAGGATGACATTGTTTCGGTTCTGCAATCTACGCTCGGCATGAGCGAACAGGCGGCGCGGAACTGGTTCAATGGTGAGGAAACGAATGAACTGAGCATCGCCCAGCTCGTAGCTGACATTCAGGAATATGTAGACGGCAAGGGCAAGGATTTCCGACTGCTGTTTATGGTGGATGAAGTCGGTCAGTACATCGGTGACGATGGTGACTTGATGATCAATCTGCAATCTCTTGTAGAAGAGATTGGCATTCGCTGCCACGGCAAGGTTTGGGTCATGGTGACAAGTCAGGAGGCGATTGACTCCGTTGTCCATATCACCGGCAATGACTTTTCCAAAATTCAGGGACGCTTCAATACGCGCCTCAGCCTTTCCTCGTCCTCCGTTGATGAAGTTATCAAAAAGCGTGTTCTGGCGAAAACAGATGCGGCAGATCAGCTTCTTCGCATGGTCTATGACAAGGAACACGCCGTACTCAAAAACCTCTATACTTTCAACAATCCCGTTCTTGACATCAAGGGCTTTACCGATGGTGCGGAGTTTTCTGCAACTTTCCCCTTTGTGCCGTATCAGTTCATCGTGATCCAGAAGGTGCTTGCCGAGATTCGCAAGCACGGCAATTCCGGTAAGCATCTGTCCGGCGGTGAGCGTTCCATGCTCTCCGGCTTCCAAGAAGCAGCACAGGATGTGAAGGATAAGGATGAAAACGCTCTGGTTCCGTTCCATCTGTTTTACAATACAGTTCACACATTCCTCGAAAGCCCCATCCGACGGGTTATCGACCGCTGCCAGACTGCGGCAGACAATCACGATGGGCTTGAGCAGCAGGATGTCAGTGTTCTGAAGCTCCTGTATCTTGTGCGCTATATTGAGGACATCAAGGCAAATATCGACAATATTTCCATTCTCATGATCGATGACATCCGCACAGATAAGATTGCGCTGCGGGCGTCAGTTTCCGCCTCACTGGAAAGGCTTCTCTCGCAGAACTACATTTCTCGCAACGGCGATACCTATGCCTTCCTGACGGACGAGGAACAGGACATTGCCATTGACATCAAGAACACACCGGTTGACAGTGCGCAGGTCATCACCAGCATTGCACAGACGGTTTACGGAGAAATATATCCCTCCAAGAAATTCAAGCATGACAAGTATGACTTCGCCTATGACCAATACATTGACGAGACCCTGAATGGCTCTGCTTGCGGAGGAATGCGGCTTCGCATTGTGACCGTTGCAAGCGACTACTACGGTGCGCCGAACGAACGGCTCATTATGGATTCTCAGGTCAACAATGAAGCAATCGTTGTACTGTCCAATGAGACGCCGTATTTTGATGAGCTGGAACAGGCGATGAAGATCCGCAAGTATGTCAAGCAGCGGAACGTATCTCAGCTTCCCGAAAGCATTCAGGACATTATCCGCAAGCGGCAGCAACAGGCGCGCATTCTGGAAGAAAGAGCGCGTAGCTATATTGAAAAAGCTATCGTCGGTGCAAAGGTCATTGTCCACGGCGAAGTCATGGACATCAAGACTGGCAACGCGAAAGACAAGCTGGACGCCGCGATGAACGGTCTGGTTGAGAGCGTCTATTCCAAGCTCAACATGGTCAACCGTTTCGTAGAGAGCGACGCAGACCTTCTTTCCATCCTGAATGGAACGGATGACGAGCAGATTGCCTTCACCGGTCAGGGCGCAAACAACGAGGATGCGCTGAACGAGATCAGCCAGTGGCTCGAACTTCAAAATCAGAAGATGCTCAGTACCTCAATGGGCGATGTACAGCGCCGGTATCAGGCGATTCCCTACGGCTGGCGCGAAATTGATATTGCTGCGCTGATTGCTCGTTTGATCTCTCAGCAGAAAATCTCCATCAAATACGGCGGTGCTTTGGTTGGCAAGGACGAGCGCAGACTGGTTGATTATCTGCGAAAAAAATCCGAGATTGACAAAGCCGTCGTTACCCGCAGGATTGCCCCTTCCGAAGACCTTATGCGCAAGAGCATTGCCTTCCTCCGGGACTATCTTGGCGCGATGGACATTCCTTCCGACGAGGACGGACTGATCCGTTTTGTGCTGGACACCTTTACTCAAAAACAGGAGCATTATCAGGAGCTTCTTGATAATGCCTATTCTGAGTTCCGTTACCCGGAAAAGGAAGTTGTCACAAAAGCCCGCGACCTTATGAATGATGTTCTGAGCCAGCGCAGGGACAACGTTGCGCTGCTTACCCGCATGGTGCAGCGTCAGGAAGACCTTCTGGATTGCTCCGAGGACATGGAGGGTGTGGAGTTCTTCTTCAAGTCGCAGCGCAGTGTATATGATGAGGCACGGCGTCAGATGGACCGCGTGAATAAGGAACGTGACTACTTTGCTTCTGACGCGGATGTGTTGGATGTCTTCCATACCATTGCGACCATTCTTGCACAACCGAAGCCCTATGACCGCATTGGTGAGCTGCCGGAACTGATTCAGAAGGTTAAGGCGGCATACTCCGGTCTGCTGGATTTGAAGAAGGATGAGGTTGCCGAGAATATCCGTCAGTGTATGCAGGACGTTCATCAGCTTGCAACCGAAGCGCGGGATGCAGGAGTTCTGCTGCGTCAGGCAGATGACTACTTTGTCGGCAAGCGAGAGACGGCGAAGAACGCTTTCTCTCTCACCGAGCTGGACGCTATGATCACCCAGCTTCTCACATACAAGGATAATATCTGCCGACGCATGGAGGTAATGTCCGCTTCCCATCAGGAAGCAACGACACAGGGAGGCACAGGAGCAGCACAGCCCGCCCCGAAAATGCCAAAAATCACAACACTTCGCCGGTATGACCTCTGCTCTGTCAAGCGTCTGCAATCTAAGGAGGACATTGACCGGTACGTCGATGGAATCCGCGAGAAGCTGATGAAAACATTGGAAGGCTGCGACGGTGTGCAGATTAACTGATAACATTATAGAAGGGACAGAATGGTATGCAGGAAATTAGATGCCCCAAATGCGGTGAAGTATTTCAAGTCGATGAAAGCGGCTACGACCAGATTGCACAGCAGGTGCGTGATAGAGAGTTCGAGAAAGAGCTTGATCGTCGCAAAAAAGAGTTGGATGCTCAACGCGAACAGGAGCTTGAGATAATTCGCTTGCAGGAGGAAAAAGAGCATACTGCGAGTATCACCCAGAAAGATGCTGAGATTTCTGAGAAGGATCAAAAAATAGCAGAGCTGCAAGCCAAACTTGACGCCAGTGAAACGGCAAAGAAACTTGCTGTTGCAGAGGCGATTGAACAGAAGAATGCGGAATTATCTCAAAAGGCAACTGAGATTGCCGACCTCAAGGGCGAACTAAAGAACAAGGCAACTGAGAGCCGCTTGAGCGAGAAGTCCCTTCAAGAGCAGTATGAAGAAAAGCTCAAGCTGAAAGACGAACAGATTGAGTATTACAAAGACTTCAAAGCACGGCAATCAACAAAGATGATCGGTGAGAGTTTGGAGCAGCACTGCCTGACACAATTCAATGCGATCCGAATGACGGCTTTTCCAAACGCCTATTTTGAGAAAGACAACGACGCCAAAACCGGCAGCAAAGGTGACTTCATTTACCGTGAGTGCGGAGAAGATGGTACGGAGTTCATCTCCATTATGTTTGAAATGAAGAACGAGGCTGATGAAACCGCCACCAAGCACAAGAATGAGGACTTTTTCAAAGAATTGGATAAGGACCGAAACGAAAAGGGCTGCGAGTATGCAATTCTTGTCTCTCTTCTTGAAATCGACAATGAACTGTATAACAACGGCATTGTGGATGTGTCCTATAAGTACCCAAAGATGTATGTTATCCGTCCGCAGTTCTTCATTCCGATGATTACACTCCTGCGGAATGCTGCGAAAAACTCCTTGCAATACAGGCAGGAACTTCAAATTGTTCGTAATCAGCAGGTTGACATCCGCAACTTTGAGGAAAACATGAACGCCTTTAAGGAAGGCTTTGCCCGGAACTATCGTTTGGCAAGTGAGAAGTTCTCAACAGCGATTGATGAGATTGACAAGACAATCGACCATTTACAGAAGACGAAAGCAGCACTTCTTTCCTCCGAAAACAATCTCCGTCTCGCAAACAACAAAGCGGAAGACCTTAGCATCAAGAAGTTGACAAAGAACGCTCCCTCTGTTAAGGCGATGTTTGATGAACTGGGGCAAGAGAAAGCGTAATACACGCATAGTTAGGAGATAACGAGCATGAATAAAGGTGCAATTCAGAAGTTTGCGATCTGGGCGCGGAACGAGCTGATCGCTCAGGTTTCCCAACGCGCCTATCAATATGGAATTGACGAGTCCGGCTTCGGTGACGCCTCTGCGGACACCCTCAATGGGCGGCTGCTGACGGCGGAGGAAAAGTCCCAGCGGCAGGAACTCATCAAGCAAATCAAGGAAAAGGGCTACAAGCAGGTCATGGAAGAGGTTGCCTACACTTGGTTCAACCGCTTTATTGCCCTGCGCTTTATGGAGGTCAATAACTATCTGCCCTCCCATATCCGCGTGTTCTCGGATGCTTCCGGCGCGTTCAAGCCGGAGATCCTGAACGATGTGCTGCACATCGATCTGCCGGGACTGGACAGCGGCAAGGTGGCGGAGTATATCGAGAGCAACGACACCGAAGCCCTCTACTGCTATCTGCTGCTGACGCAGTGCAACGCGCTGAACAGTGCGCTGCCCGTTATGTTTGAGCGAATGGGTGGCTACACGGAAATGCTGCTGCCCAACAACATTCTCCGTCAGGACAGCGTTCTTGGTCACATGGTTTCCGACATTCCCGAAGAGGACTGGCAGGATGCCGTTCAGATCATCGGCTGGCTGTACCAGTATTACAACACCGAGTTGAAAGACGATACCTTCGCCCAGCTCAAGAAGAATGTCAAGATCACGAAGGAGCGAATCCCTGCCGCGACGCAGCTTTTCACACCGGACTGGATCGTCCGCTACATGGTGGAAAACTCCCTCGGCAGGCTTTGGCTGGAAGGTCACCCTAACGCCGAACTGCGGGGCGGCTGGAAATACTATCTGGACGAAGCCAAGCAGGAACGGTCGGTGGAAGACCAGCTTGCTAAGCTCCGCGAGGAATACAAGACCATCAAGCCGGAAGAGATCAAGGTCATCGACCCCTGCATGGGCAGCGGTCATATCCTTGTCTATGCCTTCGATGTGCTGATGCAGATTTATACCTCCGCCGGTTGGGATCAGCGGGAGGCGGCGCAGAGCATCCTCAGGAATAATCTCTACGGTCTTGACATTGATGACCGTGCGGCGCAGCTTGCCTACTTTGCGGTCATGATGAAGGCTCGGCAGTATGACCGGCGTTTGCTCACGCGCGGGATTCAGCCGAATATCTACTCCATCCGTGAGAGCAACGGCATTCAGGCAATGACCATCGAATACTTCCACAAGAATGATCCGAAGCTGAAAGCCGACATCGAGCGTATCGTCACCGAAATGGTGGATGCCAAGGAGTACGGCTCCATCCTGAACGTCACGCCCGTGGACTTCGCCGGACTGTACACCCGGTTTGATGAGATCCGCAATGACATCAACATGATGCAGATGTCGGCGCTGGACGAACTGCTGCCGCTGGTCAAGTGCGCCGAAGTGCTGGCACAGAAGTACGATGTGGTGGTGACGAATCCGCCGTATATGGGCTATTCTGGCTTTGATGCAAAACTGGTTTCTTTTGCAAAATGCAATTATTCAAATTCCAAGTCTGACATGAGCACTATGTTTATGGAGCAGACGCTCAGAATGTGTACCCCAATCGGCTATATGGCTATGATAAATATTCCTGTTTGGATGTTTATAACCAGTTATGAGCAACTAAGGAAAGAAATAATTACACAAAGGACAATCATTGACTTACTTCATCCGGGAAGAGGTATATTCGGATCGGATTTCGGATCAGTTTCTTTCGTAATTCGATCCAAATTAATTCGAAATTACAAAGCAGTGTATAATAGGCTATTTAACGAACCTGTGGAGGTTAAATCGCCGGAAATAAGAGAACAGCAGTTTTTGAGTGGAAAAGGGACGTTCTTGGCAAAACAAGAAACCTTTCTACAAATTCCGGGATGCCCCATTTCGTATTGGGTCAGTGACAGTATCTATCGCGCGTTTGTTAATATGCCTTCTCTTGGAGAAATAGGGGCCACAAAAACCGGAATGACAACAGGTGATAATAATCGTTTTTTAAGACTGTGGTATGAAATTGCTAAAGATAAGGTAGGCTCGAAGTATGAATTTTATAGTAAAGGAAGCGATTTCCGACGTTGGTACTGTAGCGTCAGCAATGTAATCCTATGGGAAAACAATGGCGATGAAGTTAAAAACTTCAAAGGCTCTACAATTCGAAACGAAGAGAGCTTTTTCAAAAAATGTATAGTATGGAATCTAATTACTTCTGGCGCTTTTAGTGCGCGTGCCGTATTTCGGCACAAGTGCGTCATGGGTGATGCAAGTCCAGCGGCGTATGTTTGTGAAGATGACTATTTATATACTTTGGCTTGCCTAAATTCGAAGCCTGTCCAGCAATTTTTGAATATCATCAACCCAACAATAAACTGTAGTTCAGGCGTATTAAGTGTAATACCAATAGCTCAGAGCAGTAGCAAAGCCAAGACTACTATAAATGAGAAAGCAAATGAAACCGTTAATCTTTCAATTGCCGATTGGGATTCCTATGAAACCTCATGGGATTTCAAGCGGAATCCACTGGTGTGATATGGAAGCCGAGTAATAGCGTCATTACAATTAGTAAGATACCTAATTTCTCAATACTCTAACTACCAAAGGAGAATATATCATGGCGAAGGATAAGTTGAAAATAATGCTTAGTTTCATGCGCGAACTCAACGATAATAATATTCCCTGTGCCGCAGATTATGATATTACTGCGGATGAATTTGGAGACATTATAGAGATGTGTCAAGATGCAGGGCATATCAAGAATGCAAAGGTAATTAGAGGTGGTCAAGGAAATAAAGTCTGCGGCTTGTGGCTGGATACAGTGAAACTAACGCTTTCCGGATTAGAATACCTGCACAATAACTCTGCACTGATGAAAACATATAAAGGAATGAAATTCATACAAGATTGGCTGCCGTGGTGATTCTGCGAGAAAGACTGATATTCAATGGATCAGTATATAGATAAGGATTTGAGAAGCAGACCTATGGGCGGAATGTTTTCCAATAAATACGCCGCTTCACAACACATATTCGGAGTATGATTACGGCTCCCACGAAACCTCGTGAGACTACAAGCGGAGTCTGTTGGCTTAGGAGGAAAGCATGGCTGATATAATTATCTTCAACAACAGTCAAATAACGCAAATTAGTCATCTGTTTGGTGACCGGGTGATGACAGGAAGTGAAATTGCGCGCGTGTTCACCCGACTCGGCATTTCTGATAGCAGTGGAGAGTCTACAAAATGGCGCAGGCTGGAATACGCCTTTACCGCTCGCCAGAATAATGACCACGCAGGAAATGCAATCTTGCGTTTTATTCAAGAAGTATTGTCACCTGTAAACTATGTTCAGCGGCAAGATGAATTTGAGGATTACCGTTCCGAGCTTAATGGCATCCTTTCGTTTAGTGGAATACAATATCGGAACGACGGAAAGTTTGAAAAGGTGTCAGCAGCAACGACTATAAGCGATGCTCAAAAAAGAATACAGAGCATTTTACCCAAACTTCGTCAACGAGGCGTTCACGCACGCGTAATTCAGTACTGCAACGAAGAACTTCTGAAAGAGAATTATTTTCACGCTGTTCTCGAAGCAACAAAAAGTCTCGCAGAGCAAGTTAGGCAGTTGAGTAACCTCACGGAAGATGGTTCGCCTTTGTATGATAAGGCATTTTCAACTTCCTCGCCATATTTGATATTAAACAGCCTCCAAACTGAAAGCGAAAAGAACCAACAAAAAGGTTTTTGTCTAATGTTAAAAGGTATAAACAGCATGGTGCGAAATGTTACTGCACATACGCCTAAAATCAAGTGGATTATTGATGAGGATGAAGCAGTAGACATCCTAATGACGATCTCGTTCCTGAATAAGTACTTGGACAGTTGCCAAGTTGTAAGAATGGAACCCTGAAATGATAAAGCGCAACGAAACAAAGGAGAAACGCTATGCCATATTTAGAAACTGTTCAAGAGTTTCCAAATGATGGAACATCGCTTAGAACTGACTTGCGACTAACTTGCAACCTGACACGCAAGATCAGTATTCAAGTTGTAGGAGGAAATATTGATATGGGAAAACTGATTTCCGAGAAATATGCTGCTTCGCAGCACAAAAGCAATCTCCGCAACATCCGCGGAACCTTTGCCGCCGAGGGCATGACGATCAGCAAATCCACCCGCAGCAACCTTGATCGCATTGCCAGCGGCCAGACCAGCTATCAGCAGGTCTTGACCGAGCTGCGGGCAAAGTACGAAAAGAGAGGATAACGCCATGTTCTCCAAATATGACGTCTACACCACAGTCCAGTCCATGTACTGTTATCCGGACAGCGATGTTCTGAAAAATAAGCTGAATATCCGCGATAAGGCGGAGCTGAAACAGGCGGAAGAAGAGTTCACCGCCGTTAAGCAGCTTGTTTTGCTGCAAGAGCCGATGAAGGGACGCTTTACGAAAACGCATCTCCTGCGGATTCACCGTTTTCTCTTTGAAGACTTGTATCCCTTCGCCGGTCATATCCGCAGGGAGCAAATCAGCAAGGGCGATACGATGTTCTATCCACCGGAGATGATCGACCAGCAGTTGGGGCGCGTCTTTGATGAGATCCACACGAAGAAGCTGCTGTCAGAACAGGATTCGGAAAAGCAAATTCAGAACCTCTCTCGTGTAATGACGGAGCTGAACATCATTCATCCATTCCGCGAGGGCAACGGACGCAGCATCCGCGAGCTGATCCGCTGCATGGGATTGGAATACAGTCTGCGGCTGAACTGGGGCAATACCGACCGCGACACGCTGATCGACGCCGCGATTGCCTCGGTGGATGATGATATGGCGTTCTGTGATGTCCTGACGCAATGTTTGGAAACGGAGGAATAAACAATGGGAAGACTGATTTCCGAGAAATATGCTGCTTGGCAAGCCGAGTGCGAAGAGCGTTTCCTGCAGCTCAAAAAGAACGAAGAAGAACTCAACCGCATTTTCATTGACATTTACGGTTTGCAGGACGAATTGACGCCGGATGTGGCGGACAAGGATGTGACCGTGCATCGTGTGTTTGACAGTAAGGACGATGTGCCGGAGTCTATGAAGGGCAGCAACTATGTCCGCACCATGCGCGACGAGATCGTCTCCCTCATCTCCTATGCCGTGGGCTGTATGTTCGGACGGTATTCTCTGGACGTGGACGGGCTTGCCTATGCGGGCGGCGAATGGGACGCCAGTAAGTATAAGACCATCATCCCGGACAACGACAACATCATCCCCATCTGCGATGACGAGTATTTTGATGATGACATCACCGGACGCTTCGTGGAGTTTGTCCGCAAGGTCTACGGCGATGATACGCTGGAAG
>OHEI01000742.1_pt1 | contig 12466 bp, 8 predicted proteins | sample 1567241 | NCBI WGS metagenome assembly OHEI01 (sample SAMEA3879565, study PRJEB24766) | human gut metagenome | biome: human-associated habitat; feature: feces | place: USA | collected 1985/1987 | reverse complement strand
CGGAGAGGGCTGCCGCTAAATGCGACAGCCCCCTGTTTTTATGATTTCTTTTTTGTTTTTGTTTTTCGTCTGTGTTTTGCAAAGCAGATGACGCTTGCCGTGACAAGCCCCAAGCCAATAACGAGCACCCAATGCAGATAGTAGGTGTTGAGGAACGGAACGAACGAATAGACGGGCACGCGTGTTGTCGCCATGCGGTGTTCTTCGGATATCTGCGTTGTCCCGTCGGGGAGAATCTCCATCATCGGGCCGTGGTCGTAGGTAACTTTTTGATACGACTCAATGACCTGCGATAAAGTCAGCAGTACGCCGACGATTATGATTCCGAGCACGAGCGTGATTATGCCCGCGATGAGCAGCTGACGGCTCTGCTCCGCATTTTTGACCTTTTCTGCGGTGCGGGCTACTGCGGGGATGTCCTCGTCGCTGTCGAGTCCGTCCTTTATAAGATAGTCGGTCGTGACGCCGAAAAGCTCGCTTAACTGAACGATGTTGTCCGTGTCCGGGACGGCAGTACCCGTTTCCCTTAGTTAAAGATATTGTTTTATCTGAGTGCCAGTTGCTGCTGACACTCAGTTTTTTTGTATCAATCAATTTTGCCGACAAAGCGGTAGTAAATCTCTATTTTCTGTTCACGAAAGCCGTTATCGTATTTGACTGCTTCATGGACTACGATTTTATTGATCATGTTGTTCAGTAGTTCTGCGGTCAGTTCCGTAGGCTCAGAATACTGTTTGACAATCTCAATCCATTTCCTTGCATCTTACACGGACTGTTTGCTTTCTGATAAGGCCGCTTTGAGTTTCTGGATTTTTTCATCCAGTTCAAGCTGCTCCATCTGGTATTTCTGAGACAGCATATTGAAGTTGTACTCGGTAATGCGTTCGGAAACTCTGTCCTCATACATTTTGGCAAACAGCCTATCAACCTCTGTCTTGCGCTTCTCAGCTTTTGCAAGCTCCGCTGTGTGTTTCTTCATGGCAGCGGCTCTTTCCTTGTCTCCAGCCTTCAGGATGCTCTCTAAGAGCTTTTCTTCATCCTCTCGGACAGCTTTTGTCCAATGCTGAACTCGGAGCAATACATAGGTGTAAAGCGTATCGTAGCGGATATAGTGCATGGAGCATTTACCGGTGCCTTGTCCGTAATTACTGCAATGGTAATGACCATACGGCGTTTTATTCTGATGATTCTCACCATAGGCAAGAGACCAGCCACAGTCAGCGCATTTTATAAGACCGGAGAAAATCTTGGTAGTGCCATCTTTCTGCTTTCTTCTGCGGGAAGCAATCTGCTCCTGCACATGATAGAAAACATCTTTGGAAATGATAGGTTCATGTGTATTCTCGATACGAAACCATTCTTCCTTTGGCTTGCGGATTTTCTTTTTGTTCTTGTAAGAAATGTTGGTCTGCTTGTTGTGGATGCTGTTGCCGATATAGGTTTCATCTTTCAGAATTTCCTTTACCTGACCGATTGACCAATCGTACTGTTTTTCCTCTGGGGCATCTGCGTAGATGTGAGCAAATGTTCCGTATCGGGTGTAGTTGAGCCAACCGGATGTGGGAACCTTTTCTTCAATAAGCCTATGGGCAATACTTGCAGCACCGGAACCATGATAAGCAAGTTCAAAGATTTTCTCGACGATCCATTTGGTTTCCTCATCCACCACAATAGCATTTTTGATTTCAGGATGCTTCTTGTAGCCCAAAGGTGCGTAAGTACAGATACGTTGACCGGCAGCGTGCTTTGCACGAAGCGCAGCCTTTACTTTACGGCTGGTGTCCTTGGCAAACCATTCATTGAACAGATTTTTGAAAGGAACGCAATCACTGAGACCTTTTTCGGTATCCTCATTTTCTGTAACAGCGATATAACGGATATTCTTCTCTGGGAACACAAATTTCAGATAGTAGTCCATCATAACGTGTTCACGACCAAAACGGGAAAGGTCTTTTGTGATGATGCAGTTGATCCTTCCCGCATCCACATCGTCAATCATTCGCTGAAATGCTGGTCTGTCAAAATTCGTACCAGACCATCCATTGTCAATATACTCGTCCACCGCATGGAATTGGTTGTCACGGGCAAACTGCTGTAAAATGGTTCTCTGAGTTTCAATACTGACGCTGTCACCAAAGTTTTCATCGTCACGGCTTAATCTATAATATAGTGCGGTATTGTATGGTTGTTTCGTTCTAATCCTCCTTCTTTGAAACAACCCACGCTTACAATACTTCGTGTCTGTATTTTACTATATGCGGGAGCTGTTTTCAATTTTGTCACCTACAAACTTGACATTATTTTTTCTGTGTTTTCACCGCAAAACGGATTACATCTTCGATCACGTCGCCAACGGTCTTTCCGTTGTCTGCGAAATGCTCACTGATGGGAATGATTGTTTTACCAACAATCAGATAATTTACTCCATCCTCTGTGAAATAAACAGAAGTATTTTCAAGTGTAGGCTCCGGTTCTTTCCATTCATCATCAAATCGGTGGTTACATTCTTCGATGACTTCTGGTGGTGGATTGAAAATAGGATTGAAGCAGCTGCTCCATACATCCAGTTCATAATCGCTGTTTTCATAGTTGATTTCTTCATAAGCAATTTTGTGGTTCATTCATTTCCTCCTTCGTGTGTTGTCTGTTTACTTCCGCCCAATTCGGGTAGAAGTAAAACAAAAAAGCTGCCACACAGAGCATCAAGAAATAAGCACAAGAACACTTGCACTTATCTGATGGTTCTATGTAACAGCCAACGTGAAGAAGGACTCGTCCCTTCACAAATATGTCGGACTTCAAATCGGGTAATCCCGCAAAACTATAAAATCAATCTCGAACCGATATTCAATTTTCTGCGTTTATTCTACTGGATAATTGTAGAAAAAACAAGTATGTCGAGGAGTGCCGAAAAAACATTTTTCACTTCAGCGCAAGTTGCACAGAAGTTATTTTTTATCATGTTACTTCTGGACAAATTGGCCAGAAGATGCACTCTCGGAAACGCTCAGAATGAGCGAGCAGCCATCATCGAAAGATGATGTTCGAAGGGGATTGGGGATGTTGCCCCAACAAGCACTTTTTGCAAAAGCACCGAAAGGTGATTTTGTGAAAATGAGTGAACCTGTACAGGTTTACACTGCTTGCCAATTTGTGAAGGGGCAAAATATGGCTCTAATTTATTTCCAACTTGGGAATAATTCCGCTATGCCACCTGTGTCCAATTCGTCCACAAGCCGAAATGTTCTTTTCCCATATTTGAACTCGTGCCCAACTTGGGTACAAGTGAAATTAAGAGTTCTCACGATCGGACCTGTTCCCAAATCGGGAACAAGTCAAAGAGCAGGAACCGTACCTCTCGCCAATTTGGCGAGAAGTTATTTTTATTCCCGACGAGTTGTCGGGAAGCTGTATGGTAACTTCAGACCAACTTGGTCCTAAGAAATATTGTATCGTTGCAGAAAAATGACTTCGTCCCAAATTGAGACGAAGTCATTTCATATAATTTTTATACTATGCTACCCAGTTATAACCGGTCATTGCCTGATCCACAATATGATCAAATACAAGCGTACTTTTTCTCAAGAAAACTTCTCTGTCATAGCTTTCCGGCAAGAACTTATTTAGGATATAGACAATCTCACCTTTTACTCGCTCCTTTGGCTGCGGATCGTTTTGCCATCCCACAATGAACAACTCATTGCGTTTTTCTGTAAGTGTGTTGTAGAGTTCTTTTGCTGCCAACTTCACATGTTTTTCTTCATCGGCAGTAAGTTGCTCTTTTCTAAGAAGGTCAAACAACTCCAATTCAGCCTCCGACAATTCTTCCTTAATATGACGTTCTTCTTCGGTACGAAGTTCTTCCATCAATTTCAGAAGTTTCTCATAAAAATCATCGTTTTGAGAGCCACCAGCGTTGTACTCGTCAATGATGTTTCTAAAACGCTCCGCAAATTTTGTACGGGTTATGTTGCGTCGCAGCATTTTCTGAAGCTTTTCTTCGATGTATTTACGAAGATTTGCAATTTCAAGATTCTTATTCTTCAACCTTTTAAATTGAGACCGGAGTTCATCAATATCCAGTTTGGATAAATCAAGCTCTTTGCCTGCTTCTGTGATAGTGTATTTTCTCGCATCTGCTGCGGTAATAACACTCTGGTCCAGCAGTTCGTTGATTCTGGCTTGTGCCGCTTCAATTTTTTCAGGACGAATTTTGCCATCGATGATTCCCTTTAGATAAAGAATGGCATCTTTGTAAGCTGGCTCGAAATCCATCTTGAAAATATCTGGTCTAAGCGACTCGTACAGGCCATCGACAGTATTTGCCAACACAGAAAACTCATTCTTCACATCATCGTTGCCTACAATAATATTGGCGTAATCCTCAAAGATCGATAGATTCTTGAAGGTATTACCATCTTCAACGACTTTTCCAAGATCCACATTATGACTCAGGCAGAATACTCTTGTAAGATCAATCGCTTCGTATAACTGCTCCAGAAGTTTTTCTACATCCTTTACCGGCATTAAGCCACCGTCATCAGACGCATAATCAGCCAGAGCACGTTTCAGATACTTGAACACATCCAAATAGTCGATGATTAAACCACATTCCTTGCCGTTATATACACGGTTGGCACGGGCAATGGTCTGCATCAGCGTATGACCTTTCATCGGCTTATCCAAATACAAGGTGGAAACAGACGGCGCATCAAAACCGGTCAGCCACATTGCGCAAACGAACACCAGTTGCAATGGATTGTTGGGGTCTTTGAAATTATCCTCAATATCAAAACCGTTTTCATCAACTTTGTTCATGCGATCACGATGCGGTTTTATCGACAATCCTTCCGCTGCAAATTTAGCTTCTTCATCAGCATCTTCACTGATGACAACAGCCATTTCCACTTTGCGCATATAATCTACCAGATCTTTTAGGCGGAGCTTTTCAGCCGCATCTTTGGTTTTGGTGATCTGCGCATTTAGTTTTTTGATTTCTTCTTTCCAGTAGTAGTTTACTTTATCGTACATCTTCACAGCAGTAAACTTGTCTACAGAAATAACCATACCCTTTCCTCGGAAACCACGGCGAGGGAAATGGTAAACAATGTGCTGAGCAATGGCATCCAGACGATCATCACGCTTGATGACTTCCAGTTCCTTTGCATAGTGATTTTCCAGACGGCGCTGTTCTGCATCCGTCAGGTTTTCTTCTTCCAAAATTTCCGCAAAATCAGAATCAAGGAAATCGTTCTGCAACTCCACTTCAGGTACACGCTTCACATAGTAGAGCGGTACGGTAGCGTTATCCTTGATAGATTCTGCGAAATTGTATTCGCTGACATAATCACCGAACCACGCATTGGTCAGTCGCTTTGCTCCAAGCAGAGGTGTCCCTGTAAATGCCAGGAACTGTGCGTTCGGCAAGCCGGTGCGCATATTCTCTGCCAAATCCTTATACTGTGTGCGATGAGCTTCATCGACAATAACAATGATGTCACCACGCTCAGACAAAACAGGATATTTCTTTCCCTTGTCATATCTGAACTTATGAATCAGTGTAAACAGAATAGACTTGTTGGTTTTCAGTTCTTCACGCAACTGCTTACTATTCGCAGGCTGCACCTTATCCTTATCGGTAATAAATTCGGTACGCAAGAAGTTCTTATAAATCTGTGTATCCAGATCTTCACGGTCAGTAACGATAAGGAAGGTAAAATTGCCAGTACATTTATGCTTAATCTTTCGGGCAAGCATAACCATGGAATAGCTCTTACCGCTGCCTTGGGTATGCCAGAACACACCCAGCTTACCCTTCAATTCCTCACGACGCAGGAAAGCATTGTAGGCATTGTTCACGCCAAAGAACTGATGATTCTTTGCAATGATCTTTGTTCTGCGGCGATCGTAAAGAATGAAGTTTTCTATGTAATCCAGCAGATTTTTCGGTTCACAAAGACCGGCAATAAAATACTCCAAACTGGTACAGTTTTCTCGGATGGCTTTTCTGTCCGGGTTTTCCTTTTCGTTCTCCACCTTCAGCCATTCAAAGAAAAACTCATACCCTGCGGCAAAGCTTCCCAGACGAGTTTCCATACCATTAGACAGAACGCAAATCTGGTTGTAGTTGAATAGATACGGTATATCCTTCAGATAATTCTTCAGATTGATGTCATAGGCATTCTTCACCGGGATATTGCTGTTTTTCAGTTCAATGAAAACCAGCGGAAATCCATTGACGAAGATAATCAGATCTGGTCTGCGCCAATGCGTTTCTCCTTTGATCCACATTTGAGAAGCTACCGTAAATGTATTGCTCAAAACATCATTATAGGACAGCAGACGGAGGATATTGGAGGTTTTCTTGCCGTTTTCGTTGTATTCTACAGTGATACCGTTACGGATCTTCTGATAGTTCTGGTAATTGGTCAACATTAGATCTCCGGAAACTGGAGTACGACACAGCTCGTCCACCACAGTGCGAACAGTCTGTTCCGGAATATCCGGATTGATCCGGCATAAGCTCTCGAACATCACATCCGGCAGAACAACTTGCTTCTTATCTTTACGTCCGGTTCCGTCAGGAAGTGTGTCCGGTTCTTCTGTCATACAATTCAGAACATTATAATCATGCCGCTCCTGCAAAGCCTTAATAGCAGCTTGCTCAATCATATCTTCCGTTATGATTTTCGGCATAAAATCACCTCCAGTTTTTTAGGGGAGCTCAGGCGTATATTTACCCAAAGCTTCCAAAATGGCTTCTTTTTCACTACGCTTACTGCGTAGCAGATTTAATACCCTTTGTGGATAGTCACGACCTTTGATGCCAAATTTTTCTCCAACCTTCTTTGACATATCCTTAAAATTGAACACAGCAAGAATCTTTTCTGTTGTATCTGCCCCATCAAAAATCGCCTGTTTCTCAGTAAGGAATGTCGAAATATTCTGCTCCGAGTATTTCAGGTCAATCTTATCCTTAATTTCTTTAGGCGTCAGTTTCTGTTTTCCCAATTCAAACAATGATAATTGATGTTTCATTTCTTGTGCCAAAGCGAGTGCAACTTGATTATCTTTATTTTGGGAGAACAGATTGCCAATAAAATCTTTTGCTTGTTGTGCTGCTCCAGGATCACACGCCAATGCGGTCTCCATAATATCAAGCAGTTCTGGCACCACGAATAAATTCTCCACTTCGGCAACATCAAGACAATAAATCCCATCACCACGTAATGCTGATATTTCATCTTCTGTTCTGAAATCTCGGTCTACAATTCCATATACATTTATTGCATTTAATTTTTCATATGTGCGTTTTGCTTTTACCAATCGAATTACCTCTTGGCAACCACCGCACGGAATAACATGATATCCTTTGTCTTTGTAAATTTCTTGATAAAGATAATGATCGTAACTGTTCTTAGTTCCCTCCACAAAAAGCACTTTTTGGCGAGTACCTATTATTTCATACAACAAATCTTCTGGAATGTCCTCGTAGTCAGCGCTATCCAGGAACTCATATTCCCAATCAGTCCCACTGTAACTCTTAACCCAAAGTATTTTAGCCTCGTTTCTGGACAAAGCAAAATTTAGGTCATGAGTAATGTACATAAATACACAGTCATTTCGTTCGGACTCCAGTCGTGTCCATAATTTATCAACGATAGATTTATGGATATGAAGTTCAGGTTCATCAACAATAAGCAATGTGTTTGGGCGCTGTACCAAGACCTGACAAATCATGTACAGCATGACACGTTCTCCATCGCTCATTTCTTTGCCATGGTACCTTTGGCTTTCATAATTTACGTGAACGCCATTTCCTGTCAGATCAATCTTTCTATGAGGAAGCAATTCGTTCCATATATCAGTTGCTTTCTCAACAACAGTCGTAATTGGCTCAGGACGTGTTGAGTTTTCTTTTATTGCCTGCTTATCTCGTTGATGTGCTAACTGTAATTCTTTATTTTCCTCAGAAAACAGAAGCGATAATGCTTTGTTGAAATCATCCAACAGAAATGTAGCGGGATTTGAACCAAAACGACTTCCAGATTTAGTAGCATATTGATTAGCATTCCCTATAAAGAAACTGCGCACGGAACTCTCATGATCTAAAATTGAAATACTTTCTTGGATAGATAATGATTTTTGGGCAGAAATTCTATGTATCAGCACAGACTCGTGGGCATTCCAATTATTAAAAGTTAGATCGTTCAATTCTTCAATTTTAATGCTAAATCTTGTTTTTCCAGCACCATTAGCTCCTAATAATACAACTGGTTTTCCTGCTTCAAATTCATACTCCTCACTGTGAGGAAATTTTATCCTTAGTGTTCCCATACCTACACCTCCAATTTACCACTCATCAAACGAGGAAGCAGCATATCACGCTGTGCAGCCAGATTCTGATTTTGATACATAAGAGATTTAATTTCATTGAATAGCGGATGCACCTTATTATGGTATTCCAGAATCAGATCTTCTCTGGGATCAACTACCTTAAGCTTTTCAAATTTACCTTTACTAAGGTTGGTCATAGTTGCACCAGTAGCACCGAATAATTCAATAGTGTCCTTTAGAGATTTGCAAGTGTGATATAGCCATTCCAGTTCGTTCGGATTGTTTAAAATAATCGAATTGATCTGCTGATTGGTATGTGCTGGTTCTGCGTTGATGGATACAACACCAGCTGTACCAATACAGCTAACCATAATGGAGTTGGCAGGAAGCAATTTCTTAGGTTGCGCATTATGCCCTCGTTCAGAAAGTTTGTCTTCAGTCTGAATAATGAATATATTGCCATGCATATCAGGAGTCTTGACAAACATCATTTCTCCACCATAGTTTTCAAGAACATCCGTAGAGGGAGTTTTACCTGTTTCAACTCGGCCATAATCAGCCAATCGTTTAATTGTCCAACCTTTGGGTATTCCATCCTCAAACTTGGCATTTTCATACCCGGGGAAGCGGAAACGGACGAACCATTCCTTATACAATTCTTGTGCTGCTTGCTCCAACAACTCAATTCTACGGTTGTTTGCTTCAATCAGGTTATCATAAGCGGATAAAATATCTGCAATCTGTTTTTGAATTTCAATATAAGGACAAGGAACTTTAATCTTTTCCAAATCGCTACCACGAATACCCGCTTGTGCGCATTGCTGCACGATTGTTTTTACAGAATTATACGGCAATGAGAAATAATAATAATAAAACATTGGATTGGCTATTTCGGGGTTTAATCTAACTCTTATAATGTGGGATTCAAAAGAAACAACATCCTCTAAATCTAACATAATTGAACATTTTCCAGCACCAGTAAAAACAAGAGATTGTCTTGCAAATAGAAGATCATTCTTCTGCAAAGTCATTTCTTTCTTTTCCTTTTCGTTCAGTTGAACCAATTCTGTTTCAATATTCCCAATGCGATTATAAGCAAAAATCTCGCCCATATTGATAAACTTATAACCTGCACCACGCACTGAACTCGGACGGGTCAGTCCATTTCGAGACGGGATGAGATATAAATCTCCAAATTTTTGTTCTTCCCATTTACTCATTTTTCTCCGCCTCCTTTCCGTTATTTAACCAATCTGAGCAGGAACGAAAATCTCCAAAGCAACTGACTTTCTTCGGCGCAATGCTCTGCCCAGATAATCATATATTCAATGTTTTTTGTTGCGTTCTCGTCTATACACTGTTTAAGAACACCATAGTTTTTGCGCACAAGCATATCATTGAAAACGCCACTATCTAACTGCTTATCAATCTGGTCTTTGGCAATATCTTTCCAAGCTTCATCGTTATATTCGCAGGCTTTCAACGCAATAGATGCAGTATTCTTCAGTGCAAGAAATTCGTCTGCTTTTATATCATTCAGGTTCGACAGAATGATATAGGTAAGAATCTGATAAAAACCGTAGAACAAGCCAACTCGTTCTAAAATATCCAGTCCCGATTCAAATTTCCATAACAGACTGCTTCCCAAAGTCAAACCACCAACTATAACAGCAATCTCAAGGAACATCATAAATATCTGCCAAATTGTTTTAGATCGAATGTGTTTCTTTTTTATTCGACTCATTGAAACAACTCCCGTAAATTGGCGGCAATTTTATTCTCCAATCCATGCGCTTCTTCGTTCAGTTTGGAAAGAGCCGTGTAATATGCCATCATCCGATCCTTGAACTTGTCCTGTGTTAAGCCGTCATCCTCAATCACAACACCGACATAACGGCCCGGATTCAAAGAAAAGTCCTGATCGCCGATACTGTCATCTTCGTAGCCAACAAACTTTCCGTTTTCATCATAAACCTTACCGATGGTTGCTGCCTTGCATAGACCGACAACATCTCTGTATTTTCCTTCCGGAAAGCGTTCTGTCAGCCAGTCAATATTGGATTGCCAGTAACTTTTAGGCATAATATCTTCATCGTCAGACAGTTCTGGCGCATCTGCCAATTTGGCACGATAATCGGCCAGTAGGGCTTCGAATTCCCCCGTCTTGCCCTCATACAGTCTGGTTATGATACCGAGGTTTCTGATCTGCTCATCGGAGAATTTGCGGTGCGCACGGTCAATTTGTGTAAAAATATTTCTGGCATCAATAAACAGAATTTCATCCTTCTTTACTTTCGCCTTATCAAAGAACCACAGAGTAGCAGGCAGCGTAACAGAGGTAAACATATTGGACGGCAGTGTTACCATCTGGCTGATAATACCGCTTTCAATCAGCTTTATACGAATATCCTTTTCACTGTTACCTGCATCAGATGCAGAATTTGCCATAACCAGAGCAGCACGACCGGTATCGTTCAGCGCAGTTGCAAACTGATTGATCCATAGGTAGTTGCCGTTAGGAACGGTTTCCTTGGCATCTTTCTTTTTGTTTTTGGTTTTATTCTGAGGCACGCCGTAGGTATTAAAACGAGGCTGATCTTTAACCTGATCCAGCTCTACGCCGTCCACATTGAAAGGCGGATTAGCCATAACATAGTCGAAATTACCAAAGCTATCATAAGGATCACGATAATAGGAATTTGCGTGGGTAATGGTGCCACGGACATTGTTAAGGACAAGGTTCATCTTTGCCAGTCGAACGGTTGCGCCCGTCTTTTCTACGCCATAAGCACGCAGGTTCATCTGCTTGCCCTGAGCTTTGTGCTTTTCAATATAATGGGCGGTCTGAACAAACATACCGCCACTACCACAGGCTGGGTCGAGGATCCTACCCTCAGTAGGCGCAAGGACTTCAACCATGTAACGGACAACAGATGCAGGGGTGAAGAATTCACCGCCGCCCTGCCCTTCGGCCAGTGCAAATTCACCCAAGAAGTATTCGTATATCTCGCCGAAGATGTCCAGTTCCACATCAGCAGGAATGTCCTTGAAGTTCTTCAAGAGCTTTGCCAATACGAGCGGGTCATCCTCACTGTTAACGCTGTAATAAATGTCCTTCGGAAGAGTATCTTCCAATTCAGCGGTGTATTTCTCAACCGCTTCCATAGCTTCCTTCACCTTCTTGGCAAGATCTTCGCTTTCAGGCAAATTCAGCAGCCAATCATATCGAGCTTCTTCAGGCAGATAGAAACCGCATTTTTCGATAGCGATTTCATGGATAGGGCGTTCCATACGAGTACCCTTGATAGAATCAAACTCTGCCTTGATCTCAGGTTCGAACTTGCTATATTTTACATCTGCAAATCGCAGGAAAATCAAACCGAGAATAGGCTCGGCGTATTCCGTGGACTTCAAGCCAGAATTAGCACGTAGCTGATCGGCGGTTGTCCACAATGTATCCTTTAAGTTTTTCAACTGTTTATTGGTCATTTGTATTCTCCTCCGGCACATATTGCATTAAATCACCGTAATCGCAGTTCAATACGTCACAAATCCTACCAAGGATTGCAAGATTGACCGGTTCATCTCTGCGAAGCTTTGTCATTGTATTGGGAGCAATATCTGCCGCTTTTCGTAAATCTGCTTTACTCATTTTCTTATCGACAAGCAGTTTCCACATTCGGTTATATGAAATAGCCATGCGTCTACCTCCTGTTTCCGCTTTTACGCTTACTGTGTATAATAATAGCAAATATTGTCGCAATTTTCAAGATACATTCGCAACTATATGCGATGACAGCTTGATTTCTGTGATTGTACATAAATGGTCATTTTCTTTCAATTCCATTCCGGAACGGATAGGAAAGGATCAGTATCACTATAATCAGTATTATTAATATCAGTATTATTACATTGTGATTTTCACACTTCTTGAATTGTGAAAATCACAATTCTGGAATTGTCAAAAACACAATTCAGGAACTGTGAATCCACAGACAAAAGGCTGACCATGCAGGCCAGCCTTCATTTCAATTCATGGGTTTAGTTGTAACTGAGGCAACCACTTCTATTTGCGGATTGGATGGAACAGAGGACAGGAGGCACTGCATTTTACTTTCAAATTCTTTAG
>OHEI01000740.1_pt1 | contig 12481 bp, 5 predicted proteins | sample 1567241 | NCBI WGS metagenome assembly OHEI01 (sample SAMEA3879565, study PRJEB24766) | human gut metagenome | biome: human-associated habitat; feature: feces | place: USA | collected 1985/1987 | reverse complement strand
GGATGGGATTACGGTGTATATTTCACAGATTTCCTGTTCTACCCTGCGCAAACGAAGCGGCTTTATCGACCGGCTGGGACTGATGTAAAATCAAATGAAAACCCAATGGGAGCACCCTGCAAAACAAAGGGTGCTCCCGTTTCTTTTTAAAAAGCGCAAAAAGCCGATGGTTATCAGAAAAAACGTACTTTTTTAAAAAATACATATTAGAAGAAAAGAATCCATAAAATAAGTTGTAATGGCAAGGGAAAATATGGTATAATGAAAAGGTATCAGAACAAGAAAAAATACAGGGCTGCCCGATGAAAATTGCTCCTGCTCGATCGCTTGCTTGTGCCGGTGCATCGCGTAAGAAAAGGCGGCCCGTTTTTCAATGGAAAAGATTCATCAAAATCGATGGAGGGGAAACATTTTGGAAAACACACCTGAAAAAAACCTGGAGATGACACAAAAGTATGATGCCAGTGATATTCAGGTCCTGGAGGGACTGGACGCGGTGCGCAAGCGTCCCGGTATGTACATCGGTTCCACCGGACCACAGGGTCTGCATCATCTGGTGTATGAGATTGTGGACAACTCCGTAGATGAGCATCTGGCAGGTGCCTGTGATACCATAAGGGTAACTCTTGAGAAAAACGGTTCGTGTACGGTGGAGGATAACGGACGTGGAATACCTGTAGGTATGCATGCTAAGGGTGTATCTGCGGCGCGTGTTGTATTCTCGACACTGCACGCAGGAGGTAAATTTGACAATTCTGTATACAAGACAAGCGGAGGTCTGCACGGAGTTGGTTCGTCGGTTGTAAATGCATTATCCACATATATGGATGTGGAGATAAGCAGAGATGGCTATATCCACCATGACAGATATGAAAAGGGTGTTCCTGTTGTGGAGCTTGAAAATGGCCTGCTTCCTACTTTAGGCAAAACCAAAAAAACAGGAACAAGGATTAATTTCCTGCCTGACCCGGAGATTTTTGAGAAGACAAGATTCAAGGAAGAGGATGTAAAGAACAGACTGAAGGAGACTGCATATCTCAATCCGAAGCTTACCATCATATACGAGGATAAACGAGGCGATGCGACAGAGCATATTGAGTATCATGAGCCTGAGGGTATTGTTGGTTTTGTAAAGGATTTGGATAAAAATATTGAAAAGCTGCATGATGTCATTTACTTTACAGGAGAGAGTGAGGATATAAAGGTTGAGGTGGCTTTTCAGTATACAAGCGAGTTCCATGAGAATATTCTAGGTTTTTGCAACAATATATACAATTCTGAGGGTGGAGCGCATATCACAGGCTTTAAGACTGCGTTTACAGGTATTATCAATTCATATGCCAGGGAGCTTGGTATATTAAAGGACAAGGATGCGAATTTCAACGGAGCAGATGTCAGAAACGGCATGACTGCTGTAGTGTCAGTAAAGCATCCTGACCCTAGATTCGAGGGTCAGACAAAGACAAAGCTTGACAATCAGGATGCAAACCGTGCAACTGCCAAGGTGACAAATGACGAGGTACCGCTTTATTTTGACAAGAATCTTGAGGTCTTAAAGACGGTAATATCATGTGCTGAGAAGGCCGCAAAGATTAGAAAAGCTGAGGAGAAGGCAAAGACCAATCTGCTCACAAAGCAGAAGTTTTCCTTTGATTCAAACGGAAAGCTTGCAAACTGTGAGAGCAGGGATGCTTCTAAGTGCGAGATTTTCATAGTCGAGGGAGATTCGGCCGGAGGCTCGGCAAAGATGGCAAGAAACCGTATGTTTCAGGCAATCATGCCGATTCGAGGCAAGATTTTGAATGTTGAAAAGGCAAGTATTGATAAGGTACTGGCAAACGCTGAAATAAAGACAATGATAAATGCGTTTGGCTGCGGATTTTCGGAAGGGTATGGAAATGATTTTGATATAACAAAGCTTCGTTATGACAAAATCATCATTATGGCCGATGCCGATGTGGACGGAGCTCATATCTCCACACTGCTTTTGACTCTGTTCTTCAGGTTTATGCCTGAGCTTATTTTAGAGGGACATGTATATGTTGCCATGCCTCCGCTTTACAAGGCTATTCCGTCAAAGGGCGAGGAAAAATATTTGTATGACGATGCGGAGCTTGACAAGTACAGAAAGACACATACAGGCAAGTTTACGTTGCAAAGATATAAGGGTCTTGGAGAGATGGATGCGGATCAGCTCTGGGATACCACACTAAATCCCGCAACAAGGATGCTAAAGCGTATTGAAATAGAGGATGGGCGCCTGGCAAATGATGTGACATCACTGCTTATGGGTAGTGATGTGCCACCGAGAAAAGAGTTCATATACGAGCATGCGCATGACGCGGAGCTTGATGTATAAGCATGACGCAGCAGCTTTTGGTTCTCAGTGGTTCTGAATAGTTAAGCAGTATTTATAATCGGAGAAAGACATGGATAGAAATATAGATAACAATGTAGACAACAATATAATTCAGACCGAATATTCGGAGCTGATGCAGAAATCATATATTGACTATGCGATGAGTGTCATTATAGCAAGAGCCCTGCCGGATGTGCGCGATGGGCTTAAGCCTGTACAAAGGCGTACACTTTATGATATGCATGAGCTGGGCATCAGGTACGACAAGCCATATAGAAAGAGTGCGCGTATAGTCGGTGATACAATGGGTAAATATCATCCGCACGGCGATTCATCAATCTATGATGCGATGGTTGTTTTGGCACAGGATTTCAAAAAGGGCATGCCGCTTATCGATGGACACGGTAATTTTGGCTCAATCGAGGGAGACGGAGCCGCTGCCATGCGTTATACTGAGGCAAGACTTCAAAAAATCACACAGGAAGCATATCTTGCTGATCTTGACAAAAATGTGGTTGATTTCATTCCAAACTACGACGAGACAGAAAAAGAGCCAGAGGTGCTTCCGGTCAAGGTGCCGAACCTTTTGATAAATGGAGCTGAGGGTATAGCAGTCGGCATGGCTACAAGTATTCCGCCACACAATTTTGGCGAGGTGGTGGACGGTGTGATTGCTTATATGAAAAATCCTGATATCACCACTGCCGAGATGATGCAGTATATAAAGGGACCTGATTTTCCGACAGGAGGCATTGTTGCAAATCAGGATGATCTTGCAGCAATATATGAGACCGGACAGGGAAAGATAAAAATCCGTGGAAGAATCGAAATAGAGAAGGGTAAGGCAGGAAAGGACAAGCTTGTCATTACGGAAATCCCATACACAATGATTGGTGCCAATATAGGAAAATTCTTAAATGATGTCTATTCACTTGTCGAGTCAAAAGCGACAACGGATATTGTGGACATAACCAACCAGTCATCGAAAGAGGGAATAAGAATTGTCTTAGAGCTTAAAAAAGGTGCTGATGTTGAGGCACTTAAGAACCTTTTGTATAAAAAGACAAAGCTGGAGGACACTTTCGGTGTAAATATGCTGGCCGTCGCAAATGGAAGACCTGAGACGCTTGGTCTTGTACCCATCATAAGGCACCATGTCAATTTCCAGTATGAGATTGCAAAAAGAAAGTATGAGACACTTCTTGCAAAGGAGCAGGAGAAAGAAGAAATACAGCAGGGACTCATAAAGGCCTGCAACGTGATAGATCTGATTATTGAAATATTAAGAGGAAGCCGTGACCAGAAAATGGCAAAGGCATGTCTCATAAACGGAGAGACAGAGGGGATTAAATTCAAGTCAAAGGCTTCAGAAGCCATGGCAGCCCAGCTTTGCTTTACTGAGCGTCAGGCAGCTGCTATCCTTGAAATGCGTCTGTACAAGCTGATTGGACTCGAAATTGAGGCTCTGATTAAGGAGCACGAGGAGACCAGGGCAAAGATTGCAGAGTACAGCGATATTTTAGAGCATCGCTCATCCATGGCAAAGGTCATTATGAAGGAGCTTAAAGCGTTCCGCAAGGAGTATGCAAGGGACAGACGCACGGAGCTTGACAATCTCGAGGAAGCTGTTGTGGTCAAAAAAGAGCTTGAGGTATCGGATGTAGTGCTGCTTATGGACCGCTTCGGCTATGTGAAGACAGTAGATACTTCAACCTATGATAGAAACAAAGATACAGCTGACGCAGAGAACAAGCTGATATTAAAGGTCAAAAATATAGATAAGCTGTGCATTTTCACAAACAACGGAAACATGCATCTTGTCAAGGTGTTAGACCTGCCTTACGGCAAATTCCGTGACAAGGGTACACCTATTGACAATGTAAGCAACTATGACAGCAGTAAGGAGGATATAGTATTTATAGCACCTCTTATGGATGTTGAAAAGCACAAGCTTATATTTGGAACGAAGTCAGCCATGATAAAGCTCGTGGATGGTGCTGAGTTTGTGGTGACACGAAAGACCTCGCAGGCCACAAAGCTCATGGATGATGATGAGCTGTTGTTTGTTGACATGCTTTCAGAGAATGCTACAATGGTAATGCGTTCAAAGAAGGAGATGTTCCTTCGAATCGACTGTGGCACTATTCCTGAAAAGAAAAAGGCAGCAGTAGGTGTCAGGGGAATGAGGCTTGACAGAGAGGATGAGCTTACTGACATTTATCTGCTTTATGACCAGGAGGAAAAAGAGGTCGAGGTAAAGGGTAAGCAGGTGGCGCTTCACAGGCTGCACATTGCAAACCGTGACACCAAGGGCGTGAAGAAATAATATATCGCATGACAATATAACGTAAAGCATAAACTGTGTACGGTTTTGAGTATGTATGGCCTGGAGCAGTTAAAATATCTGACATGAAAGGAAGCGATGAGCTTGTTGGACAAATTAAGAGAGCTTGGCATTTCAGAAAATCTGATTAAGGAAATTGAAAAGTTTCGCTCGCAGTATCCGGTGGACAAGGAGTATGAGTCAAGAATCCCCGTGCCTACACAATTTTATTACGGAAGCGATGTGTGGGAGCAGGCTATAACCGCCGTTTTATGTGGAGAAAATCTGCTTTTAGTAGGAGAAAAGGCCACAGGAAAGAATCTTTTCGCAGAGAATCTGGCAGGTGTATTTAACAGACCACGCTGGGATGTGTCATTTCACGTAAATATGGATGCAGCATCACTTATCGGAACCGATACGTTTAGCGCCGGAGAAGTAACCTTCAGGCCGGGACCTGTGTATACAGCGGCAAAAACAGGCGGCTTTACGGTGCTTGATGAGATAAATATGGCAAAAAGTGAGGCTATGGCAGTGCTTCATGCCACACTTGATTTCAGACGTACAATAGATGTGCCGGGCTATGACAGACTGTCGCTTCATCCGGCAACAAGATTTATTGCCACGATGAATTACGGTTATGCAGGTACAAAGGAGCTAAATGAGGCTCTTGTATCACGTTTTGCGGTAATCCGGATGCCTATGATTTCAAAAGAGAGCCTTGTGAAGCTCATAAAGGAACATTATCCTGCAATACGTGAAGCGGGAGCAAATGAGCTTGCGGAGGTATTTCTTGAACTGCATACCAAGTGCAAAAATGGCGAGATATCATCAAAGGCACTTGATCTGCGTGGTCTCATCGGTTCAATTGGTATGATGGAAAAGGGCTTAAATATATATACAGCTCTGGATATGGGAATAACAAACAAGAGCTTTGATGAATATGAGCAGACGCTTATACGTGATACAATCCGTGCAAGAATCTCAAGGAAGATGAGCAGAGAGCAGCTGTTTTGTTGATATAAGCTTGTGACATATGAAGGAATGGAACATATGGAAGAACAGGATATAAAGGAAGCAAAAAGAGCAAGAAACTTCATATGGATGGCGGCCTGTGATTATGACATAGAGCCGCTTTTTCTGGCATTTGCACCGGATGGCACTGCGGATATTTACCTTAATCTGATTATTGGGCTTGAATACAAGTGGTATGAGCATGATAAGATAGATGCCTTATTCAATCAGCTGACAGGAAAAAACGCCATGCTTTATGAGGGTCTTTTATGGATAGGTTTGGAAAATGCCCTGTATGAAAAGGAGAGACAAACGAGGCCTGCCTTATATGATTTAAGGCTTGAGTACGCGAAAAAGAGCCTTGCAGGAGTCAATAAAAACAGCGAGGATTGATATAATCAGAAATGCACATTGCAGAAGGATACTTGGAAAACCATCAGGTCTTTGCAAAGAGGATGAAGAGATACTGCATGCTTTTTGTTTTACACCTGATATGACAACGGATGAGATTATAGTGAAAACGAGAGAAAATCTGTGGAAGTATTTCTCGTATAAGCCGATAAAGGTGGCAAAGCCACAGGGCATATATTTTTTACAGAAGGTAGCAGGAGCATTTCACTCAATAGGAAAAGTCAGCACACAGTATGTCAGAGCGAATAGCTTTTATGATAAAAATATGGCCTCGGACACAGCAGCTTTGTTTATGGAGCATTCAAAGAGATATCTGCTGCAGTTTGCACTGCAGAAAGATCCAATAGAAGCGAAGCGGTATGTGACAGCCTGCTTTGGAAAAAGCATGTATTCTGACAGGCAGCAGGCCGAGATGGAGAAAAAGCTCTGTGTAGGAAATCACAAAAACTGTCACTTGCTTTTTACCAGAGGTATTTCATCGGAGAAAAAGCAGACTGTACCTGATGAGATTGACAACAAAAGAGAGCGCAGGGAAATTCTTGCATTTAAAAAAGAGACAGCCATGCAATATGACAAGAATAAAGAGCATTTTGAAAAAAACATGGCAGTGTATCAAAACAGTATAAGGAGACTTACAGAAAGCCTTAGAATGCACCTGGAGACAGCAGATGAGACATTTATGGATGCTTCAACACACGGCCGTATAAAGCCTTCGAGAGTATGGAAGGCCCTGTATCTGGACAATCCGCGTGTTTTTGAGCGAAAAGATGAGGTGGAGACGCTGGGCTTTTCTGTCGACATACTGATGGATGCGTCTTCTTCCAGAAAACAGATGCAGCAGAAGATAGCAGCACAGGCATATGTACTGTCAAAGAGCCTGACAAATTGTGGCATACCGGTGCAGATTTACTCATACTGCAGCATAAGAGGCTACACGGTGATGCACATTTTTAAGGAATATGATGATTATGGTGTGGAGGATGAGCTGTTTCATTTTGTTGCGGCAGGAAATAACAGGGATGGTCTTGCTCTGCGCGCGGCATCACATCTGATGGAGCTAAGTCCAAAGCCCAAGAAGTTACTTTTCATGTTTTCGGATGCAAGTCCCCAGGATGATCAGATAGCAGGGGAGGGAGCCTTTTATAAGGACAGGGAGTACACTGATGCTCTTGCTGTTAAAGACACCGTAAATGAGGTGCAGAGGCTTAAAAACCATGGAATAGACGTAATTGGCATCTTCATGGGAAGTGCGCATGACAGTGAGCTTGCAACAAAGATATTCGGCAGAAGTTTAGTGAAGATAAAGAGTATTAACGAGTTTGCCGATGCTGTCGGACGCGTGTTAAATGAGATACTGACCTAGCATTTTAATTAAAAGTACAATAAATTTAAAGCAATGGAGATAACAAATGAAAGCAATATTATTTGATTTGGACGGAACTCTGATTGACTCATCAGAGGGCATCACAAAGTCGGCACAATATGCACTTTCACACTTTGGCATAGATGAGCCGGACAGAAACAGTCTGTTTTTCTTTATAGGACCGCCGCTCATAAACACATTTATGGAGCATTACGGATTTACTAAGGAGAGAGCACTTGAAGCGGTCGGAAAGTACAGAGAACGCTATAACAAAATAGGTATATTTGAATGTTCGCTTTTTCCGGGAGTAAAGGAATGCATAGAGGCGCTTAAAGCAGCCGGATATAGGATAGGACTTGCATCATCGAAGCCGGAAAAATCGTGTGAGCGTATTTTGGAGCATTTTGGAATACTGGATATGTTTGATGAGGTGGTCGGAGCTACATTTGACGGCAGGATAGATACAAAGGAAGAGGTGCTTAACGAGGTGATGCGCCGGTGGTCAGACATTCCAAGGGATGAGATGTGTTTAATCGGAGATACTATGTTTGATATCGAGGGAGCAAATCGTGTTAATGTGCCAAGCATAGCGGTAAGCTTTGGATTTGGAGATGTTAACGAGATGGTGAGTGCCGGTGCAAAAGCTGTGATAGATGATATAAGGCAGCTTCCTGATGTACTTTCCAGGCTTTTCGATTAGCTTTTATGAAAATGCAATGCATTGAGACCTGAGGTTATAAACAGTAGATAGGAATGGGATTTCATGAATAAGAATTTAAAATTAAGAGCGATAGTGTGGGAGATAATTGTCCCGATTGTGCTTTACTACATTGTTTTTCTGAGCGCAATGTACTTTATTTTTGCTTTCATCGGACACACAACTTCGACATACATGATAGCGCAGATAATATCTGCAGCAATTACAATACCATTTATGTATTTTGCAAGCTATAAGCCGACACAGCAGATGTTTGTTAAAAAACCAAAGATAGACAGGGCACTTTTTATAAATGTGCTCTGGGTGATTGTGATTACACTTTTCATTTCATTTGCACTCAATAATATCATCACCATGTCACCGCTTATCGGGCTCTCAGAAGGATATGCCAGGGCGAATGAGAGCTTTTATGCAAGCACTCTTGTAATTGAGCTGATTGGCTCGGCAATTCTTTCTCCGATTATGGAGGAGCTTGTTTTCAGAGGCATTGTATTTGGAAATATGCGCAAAATAATGAATGTGCCACAGGCGGTATTTTTGTCGGCGCTTTTGTTTGGGCTCATTCATTTTAATATAGTGCAGTTTGTCTATGCTTTTTTACTTGGCCTTGTGCTTGCAGCTTTCATGTATAAGTCAGGGCATGTGTATGCGGCTATGATTGGTCATATTACCGCAAATGCGTTTGCTGTTATAAGGACAGAGACTGGTATTTTGAAGTGGACTGTTGATGGCAGTGTAATGGCATGGGTGGTATCTGTCATGTGCCTTGGTGTTGGTGCTGTGATATTTTATTATTATGCGAAGCACACAGAAGGAACTGTTTAGCATGGACCGAAACGGAGTGCAGACAAAATACGAGTATCGTGCAGTTTTATGAATATGGGAGGTGCAATTTAGAATAGTTACTGGTTGTTATGGTAATCAGCTATACAATAAAAAGTATAGCTGATTTTTTTATAATATAAGACATGAAAAGTTACTGTAAAGTATACACAATTCAGACACAATTTGTTATTAGAATGTTTTTTAACATAAGTTATTGAAAAAAGTTTTGGGATTTTAAAAAGTAAATTGTGCGTATATCTTTATAAAAAAGATAAAAATACGATTATAGTCAGAAAAATAACCTTATAATATTATGTTATCAAATAATCAGACAATAGCGAGAAAAAAACTATTTACATTGAGCTTTCATAGTTGTAAAATCATAAACAGGAAATGATTCACTTCTAATAAGTTATCCGTTAACAAATTTACACTAGGAAAGGAAGAACCTATGAGTAAACAATGGAATGAAAGCACAGCCACAGCTAAGGGATTATATGATCCTCGCTACGAGCATGATAACTGTGGAATTGGTGCAGTAGTAAATATCAAAGGTATCAAAACACATGAGACAGTCGAGAATGCTTTAAAGATTGTTGAGAACTTAAAGCACAGAGCCGGAAAAGACGCTGATGGTAAGACGGGAGACGGTGTCGGCATCCTGCTTCAGATTTCTCATAAGTTTTTTAAGAAGGTTACAAAGCCACTTGGAATAGAGCTTGGAGATGAGAGAGATTACGGTGTGGGAATGTTTTTCTTCCCTAATGATGAGTTCAAGACTATTCAGGCAAAGAAGATGCTTGAGGTTATCGTGGAGAAGGAGGGGCTTGAGTTCCTCGGATGGAGAGAAGTGCCTACAGAGCCTGATAAGCTTTCTAAAAAAGCCAGAGACTGTATGCCATGCATCATGCAGTGCTTTGTAAAGAGACCTGAGGATGTTGAGAGAGGACTTGAGTTTGACAGAAAGCTGTATGTTGCAAGACGTGTTTTCGAGCAGTCAAACGACAATACATATGTGGTTTCCTTCTCAAGCAGAACAATCGTATATAAGGGAATGTTCCTTGTAGAGCAGCTCAGACAGTTCTTCATGGATTTACAGGATCCTGATTATGAGTCAGCAATCGCCACAGTACATTCAAGATTCTCTACAAATACAAACCCAAGCTGGGAGAGATCTCATCCAAACAGATTTATCGTGCACAATGGTGAGATTAACACTATTCTTGGAAACTCTGACAAGATGTCAGCACGTGAGGAGAACATGGAGTCTCCTAAGCTTAAAAAAGAGTTCCAGAAGGTTTTGCCGGTTATCAATGCGGCAGGATCTGACTCAGCAATGCTTGATAATGCGCTTGAATTCCTGGTAATGAGTGGTATGGAGCTTCCACTTGCCGTTATGATAATGATTCCTGAGCCATGGGCAAACAATTCAATCATGACTCAGAAGAAGAAAGATTTCTACCAGTATTACGCTACAATGATGGAGCCATGGGATGGTCCGGCTTCAATCGTATTTTCAGATGGTGATTTAGTCGGAGCAGTGCTTGACAGAAACGGACTTCGTCCATCACGTTACTATGTGACAGATGATGATTATCTTATCCTTTCATCTGAGGTCGGAGTACTTGAGATTGATCCTACAAAGATAGTGAAAAAGGATCGTCTCCGTCCGGGAAAGATGCTTCTTGTGGATACTGTTGCAGGAAAAATCATAGATGATGATGAGCTCAAGGAGAGATATGCAGACAAGCAGCCTTATGGTGAGTGGATTGACAGATACATGGTAAATCTTAAGGATTTAAAGATTCCTAACCAGAGAGTACCTGAGTATACAAAGGAAGAGCGCCAGAGAATGCAGAGAGCCTTCGGTTACACATATGAGTCACTCAAGGATTCAATCCTTCCGATGGCTAAAAATGGTGTTGAGGGCACAGCAGCAATGGGTACTGATACACCGCTTGCAGCTTTATCCGGTAACAGGGAGCCGTTATTCAACTATTTTAAGCAGCGCTTCGCACAGGTAACAAACCCGCCTATCGATTCAATCCGTGAGGAGGTTGTCACATCAACCACACTCTATATCGGTGAGGCCGGAAACGTGCTTGAGGAAAAGCCGGAAAACTGCCGTGTACTTAAGATTAACAATCCAATCCTTACAAACACCGACCTTATGAAGATTAAGAATTTAAAGGCCGATGGCTTTAAGGTAGAGGTTTTACCTATTATATATTACAAGAACACAAGTCTTGAGAAAGCTGTAGACAGACTTTATATAGAGGCTGACCGTGCATACAGGGACGGAGCCAACATTATTATCCTTTCAGACAGGGGTGTTGATGAGAACCACGTTGCAATTCCTTCACTGCTTGCAGTTGCTGCATTGCAGCAGTATCTTGTAAAGACAAAAAAGAGAACATCTCTTTCTCTCATTCTTGAGTCAGGAGAGCCGAGAGAGGTTCATCATTTTGCTACACTGCTTGGCTTTGGTGCAAGTGCAATCAACCCTTATCTGGCACAGGATACAGTTAAGCAGCTTGTTGACGAGCATATGCTTGACAAGGATTATTATGCAGCAATCGATGATTACAACCATGCAATCATCACAGGTATTGTAAAAATTGCAGCAAAGATGGGTATTTCAACCATCCAGTCATATCAGGGCTCAAAGATTTTTGAGGCAATCGGTATTGACAAGAGTGTTATTGATAAGTATTTCACAAATACAGTAAGCCGTATCGGTGGAATTACATTACAGGATATCGAGAACGATGTGAATGAGCTTCACTCTGCGGCCTACGATCCGCTCGGACTTGAGACAGATGTTACACTTGACAGCAAGGGCAGACACAAGATGAGAAGCGGAGCCGATGACCATTTGTACAATCCGGCTACAATCCATCTTCTCCAGCAGTCGACACAGCGCGGTGACTACAATCTGTTCAAGCAGTACACAGCACTTGTGGACGAGGAAGAGAAAAATACAAACATCCGTGGACTCATGGATTTCAACTATCCTAAGAAGGGTGTCAAGCTCGAGGAGGTTGAGAGCGTTGACTCAATTGTGACACGTTTCAAGACAGGTGCTATGTCATACGGATCTATTTCCAAGGAAGCACATGAGACACTTGCAATTGCCATGAACCATCTGCACGGAAAATCAAATACCGGTGAGGGTGGAGAGGACAAGGATCGTCTCACAATCGGAAAAGACGGAAAGAACCGCTGTTCAGCAATCAAGCAGGTTGCTTCAGGACGTTTTGGTGTCACAAGCAGATACTTAACAAGCGCACAGGAGATTCAGATTAAGATGGCACAGGGTGCTAAGCCGGGTGAGGGCGGACACTTACCAGGAAAGAAGGTTTATCCTTGGATTGCAAAGACAAGACTTTCAACACCGGGTGTTGCACTCATCTCTCCACCACCACACCACGATATTTATTCTATCGAGGATTTGGAGCAGCTTATATTCGA
>OHEI01000731.1_pt1 | contig 12532 bp, 8 predicted proteins | sample 1567241 | NCBI WGS metagenome assembly OHEI01 (sample SAMEA3879565, study PRJEB24766) | human gut metagenome | biome: human-associated habitat; feature: feces | place: USA | collected 1985/1987 | reverse complement strand
TGCCACTGTAAATTCCTCTTCTTATCTGAACAGTTTGTCCACTTCTTTTACCGCTGAAGGCAGGGCGAATACGGCCACCCGGTCATAAGCCTCGATGCGCGTGTCGCCGACTGCGATGAAATAATCATTGCCCCGGATGATGCCACCGATGATGGCGTTCTGCGGGAAGTCCGTGTCTTTCAGTGTGTTGCGTGTTATTGCGCTGTCCGGCGCCACGATATACTCAAGAATCTCCGCATCGGTTCCGCTCATGTATTTCACGAAACGTACCTTGTTGCTGAGCGTCATCTTGAAAATCTTGCCGGCAGTGATAAGTTTCTTGTTGATGACGGCATCCACGCCCATCTCCTCGGCCAGGTGGATGTACTCCAGGTTCTCCACTTCCGCGATGGTCCGCTCTACGCCGAATCTCTTGGCCACGACGCAGGCGAGAATGTTCGCCTCGTCATTGTCCGTTACCGCCACGAAGGCGTCGAAGTCCTTGATGCTCTCTTCCAGGAGAAAGTCCGAATCCCGTCCGTCCCCGTTGATTACCTGGACATTGTCATCGGTGTTCTCGCTCACCTCCAGGCATCTCTGCTTGTCCGAATCGATTACCTTGACCGACTCCACGGCCTTGCTGATATTGCTTGCCACCATCTCCCCGATGGCACCGGCACCGAGAATCATCACATTCTTTATCTCGATGTTGCTCTTGCCCAGGAAGTTCATCAGCGGGTCAATGCCCTCTCTCGTGGTGATGATATAGACCAGGTCGTGATACTTGAACTTGGTGTCGTACTTCGGCATTATCGTGTTGTCGTCACGCGAAATCGCCACGACCCTGAATTTGGACCCGAAAGTCACGGCAGCCGCGAACTCGGACACTTTCATGTCGATGATAGGAGAGTCGTCCTCCAGTTTGAAAACCGCCACCTGGAGCTTTCCGCGCGCGAAATCCATAGTCTCCGTAGAGACCGTCCGTTTCAGCAGCGACGCGATCTCACCTGCGGCAATCCTTTCGGGATAGAACATCAGGTCAATGCCCATCTCCGTAAAGAGGTATTTGTTCTCGTACGAGAGGAATTCTTCATTGTCAATGCGGGCACACACTTTCTTGCAGCCGAGTTTCTTGGCCAGGAGCGCGCTCACGATATTGATGTCCTGCGATGTGCTCGGATTTACGGCAATGAACAGGTCCGCATCTTCCACACCTGCGTTTTTCAGAACATTGATGGATGACAGGTCTCCGGAAATGGTGACCACGTCCGCGCTGCTGCCCAGTTTCGCAAGCCTCTCCTCATCGCAGTCGATAACTGTGATGTCATTGGCCTCGCTGCTGAGCATTTTCGCAAGGTGAGAACCTACCTCACCGGCTCCTTCAATAATTATTGTCATAGATCTCCTGTTATTCCTGCCCGAAACTGTTTTGCTCCTGCCCGAAATGACGGGCCACAATGCTGAATGTCCTCTTTCCCCGAACCAGTGCCATAGGAATTATCCAATGAGGAAAAATTCCCCGCACCGCCGGCCTCTCTCCGCTGCCGCACCACAGCCTGAGGTATTTGTCAATGTCTTCCGGCCCCGTTCTGACAGCCATTTTCCTGTACTCGGTGTGAGCATTCACCACGGCCTTGAAAAATGACGGCTTCAGTGTAAGCAGATAAGCCGCAGCAGCCGCTCCGTCAATCACCATTCTCCTGAAAATCAGGCATCTTGCTTTGCGGCAGGCATTTACGGCCAGTTTCTTCAAATCGTGGACATCTGCATTGACCTTGTCGGAAAGTCCTTGCAGGGCGATGGTCCTGGCGAGATTGTTCTCGAGCATCAGCAGGTTGTTACGGTAGTTCAGCTTCAGTTTCCAAGGCGAGGTCTGAGGCAATGTCCCGCCTCCCAAGTGGTAAACCGTCGATTCCGGAACTATGCGTATCCGGTATCCGTTCAGCTGAAGCCGCCAGCACAGGTCGATTTCCTCCATGTGAGCGAAGAACCTGTCGTCGAGTCCGCCGAGTTCCCGGAAAAGTGAACTGCGTATCATCAGGCATGCACCTGTAGCCCAGAAGACATCGGCAGGGGAGTCGTACTGCCCCTCGTCCTTTTCGACCATATTCATGATTCTGCCACGGCACAGCGGAAATCCGAAACTGTCCAGATAACCTCCGGCTGCCCCCGCGTACTCGAACATGTCCCTTTCGTACCAGGAATGAAGCTTCGGCGCGCAGGCCCCGACTTCAGGGTTCCGGTCCAATGTCTCCGTCAATGGCTGTATCCAGCCGTCCTGAACTTCTATGTCAGAATTTATCAGCACGTAGTACTCGGCCTCTATCATAGACAGGGCCCTGTTGTAACCGCCTGTAAATCCGTAGTTCTTGTCCAGAGTTATTCTTCTTACCTCAGGGAATTTTTCCGCCATCATCTCCATGGAACCATCCGTCGAAGCGCTGTCGGCCACGACAAGTTCCGCATCCGTTCCCTCTAGAGAATGGAGTATGCCCGGAACGAACTTCTCGAGATAACCCTTTGTGTTCCAGTTAAGTATGACGACGGCTGTTTTCATCGTGAAGTCTATTTCTCGTGGCAGTGGCACTCATGGTGACCTTCGCCCTCATCGTGATGACAGTGGCACTCGTGTTCTCCCTCGTGCTCGCCGTCGTGATGGCAGTGGCACTCGTGTTCTCCCTCGTGTTCTCCGTCGTGGTGGCAATGGCACTCGTGTTCGCCGTCATGCTCTCCGCCGTGGCAGCACTCGTGGCCCTCTTCGTGTCCCTTGCCGTGGCAGCATCCGCCGTTGCCGTGATGGCCGCAGCAACCGCCTTCCTTAGGCAGGAACTCGCCGTGAAGACCCTCTGTCAGCTCCTTCTCAGTAGCATCCCTTACAGAAACTACTTTTCCCTTGAAATTCAATGTCTTGCCCGCCATCGGGTCATTGAAGTCCATAGTGACCTTGTCCTCGTGGATAGAGTCGATCTTGCCTCTGACCACCATGCCGGCACTGTTCAGCAGCGGAATGTATCTGCCCACCTGAAGCAGTTCCTCCATCAGTACACCTTCCACTTCAAAAGTGGATTTTGCGATATCTACTTTCTTCTTCGGGTCGTACTCGCCGTATCCGTCTTCCGGAGCCAATGTAAATGCGAATTCCGCCTCAGGCTCAAGCCCTTCCAATGCCTCTTCGAATTTGGGCAGAAGCATATTCTCTCCGTGTATATAGTCGAGCGGACCAGTCGTGTCAGTCGTCTTGTCCACTACCTTTCCGTCCACAGTAAGCTCATATTCCAGCTCAACCACTTTATCCTTCGTTACTATCATATCATTAAAGTTTAAAACCGAGTTTTTCACAATACCTTGCGAAGGTACGGAAAAAACTCGGATTATTGAAGTCAATAACGCCTTTGGGCGAGCTGATTGTCAGTATTTCACTATTTCAGAAATCGCGCTCTGCGCATTGTGTTTGTCAAGAGCCGTGACGAAATATTTGCCCTTCGTGCTCAGACTGTACGACAGATCGGTTACGGTATCGAGCAATGTGGCCTTCTGCTTGTCTCCGTTGCTCTTGTAAACTGCATAGTAGGCAGCTCCATCTACCTTGTCCCAGTTCAGCGTACCTCCTGAAACCACTACATTGGCAGGAGCGGAAGGCGAAGCATCCACGCCTGTTCCTCCAAGATGAGGAATGAGTGCCTTGGTCTTGAATGAGTTGCTTATCACAGTCTGCACGCTCTTGGGATTCTTGGAAAGTGTGCTCGTGTTGTAGAACACATGTCCATAGCAATTTGCCTTCCTTCCAGCAAGATTGAACTGCGTAGTAAGCTCATCAGCAGACTCATAGCCTGTACTGTTTTCCTGGAAACCGCTGAGGCTATGTCCGACCATGAACGGTACCTTCGAAACATTCGATGCCCACCAGTCAAGTCTCGGAGTATAGTAGTCTTTCTTGGCTTTTGTGGACCAGTAGAGCTGAGGAAATACCGCATCTATCAGTTTTGCGGCGCAGACCTTAGGAACGTCGATATACTGGTTGTTGAAGTTGTTGTCTTTGTTTCCCTGAGGTCCGATGGTGAATGCCACTTCCGGATTTACGGACATAATCGTGCTCTTCACCAGCTTTACCATTTCGAAAACATTACTGCGTCTGAAATCCTCGATGGAACTGTATCCTGAGCCGTATTTCTTGAAATCCTCCTCATCATCCAGGTTGGAGACGGAAGGGTAGAAATAATCGTCCATGTGGATACCGTCCACATCGAATTTCGTGACAATCTCCTTCACGATATCCGCGATTCTCTGTCTTACTTCAGGCATGGCCGGATTGTAAACCCACATTTTATCGTATTTCTTGACCAAGCCTTCAGGTATTTTCGGGTCCAGCCCTTCGCTGAAATAACTCGGGGTGCTGACTCTGTACGGATTCAGCCACGCGTGGAATTCGATACCGCGTTTATGGGCCTCGCTGATCAGGAAATTCATCAGGTCATATCCCGGATCCTTTCCGGCAACTCCGGTGATGGAGCGGCTCCACGGCTCGTAGGCAGACTCATAATAAGCATCCGCCATGCCGCGTATCTGGAAGAATACGGCATTGATACCCAGCCGTTTGTACATATCCAGATATGAAATGTACAGTGCTTTCTGGCTGGCCTCGTCGTGTTTGCCGGAAGGCCAGTCGATGCCCCACACTGTAGCCATCCACGCTCCTCTGAGCTGTGGAGCCGGCAGTACAGGCTTTTCGGTAACTACTTCAGGTTTCTCCGGGTCTTTGTTTCCTCCGCCCGGTCTTTCAGGCTCCGCCCTCTTTTCATTGCAGGCAGCCGCCAGGACGACGGCTGCTGCATAAACAAGATGTTTCAGTTTCATTAGTCTTCTTCTTTCTTGATTCCGAACTCAGTAATCACGAATCCGGTATTCATACGATATCCAAAGATAATGAGTTTTTCGTCATTTCCATTGCTGTCCTTGACAATATGGTAATTTGTGGATATTCCAGGAGCAGTGTTACCTGAATCTCCGCCGATGATAGCAGAGTAGTCAGGATTATGGGATTCTGCTGCCTTGAAGTTTTCCATGGCCTCTTCCGCATTCGCTCCCTTGGTAAGGTTATAGACGTTCAGAACCGGAGTTACCTTACTTGCGCTTCCGAATTTCGCAACACATGCCATGAGGTATCTCTCCTGGTTGAATGTGAACATTCTGGCAGCTACTGATTCTTTAGGAAGAATATTGTCGTCCAACGGCAATGACGCCCCGCCAGGGGTGACGTTCTCGTCTGACAATGTTACAGGAAGGCGGAGTCCGCTCCACAGATACTTGTCGGTATCCTCGATCCTATAGACATATGTGTTGGCTGTAGCATTCGCGTTGCTTGCGAGAACCGTCGGCTCGCTGGTGGTCTTGTGTCCGGATACTTTGATTCTGATGAAATCCTTGGAACCGCTCGAACCGAAGAATATGTATCCGTCGCCGTTCTTGTCAATGTTGGCGGAAAGCATGTCTCCGTGTCTTGCATCGGCACCCGGAATATTTGTAAAGTTTCCGATAACCTCCGGCTTGGATGAAGGCGTTTCATAGTAGTAAATCTTCAATGGCGATGCAGCTGCACCTGAAAGGGACGCAATGTAGATATGTCCGTTTGCGAGGAAACCGCAGTTTACAGGGAAGGTTCCGCCCTCAACTCCTGTCATATCAAGCTCTTGCGGCTCAATCTTTCCGGCCTTGAGATCTTCATATTTCAGGACATAAGGAGGTGTTCTTCTTACTATAAGTACGTGCTCGCCGTCGAAGTCGGCACATCTTGAAACACTTCCGGTTCCTCCCTGTAACTTGGAGGCATCCAGGAACTTGTATTCAACAGGATTTTCAAAGTCTGCTCCATAAACAGGGATACGGCGCTTGATGGTCATGAAATAGTCAGTGTATCTCTGATGGTTCTGGATTCTGATGACCTGAGTCTTGCTTGCGATGCCTTCCTCCATGGAGTAGTCATAAACTGTTTCCGTGATCTCAGCACCTTCAGACACAGTGGCTTCTACGCGGAGCTTGTCGAAAGGAGAGTCCTTGTCCAGTTTCGGGAATGTGATTTCCTTCTTGTCCTGGTTTATGGTACCTTCCACGACAGTGTTTCCGTCTGCACCTGCATTGAGGATCTTGATGGATATAAGTTGTGTCTCATACGGGTACACCTTGTTCTCAGGCAGTTTTTCCTCACAGGAAACCAGCATTGACGCTCCTGCAAGCAATACGCCTATCTTGAATATGAGATTTTTCATAATCTGTTCAGTGTTAAATGATTATAATTCGGTAGGCCATCCCTCGGTCTGAGTGAGCTTGTAACCTCTCATTTCATAGTCGCTGATCTGGTTCTTGCCGATCGGACAGAGATAAGGGTTTACATTAGGGATGTCCAGATATGGCTGTCTGCCGAGTGTCTGAGGAGAGTAGAAGAATCCGTTGAGGGATGCTCCGTTCTTTCCGTCATAGACAACTGCCTTGCCGGCAGCATTGACTACACGGATTTTCTTGATATTCTCAGCCTTGAGCTCTTCCGGAAGGTCTGACTGGAAGTTTACCCAAGTGCCCATAAGCAGGTCAGGTCTTGCGTCTGTGTCCATGTACTCGAGCTTGCCCCATCTCCTGAGGTCGATGATTCTGGAGAACTCGAATGCGAATTCCATTCTGCGCTCGCGTCTGATTTCCCAGAGCAGAGGAGAGACTGTAGCGTCTCTTGAAGGGTCCGCGTTCAATGAAGCCAGGTCCATGGCAGCTGTTTTGGTTACGCCCAGCTTCTTGGCTTCCGCTGCGATAGGACGATTTCTTATGGCATTGATACTTAAGTCAATGTCAGCCTGTGAGACGCTTCCTTCACCGAGATCAGCAAGCTCTGCCTTGGCCTCGATCCAGTTCAGGAGAACTTCTGAATATCTGAGGACAGGGTAGCCTGTGACGTTCTTTTCTCCCTGGAATTCCGGAGCAGGTGAAGCGCCCTCTTCATCCAGATATTTGAGAGCTGAACGAGGAATGAACTTGGTGACATACAGATACGCCGACTTGTTCTTAGGGGTAACCTTGTTGAAGAATGTGCCTTCGAATCTCGGGTCACGGGTCTTAATCAATGTGTCCAGTGTGAAGTCCTTCGCATAGTCCACTGATGAGGTCTGCCAGTCCTTGCCGTCAGTACAGATGAATGACTTGATGAGGTCGAGAGTAGGTCCGATGTCGGTAGGCTCGTTGGCGTTGCAATATGAAGCCACACAATGCGTTATGCTCTGGGATGCATTGTATTTCCTGTAAAGGATGCACTCTTTGCTTGTAGTGAGGTCTTCCGAGCCGAACAGGTTGCGGAATTCTTCCACAATGGCGAATTTGCCGCTGCTGATCACCTTGTCAGCAGCCTCGGTCGCGAGGTTGAAGAATTTCTTGGCGCGGGCTTCGTCCTTGTAATAGTATTTCTGCCAGCTTCCTTCATAGAGAGCCCATCTGCTGACAAGCGCAGAAACTACATATCTGTTCACGTTTCTGGTGCCGTCGTTGAGGCGTACGTTCTCCATTGCGAACTTGAAGTCGTCATAGACGTGGTCCATCACCTCGTTGCGCGGAGTCCTGTCCTTATAGAGTTCGCCCAGCTGGGTGTTCAACGGTGCGAAATCATAGTAAGGAACGTCTCCGAAGACATTGACAAGTCTCGCATATTCGAGGGCTCTGAAGAATCTTGCAATAGCGAACCAATGGTTGTACTGCTCTTCATTCAATACGTCTTTCATCCGTTCCTGAATCCTGTCGGACATGATATTGGCCTTTCTTATCCATGCGAAATTCCATGTAGGGCCGGTATATTCGCTCTGCCATTCACCGAGGTCAAGGCTTGTGCTTTCCTTGCTTATCGGCACTGTTCTGGTGAACTGGGCCTGGGAGGAAAGTCTTACTACGTCATCGCTGAATGCGTAGTTGTTGCCCGGAGCATATGCTGTGGTCCAGCCGACACCATATCCCGGGAAGAAGTGTCCGTAGAAAGAGTGGGCATACAGCCTGACGCTTTCTTCGCTTTGCCAATAACTGTCATCCTCTGCAGTTGTCAGAGAAGGACGGTCGAGCACTTCGCAGCTTCCGAAAAGGATTGCGAGAGCTGACAATGTATATAATAATCTGAATTTCATTGTATTGTATGCATTAGAATGATAACTGTACACCGAATGAGACTGATTTGAATACAGGTGTTCCTGTACCGGTACGTCCCAGGTTGTATTTGTTTGAATCTGTGAACATCGAGTAACCTGAAATTGCTTCAGGGTCGATAGGCAGTCCTCTGAGGTGGTCGAAGGTGAAGAAGTTTTCGAGGGAAACATATACCCTTGCCTTGCTTATCTTCGCTTTTGAGAGGACTTTGGCCGGTACTGAATAGCCCAATGTGATGTTCTTGATTCTCAGATAGGCCATGTTCAGGAGGTACCTGCTCTGAACCTGCATTCCGAAACCGGAGTCAGCACCGCCGAGGTTCCATGCACGTGGATAGAATGCGTCGGTATTTTCCTCTGTCCAGTAGTCTTTTGTGAATGTCTTAGGCAGACCGCCGTCCTTGGCATGGTAGCCTGGAATTGCAAGCTGTCCTTTACCCCAGATTTTTCTCTGTCCGATGCCCTGGAAGAAGATGGAGAAGTCCACGCCTTTCCAGTCTGCGCCGAGGCGGAAACCATATTCGTAGCGAGGTGTTGTGTTTCCGATAACTACGCGGTCACCAGGATTGCCGTTCGTGCCCTCACCAGGAGTGATGTATCCGTCGCCGTCCACATCTACGAATTTCACGTCGCCAGGTGCGAAAATGACCTTGTCGCTATTCTCGAACTGCACCTGATATACAGGGTATTTCGCTGTCTGTCTGTGGGTTGTACGGGCTGTGCCGTTGTAGATGACCGTTATCTTCTCTATCTGTCCGTCTGCGCCATAGACGAAATCGTCTTTCTGGAACAGTCTGTCGGTAACATAACCGTAGATGTCACCATAGCGTCTGCCGGTAGAGTAAGCGTTTGAGAGAAGCCTGTTCTCCCAAGGAGTAGCCCAGTCAGCACCTTTGGTGATGTCTGTGACAGCATCTGACAATGTGGCCATACCATTGATGCCCAAGCCGTTGCTGAATCTGAATCCCCAGTCGAGAGCGATTTCCCAGCCTCGTGTGCGGAGGCTTCCGTAGTTGCCTCGAGGTGCGGTTGTTCCCAATGTTGCAGGAAGACTCTCACCCGGAATAATCATATCTTTCGTGTCTCTCTGGAACCAGTCGAATGTTATACCGATCTGATTCTTCCAGAATCTGAGGTCGGCTCCGAAGTCCAGAGTCTCGATTCTCTGCCAGGTTATGTCGTAGTCCACCATTGTCGGTGTGCCGTACTGTGTGACCTTGTTTCCTGAGCCGTCAAGCCAGTTTGACTGGGACTGTGAAAGGGTGGAGACATAGAGAGTATTGGCTACAGACTGGTCTCCGATACTTCCCCATGATGCCCTGATCTTACCGAAGGAGAGCACAGGCTCGATGCGTTTCATGAATTTCTCATTGGTGAAAATCCAACCTCCTGAGAATGAAGGGAATGTCTGCCATCTGAGGTGCGTAGGGAATTTGGAAGAACCGTCGCGGCGGATATTGGCCTCGATGAAATAGCGGTTGCCGAATGCGTAGTTGATACGTCCGAAGAAGCCAAGCTGTGCATCCCAGTTGGTGTTTCCATCTACGAACTGGTCGCCGGTGGCTGTCTTGAACTGAGGGTTCGACAGGTTCATCAGGTCAGTCCTGCGTGCAGATACGGACTCCCATTTTGTAGCTACCCTGTTAAGACCTGCCATGACCTTGAAGTCGTGCTGTCCGCCTGCTCCGAACTGGCGGTGATAGGTGGTGTAGGCATTGACAGTGTTGGTAGAACTTGCGTATCTGTATCTCTTGATGTCTGTTGCTGTTGCATTGGAGAAATACTTCTGTACAGGGAAGCAGTATCCCGGCATCGCTCCGTCAGCAGCTGCATCCACAACTTCTCCGAGCCCGTTCACATAGATTCTGCTGCCGTCTTCCGCGAACCACTCGGTAGGTGCATACCACATCTGGCCGCCTTCGAATTCAGGTGTTGATGTGTTTTCTTCCTGTGTCCTGTGGTCGTAGGTGTAGTCGAACTTGACATCCCAGTGCTTGGTGATGTTTACAGTCGCTCCGAGATTGACATTGATATATTTGTTCCTGAGGTTGTTGGTATTGGCAGCGCCTATCTCGTATGATGCCTCACGAAGGTTGTTTCCGTTTTCCTTGACCCCGATAGGGAAGAGCGGGCTCCATCTGTAGAGATATAGCCACGGGTCGGCTGTCGTGGTGCCCATTCCCGGATATCTCTTGTTCCTGTCTGAGAATATGGAACTTGCGCGGAGGCTGAGGTATTTGTTGATGTTTGAAGTGAGGCTGATGGATGAGTTGTATCTCGTGAAATCATCATGCTTCGCCGTTCTGGACATACCGCTCTGCTTGAGGTAGCCGAGACCTATATTATAAGAGGTCTTGCCTGAGGTGCCGCTTACGGACAGGTTGTGTGTCTGGCTTGGTGCCCAGTCGCGTATCATTGCATCAGCACCGTCATAGACGCGGTAACCATATTTGTTGACACCGTCATAGTACCAGTCACGTCCATATACTACAGGGTCGCCGTTCTTGACTTTTCCGCCATAGAGCTTCTGCCACTCGACAGCCTTTTCATAACTCTCAGGACTGATTCTCCAGAAACCTCCGGCAGGCATTGCTGCACCCATGTTCGTATGTGCGTCAAGGGTATATTTCAATGCTTCGAGACCTCCGAATTCGATAGGTTTCGCTCTGTTCTGCCAGGAGAAGTTGTCAGAATATGTCACTTCGAGTTTCTCTTTTCCGACACCTGTCTTGGATGTGATGAGGATGACACCGAATGCCGCTTTCGCACCGTAGATGGAGGCGGCTGCAGCATCCTTCAGTACTGAAATACTCTCAATATCTTCTGCATCTATTTTAGCCATATTATCTCTCGGCACGCCATCAATAATAACAAGAGGAGTTCCAAAACCACGAATATCCATCTTATTGGTGAATTGCCCGGGTTCAGAAGTATTTTGTACAATACGTAAACCAGGAATCTTACCGGTAAGCATATTCTGAAGATTCTCATTTTTCGTAGTTACTATTTCCTTATTCTGTATAGCAGATACCGCTCCGGTCATAGTCACTTTTTTCTGTACGCCATAACCCACAACAACCACCTCTTCAAGCTCTACATTATCTTCTTGCAGCACAATTTTATACTTTTGAGGTTGGGCAAGTACAGTGAATTGATACTCCCGATAACCAATACTGGAAACCTTCAGTACTTTCCCCACAGCCGCTTGCATTGTAAAGTCTCCATCCACATTAGAAATACAACCATTTGATGTATTGGCAGGATCAATAACGACAGCACCGATTACAGGTATTCCGGCAGCATCAACAATAGTACCGGAAACCGTCATTGTAGTCCCATTTTGTGCATGAATCTCTATCGCTGATGCGATAAAAGCCACGCAAATAAAAACCTTTAAAAGGTTAGACAAATGTTTTTTAAGTTTCATAAATACGTTATTATAAGGTTAAACATCATTTTTAGTTAATAATAAATATCTAAACTCATTAAAATTCTTTCCATCCCGATAAATATTCATAAGAGTATCTACCGTTCTACACGAAATGTAGCAGACGATCTAATATCATCAGAAGCAGTACCTACAAGAATCTGAAATTTACCCGGCTCCACAACCCATTCATGGCGTTCAGGAGTATAGAAACTCAGTGCTTCTTTTCCAATTGTAAAATTCACTTTTACAGTTTCTCCCGGAGCAAGATTCACCTTCTTGAATCCCTTAAGTTCTTTAAGCGGACGAGGTAATGATGACTCCATATCCATAATATACAATTGCACAACTTCTGCCCCCTCTCTATTTCCCGAATTAGTTATCGGGATTGTGACAGTTATATTGTCAGTACTTTTTATAGTTTTTTTATCAAGTGTAATTTTTCCATAATCAAATGAAGTATAGCTGAGTCCATGCCCGAAAGCGAACAAGGGTTTAATTTTCTCTTTCTCAAACCACCTGTATCCCACGAATATACCTTCTTTATATTCCACAGTCTCACCATCACCCGGATATGCATTAAATGCATGAGCGGCATTATCTTCTATTTTCACAGGAAATGAGAAAGGTAATTTTCCGGACGGATTGACTTCACCGAACAAAACATCCGCTATTGCATTACCGGCTTCTGTACCTCCATACCACGCCTGAACTATAGCCGGGACTTTCTTATGCCAAGGCATAGCATAAGCAATCACGCAATAGTTCCTTCCAATGTTAATTTTCCAGATTCCCATTAGGACGCTTGCGGTCTTATGTCTATATCATCGGCGAAAAGTTACCCGATCGCCTGCTATTTTCTGAAATACAATTGCAAAGTTAATCAATTATTGCCATTTACAGCCATACTCCGGTCAGTTTTCTTCATTCAATCCATACTCTACCAATTTATTATACAGCG
>OHEI01000728.1_pt1 | contig 12572 bp, 9 predicted proteins | sample 1567241 | NCBI WGS metagenome assembly OHEI01 (sample SAMEA3879565, study PRJEB24766) | human gut metagenome | biome: human-associated habitat; feature: feces | place: USA | collected 1985/1987 | reverse complement strand
TGGAAGAAGTTAAGGCTAAATTAGACATGCTTGAAAAAGCAGCAATGCAGGCAGGACAAGCAATGTATAACCAGCCAAATAGTGATGCAGCTTCACAATCAACACAAACTCACTCAGGTGATGATGTAGTTGACGGTGAATTCACTGAGAAGTAAAATAAATAAGCAACATTTGAAGTTCTAGCCCCGCTAGAACTTCTTCGTATCGTATGGAGGGATTCACATGGCAGAAAAACGTGACTATTATGAAGTGCTAGGCGTTTCAAAAAACGCCTCGGACGACGAGATAAAAAGGGCTTATAAGAAAATGGCTATCAAATATCATCCCGATCGTAATCCGGATGATAAGGAAGCCGAAGCTAAATTTAAAGAAGCTGCAGAAGCATACGACGTGCTCCGCGACCCGCAAAAACGTGCCCGTTACGACCAGTTCGGGCCAGAAGGCGTAAATGGTGCCGGCGGATTTGGCGGTGGTGGTATGAACATGGATGATATCTTCTCTATGTTTGGTGACATATTCGGAGGCCATGGCGGATTTGGTGGCTTCGGTGGAGGCGGCAGAACCCGGAAACCCCAATACAGAGGAGGGGATCTTCGCCTCAAAGTAAGAATGACGCTCCAGGAAATATCCACAGGAGTAACCAAAAAATTCAAGGTCAAAAAGAAAGTGGCCTGCCCTCATTGCCACGGAAGCGGAGCCGAGGGTAGCGGCGCGACCGAGACATGCCCGACATGCCATGGTAACGGCTTTGTCGTGAAAACCCAACAAAGCATTTTCGGCATGATGCAAACACAAGCTGTTTGCCCTACATGTGGAGGAGAAGGAACTATTATAAAGAATAAATGCAAAGAATGTGGAGGGGAAGGCATCGTCAACGGCGAAGAAGTCATTGAAGTGAAAATTCCCGCAGGCGTAGGAGACGGCATGGTCGTCACCGTCACGGGAAAAGGCCATGCAGCCCGACGTAACGGAGTCCCGGGAGACATTCAGGTCTATATCGAAGAAGAGCCGCACAAGGAACTCTTACGGGAAGACAATAATCTGATATACAATTTGCTCTTGGATGTCCCCACTGCAGCATTGGGCGGCGATGCGGAAATCCCTACCATCGACGGAAAGGTAAAAATCAAAATAGAACCGGGCACACAACCGGGCAAGGTGGTACGCTTGAGAGGCAAGGGGTTGCCTGCCGTACAAGGTTACGGATACGGCACAGGAGACCTTATCGTAAATATCAGTGTGTATATTCCGGAAGCTTTGAGCAAAGACGAAAAGAAGACGTTGGAAGAGATGAAGAAGAGTGATAACTTCGCTCCGAATCCATCCATTAAAGAAAAGATATTCAGAAAGTTCAAAAGCTATTTTGAATAAAAGCTATAAATAAGGAGATGACGTATAAAGAAGCCACGACATATTTGTTTAACAGTGTACCCATGTTCCAAAATGTAGGAGGAACTGCTTACAAAGAAGGTCTAAGCAACACCTTGTTGCTAGATGAGCATTTTGGTCACCCCCACCGTAAATTCAAAACCATCCACGTGGGGGGCACTAACGGCAAGGGGTCGTGCAGCCATACATTGGCAGCCATACTCCAAACCGCAGGTTACAAAGTGGGGCTTTATACGTCACCTCACCTGACCGATTTCAGAGAGCGCATACGGGTAAACGGACAAATGATACCGGAATGCGAAGTGGTTTCTTTTGTCGAAGACGAACGCTCTTTCTTCGAACCTCTGCACCCTTCTTTCTTTGAATTGACAACGGCTTTGGCTTTTAAATATTTTGCAAAAGCCGAAGTGGATGTCGCCGTTATCGAAGTGGGCATGGGAGGACGCTTGGATTGTACCAACATCATAACTCCGGATTTGTCCGTCATTACCAATATCAGCTTTGACCATGTACAATTTTTGGGAAACACCCTTGCGAAAATTGCCGGGGAGAAAGCAGGAATCATCAAGCCCGGAGTTCCAGTGGTCATCGGAGAGACTACCGAGGAAACGAAAAAGGTTTTCAAGGATAAATCATTGGAGATGAATGCACCAATAAGATTTGCAGAAGAAGAGCATGAAATCATCTCCTCCCGTCCGGAAGGCAATACACGTGTTTACGAGACTCTTCATTACGGAAGTTTTATAGGCGAACTGGGAGGACTCTGCCAAGAAAAGAACACGGCAACCATACTTGCAGCTATTGACGAACTACGAAAAGCCGGTTATATTATCGCGCAAGAACACATTGAACTCGGCTTCGGACACGTCTGCAAACTTACCGGTTTACGAGGTCGTTGGCAGCAACTCGGAACGCGCCCCACTGTAATCTGTGACACTGGACATAATACAGGGGGGATAAGTTATATCGCCGAACAACTGGAATGCGTCCAAGCCGATAAACTCCACATTATAATAGGTATGGTGAATGACAAAGATATTCATTCCGTCCTACAACAACTTCCCAAATGTGCCATCTATTATTTCACAAAAGCAAGCGTCAAACGGGCACTTAACGAACACACACTCCAAACACTCGCCCAAGAAGCCGGATTAAGGGGAACTTCCTGGCCCGACGTACGGTCTGCCTTTCAGGCGGCACGGCAATCTTCTACGGAAAAGGATTTGATTTTCGTAGGAGGCAGCACGTTCGTTGTTGCCGACTTTTTAGCCTTTTATCACCCCGAACAAGCATAATCTGCAAATCTTCTCATTTCTGCATCATCTTTTTCCCCGAAATCTTTTGCAATAAGAAAGTTTTTTTCTTATTTTGCATAACGATAATTTAACTTTAAATCATTAGTCTGATGAGTTTAAAAAATATTAGTGGTCTTAAAAGAGAAGATTTTCAAGCAGAAGTTCAGGGCAAACAAACAGATTTGTTTATCCTGAGAAACAATAAGGGTTGTGAAGTAGCCATTACAAACTACGGAGGAGCATTGGTTGCCATCATGGTTCCTGACCGCGACGGAAAAATGGCAAATGTCATTCAAGGGCATGACAACATCCAGGAGGTTATCAGTAGCCCGGAGCCATTCCTCAGTACGCTGATAGGCCGTTATGGTAATCGTATCTGTAAGGGTAAATTCACGTTAGAAGGGAAAGAGTATTCATTGACGGTTAATAACGGGCCGAATAGCCTTCACGGCGGTCCGACCGGATGCCATGCCCGGGTTTGGGATGCCCGACAGACGGACGAGCGTACCTTACTTTTACATTATACATTCGCAGATAATGAAGAAGGTTTTCCTGGAAAATTAGACATGGATGTCACTTATTCGTTCACCAACGACAATGAATTGATCATCGAATACAAAGGGACAACCGACAAAACAACCATCGTCAATATGACTAATCACGGGTTCTTCAGTTTGGCCGGTATTGCCAACCCCACTCCAACTATTGAAAAACTGCAATGTCAGATTAATGCTGATTATTTCATTCCTATTGACAACACCTCTATTCCTACGGGAGAAATCAAACCTGTAAAAGGCACTCCTTTTGATTTTACGACCTCGCGTGAAATCGGCGAACGCATAGATGCCGATGACGAACAGACGCAGAATGGCGCCGGTTACGACCATTGCTTCGTCCTCAACAAGAGAGAAGTAGGCGAACTGAGTTTTGCAGCTAAAATATACGAGCCTGTTTCCGGCCGTACAATGGAAGTTTATACCACCGAACCTGGAGTTCAAGTATACACGGATAATTGGGCTGACGGATACAAGGGACAATTGGGAGCAACATTCCCGCGTCGAAGCGCAATTTGCTTTGAAGCCCAACATTTCCCCGATTCTCCCAATCGCCCCTACTTTCCGTCTGTAGTTCTAAAACAGGGAGAAACTTATACCCAAACCACAATCTATAAATTCGGTACTGAAAAATAAGTGAAACTATAATAGAAAAACAAATCTTAAAAAAACAAATTATCAAATGACTCAAAAAACGCAACCGAACTACACGTTCGCCCTCACGGTGGTCATTATCGTTTGCTTCCTTATCGGTTTCGTAACGACAATGAACAATTCTATGATTGGATTCTGCAAGACCGTATTCAACCTGACAGAAGCACAGGGACAACTCGTTAATTCCGCATTTTATGGAGCTTATGCCTTGTCAATTCCCTTTGCTCTTATGATGAACAAGATTGGTTATAAGATGACATTGGTTCTTGGTTTGGCCGTTGTCGGATTGGGATTCGTAATCAATTACTTTGGTATCTCAACGAATTTGGATGCCACCCAGACGACCATCTATAATATTTTCTTGGCTAGCATGTGTTGTGTGGCATTGGGTATCGTCATGTTGCAACTCGTTGCGAATCCGTACGTCATGGTGTTAGGCGCACCCGAGAAAGGGGCATTCCGTATGACGTTAAGCCAGGCCCTAAATTCTGTAGCCACGACATTGGCTCCGATGTTTATTACCTACTTTATTATTGCAGGCAAATCGGAAGATCAATTAAGCGGAAACGATGTGACCGTTCCTTTCTTGGGATTGGGTATCTTTACTTTCCTGCTTTGCATCATTCTTTACTTCTTGAAACTTCCGGAAATCAAAGAAGAAGAGCAAGCTGCCGACAATGGTGACACACGAGAATACAAATCGAGCGTGTTCAAGTACCCCCACGTATGGTTTGGTGCTTTTGCCATCTTTATGTATATGGGATTGGAAATCGGTATTCCCTCCATGTTGTCTGCTTATTTCGACAGCAAGCCTGATTTGGGCGGCAAAGCCGAAGATTTCCTGCCCTTGTACTGGGGTGGTATGATGGTTGGACGTTTCATCGGTGCCGGTGTGTTAAGCAAATACCAACCACGCCATTTGTTGACGGTTTGCCTTCTCGGAGGTGCGGCATGCGTCGGCATTTCATTCGTTCTTCCGGGGATGGCGGCCGTATACGCCATGTTGGCAGCCGGCTTGTTCCACTCTGTAATGTGGCCGCTCATCTTCAACCTCGGTTTGCAGGAATTGGGACCACATACAAAAGCAGCTAGCGGTATCATTAACATGGGTGTAATAGGTGCGGCCACACTGCCGTTGTTGATGGGTGTCGTAGTGGACCATACAGGTGTAGGAATGGCAATCTGCATGATGTTTATCTACTACCTCTATGTTATTTGGTTCTGTTGGAAAGGTTCTAAGGTAGGACTTAAAGGATAAGAAAAATCTCTTTTTATTAACCTCATAAAATAAATGGATTATGAAATTGACAATAGATGATGTAAGAAGCCGTTTCATTGAACATTTTGATGGAACAACCGGTTCTGTATATGCTTCTCCGGGTCGTATCAACCTCATCGGTGAACACACTGATTATAATGACGGATTTGTATTCCCCGGTGCTGTTCAACAAGGTATGATAGCTGAAATAAAAGTAAACGGGACAAGAAATGTACGTGCCTACTCTATCGACTTGAAAGATTACGTGGAGTTTTCTTTAGACGATGAAAAGGGACCAAAAGCAAGTTGGGCTCGCTACATTTTCGGCGTGTGCCGGGAAATGATGGCATTGGGTGTTCCTGTGGAAGGTTTTAACACAGCATTCGCTGGCGATGTTCCTCTCGGCGCAGGAATGTCTTCTTCTGCTGCATTGGAAAGCGTATATGCTTTTGCACTCAACGATATGTTCGGCGAAAACAAAATAGACAAAATGACATTGGCTAAAGTAGGACAGGCTACAGAACATAAATATTTGGGATGCAATTGCGGTATCATGGACCAATTCGCTTCTGTTCACGGTAAAGCAGGTAGTTTGATGCGTTTGGATTGCCGTAGCGGTGAGTTTGAATACTTCCCGTTCGACCCGAAAGGCTATAAATTGGTATTGGTAAACTCTTGCGTAAAGCACGAACTTGTAGGTTCCCCCTATAATGACCGCCGCAGAAGTTGCGAAAACGTAGCTGCCACCATCAACAAGCATCACCCAGAGGTAAAAAGTTTACGCGATGCAGACTATGCCATGTTGGACGAAGTGAAGAACGAAGTATCAGCTGAAGATTTCATGCGAGCTAAATATGTCATTGGCGAGAAAGAACGTGTCTTGGCTGTTTGTGACGCTTTGGAGAAAGGCGACTACGAAACCGTAGGACAGAAAATGTACGAAACCCATTACGGCCTGAGCAAAGAATACGAAGTTTCCTGCCCGGAATTGGACTTTCTGAATGATATAGCAAAAGAAGAAGGGGTAACTGGTTCTCGTATTATGGGAGGAGGGTTCGGAGGTTGTACTATCAACCTTGTAAGTGATGAACTTTATGACAACTTCGTAAAAGTAGCCAAATCGAAATTCAAAGAAAAATTCGGCAAAGAACCGGTCATTATTGATGTAGTCATCGGAGACGGATCCAGAAAACTCTGCTAAAAACAAAATCTTAGCATCTTATTTATGTAGAAAAAGGGAATCATTATAATGTAGTGGTTCCCTTTTTATTAACGCAACCCACAACTGAATAAAATGGTGTCTTATCTATCTTATTTTTCTACAGTTGTACGGTTTTTAATAAACTATAACATAGAAAAAAGAATAAAAAGAAGTGTAAGGCATACACCTTATGCCCAAAAACATCTATATTTGCAATAGAAATACGAGATAAAGTCGTAACTTTACATTCAATTTAAATCTTTTAATTCATTCACCATGAAAAAAGAAAGAAATGCAATCTTAGGTGTAGGACTTATCACAGTTCTTTTGGCTTCATGTAGCCAACAACCTCAAAGTAATTTAACCGTTTCAGGACTTGATCCGCAGAATTTCGTAGCCGACGTAAAAGGCAAACCGACAAGTTTGTACACTCTTAAAAATTCCAATGGAATGGAAGTTTGTATCACAAACTTTGGCGGGCGGATTGTATCTATTATGGTACCAGACAAAAATGATTCTTTACGCGATGTCGTGTTAGGTTTCGACAGTATAGCCGATTACATTAACAAGCCCAGTGATTTCGGGGCCGCAATAGGTCGCTATGCCAATCGAATAAACAAAGGCAGAATCGTTATTGATGGGGATTCTATTCAATTGCCCACCAATAATTTTGGCCATTGTCTGCATGGAGGGCCTCAAGGATGGCAATATCAAGTGTATGAGGGAAAGCAATTGAACGATACGACACTGGCTATGACGATGTATTCTCCTGACGGGGACCAAAACTTCCCAGGAGCTGTAACTGCAACGGTGACCTATACCCTAAGCGGTGATAATGCTTTGGACATTAAATACGATGCAACCACAGATAAGAAGACCGTCATCAATATGACCAACCATTCTTATTTCAACTTATCAGGCAATCCGTCTCAACCAGCTACCGATCATATTTTATATATCAATGCGGACAACTATACTCCTGTAGACAGTACATATATGACTACGGGCGAAATCGTTACGGTAAAAGAAACTCCAATGGATTTTACTACTCCGAAAACCGTAGGACAGGATATAGACAAATTTGATTTTATCCAACTGAAAAACGGCAACGGTTATGACCATAATTGGGTATTGAACACCCAAGGAGATATCAACCAATTAGCAGCAAAACTAACTTCGCCGACAAGCGGCATCTCATTAGAAGTTTATACGAATGAACCCGGCATTCAAGTCTACAGCGGAAACTTCTTGGATGGTACATTAAGCGGAAAGAAAGGAATCGTATACAACCAGCGTGCTTCCGTTTGCCTCGAAACCCAGCACTACCCCGATAGCCCGAATAAACCGGAATGGCCTTCGGTAATATTGGAGCCGGGACAGGCTTATCACAGCGAATGTATTTTCAAATTCACCGTGGAGAAATAATCATCATTAACTATATCATCAAACAAAAACAAAGACATGAATTGGAATTCAAATGAATTTATATGGCTTGACTGGTTGGTTCTCGCCATCGGAGTCATAGCGATTGTATGGGCTGTCTACCGTTCCATCAAAAAAGACAAAGAGAAAATGCAAGGGGCCGACAGCCAAGATTACCTTTTCGGAAAGGGCGAACCTTGGTACATCATCGGTGCGGCTATTTTTGCAGCCAATATAGGTTCCGAACACCTTGTCGGTCTGGCCGGCACAGGAGCCAAAGACGGTGTAGGCATGGCCCATTGGGAAATGCAAGGATGGATGATTCTGATATTAGGTTGGTTGTTCGTTCCATTCTATCAATTGTTGAATAACAAAATGGGAAAGATTATCACGATGCCGGACTTCCTGAAATTCCGCTATACCCAACGTACAGGTTCGTGGCTGTCCATCATCACACTGATTGCCTACGTGTTGACCAAAGTCTCCGTCACTGCGTTTACCGGTGGTATCTTCTTTGAGTATCTCCTCGGCCTTCCGTTCTGGTACGGTGCGATTGGCCTTATCGCAATCACTGCCGTATTCACGGTATTTGGCGGAATGAAAGGAGTAATGACTTTATCCGCCATCCAGACCCCGATTCTCATTATCGGTTCTTTCTTGGTTCTGTTCCTCGGTTTGAACATGTTGGGTGACGGTAGCATCACTGAAGGATGGTCTCAAATGATGGCCGTATGCAATGCAGCCCATGACGGGTTCGGAACAACCCACATGTTCCACACCGATCCCGCTGACCCCATGTATCCGCAATTCCCCGGTTATGTGGTCTTCCTCGGTGCGTCAATCATCGGTTTTTGGTATTGGTGTACAGACCAGCATATTGTACAACGTGTACTCGGACAAACCAAAGGTGAAGATAACGGCAAAGTCATGGCACGTGCACGCCGTGGTACAATTGCGGCCGGTTATTTCAAACTCCTTCCGGTTTTCATGTTCCTCATTCCCGGCATGGTGGCTTTTGCACTTTCCCAAAAAGCCGGCAGTGGTATTGTCATGGATATCACTAACACCCATGACACCGATGGTGCTTTTGCCATGATGGTAAAAAACATTCTCCCGGCTGGAATTAAAGGTATTGTGACTATCGGTTTTATCTGTGCACTCGTAGCTTCCTTGGCCGCATTCTTCAATAGCTGTGCCACTTTGTTTACAGAGGATTTCTACAAGCCTATGAAAAAAGGAAAGAGTGAAAGTCATTATGTATTGGTAGGACGTGTGGCTACAGTTGTGGTCGTATTGCTCGGATTGGCATGGATGCCCATCATGATGAACATGGGTAACTTATACTCATACCTTCAAGATATCCAATCCTTGATTGCCCCAGCCATGGTTGCCGTATTCACCCTTGGTATATTCTCCAAGAGAATCACTCCGAAAGCGGGTGAATGGGGTCTGATTGGCGGTTTCCTGATTGGTATGGTACGTTTGCTCACCAACGTCATTACCGACTCTGGAAAAGCTGTCATGGACGGCGCATTTTGGGAATATACCAGTTGGTTCTGGCAGACCAATTGGCTCATCTTCGAGGTCTGGCTGCTCGTATTCATCATCATTCTGATGTACATTGTATCAATGTTCACAGCGAAACCATCTGCCGAGCAGATTGCTGCAATCACCTTTACAGGCAATTATAAGAAGACCATCCGTGAAAGTTGGAACGTTTGGGATGTCATAGCCTCTTTAGGTGTCATCATACTCTGTGCCTTATTCTATGCATATTTCTGGTAACACAAATATAGATAATGACCACCTATTATAATATAAACCCTCGATTCTACGTTTCCGTAGATTGCATCATATTCGGCTTTGACAAGGGCTGTTTAAAACTGCTCTTGCTCAAGCGGAATTTCGAACCGGCAAAGGGTAGTTGGTCCTTAATGGGTGGATTCGTGCAAGACGGAGAAAGCGTAGACGATGCAGCCAAAAGAGTCTTGGCAGAACTGACAGGACTTGAAAACGTATATATGGAACAGGTCGGAACTTTTGGAGAAGTAGACCGTGACCCGGGAGAAAGAGTAATATCCGTGGCATATTATGCATTAATCAACATCAATGAATATGACCGGAATCTGGTACAGCAGCATAATGCGCATTGGGCGGAAATCAACGAAATTCCACCACTTGTTTTCGACCATTCCCAAATGGTAAATCAAGCCAGAATCATGTTGCAAAAGAAAGCCTCTTCCGAACCTATCGGTTTCAACCTTTTGCCAAGTATGTTCACTCTGTTCCAATTGCAAAGTTTGTACGAAGCTATCTATGGGGAGCCTTTTGATAAACGGAATTTCCGCAAACGGGTTGCAGACTTGAACTATATCGAAAAAACAGATAAAATTGATAAAACAGGGTCGAAACGGGGAGCTGCTTTATATAAGTTCAACGAAAACGCTTACCGTAAAGCCCCTAAATTTAAATTATGAACTATGTTAGAAGAACTCAAAGAAAAGGTATATCAAGCCAATCTTGATTTAGTAAAACAAGGTTTGGTTATCTTCACATGGGGGAATGTATCAGGCATCGACCGTGAAAAGGGACTCGTAGTCATCAAACCGAGCGGCGTGGACTACGATACAATGAAGGCCTCGGACATGGTTGTGGTAGATTTGGAAAGCGGCAAGGTGGTAGAAGGAGAATTGAATCCTTCATCCGACACACCGACACATCTTGTCCTCTACAAAGCTTTCCCGAACATTCAAGGAGTAGTCCACACCCACTCCACTTATGCTACCGCATGGGCTCAGGCCGGCAAAGACATTCCTAATATCGGGACGACACATGCCGACTATTTCCACGAAGCTATCCCCTGCACCTCCGACATGACAAAGGCAGAAGTAGAAGGACAATACGAATTGGAAACCGGCAATGTTATCGTTAAACGGTTTGAAGGAATCAACCCCGACCACACACCAGGTGTATTGGTAAAGAATCACGGTCCGTTCAGTTGGGGTACGAGTCCGGCCAATGCCGTTTACAATGCCAAGGTGATGGAGCAGTGTGCCAAAATGGCTTTCGTATCCTTTATGGTAAACCCTGAAACCACAATGAATCCACTGCTCATCGAGAAGCATTATAACCGTAAACACGGACCGAACGCCTACTACGGACAGAAAAAGAAATAAACAAAGTATATTAACTAACAAATCTCTAACAATTTAAAATTTTTATCATGAACGCATTTGATCAATATGAAGTATGGTTTGTTACGGGAGCACAGCTTCTGTACGGTGGTGACGCAGTAGTGGCAGTCGACGGTCACTCCACTCAAATGGTTAACGGTTTGAATGCCTCCGGCAAACTTCCCGTTAAAGTAGTCTATAAAGGAACGGCCAATTCTTCCAAAGAAGTGGAAGCCGTATTCAAAGCAGCCAACAATGACGAGAAGTGCATTGGCGTAATCACCTGGATGCACACATTCTCACCGGCTAAGATGTGGATACACGGTTTGCAGCAGTTAAAGAAACCGTTGCTCCATCTCCACACGCAGTTCAACAAAGAGATACCTTGGGATACCATGGATATGGACTTTATGAACCTGAACCAATCTGCCCACGGTGACCGCGAATTCGGGCATATCTGTACCCGTATGCGTATCCGCCGTAAAGTAGTCGTAGGTTATTGGCAAGACGAGGATACCCAACACAAGATTGCCGTATGGATGCGTGTTTGTGCCGCATGGGCTGATGCACAAGACATGTTGATTATCCGTTTCGGCGACCAGATGAACAATGTAGCCGTAACAGACGGGGATAAAGTCGAGGCCGAACAACGCATGGGCTATCATGTAGACTACTGTCCGGTTAGCGAACTGATGCAATACCATGCAGAAGTAAAAGATGCCGATGTGGAAGCTTTAGTGAAAACCTATTTTAATGAATACGATCACGATGCCACATTGGAAGACAAGACCACTGAAGCTTATCAAAAGGTGTGGAACTCAGCTAAGGCTGAACTCGCCCTGCGAGCCATCTTGAAAGCCAAAGGAGCCAAAGGTTTCACAACCAACTTCGATGACTTGGGACAAACAGACGGCAGCCATTTCGACCAAATCCCCGGCTTAGCTTCACAACGTTTGATGGCCGATGGTTATGGTTTCGGTGCCGAAGGCGACTGGAAGTCTGCCGCTCTCTACCGTACAGTATGGGTAATGAACCAAGGTCTGCCTACAGGTTGTTCATTCTTGGAGGATTACACGTTGAATTTCAATGGAGAGAACAGTTCTATCCTGCAAGCTCACATGTTGGAAGTTTGCCCGCTCATCGCAGCAAAGAAACCGCGTCTGGAAGTACATTTCCTTGGTATCGGTATCCGCAAGAGCCAGACAGCCCGTTTGGTCTTCACTTCAAAAGTAGGCAAAGGCTGCACTGCCACGGTCGTTGATTTGGGCAACCGTTTCCGCCTCATTGTAAACGATGTGGAATGTATCGAACCGAAACCTCTGCCTAAGCTCCCTGTGGCTTCCGCATTATGGAAACCCATGCCGAACTTCGAAATCGGTGCAGGTGCCTGGATTTTGGCCGGTGGAACACACCATTCTTGCTTCTCATACGACTTGACAGCCGAATATTGGGAAGACTATGCCGAAATTTCCGGTATCGAAATGGTACACATCAACAAAGACACGACTATCAGCGAGTTCAAGAAGGAACTCCGCATGAACGAAGTGTATTATATGCTGAACAAAGCACTTTGCTAATAGCATACCGGCAAAGGATTTAAAATTAAAAGTGCTCGGCGAGCTATCG
>OHEI01000725.1_pt1 | contig 12581 bp, 9 predicted proteins | sample 1567241 | NCBI WGS metagenome assembly OHEI01 (sample SAMEA3879565, study PRJEB24766) | human gut metagenome | biome: human-associated habitat; feature: feces | place: USA | collected 1985/1987 | reverse complement strand
GTATTTTCCACCCCACGCCTCCGTGAGGATATTCATTTGCGCCAGCTGCTGGTAGATCTTCTCAGGCTGCGCTCCCGGCTTGTCTATCTTGTTGATGGCGAATACCATAGGAACGCCTGCCGCCTGTGCGTGGTTGATGGCCTCGACTGTCTGTGGCATGACCGCGTCATCGGCGGCGATAATGATGATCGCCAGGTCGGTGAGCTGTGCACCACGGGCACGCATGGCTGTAAAGGCCTCGTGACCAGGAGTGTCGAGGAAGGTAATCCTGCGTCCGTCGGGGAGTACCACGTTGTATGCACCGATGTGCTGTGTGATACCTCCGGCCTCGCCTGCGATCACATTGGTCTGCCTGATATAGTCGAGGAGAGATGTCTTACCGTGGTCGACGTGTCCCATCACGGTGATGATCGGAGGTCTTGTCACGAGGTCCGCCTCGTTCTCCGGCTCGTCATTCTCCTGATTGATCTCATTCTGGATGTCTGCAGTGACGAATTCCACCTTGTATCCGAACTCTTCTGCGACAAGCACAAGTGCCTCTGCGTCAAGTCTCTGGTTGATTGACACCATGAGACCGAGGCTGAAGCAGGCCTCGATGACTTTGTTTACAGGAGTGTTGTTCATGAGGGTCGCGAGGTCATTGACAGTAACGAACTCAGTTACCTTGAGAATCTTCTTCTCAGCAGCCTCCTGAGCAATCTCCTCCTGAAGTTTCTGGGAAGCGAGCTCCCTCTTCTCCTTTCTGTGTTTTGCACCGAAGTTGTTCTTGGACTTGCTGTCGTTCATCCTTGCGTAGGTCTCTTTCACCTGCTTCTGGATTTCCTTCTGCATCTCCTCCTGCTCGGCTTCTGTCATAGCAGGCTTGAACCTGTCATTGCCACGGTCTCTGCGGCGTTTTCCCTGTCCGGGCTGGTTGTTGCCGCCCTGACGGAAATCCTTCTTGCCATTGTTCTGACCGTTGTTCTGACCACCGGCATTGCCCTGACGGTTTTTCTTGTTGCCGTCCTTTTTGTCGTTGCCGTCAATCTTGTTCACATCGACTCTCTCGCTTCCGCCTTTGGCAATGCGCTCCCTCTTGTTCTTGCTCTTCTTGGGAGCTTCGAATTTGGACAGGTCCACTTTGCCCACAATCTTCAGGCCTCCAGTAGAAACAGGCTCATCTTCGTCATTGCTGGAAGCAGCCTTCTGGAGTTTGTGCTCGGCCTTGAGTTTGGCCTTGTCCACCTTAGGATTGAACTCTTTCTGATTCTGAGTCTTGTCGCCTTTCTTGATGTCAGCCTTCTTGATCTGGTTCGCATGAGCCTGTTCCGAAGGGGTTTGGTCGGTAGGCTCTGCAGCTTTTGGCAGCTCGACTTCTTCATTAGGTTTTACTTCCACAGGCTCGCTGTGCTGAGGCGCAACTTCCTCTGAAGGTTTCACTTCAGCGGCTGGCTTGGCCTCCATAACCGGCTCGGCATGAACTTCTTCCACCTGCTGTGGAACCTCTGTCGGCTTGGTCTCTGCGACAGGTTCCGGAACTGTCTGTACTTTCGGCGCTTCCTGGATTTCAGGTGCAGCCGTCTCTTCCACCGCCGGTTTTACCTCCTTCGGAGCTTCCTCTACAGGCTTCTGTACAGGTTCCTCCTTCGCGAAACCACTTCCTGATGTTCCTCTGATGATGACGGTGCTTCCACCTGCAGCCTCTTCTTCCTCGTCCTCTTTCTTCTTGGAACCCTTTTCAATGATTTCCTTTATCTTAATCTGAACACGCTCTGACTCGTCCTTCGCCTTGGCATCCCCGCCGAAGGCCTTCTGAAGCTCAGGAATGAACTCGTCCGACACCTTGGCATTCGGATTCATCTCGACATCGGCGCCTTTCGCTTTCAGGAAATCCACCAATGTCTGAAGTCCCACATTGAATTCTCTTGTCAGTTTGTTTAGTCTGATTTCTGCCATATAAACCCCTTTTATTTAACTATTCTTCTTCAAATTCAGCGCGCAGAATGTTCATCACATCCTCCACGGTCTCGTCTTCCAGGTCAGCGCGTTTGGCGATGTCCTCAGGATCCAGAGCCAGTACGCTCTTGGCCGTATCACATCCGATGGACTGCAGCCTCTCGATGACCCATGGGTCGATTTCGTTGCTGAACTCAGTGAGGAGTACGTCCTCATCATCCTCAGCCTCGTCTTCCTTAGGCACCTCACGCCATACCTCGATTTCGCGGTCAACAAGCATTCCTGCGAGCTTGATGTTGCATCCGCCCTTACCGATACCCTTCTTCACCTCGTCAGGAAGCATGAACACCTTGATCTTGTCGTTCTCGTCCGTACCCATGTCGATAGATGAAATCTTCGCCGGGTTCAATGCCCTCTGGATGAGGAGCTGGGTATTGTTGGTCCACTGGAGAACGTCGATGTTCTCGTTTCTCAATTCCCTTACGATACCGATGATACGTGCACCCTTGACACCGATGCAGGCTCCGATAGGATCGATTCTGTCATCATAGGACTCCACAGCGACCTTGGCCCTTTCGCCAGGTATGCGGACTACCTTCTTTATGGTGATGAGTCCGTCATAGATTTCCGGAACTTCCTGCTCGAAAAGCTTCTTGAGGAATTCGTTTGAGGTTCTGGAAAGGACAATGTAAGGAGTCGTGTTGTTCTTCATCTCCACGCTCTTGATGATGGCGCGTACAGTGTCGTTCTTCTTGAAATGCTCACCCGGGATCTGCTCTGACTTAGGCAGTCTGAGCTCATTTCCGTCCTCATCGAGGATAAGCACCTCTTTTGCCCATGTCTGGTAGATCTCTCCGGTGAAAATCTCACCGATCTTGTCAGTGTACTTGTTATAGAGGTTGGCCTTCTCTATATCCATGATCCTTCCCTGAAGGTTCTGTCTGATATTGAGGATGCCTCGTCTTCCGAAATCCTTGAGCTCCACTTTTCTGGTGAAGGTCTCGCCGAGTTCGTAGTCGTCTCCGTTCTTGTTCACTTCTGCAAGTGCAATCTGAGTGTTGGGATTCTCCACGTTCTCCACCACTTCGAGGTTCTGGTAGATTTCACAGTCTCCCTTATCGACATTGATGATGACGTCGAAATTGTCAGCAGAGCCGAAAGTCTTTGCCAACTGGGTCATGAACACATCCTTCAGCACACCCATCATCACCGGGCGGTCAATGTGTTTTTCGTCCTTGAACAGCGCGAAGGCTGCCTTGAGGTCGAGCTTTTCTTCTTCCATAACAGTTATTGTTTTTTATATTTTTTTCTATTCGAATTCAATGTGCGGAGTGACGCTGTTCACGTCCTCGTAAGCGAAAGTGTCCACGTGTCTGACAAGCTCCTTCTTTTTCTTTCCAGGGACAGCCTCCTTTACCTCATAGGCAAGCGTAAAGCCTTTCTCGTCAGCGCTTTCCAGTGTTCCGACAAGTTTCTTTCCGTCTCTTGTCAATGTCTCGACTTTGGAACCGACAGCCTTGATGTACTGCTTGAGAATCTTGAACGGCTGGTCAAGCCCTGCAGAAGTCACAGTAAGTGAATAGTCTTCCTTTTCCTGGTCGAAAATCGAGAGAAAACTGTCATTTACCGCGATGCAGTCATCCATTTCCACAGTGCCGTTTTCCGATTCAATGGCTATGACAATGTCATTGTCCCTGCTGATGGAAACATCGGTAATGAAACATCCACGCGCTTCCACTGTCTTAGTCATCTCTTTGTAAATCAGCTCTTTACTTATCATATTATTCTAAGCTTTCTTAAAAAAAGATAGGAGACGCATCCGTCCCCTATCTCATCTCACTTTGCAAAGGTAATCAAAATTTCCATAATAACCGAATTTCCTTAAAAAATATGAACAATGCGATTTTCTTGCTAAAGTAATGTAAATGTGTTTACTTTGCAAAGCAGATGTTGCGTCGTACCGGATTTGGTATGTGAAATACGTTGAATAAAATAGTTTGAGAATATGGAATTTTCAGCCAAACAGCTGGCCAAAGTTTTGAGGGGAACCGTGGACGGGGACCCGGAAGTGAAGGTGACTTCATTCGCCAAGATAGAGCACGGAAAATCAGGTCAATTGTGCTTCTATGCAAATCCTAAGTATGAACATTATGTATATACCTGCAAGGCCAGCATCCTGCTTGTGAATTCCACATTCGAGCCTAAGGAAAAAGTCAGCTGCACCATGATCCGTGTTGCTGATGCGTACACGGCAGTTGCGGAACTTCTCAAGTATGTGGCTACCCAGAAGCGTACGGACCGCAGACACAGGGGTTTCCGCTCATCCTGGTTCCTCACCACCAAGTTCGGCAAGAAGGTGTATCTCGGCAGCCATTCCTACGTGGGACATCACGCTGTCATCGGAGACTATACCAAGATATATGAAAACGTATATATCGGTGACAATACCGTAATCGGTTCACACTGCATCATTTACCCTGGCGTAAGCATCTATCCGGGAATGGTCATCGGTGACAATGTCATCATCCATTCAAACGCTGTGATCGGCTCGGACGGATTCGGAAATGCGCCTCAGCCTGACGGCACCTGGGAGAAGATCGAGCACATCGGCAATGTGATTATCGGCAACAATGTGGAGATCGGAGCCGGTACCACCATCGACAAGTCCGAGATGGAGTCCACCATCATAGGCAACGGCGTGAAAATCGACAACCTCTGCCAGATTGCGCACAATGTCGTAATAGGTGACAATACCGTTATGGCGGCGCAGTGCGGCATCGCAGGTTCTGCAAAAATCGGCAAGAACTGTATTCTGGCAGGCCAGGTAGGTATCGCAGGACACATTGAAATAGCTGACAATACGACTATTGCGGCTCAGGCCGGCGTCATCGGCAATGTGAAGAAATCAGGTCAGGTGCTCTTGGGTTCACCAGCCATTCCTATAAAGAACTATATGCGCAGTTATGCTATATTCCGTCAGCAGGGAAAAGAATAATTAGTATATTTGCGTGATTAAAAGATAATTTGATGAAGCAAAAAACACTTAAAGCCTCCTGCAGTTTCCAGGGAAAAGGTCTTCATACTGGAAGAATTGCTGAGATGACGGTAAATCCCGCTCCGGAGAATACGGGAATTGTTTTCAGAAGAACAGACCTTGGAGAAGGCGCCGTAGTCAGGGCATTGGCCGAGAACGTATCCAGCACGGCGAGGAGTACTACCATATCTGAAGGAGAAGCTTCAGTTTCCACGATAGAACATCTGATGTCGGCATTGACCGGAATGGGCATTGACAATGCCGTAGTCGAGCTGAACAATGTTGAGGTCCCTATTCTGGACGGCAGCGCCCAGCCGTATGTAAAGGCCTTTTCTGAGGCCGGCCTGGTCGAGCAGGATGCTGATAGACAGTTCATTGACATTCCTGATGAAATAGAAATCAAGGACGAGAAGACAGGCTCCTGGGTGAAAATCAAACCTGCTGCCGCTCCTTCCTACGATATTACGGTGGATTTCAATTCTAGAGTGCTCGGCGTGCAGTCTGCCGCATGGGACTTGTCCAAGGATTATGCATCTGAAATCGGCCCTTGCCGCACTTTCGTGTTCTTCCATGAGGTTGAGTTTCTTCTGGCGAACAACCTGGTGAAGGGAGGTGATGTGGACAATGCCATCGTGATTGTGGAGCATCCGGTTACTGACGAGCAGGTGGGACGTATGGCAGACCTGTTCAACCAGCCTAAGCTGGGCGTTACCCCGGAAGGCTATCTGAGCAATCTGAAACTGCATTTCCCGAATGAATGCGGCCGTCACAAACTTCTGGACATGATAGGAGACATGAGGCTTGCAGGCGGCTATCTCAATGCTGAAATCACCGCTTTCAAACCTGGACACACGATAAATACTAATGCTGCGAAGGCTCTGAGAGCCCTCCTGAATAAAACCAAATAAACTATGAATAAAATACATCCATTGGCTACAGTAAGTCCTAAGGCCGTACTCGGCGACAATGTAGAAGTAGGACCTTACGCATTCATTGATGAGAATGTACAGATTGGCGACGGTTGCAAGATACATCCTCACGCAGTCATTTTCCCTTATGTGAAAATGGGCAAGAATTGCGAAGTGTATCCGGGAGCTGTCGTAGGCGCAGTGCCTCAGGACCTCAAGTTCGAAGGTGAGGTTACCTATGTGGAGATCGGTGACAATGTTACTATACGTGAGTGCGTGACCATCAACCGTGGAACCAAGGCAAGCGGCAAGGGCATTACCAAGGTCGGCAGCAATACTCTGATCATGTCCTATGTACATATAGCTCACGACTGCCATGTCGGAAATCACTGTATCCTTGTAAGTTACGTCGGCATCGCCGGAGAAACGGAGGTCGATGACTGGGCCATCATCGGTGGTGGAGCAAAAGCGCATCAGTTCACCAAGGTCGGCTGCCACGCAATGGTCGGCGGCATGTCCAAGATCAACAAGGACATCCCTCCTTACGCAATGTGCGGCCGTGATCCTATCTGCTATGCCGGTGTGAACATCGTCGGACTCCGCAGAAGGGGATTCTCGGCAGAGACTGTAAGAAATATCAAGGATATCTACGATACCATCTATTTCCAGGGTTACAATATCTCTGACGGCTGCTCCAAGGTTGAGGCCGGCTTCCCTGATTCAGAGGAGAAGACCACCATATTGAACTTCATACGTTCTTCCAAGCGTGGTATCGTAAGAGCCAATACATCAGGAGAGAAGGGCGATATCGACTAGTTATGTCAATGCTTTTGGACATGGCTTTCTTTCCGCCTGTATCCTATATGGCGGCAATAGCTGAAGAGTTTACCCTGTCATCTGACGGGGTATATTCGTATGTGCCGGCAATTGTCTATATAGAGGCCTGTGAGAACTATCAGAAACAGACGTACCGCAACCGTTGCCGGATATATGCTGCAGGTGGCGTGGAGGCGCTTTCCGTGCCGATTGTGCATGAAAACGGCACTTATGCGCTTCCTGTCAGGAAACTGAGAATCGACTGGAGCAAGCCGTGGCTGATGAGGATGAAGCGGGCTATCGTGTCCGCCTACGAATCTTCTCCGTGGTTTGACTATTACAAGGACGAGCTGTTCGCCATTCTGGACAGGCAACACGAATTCCTTTTCGACCTGAACATTGACCTGCTTCGCTTCTTCCTGAAGAAGACTGGTATAGAGGCGGACATCCGTTTCACGGAGGAGTTTACGCCGTATGGCAGCACGGTATATGGCCGTGACCTGCGTGGCGTAATCCACCCGAAGCGGCAGAATGACATACTTGAGCGTCTGGGACTGAAAAAGCCATACTGGCAGGTCTTTTCCCTGAAGTATGGCTTCATATCAGATTTGTCCGTCATGGACCTGTTGTTCAATGAAGGTCCGGATTCAATCTCTTACCTCAAGAGGCTGAAATAAATCCCCGAATCATTTTAGAATCTCCATCCGAAGGTGGCGACTACATCGTAGAACCTGGCTCTGTTCCTGATTTCAGGAGACAATTCACCGTCAATGTAGGAGTCATAAGGATATACGTACTCGTAAGGGTTCTTTGTCCATCTGAAAGCGAGGTCGCAGAAGAATGAACCTTTGGATGAATATCCCACTCCGGCAGCAAGCGAGTGCTTGTAGGCTTTAGGAGTCATCTTCTTGCCGGTGAGGTCGTCAATATATCTCTCCGGCGAGGAAGTGAAGTTGTAGCCTGCCCTTATAGCGAACTGCGGAACAGGTTTGACTTCAGCACCGAGTCTCAATGCATGTGCTGCTCCGGTGAAGTTCTTTATGTCGCGGTTTACGCCATTGTCGAAAACGGTGTTGTCGTTGGTGTCGGTTTCCTTGAATTTCATCGTGCTGTAGTCGCAGATCTCATAGTCGGCACTGACAAGACCCCAACCGCCGAATGTGTAGGCTGCACCGAAGTTGGCTCTGAACGGTGATACGAATTTGTATTTGTATTCACCCTTAGGAGATGTCGCATTTGCATCGAACACATTGCTCTGGTACCAGGTCTCTCCGGCGTGCTGCCAATGTTCCGTTATCCAGTTTGCCGTAGGAGTCTGGATGGCCGCACCTATGCGGAGTCCGTCGATAGGGACAGCGATTATACCGAATTTGGCATAGACGCCTCCGCCCTGCATGTCGTATGAGTATCTGTATCTCAGGCTGTTGAAATATGTCTTGGAAACGCCGCCGGAACCATTGTCGAATTCAACGCCGAATTTGTCAGGATCCACTGCGATTTCCTTGAAGTACTCGTTTCTGGTGTAGTCCATTGACACGACGCCCAAGTTTCCTCCGATATAGACCCTGTCAGAAATGTTGAGGCCGACATTGAACAGCAGATCATACTTGTTGCCATGGGACCTGCGTCCGTAAAGCTGGTCAATGGCGTCAGCGAGCTGAATGGTCTGTCCGCCTTTTCCGTCGTCAATGAGTTTCTCGGTCGCGCCTATGTACTTGTCATTCGCAGAGCCATAGGTGGACACCATTCCGGACTGCCAGCCGGTTACCTGATTCCATGGAACATTGGCATTGCCGTAATATCCGTTTTCCCCGTTCAGGAGGCTGGAGTTCACGCCGGTCATCATCGAAGCCAATGAACCAGCATAGGAGGTGGCTGTGTTTCGTCCGCCTGCCGCCATGTCGTCCAGATAGTTTGCTGTGGCATTGGCAATGAATCCGCATGTCACTCTTTTCAGTCCGCGTCTGGCATTGGTGTCGAAATTGAGGGTGAAACCGACGTTAGGCAGTGTGAACCTGGCTGAACTGTTGTTCAGAGTGCTGCCGTATGCCGTTGATTGTGAAGGCATTGCATTGTAATCGCTCGTGGTGGACACGATGCTGACGTTCGGGGTGAACGTGACCTGTGAAAAGCTGTTCACGGCCGAGCCGGCAGGGTTGAGGTTTATGGAACCCAGATCTCCTCCCAGTGCGGTGAACGCATTGCCCATGGAGATGGAGCGCGCTGTACCGTAGTAATTGTTCTCGCTGAATCTTAGAGCGTCCTGGACGTTCTGAGCCGCAGCATTGACCGAGACTGCCGCAAGCAGCGTCAACGGAATAATCTTTTTCATCTTCATATCTATTTCAGGTTTCTAAATTATCTTCTTCTTACACTGCCGCCGCTACTTCCGCTTGAACGGGATGCTCCACCGGAATATCCTCCGCCAGAGAAGCCGCTGGATGAACTGCGGTATGAGGAACCGCTGTTGTATGAACTGCTTGACGAGCTGCGGTATGACGAACTGCTGGAAGAACTCCTGTATGAGGAGCTGCTTGACGAGCTTCTGTATGAGGAGCCTGAATTTCCGCTGCCATAGTTGTAGGAACTGCCGGAACTTCCGTAAGAAGATGAACTTCTGTAACTTGTGCCGGATGACTGGCTTGTGGCGGCCCTTCTGTAAGCAGGTGCGGATGCTGTCCTGTTAGATGAGGAAGCACTTGAAAACGTGCCGGCTGACCTTACTCCGGATGTGCCGGACGTTCTGTAAGCGGTGTTGCCTGAGGTGCTCGTGCGGACGGACTGTCCGGAAACTGAGCTGCGTACCGCCTGGCTTGAGCTGCTTCGTACTGCCTGACTGGATGCTGAACTTCTTACCGCCTGTCCTGCGGAAGAACTTGTTCGGATCGCCTGGCTGGAAGATGAGCTGCGTACAGCCTGGCTGTTTGCCGAACCGCTGGATGTGCGTACTCCGGACGCTGAAACCCTTCTGACAGAAGTCATTGACATGTCATTGCCTCTTGTCGATGTCGTCGCGGTGCCGGAGGCTCTCCTGACGGATGATGACGAGCCGGCACTTCTTCTGGCTGTGGAAGATGCTACGCCCATTCCGTTTCCTCTGCTGCTTTCGGTCAGGCCTCTGTTGCCATAGTAGTAACTGTCCCTTCCGTGTCCGAAGCCATGGTCGTACCAAGGACCGCACCAGTGGTCGTGGTAATAATGATGGTGATGGTAATACCACGGGTCGTGGTACCAGCTGTAGCCCCAGCCGTAGTAGCCTGGACCTCCCCAGTACCATGGATTGTACCACGGGTCTCTCCAGTACCAGTCGTCCCACCATATGCTTGAGTAGTACCAAGGATCCGCGCCCCAGTACCAGCTGGACCAATAAGGGCGGTAATACCATGAGCCCCAATATGTTCCAGGCCAATATGATGATGCCCATCCTGCCGCATATCCTGCTGCAAATCCGTCAGGGTACAGTGAATATGCAGGTGTGTTGGTGACAGTGACTACGGTGCTGTTGTCCTGTTTGTTGAACTTCAATGTGGCTGAAGTGTTTTCCGGAATGAACAGCGTGTCTGTTTCTCCTGCCTTGAGGAACAATGTCGAGTTCTCCGTCTCCTTTACGAGTTCGTTTACTTTGTTGCGGGACGCAAGAACATCCGCTTTAGTTTCGGTTTTAGCAGGTCTGCTGTAGAATCCGTCCTGATATTGCTGGCTTGAAGCGTATTGCGATGCGGAACCGCAACCGGCCAATGCCAGGAATGCTCCGGAAAGAACCAAGATGTTTGTTTTCATAATCGGACCTCCTAGTTATATAAATAATTTGTATCTTTGTGCGCTGCATTGCAGCGATGGTATGTCTGCAATATTCATACCTCGCCGATGCTCGCATGCTAAATGCAAATATATGAATGTTATTGCATAAAGAAACCAAAAAATAAAATAAACTAACAAAAGATGGCAGATCAGATAACCAAAAGGTCAGACAACTACTCTCAGTGGTATAACGACCTGGTAGTTAAAGCGGACCTTGCAGAGCAGTCACCTGTAAGGGGATGTATGGTAATCAAGCCTTATGGCTATGCTATATGGGAAAAGATGCAGCACGTGCTGGACTCGAAATTCAAGGAAACAGGCGCAGTCAATGCTTATTTCCCGTTGTTCATTCCCAAGTCTTTCTTCAGTCGTGAGGCTGAGCATGTCGCAGGCTTTGCGAAGGAATGTGCGGTAGTGACACATCACAGGCTCATGAATGACCCTGAAGGCAACGGCGTGGTAGTGGATCCGTCATCGAAACTTGAAGAAGAACTGATAGTGCGTCCGACATCCGAGACCATTATCTGGAGTACATACAAGAACTGGATCAAATCATGGAGGGATCTTCCTATCATGTGCAACCAGTGGGCCAATGTCGTCAGATGGGAGATGCGTACCCGTCTGTTCCTCCGTACCGCGGAGTTCCTCTGGCAGGAAGGCCACACTGCTCACGCTACATCACAGGAGGCTCAGGAAGAGGCAGTGAAGATGGTCCATGTCTATGCCGACTTTGCCCGCAACTATCTGGCTCTCCCGGTCATTGTAGGCCATAAGAGCCCTAACGAGAGATTCGCCGGCGCATTGGATACCCTCACTATCGAGGCGATGATGCAGGACGGAAAGGCTCTGCAGTCAGGTACTTCACATTTCCTCGGCCAGAACTTCGCCAAGTCGTTCGATGTACAGTACACCGACAAGGAAGGCAAGCAGCAGTATGTGTGGGCTACATCCTGGGGCGTTTCCACCCGTCTTATGGGTGCGCTCATCATGGCTCACGGCGATGACAACGGTCTGGTTCTTCCTCCGGCTCTGGCTCCGATCGAAGTGGTGATGGTTCCTATCTACAGAAGCGAGGAGGAGCACAATGCCGTTCTCGACAAGATGAATGAAATCAAGGAGGCTCTCGAGGCTGCCGGACATACTGTGAAGATCGATGACCGTGACACATTGCGTCCGGGCTTCAAGTTCGCTGAATGGGAACTCAAGGGAGTGCCTGTAAGGCTTGCCCTCGGTGCACGTGACCTGCAGAATGATACAGTGGAGGTACACCGCCGCGATACACTTGAGAAGAAGACGGTTTCGTTGGAGGGCATTGACAAGTATATCGAGGACCTGCTCGTGGATATTCAGAACAATATCTATCAGAAAGCATTGAATTTCAGGGATTCACGTATAGAGAAATGCGATTCCTGGGAGGAGTTCAAGGAGAAGATCACTCAGGGCAAGTTCCTGCTCTGCCACTGGGACGGTACTGCCGAGACTGAGCAGAAGATCAAGGACGAAACCAAGGCTACCATCAGATGTATTCCTGTAGATAGCGTCGTATGTAAGGAAGAGGGCACGGATATCTATTCCGGCAAGCCTTCACACGAGAGAGTTGTATTTGCAATCGCGTATTAGTGAATACTTTATGAAGAAGAGAATACTTTTGATGTGCTTGTCCGCATTGGCATTTACATCTGTACATGCACAGGATGTCACCGATGCGCAAAAGGCTGCTGAAGAGGCTGCCAAGGCGATTGCGGGCGCTCCTGAAGCTGTAGTCAAGACACCTAAACCGAGATATTGGACGAATTCCCTTCTTACGAAACTGGATTTCGGACAGACAAGTCTGACGCACTGGGCTGCCGGCGGTTATAACAACGTGACCCTGAAATCTTTCATTGACGCGAATGCGAACTACAAGAAGAAAGACCTGTTCTTCAACAACCGACTTCAGCTCGATTACGGTTTCCTGTATTCTGAGGACAAGCCGTTCATACAGAAGAGCGATGACCGTATGTATTATGAGGGCAAGTTCGGCTACAAGGCTTTGCAGACATTGAACTATTCCGCTCAGTTCAACTTCAAGTCGCAGTTCTCGAACA
>OHEI01000722.1_pt1 | contig 12596 bp, 10 predicted proteins | sample 1567241 | NCBI WGS metagenome assembly OHEI01 (sample SAMEA3879565, study PRJEB24766) | human gut metagenome | biome: human-associated habitat; feature: feces | place: USA | collected 1985/1987 | reverse complement strand
CCCGCAGTTCTACGGCGGCAAGACCGGCTACATCATCGAGATCGACCCGTAAAATGTGCAAAAAGCTCCCCGGCCATCCGGCCGGGGAGCGATTTTTTTGTGCAGCGTTCAGGTCTGCCAGTCGGTGACCGGCTTTCCGTCGCTGTCGGTGAATGTGCCGCAGGCGATCATGATCAGGTCGACCAGCGCGCCGATGCCGAAGCATCCGGCCGTGAGCAGCCAGAGCACGCCCGTGCCGATCTTGCCGACGTAGAAGCGGTGGATGCCGAGACCGCCGACAAAGACGCACAGCAGCAGCGCGATCAGGCGCGATTTCGGGCTGGCGTTCGGGTCAACGCTGCGCTGGGGCTGTACCGGGCAGCCGCACTGCGGGCAGACGACGGCCTCATCGACCAGCTGCGCACCGCACTGAGAACAGTATTTCATGGTTTTTGTCCCCCTTCGAGGCAGCCGCCGCAGCGGCCGCAATATTTGTTAAATGACAAATGCAGTGTAACATCCCGGCACGTGCTTGTCAATTCCGGAACGACCGTTCCTGTCAGAAATCGCCGCATCGTGCCGAAAAAACCGCCCCGGAAGTCGGACTTCCGGGACGGCGGCTGATTTTTGCGGTGGTCACGATCAACAGAAAGGAAACAGGCGGGATGTGCCCGCCCGAATTCATTCCGTATCGTCTTTGATATATTCCATAATATCCCCGACCTGACAATCGAGAATCCTGCAAAACATCTCTATGGTATGGGTGCTGACGCTTTCGTTGCGCTTCAGGCGGGTGATCTGCGCGGGGCTGATGTTATGCTTCTTGATGAGGGCATATTGTGAGACACCTTTTTCCTTCATGACATTCCATAGATTGTCGTAAGAAATCATTTCCATCCAAGCCTCACTTTCTACTTGAATGTTAATCGAAATCGGTATATAATAACATTAACCAATATCGGTTAATACCAGACGTAACGCTTGATCAGAAGGGAAGTAGTTTTGTCAAGATGGGGGGGCGGAAGATCAGACATGTTTCCCGCTGCGTGCATATGCGGCCGCTGACAGAGCGGCACATATTATGAGGAAGGAACAATAAAGACAAAGAGAGGAAATTCCATTATGGAAAAGAAAAAAGTAGCGCCGTATGCGCTTATTTCAGGTATTTTGTTCGTGCTGATGGCCATTGTTCAGGCGGACAAGCTGATTTCCCTAAGATATCAAAGTATTTTTGCATTCATTTATCTGCTTTCGACTGCGGGATATGTGATCACGGCGATTGCGCTTTTCATGGCAAATCGTGCGCGTCCCGAGCTACTTGCCATTGGCTTTATCATCCAAGCGGCAGCTGCTTTTGTGCTGATATGCAAGCTCGTCAGTGTCAGTATCAGTGCGGTGTCGAGGCTTTTCGTGCTGGTGGCATGGGTTGGCGCGATTATGATCAGTGTCGCGTGTTTGACAGAGCGTTTGCCGCAATACAGGGCGGCAGTGAAAAAAGTGTGGTTTGTTCCTGCAGCCTGTTATGCCGTTGGGGTGATTATTTGGTGGATTTGGGGTGCTGTTCAAAATAGAATCATCAGTGCTAGTTCTTTTGTGTTTGATTTGCTTTTGAATGTGCCGGGTCTTCTGCTTGCGATGCTGTGGGTTGTGAATTCGGATGCGTTTGCGCAGAAAACGGCCTACGCTTCTGATCCGGGGCAACCGGAATCGGCTGCGCCTGCGTCAGGGGCGGCGGCCACGGCCGAAAGCACGGCGTATTACAACCTGGGGATGCACGTTGTGCTCTTGCTGCTCACCTTTGGCGTATGGTATCTGATTTGGATTTACCGCATGACAGGGTATCTCAACCGTGTGGAGGACGAGCAGCCGCGCAATCCTACGAATCAATTGCTGCTGTGCATCTTTGTCCCGTTTTACACGGTTTGGTGGGTCTATCAAAGCGCGCAGAGGATCGATAAGTTGGCTGCGGCCAAAGGCATCGCGTCAGATTTGTCCATGCTTTGCCTGATCCTCGCGATTTTTGTCGGGGTCGTTCCGCCGATCCTCATGCAGGACAAAATCAACGCCATCGTAACGACAGACAATGCGCCGGATCAGCCAGCGGACAGCGCACAGACGCAGACGGCAGGTCGTGCGCCTGTTCGGCAGCAGGCAGCAGCGTCCTCAAAAACGGATGTGGATACGGCAGAGGCACTGAAAACGTACAAGGAACTCCTCGACAGCGGTGTGCTCACCCAGGAGGAATTCGACACCAAGAAAAAGCAGCTGCTGGGGCTGTGACTCGGTATGTAAAAAAGGAGTGGGACGCGTGCCCACTCCTTTTTTACATGGAATGAAAAAGAGAGGACAGATCCAATCTGTCCTCTCCCAAAAGTATTTGCTTGATTCAGATGATTACTTGCCGAAGTAGCGGTTCAGCAGGCCCTCGAAGGCCTTGCCGTGACGGGCCTCGTCACGGGCCATCTCGTGGACGGTGTCGTGAATGGCGTCCAGGTTGTACTTCTTGGCCAGCTTCGCCAGCTCAAACTTGCCGGCGGTAGCGCCGTTCTCGGCGTCCACGCGCATCTGCAGGTTCTTCTTGGTGGAATCGGTGACTACCTCGCCCAGCAGCTCGGCGAACTTGGCAGCGTGCTCGGCCTCCTCCAGGCCGGCCTTCTCCCAGTACATGCCGATCTCGGGATAGCCCTCGCGATGGGCCACACGGGCCATGGCCAGGTACATACCCACCTCGCTGCACTCGCCCTCGAAGTTGGCGCGCAGACCGGCGATGATCTCCTCGCGGACCTCGGCGGGAACGTCCTCGCCAAAGACCTTGCCCACGCCTACCACGTGCTCGGCAACCCAGGTCTTCTCCTCGGCCTGCAGGGTGAACTTCTCACCGCTGACATGGCACACCGGGCACTCGGCCGGGGGATTCTCGCCTTCATGAACATAACCGCAAACAGGACAGACCCACTTTTTCATAGTAAATTTCCTCCATTTTATTCAGCATTTATTGGTTTTGGGAACCGCTGGCTCCCTCATTGACTGAATGCAGTATAACACGGATGGAGTCGTTCTATAAGTTGCAATTGCAACAAACGGTAAAATTTTCCCGAAAGATTTTTACTCCTGGGGAGGATCGCTCTCCAGCAGCGTCTTGGCGCTGGCCGCCAGGCCCGCCAGACCCTGGATCTCGCTGGGGATGATGATCTTGGTGGCCTTGCCGTCGGCCATTTTCTGCAGGGCCTCCAGGCTCTTGAGCTTGATGACCTGGTCGTTGGGGGCGTTTTCGTTGAGCATCCGCATGGCGTCGGCCAGGGCCTGCTGCACCTTCATGATAGAGGTGGCCTCGGCCTCGGCGGCCATGATCCGGGCCTGCTTGGCGGCGTCGGCCTTCAGAATGGCGGACTGCTTCTCGCCTTCGGCCACCAGGATCTTGCTGGCCTTTTCGCCCTCGGCCTGCAGGATGGACTCCCGGCGTTCCCGCTCGGCCTTCATCTGCTTCTCCATGGCGTTCTGAATCTCCCGGGGCGGCAGGATGTTCTTCAGCTCCACCCGGTTGACCTTGATGCCCCAGGGGTCCGTGGCCTCGTCCAGGATGGCCCGCATCTTGGCGTTGATGGTGTCGCGGGAGGTCAGGCTCTGGTCCAGCTCCAGCTCGCCGATGATGTTGCGCAGGGTGGTGGCGGTGAGGTTCTCAATGGCGTTCATGGGATACTCCACGCCGTAGGTATACAGCTTGGGGTCGGTGATCTGGAAATAGATCACGGTGTCGATCTGCATGGTGACGTTGTCCTTGGTGATCACCGGCTGGGGGTCGAAGTCCGCCACCTGCTCCTTCAGGCTGACCTTCTTCACCACCCGCTCGATGAACGGGACCTTCAGATGCAGGCCCACGCCCCACACGGAGTGGAAGGCGCCCAGCCGCTCCACCACATAGGCCTTGGACTGCTGCACCACATAGATGTTCCGGACGATAACGATCAGCACCAGCACCACCAGAATGGCGATGGCTACTGCGCCGGGGATAGAGATGTTGCTTGGCATGTGATTTTCCTCCTGTTTTTAATATAAGTAGTTTTTACGGACTTACACGGGTTCCACGAACAGGCGCACGCCCTCCATGCGGACGATCTTCACCTGCGCGTTGCGGGGGATGGGCTGGCCGCTTTCGCTGCGGGCGGTCCAGGTCATGCCGCCCACATACACCGCCCCGGTGGGCACGGCGTTGTCGATGCTCTCGGTGACCCGGGCGGTCTGGCCCAGCACGCGGTCGGCATTGGTGGCGGTAACGTCCTTGCGCAGCAGCTTCTTCACCAGGGGCCGGGTGGCCGCCAGGCACACGATGGACACCACGAAGAACAGGGCCAGCTGCAGCCAGATGGGACCGCCGCAGATGGCGGCAATCAGCCCCGCCACGGAGCCGACTACGAACCAGATGGACGTCAGCCCCACGGTGATGGCCTCCACCACGCCGAAGATCACCATGGCGGCGATCCAGATCAGCGTCATCATATCGGTGCTTCCTCCTTTCAGACACAGCCCCAGCACCAGGGCCAGAGCCAGGGTCACGGCCACTGCGCCGATGCCCAGCCACTTCTCCCGGGGGCCAGATTGGCGAAAAACGCGGACAGGGATGTTTTCAGGGTTTTCTCCGGCAGCGGGGCCTTGGGTGCGTCCTGCGCCGGGGCCTCCCGGGGCACCTCCTGGGAAAACAGCTCATCCAGGGACACCTGATACCGGTTGCATATATAGAGGATCTTCTCGATCTCCGGATATCCCCGGCAGGACTCCCATTTGCTCACCGCCTGCCGGGATACCTTCAGCTCCGCCGCGAACTGCTCCTGGGTCAGTCCCGCCCGGCGGCGTACCTCCTGTAACCGTTCTCCAAAGGCCATGGCCCCGTCCCTCCGTTTCTCACTGGCCCCATCCTACCGGAAACGGGCCGCTTTGTCTACCAACCTCCGTTTGCACCCGGGGAAAACCCGGAAATTTTTGCGCAACCTCAGGTTGTCATGGCTTTAGTATACTATATTTTCGCCTCCCGCGCCACAACATTTTGAAAAATCCTCCGGATTTTTACCCGGCGGACAAATCGGCTTGACAAATGTTTCCTGCCCGTGTATACTGAACCCATCTGGTAAGAAAGGTGGTGCCCGATATGCTGTTTTATAACGCTTTTGTCGTGTCGGGGACCCTTGTGCGCCTGTAACGAGCCTGCCGTAAGATAGGGCGGGCCCCTTGCGGCTGTGTCGGCGTCCTCGGAAGGAGGGCGCTTTTTTCGTGCCTGGAATTTGGAAAAGAGAGAAGAATCGAGGAGACTGTCAAAAAACCCGGAAATCTTCCACCATCGGAAAGGAAGATCGTTACGAAAGACTGCGCCCGCAGGCGCGTTTCGTAGCGCAACCGCCGAAGGCGGCTCTTAGCGCGGAGATAACCCATCAGGGGTGTCTTTCGTTTGCAATCACAGGTTTTTCAGAACTTTCTAAGTTTTGAAAAACCGCACGCAGCTTGTCAAAATGACTTTTTTGACAAGCTGGAATCGAGAGAGGAAGTGTTTTTGCCTTCATGGAAACCACCCGAAAATTATCCCGGCGGGAGAAGCTGTCTCTCATCGGGAAATATCTGCGCCCCTGCTGGGGGCACTTTGCGGCGGCGCTGCTGTGCGCGTGTTTGGCCATGGTGTTCAACGCCCTGACGCCCCAGATCATCCGCCTGACCGTGGACTCCATCCTGGGGCCAGAAACGCCCCAGCTGCCCGGGTTCCTGATGTCCTGGCTGAACTGGGCGGCTCTGGAGGCCCAGCCCCTGCGGGCCCTGTGGTGGGCCGCTGCCGCCGTCCTGCTGACGGCCCTGCTGCGGGGCGTGTGCAACTATGGCCAGCGGCTCCAGCTGGCCCGGGGCTCCGAGAGCTACGTCAAGGGCATCCGGGACGATCTGTACCGCCACATTCAGTATCTGCCCTTTGCCTGGCACAAAAATAACCCCACCGGCGATATCATCCAGCGCTGCACCTCCGACGTGGACGTGATCCGCCAGTTCGTGTGCAACCAGCTGGTGGAGGTGGTGCGCACGGTGTTCCTGATCGTGCTGTACCTGTGCATCATGTTCACCATGAACCTGCGCCTGTCCCTGATCTCGGCGCTGTTTATCCCCATTGTGGGCCTGTCCTCCGGTGTGTTCTACAAGAAGATCTCCGGCCGGTTCCAGGCCGCCGACGAGGCGGAGGGCGACCTGACCACCTGCGCCCAGGAGAACCTCACCGCCGTCCGGGTGGTCCGGGCCTTCGGCCGGGAGCGGTATGAGGAGGAGAAGTTCAACGGGAAAAACCAGCGCTTCTCCCAGCTGTGGATCCGGCTGGGAAAGCTCCTGTCCGTATACTGGGCCTCCGGCACCCTGCTGACCTGCCTGCAGGTGATGGTCATCGTGGTGGCCGGCGCCTGCGAATGCGTGGCCGGGCGGATGACCCTGGGCTCCTTTGTGGCCTTCGTCACCTATAACGAGGCCCTGGCCTGGCCCGTCCGTTCCCTGGGCCGGGTGCTGTCCGATATGAGCAAGGCCGGGGTGTCCATGGACCGGGTGGGCTATATCCTCAACGCCCGGGAGGAACGGGACCTGCCCGACGCCGTGGACGCCGTAAACGGCAACATCGTCTTTGATCACGTCAGCTTTGCCTACGACGGCCAGCCGGTGCTGGAGGACGTGTCCTTTACCATTCACCAAGGGGAGACCTTCGCCATTCTGGGGGGCACCGGCTCCGGCAAGAGCACTCTGGTGCACCTGCTGGACCGGCTGTATGACCTGCCGGAGGGCGGCGGCTCCATCACCATCGGCGGGGTGGACATCCGCCGCATGAAGCGGGAGTCCCTGCGCCGCCAGATCGGCCTGGTGCTCCAGGAGCCCTTCCTGTTCTCCCAGACCGTGGGGGAAAACATCTGCGCCGTGCGGCCGGACGCCGGGGACGAGGCCATGCGTCGGGCCGCCGCCGTGGCCTGCGTGGACGAGGCCATCTCCGCCTTCCCCCAGGGGTACGATACCGTGGTGGGCGAGCGGGGCGTCACCCTGTCCGGCGGCCAGAAGCAGCGGGTGGCCATCGCCCGGATGCTGATGCAGCAGGCCCCCATTATGGTGTTTGACGACTCCCTGTCCGCCGTGGACGCCGAAACCGACGCCAGGATCCGCGCCGCCCTGCGGGACACCCTGCACAGCGCCACGGTGCTGCTGATCTCCCACCGGGTCACCACCCTGATGCAGGCCGACCGCATCCTGGTGCTGGACGGCGGCCGGGTGTCCGCCCTGGGCACCCACCGGGAGCTGATCCAACAGCCCGGTATTTACCGGGATATCTATGACATCCAGATGCGCAGCGACGACCGCGCGCTGGTGGAGGAAGGAGGGAACGCCTGATGGCTGCCTTCGACGAAAAAGAATATACAAAATCCTTTGACTGGAGCATCTGGAGGCGGCTTGCGCCCTTTGTGCGGCCCTTCCGCCGGGACTTCGTGGGGATGCTGGTGTTCAACGGTCTGTGTGCCCTGGTGGACGTGGCCATTCCCCTGTTCCAGCGCTACGCCATCCGCAACTTCATCCAGGCGGATTCCCTCCGGGGCATCGTGCCCTTCTCCCTGGTGTATCTGCTGGTAATTCTTTTACAGGCTCTGTCCGTGGTGGCCTTTGCCCGCAACTCCATGACCATCGAGATGAACATGGGCCGGGATATGCGCCGGACCCTGTTTCACCATCTCCAGACCCTGTCCTTCTCCTTTTACAACGTGACCCCCGTGGGCTATCTGCTGACCCGGGTCATGAGCGATACCAACCGCATTGCCAGCATGGTGGCCTGGAATCTGACGGATATCCTGTGGGCGCTGTTCTATGTGCTGGGGACCTTTGCCGCCATGCTGATCCTGAATTGGCGGCTGGCGCTGGTGGTCATCGTCATCGTGCCTGTGATGGCGGTGCTCACCGGGTATTTCCAGAACCGCATCCTCCGGTGGAACCGGAAGGTCCGGAAGCTGAACTCCCGCATCACCGGGTCCTTCAACGAGGGCATCACCGGGGCCAAGACCACCAAGACCCTGGGCACCGAGGAGCAGACCGTCCGCACCTTCCGGGCCCTGACCCAGGAGATGCACGACGCCGGCATCGGCGCGGCCCGGCTCAACGCCATCTATATCCCGCTGGTGCTGTTTGCCAGCACCATGGCCGTGGCCATCGTGCTGCTGCGGGGCGGGTATATGGTGTCCGGGGGACTGCTGGAGCTGGCCACTCTATCCACCTTCACCACCTATGCCGTGGGCATTTTCGAGCCCATCCAGATGACCGCCGCCAACATCGCGGAGTTTATCTCCCTCCAAGCGTCTATCGAGCGGGTCACGGACCTGATGGACAAGGTCCCCCAGATCCAGGACAGCCCGGAGGTGGTGGAAAAGTACGGCGACGCCTTCCACCCCAAGCGGGAGAACTGGGAGCCCATCCGGGGCGAGATCGAGTTCCGGGACGTGACCTTCCGCTATCCCGACGGCGGCGACAACGTGCTGGAGCACTTCTCCCTGCACATCCCCCAGGGGGCTACCGTGGCCATCGTGGGCGAGACCGGCGCAGGCAAGAGCACCCTGGTGAACCTGGCCTGCCGGTTCTTTGAGCCCACGGAGGGGCAGATCCTCATCGACGGGGTGGATTACCGGCAGCGCAGCCAGCTGTGGCTCCACAGCAACATCGGCTATGTGCTCCAGGACCCCCATCTGTTCTCAGGCACCGTCCGGGAGAACATCCGCTACGGCAAGCTGGACGCCTCCGACGCGGAGGTGGAGGCCGCCGCCCGGGCCGTGTCCGCCGACACCGTGGTGGAAAAGCTGGACAAGGGCTGGGACAGCGACGTAGGTGAGGGCGGGGGACGCCTTTCCACCGGTCAGAAGCAGCTGATCTCCTTCGCCCGGGCCGTGCTGGCGGATCCCCGGATCTTCGTGCTGGACGAGGCCACCTCCTCCATCGACACCCAGACCGAGCAGCTGATCCAGCAGGCCATCGACCACCTGCTGCGGGACCGGACCTCCTTCCTCATCGCCCACCGGCTGTCCACCATCCGCAAGGCAGACATGATCCTGGTGGTCCGGGACGGGCGCATCGTGGAGCAGGGCACCCACCAGGAGCTGCTGCGCCGCCGTGGCTATTATCACGACCTGTACAGCAAGCAGTTCGCCGAGGAGTCTGCTGCCCGCATCCTGCAATAATTTTCCAATAACTGGAAGCCCCGGCAGCGCCGCTGCCGGGGCTTTTTCCTGCTCCGGGACGGGCGTCTTTTCCGCATTGTCCCCCTATGACGGACACCCTCTCCATTGGCATTTTCGGCTGATTTCCCGCCTATAGTGTGCAAACTCCGTGAAAATCCTGACGAGCCATTTGCTGCGCTTGCCGATTTTTTCACATATTTGTACACTGTGCAAATACAGGCGTTTGCCGTGTCGGGCATTGTTAAAACCTTGACCGCTATTTTGCGATACGGCTTCCATTTTTTTCCAAAAACCATTGCCAAGCCCAGGGAATTTCGATACAATATTTCCCGTAATACAAAAAGAAGGAACCTGCAACATGTGATGTGGGACCAAAATTCGAGGAGGTCTTTCATGAAAGTACTCGTTATCAATGCCGGCAGCTCGTCTCTGAAATATCAGCTGCTGGATCCGGAAACCGGCCATCTGCTGGCCAAAGGCCTGTGCGAGCGCATCGGCATTGACGGAAAATTCACCTATAAGCCCCAGGTGGAGGGCAAGGCCGTGATTTCTGCGGCCGACGTGCCCATGCCCACCCACTCCGAGGCCATCCAGGCGGTGCTGGCCGCCCTGGTGGACCCGGTCAACGGCGTCATCTCCTCCATGAAGGAGATCGACGCGGTGGGTCACCGGGTGGTCCACGGCGGCGAGAGCTTCGCCAGCTCCGTTCTCATCACCGACCAGGTGATGCAGGCGGTGGAGGACTGCACCCCCCTGGCGCCTCTGCATAATCCGGCCAACATCATCGGCATCGAGGCCTGCCGGGCCGTCCTGGGCCACGATGTGCCCCAGGTGGCGGTGTTCGACACGGCCTTCCACCAGACCATGCCCGAGCACGCCTATCTGTACTCCATCCCCTATGAGTATTACGAGAAGGACAAGATCCGCCGCTACGGCTTCCATGGCACCTCTCACCGCTATGTGTCCCTGCGGGCGGCGGAGCTTCTGGGCAAGGACCCGGCGGAGCTGAAGGTGGTGTCCTGCCACCTGGGCAACGGCTCCTCCCTGGCGGCAGTCAAGGGCGGCCGCTGCGTGGACACCTCCATGGGCCTGACGCCTCTGGCGGGCCTGCCTATGGGCACCCGGGCCGGTGATATGGACGTGGGCGTGGTGGAGTTCATCGCCAACAAGTACGACATGACCATTTCCGAGGCCGTGAACCTGCTGAACAAGGAATCCGGCATGCTGGGCCTGTCCGGCGTGTCCTCCGACTTCCGGGATCTGGAGCAGGCGGCGGAGAAGGAAAATCACCGGGCCACCGTGGCCCTGGAGATCTTCGAGTACCGGGTACGCAAGATGATCGCCGAGTATGCCGCCGCCATGGGCGGCGTGGACGTGGTGGTATTCACCGCCGGCGTGGGCGAAAACGCACCCGAGACCCGGGCCCACATCCTCCACGGTCTGGAGTTCATGGGCATCACCTGCGACCCGGAGAAGAACAACTGCCGGGGCAAGGAGCAGATCATCTCCCAGGACGGCGCGCCCGTCACCGTCATGGTGATCCCCACCAACGAGGAGCTGATGATCGCCCAGGACACCATGGAGCTGGTCCTGGATCAGGAGTAATCGCTTCAAATATTTCAAAAGGCCGCCCGTCCGGGCGGCCTTTTGAGCAGCTTGTCAAAAATCCTTTTTGACAAGCTGAGCAAGCATTTTCAGAACTTTCATAAAAGTTCTGAAAATGCGGTGATTGAAAACGAAAGACACCCCTGATGGGTTTCTTTCGTAACGATCTTCCTTTCCGAAGGCGGAGGCAATCCTGCTTTTTTGACAGTCTGTCAAGAGGCTGCCCGCAGCAGGCGCGGGTTTCTTATCAGGAAAAACTATCCGTTTCGGCAGAAAAAACTGCTCGTCCTTATCGCTCTGCCGCTCGGTGACTCCAACCAAAAACTTAACGCGAAAACTCCATTACTTTATTGATTCTTTATGCTTTTCTGCGATATTTTAGCGCGATATATGAAAAATCCGAGAAATCTGTAACACTTCACAAAATGTTCGTTAAAACTTCGGCGCTTTGGCAATTGTAAACTTTCTATGACTGTTATAGAATTAACACAAGCCGGCCCGCCGATTGTGACGGACCGGGCCGATAACAACAAAGGAGAGTGAATCTGTGTTTAAGAAATTCACCAATGGCTGCGTTCGCGTGGTCAACCGGTGGCTGCCGGATCCGTTCCTGTTTGCAGTCATCCTGTCCATCATCGTGTATGTGTTCGCGATGATCGCCACCAAGATGGGGCCGCTGAAGGTGCTCAACGCCTGGGGCTCCACCAGCGGCTTCTGGGGCCTGCTGGCCTTCTCCATGCAGATGGCTCTGGTGCTGGTGTTCGGCTCCGCCATGGCTTCCGCCAAGCCCTGCAAGAAGGCGCTGCGGTTCGTGGCCGGTATGTGCCACAACAACATGCAGGCCATCGTGGTCACCACCTTCATTTCCACCATCTGCTGCTGGCTGAACTGGGGCTTCGGCCTGATCGCCGGCGCTCTGCTGGCCCGCGAGGTTGCCAAGCGCGTTCCCACCGTGGATTATCCTCTGCTGATCGCCTCCGCCTATTCCGGCTTCGTCATCTGGCACGCCGGCCTGTCCGGCTCCATCCCCCTGCAGCTGGCCGAGGGCTACAAGCTGTTTGCCGGCACCGAGCAGGAAATGGTCCTGACCGCCTCCACCGCCGACACCATCTTCCACCCCATGAACATCATCATGTGCTGTGTGATTCTGCTGGTCATGCCCTTCGTGAACTATGCCATGCATCCCGACAGAGATCACGCCATCACCATCGATCCCACCCTGCTGCAGGATGAGGAGGACAAGACCTATGAGGTCAAGACGCCCGCCGACAAGATGGAGCACTCCCGCATCCTGTGGATCATCCTGGTAGTGGCCGGCTTCGCCTATATCATTTATTACTTCGCCACCCTGGAGGAGGGCAAGACCGTCGCCTCCGCTCTGAACCTGAACATCGTCAACTTCATCTTCCTGTTCCTGGGCATCCTGCTGCACGGCGACCTGCGCCGCTATGTGGACGCCATCGGCGAGGCCGCTGCCGGCGCCTCGGGCATCCTGCTGCAGTTCCCCTTCTATGCCGGCATCATGGGCATGATGACCGTCCGCAACGACGCGGGCGTCTGCCTGGCCGGTGTGATCTCCGACTTCTTTGTCAGCATTTCCACCAGCGTCACCTTCCCCATGTGGACCTTCCTGTCCGCCGGTATCGTGAACTTCTTCGTTCCCTCCGGCGGCGGTCAGTGGGCGGTCCAGGGCCCCATCGTTATGCCCGCCGCTCCCCAGCTGGGCGTGGAGCCCGGCCGTGCCGCCATGGCCATTGCCTGGGGCGACCAGTGGACCAACATGATCCAGCCCTTCTG
>OHEI01000717.1_pt1 | contig 12622 bp, 15 predicted proteins | sample 1567241 | NCBI WGS metagenome assembly OHEI01 (sample SAMEA3879565, study PRJEB24766) | human gut metagenome | biome: human-associated habitat; feature: feces | place: USA | collected 1985/1987 | reverse complement strand
CGATACCCTGCCGGTTGCCGGTGCCATTCGCGCCGTCACCTGCATGCCAGGCGTTACGGTCCAGGGGGATGCCCTGTACGTCCTCCTGATCGTCCACGGCAAAGTGGAAGGATACCTGCTTGTTGTTGCTTAGCATGTAGTTGATCTCATTGCGTGCGCTTGCATCGTTGGCGGTGTTATGTACCACGATCCTGGTAGGGGTCATGGTATGGGGGCATTTGACGCTGTACATGTTTTGGGGCATTTCCATTTTTACGATGTTCATATGTTTTTCCTCCTAAAAAAATAAATATAAAAAAACGCACCTTCGAAAAGATGCGTTTTTATGGCGTAAAAAGTATGTAAATGTGTAAATCTACAGAAAACTATGTGTTTTTTCATGAAACTATGGGAAACTTTTTTTAAAAAAATGATTGACTATTTTAGTATCTAAGTCATATAATATAACATGTAATCGATTACATGTTACGCTAAACAGGCCTTAAGGAGTAGTTCGCCCACCATCTGGGAAAGGAGGAAACTTAGGGCCTTATATTTTTTTGTCTGGGAGTGTTAAAAATGGCAACTACAGCGATTCTTATTGATGGTGGTTTTTATAGAAGACAAGCTAAAAAGTATGGTCTAATCACAAGCAGCGCATCTTTTTCAGCCGAAAAATTATATCAGTACTGCTTTAAACATCTAAAAGACGAAGAAGAAACTAATAAAAGGCATCTTTATAGGATTTTTTATTACGATTGTCCGCCATTAGATGTTCCTGTCTTTCATCCGTTAAGTCAAACAACAGTAGACATGAAAATATCACCTACATATACATGGACTAATGAATTTTTTAAATCTTTAAGGCAAAAAAGAAAAGTGGCCCTGAGGTTAGGTACGTTGTCTAATTTTCCGTCTTACCTTTTAAAACCGGGAGTGCAAAAGGCATTATTTGATGGTTCTAAAAAATTTGATGAAATAAAAAAGGAAGATTTTGTGTTAGATGTAGACCAAAAAGGCGTAGATATGCGAATTGGATTAGATATTGCATCCTTATCTTACAAACGGCAAGTGGATCAAATTATTTTAATTGCGGGGGATAGTGATTTTCTTCCAGCTGTGAAACACGCAAGGCGAGAAGGGATCGATGTGATTCTAGATACTATGGGGCACCATATAACGGATCAATTGGCGGAGCATGTCGATGGAATGCAATCTCACTATAGAGATATCTAAAAACGAAAGAATTAGATGGGAGCGGGAATACCGCTCCCTTTTTGATTGCCAGTAATATTAAATCTGAACAAAACCAATCAAATACGAACAATTATGCTGTCTCCCAATTTTGCGGGTATTGGTCTGGGGTATAGACGTTGTTGTCTACTTTTGAGCGATACAATAGATCTTTCCACCACCCCAATTCGTTTTTGGAAAAGGCCTTTCCGAAAGTAATCACTTCTGGAATGATTCGGATCCCATCTTTGTACTCAAGATCCTCCCATAAGTTGGGCGCATGATCTGGATCTTGATCTTCCCTGTCGTATAAGTCAACTGCGGCCCGTTTTATTTTGCCGTCCCAATTGATGCGTGTACCATTGGGGATAAGCCCCCCAGTATACCGCATCCTACGGCATGCATCGGGGGCAGTCGATATGGTCTTGTCGTCCAGGTTGTCCGCCCCCTGTACCAATACGGCGCGCAGGGAGCGGGCTTGTTGTTCCGTCATGGCGTACCTCCTGTGATGATGCCGAGGGCCTGTTCTGTGGAGAGTTCCCCGCCAGTTTGGGTGGTGTCGATGATCTCATACCAGCCGTCTGCCACGTTTGTATCAATGCAGGGATAGGTGTCTATGCCGTCCAGTGTGACCAACATGCCGTCCCCAGCAATGATGCGGTACATGGAGGTGTATTCTCCATCCGGCTTACTAGGAGATACTGTGACCCCACCATCAGTGCGCATATAGCGATATAACGGTACAATCTGCAATCCTATTCCTCCTTGTAATTGTAAATAATGGTTGCATTGGTTGCTCCCCAAGGTGCTCCGGATACCGCTTTTTCGGCCCACGGTACTTTGATTTCCGTGAGATTAGTACATTTATTGAATGCAGAGGAGGGAATACTAGACAGGGTGCTCCTGAACGTCAACGATGTTAGCCCAACGCACTCGTTGAATGCATAGTTGCCTATACTGGCCAGATTACTTGGTAGGCTAGTCAAGGCAAGGCTGGTACAGTTGGCAAGGGCGTAGGTATCAATGGCCGTTATGCTATCCGGGAGGCTGGTCAGGGCGAGAGTGGCACAACTACGGAATGCGGAATCACTAAGAATCGTTACAGCATCCGCGAAGGTGAGGGTGGTCAAACGCCATGGCTTCTCTCTAAGGCAGTAGAAGGCGTACTCGGAGACGGTTGTTCCGTACCAGGTGCCGTCCGTGATATATCCATTTTCATCCCATTCGCTCGGTACAAAGCCAATGGATGGAGGTTCTGGCCCGCCCTGTATACCCCGGATTTCATCAGGCATTTGTACCGGGGTCATTTGTTCGGATTTGCCAGTCTTTTCACGGACAGCATCCCCGATATTAATCAACGTTTGGCCGTCAATCACATATTTCAAAATGCGGTCACCTCCGCTTGCGGCAAGGCTTCCAGTACGTCCTGGACAATTTCCTGCTTGTCTGATTCTGTCCAGTAATCGACGCCCTTTACAGGCGTTTTGCCGTCTTTCCCAGCAGGGCCGGTAGCGCCATCAATGCCGTCCTTGCCCGCCGGGCCGGGTTCCCCTTGGGGCCCGGTATCGCCCTTTGGCCCCTGGGGACCTTGCGGGCCAGTGGGCCCAATATCACCGGTGTCTCCCTTATCGCCTTGTGGCCCGACGAAGCCTTGGGCAGTAACGCCCGTGTCGGTATCGCCTATATACCAGTGACCGTTATCACCAATATGAGGAGAGACGCCGTCCTGGCCGGCAGGCCCTTGGTCACCTTTCTCGCCCTGCGGTCCAGGATCTCCTTTAGGCCCTTGAGGCCCAGTTTCTCCGACGTCTCCCTTCAGACCCGCCGGGCCCCTCTCACCAGGCGCTCCATCCTGCCCGGCAGGTCCACGCTCTCCAGGGGCGCCGTCTTTGCCGGGATCTCCCTTGTCGCCCTTTGGGCCCTGCTCACCTTGCGGCCCGGCGGGTCCAGGATCCCCCTTATCGCCTTTTGGGCCCTGCGGCCCTTCTGGCCCAGGGGTACCCGTCCCATTCTCTTCCAGATCCTCGATCCGTGCACCGTAGTCCTGTAGGATGGTGGGATACTGCTGGGCAATCTCACCGTCCACATCGGGCACGTCGACAACACGCAATTCCGCAATATAGGTCTTGGCGACAAGGTCTGTGTTACGTTCCCAAGCATAATACAAGATCACCTTGCCCTGTGCAGCAGTCGTGTTGCGGGTAATAGTCCATTGAGCAATGTAGCCGTCGTCGGAAGGGATCATCTCCAACGGGATCTTGTCCACGTCACCGCGGTCGTTGCAGGTACAGGCGTACATAGTGCAGCCATCAAGATCGGCATCTCCAACACGTGACGGTATCGTGACGGCTATGATATTGGCATTGTGCTCTCCCTCTACAGGATTGGACATGGCTTGTACGATTACGGTACGACTTGGTGATATATTACAGGTAATCATCCTATCGCCTCCATCATTTCCACCGACCTATAGCAATCATGGTATAGGTCACCATTTTCCAGGCTGTGGAACTCCCGTCCAGATTGTAAAACCATACATTAGTGGTTGCAGTATAGTTGCAGTCAGCACATGCCACCATATCGTAAGGCCGGGCGACATTGACAACAGCCGTATAATTATTGTCCACAAACTCTTGGGGGAAGGTTACAACAATACCGTCGGTTTCTATAACTTGGTCGGTCCTGCGGATAGAGCAGATCATGGTTCCATCCGGGTATTTAATCCAAGTTCCCCGATCGTTGCTGCCGCTGGTCACCGATGGATAGATTTGCTCCCAGTCGCTCCAGGACTTGGAGTTATAGCGTCGCATCCAGATGCAGCCTTCATTTTGACAGATGTAATATTGATAAACCTTGCTTTCCGCAAAGATACACAGGAGGCATCCAGAGGCTTTCACAGGATAGTGCCGGTCGGTAGTAGCATTGGAGGTATAGTTCTGTACATAGATACCGGTTGTTTGAACGGTATCCAAATCCTCAGTCGTGAGATTCGTCTTAACCGACAGGGACTTTTCCTCCAGCTGGTTGATGTTATTTTGCAGATTTGTCGCTTGGTTTTCGTCCAAAGTATTCTCCAGATTCTCGAACCACTGTTCGAAGATTGCTGTGTATTGGTCTAATACACTATCTGCTTCCACCTGTTGTAATACACCTACAGATATCCCACACACACTACTGTCTAGCCGAGTGTCCTTGATATCTGCCTGAGTAATAGATGTTGCCCCAGCAACAACCTTGATTTCGGCAATTTTAAGATCATAGTATTCATTGTTGCGCACAATAGATGGGGGTGGTGCAGATGAGCTAGGCGTACCAGTTAATATCACAGCATGGATTTCTCTTGTCGCCTTATCTCTACGTATCACTACTGCGTCTGTTCGTGGCAACGATCCGCTTGCTGTGGGCAATGTCAATGTTAGAGGAGCAGTGTTGTCATATCCCTTGCCCTCAATACAGGCTCGTCCGGTGTTAACCACAACAGATAGTCCTGTACCTGGGGTTACATGTAAGCATTGATCCTCTGTAGGGTGGATTCCCGTCCCCACAAAATAGCCAATTAATCGGGCAATGTCCTCATCCGTGTATTCACGGTCGCCGTTGACGTCGGGCCAAAAATAGCTTTTTTCCGCCAAAAATATCACCTCAAATTTCGATTTTATCCGGATATGGAGTGCCTAAAACCGGGACAATCTGTTGTACACCGTTTTCGTAAATTTCTTCGATTTCTGTAATCCTAACAGTCATTGCGATGTCCCACTTTTGTTTACCACAACTGACGATATCACCTAGATCCCATTTTGTTCGATACCCCTGGCCAACAGTCTCTTCTATAGTGGCTTCCATATTTTCCACAATAACACTTTCAGCCAGCTTAACCGCTCCAGCTTCGGCCAATATTTTCCGGTATTCGTCATCGGTGATACCATCAGCTCGGTTGCTCTTGGCATCGACCCATAGTTCCCGACGATCAAGTCCTTGGGCATCTCCTATTGATACCATAATTCGATCGTTTCCTTCGCCTTCTCCACCAACTAATGCATAGTTTTTATAAGCTGCTGCGTTGTATTGATAGGTAGACGATTTCAGATTATCGTATTCATCGGAGAACATCATTCGCGGCCGGTCTGATTGGAGGAATGATCGGTCCAACCCTTGATATGTCTCAAATACTAGAGATTTTCTATGAAAATCGGCCCGAACGCGGAATCCAATAGAGCTAATTGTGGACAGATTCTCCAGATAGGTCAACAAGTTCTTGTAAGATACCTGGAATTCGCATTGTTCGGCGAATCCATTGAGGGTCCCTAGTTCTAGCAATGGGATAATCCGGGTCGCATCGGTAGGAGAGATGCAGTTTTCGTTTACAAGGCGGCGCATGGCCGCCTCTACTGTCCCAGATATGTTGGTGATTGTATGGACAATGCGCCGATCGAAATAGCTGGACAGAAACCGGCCGGTTACCGCAATGGTTTCCCCGCCGTCCATACTGTCCTCCATGGTGACCCCTTCAATCACCCCAGATTCTACCGCATCTCCACGTGCAATGATATTCTCCGGCGCTAAGATCTTTTGATTTTTTGAGGTCACTGCACAATGTAGTTCCATTTCACCGGTGCTGTAATATTTTCTCCGCCAGCGTAAGGAAGAAAATGTATCGATCACGCCCAAAAAATTCAGTTGAGGGTTAAATACATAGAGCTCCAAAAATTACACCTCCCAATAGGCAGGCGTAAAATAGATTGATACGCTGAGGTTGTCCGCGCCGCTCTCTGCATCATATTTCAGGACATTATCACCTTCCCGCAATTGTATCCACGTGGATGTGTAGTCCCAATATTGATTGATTTCGGTCTGTTGACCATTGCGGATCAGAGCGACTTCCTTATTTCCCATGTGAGTGGTGACAATAATCTGATCACCAATCCCCATGTCGACGGAAATCCGCATAGTCTCTCCGGTATCGACATTAAGCAATGACGGATTGGATACAGACGCATTTGCCACCATGCGCACTTTCATTCCTACGGCTACATCGCCAGGGTTGTATACGTTAGTAATCAGACTGTTGACCTTTTGGCCAACCGTAAATGGGTTATGTAACCTTAGGGGGAATGTAATATTCCCACGCCACGTGGACAAATCTGCCTGTTGTTCTTCCAGCGCCTCAAAAAATGGATTGGGACAGATTAGAGATGCCGTCACCGCTTTCACAACGGTGTTGCTGTCGGCAAGGCTGAGGGATTCAAGGTAGTAGTTAATTTTTCGAACGGTGTTGCCGTGGAAATAATACAAGGTACCCTTATCATTAGGGCGCAAAACAGAGCATAGATAGTCCCAATTGTCCACAAAATTTCCGCAGATTCCAATAGACAACAAGATATTGCGCTTTTCCGCCGTGGTACCTGTGTAAATTTCTCCGTCCTGATAAGCGCCTTTGCTGGTGTAGACTGTAAATTGTGGAGATCCAATGCCGTCTACGCTTGTCAACCAATAGGGCTTTTGGTATCCAATGGTGATTCGTTGGCCCTTGGAGTTTTCACAGATGATTTTTCGTCTTATGGACATTAGTTCACCTACTTCCGACAAGCAACGACTGGATGGTGGCACGCTGCGCATTACGGGTTAGACGCGCTGTCTCTGCTGGTGTGCCATATTTGGGATAATTAATAACGGTCGTCATACTGATTTTATCTGTTCCAGCAAGAGCAGGGATTCCGCGCAATGTTGTACCATATCCTCCAGCGTATCCAGCCGATATGTTGGGCCGGGTATCGAAACTTGTAGGGATGGCCCTTTGCATTTGGCGGCTTACATCGTCCATTTCACCATCAAATCCAACGCCAATACCTTGGGCCATGTAACGTCCCATTTCTGCAAACACTGTTGATGGGGAGTGGATCCCTAAGAAGTCTTTTGCGCCGTCGATAATCCCTCCAAACCATCCGGTGATTTGATCCCACAGCCATCCAGCGGCGTTTTTGATGCCATCCCAGATACCTTCTACGATTCCTCTTCCGATTTCCCACACTCTGCTTACCTGCTGGGCAAATCCATTAACGAGAGACATTAGGATCTGTGGGATTTTGTCGATAAGTCGAGGGACATTATCGACTAGAGCTTGGGCCAATGCAAGGATAATCTGTAGTCCTGCCTCTAGTAATTTCCACGAATTGTTAATCAGTGCATTGACAAGCTTGTCGATGATTTCTGGCAGGCGCTCAATCAATCTGGGAATGGAGTTAATAAGACCTTGAGCCAGCGCCATAATAATCTCGATGGCCGCGTCGATGAGCATGTCTACATTATCGATCAACGTCTCAACAATGTAGAGAACGGCATCGACCAGTGCAGGGATCAGTTGGGGTAGAGCGTCCACTAGGCCATTAGCTAGGGCCATAATAACTTGGATAGCAGCGTCAATGAGCTGTGGCAACGCTTCAATGATCCCGTTAATGATAGCCATTAATAGCTGTATACCTGCATCGATAATTTGGGGGAGGTTGTCTAGTAAGGCTTGCCCCAGCGCGGATATAATCTGCATTGCAGCGGGAATTAATTGGGGGAGCATCTGGACAATAACAGATACGATTTCTGGAATTACTTGGGAAATGGCGGTTGTGATCGACGACATATTAGCCCCAATACCAGATACCAGACCTTTGAGGATATTCCCACCAGCTTGTATGAGCTGAGGCAGCATTTTAGATACTTCAGCAGCAATTTTACCTCCTGCCGTGCCAACCACTTCGCCAATCTTTTCGAAATCTCCGCCAGCATCTTGTAACCCATTAGATAATTCATCAAAAATCGGGAGCATGTTTTCAGACAATGGTACCAAAAATTCAGTTTGTAGCTGTCGTCCAACGCCTTGAATGGCTGAGCCGAAATCATCATATTTGATTTCTTTCAGTTCGTTCATTGCGTCTTCTGTGCCATATACAGCATCGGTGATGTCTGCAAGTTGGGTTACTACATCGGGGCCAAGGTCTTCCCACATGGTTCCATAGAGGTTAACGCCAGCTGTGCTTTGGGCAAGGGGGTCATCTATATCGGCCAACGCTTTATTTGTCTCAATGAAGGCTTCCCTGGCAGATTCTCCTCCGGCTGCAAATTTTTTAGCCATTTCGTCGGCGTTTAATCCGATTGCTTCAAATCCAGCTTTTGTCGTTTCTGATCCATCGACTACCTTGACAGACAATTCTTTAACTGCATCGCCCACTTTATCGAGATTGAAAGCACCGCTATCAGCGCCATTTTGAAAAATTTGAAACATGTCGTCGGCATCTAAGCCAACCTTAGAAAACTGGACAGAGTATTCGTTAATGCTATCAAGTAATTCGCCAGAATAATCCAGGCCATTTTGTGCGCCGGAGGCAATCAAGTCCATTGCATCTTGACCGTCCATGGAAAATTGTTCCATCATGGTATTAACTGCCCTGATGGATTCTGGCATATCATATCCAAATGAGTCCCTTAATACAAATGCAGATTCCGTAAACTCTTGTAGATCCGTGTCATCCCAGGCATCAACGACCGGGCCGATTTGCTGCCTAATAGTCGACATAGCTTCGCCAATATCATCAAAGGACTCGCCATAGTTATTAGCGTAGATGGATTTCATGATATTCTCGTAATTACTTAATTCATCATTAGCTGCGCCGGTAGATGCATAAAAATCATTTAGGGCCCCTCGATATTCATCGTAAAAATCGATCGAATATCCGATTGCGCCTCCGACTGCAGTAGCGACACCCGCCGCTGCTGCGCCGATCGTCTTAACCGATCCGCTTACAACAGATCCTAATCCTTCCCAGCTTATACCAGCCCCGTCAGCCTTCTCACCTGCATCTTCTGCGGCAGCTCCGGCCTCTTGGTGACTTCTTACACTTTCTCCTAACGCGGAGGACAACTCATCTACGGCGTCTTCCTCTTTGTTCGTACTGCTTCGGGCTTCATTGAGGGCAGATTCATTTTCCGAGAGTTCTCTCTGCATGGAGGCCAGGGCGGCTTCTGCTCGATTCAGTTGGATGCGGTAGCTGTCGGTCTTTTTATCATTTTCGCCATAGGCATCCGCAGCGTCGGCTACTGCTTGGCTTAATGCACGGACCATTTCTTCCTGTTGCTCGACCTGCTGGGACAATACACGGTTTTTGGCAGTTAGGCCATCTATGGACTGATCGTTTTTGCCATACTCGGCAGTGACCTTCTGCATCTCGCTTCCGAGCACTCGCATATTGCGGCCAATATCGTCCAACGCCTTCTTAAATTCTTTTTCTCCGTCTACAGCCAGCCGGGTAGATATTGTGCGTTTTGCCATTTGGTCACCCCCCTAATATGGCAAGCATTTCAGCGTCCTGACGGCTCACCTGGTCATGTTGCTCCTTATAACAATGGAACATGTCAAGGAGCAGGCCAGGGTACATCAATAGTGTCTCTTGTACTGTAAGCTTCAGCAATGTGACACCAATATACAACAAGCGGGCACGACTTATTGAGTCGTCCCGCTTGTTACGTTTTTTTCTGCTTGGATTTCTGCTAGATCTTCATCCACGAGTTCTTCCGGAATTTCTCTTCCCATCCCGATACATATGGCTGTCATAATTTTTTGTTTGAGTTCCCGGATGTCATTAAGAGGGAGAAGCACCCGGACTATCTGTTCGGTGACCAACCGCCTTGGTTTTTCTGGCGATCCAGTCAATAGATTCAGCATGTTTTGTTTTTCTATTCCTTGATTAATCATGAGGGTTATGATCCAGATCATGACCCGGATCTTTTCCTCTGCATCGCCTTCTTGCATCATCTTTCCCGCGTTTTCAACGCCACCATATTTTTTCGAAAATTGCAACATAGCTTCAGTTGTAAACGCGAGTTCAAATTCTTGACCTCCCAGAGTTACTGTAGGTACATTCTTTTCCATCGATTATGCACCTCCGCTAGTAATCATCGCCTTTTTATTTAGATAGGCAATCGCATCTTCTACCGTATCAAAATCGGTGTATTCTCTCCACACATCATTGTTGGCTTTGTAGATAGTTCCTGATACTGTAGGGGTCTGCCACTCGATCTTATCACCATTGGTGCTGGCGGAATCATCGCCCAACTTAAATTTGGTTTTAAGATACCAGTACGCCCGATAGCTCTTTTTACCGTCTTTTTGACGTGTTTTAAAGAATCCAAGGCCGCCAAACGGGGGAGTGTCGGACGCGGAATAGGTAACTGTTTTCTGTCCGTCTTCCTCTGTAGCGTCTTCTGCTGTTACGCCAAACACAACAGCTTCATTTTCGCTTGATATGTCGTCAAGCCCCATTTCGATGGTCCCACTTTTGAAGGATGTCTCCGATTCAGCCAAGGCATCGTCGGCATACAAGGATTCGTCGTTGAATTCCAACTTTACATCTGCGCTAACGGCCTTGCCTAGAACAACGCCTTTAGAATAAGTAGGAGCTGCTAATTCCGGCTCCGATGCAATAGGTGCAAAAACCGGATATCTAAGCCCGATAAATGCCATAACAATCAACCTCCTGATTTTTGAATGTAATCGTCGTACACCGCTTCCATTGCGTTTTGGACAGCGGTTTCCGATTTCTGGTTTGCCCGGCGCATCCAAGGCCGAGCAGGCTGTTTTGAAGTACCGTATTCTGCAATAAAACCCTTTTCCGCATTTCGGATGCCTTTGCGGTCTTTCCCTTGTGGATATACGTCTTTGGTTCGGCTTCCATTGGTGTCGGCCTTCATTTTTGTCCGCTTAATTGAAGAAATGAAATCTCCTGTGTCCTTAATTCCGAGACTAGCCGCCTCCGCTTTTTGAGCGTTTTCCAGCACATCGCATCCAGCGTCCAGCATACGTTCCGCCACATCGTCCGGAAGCGCCGCCACATCCGCCATATCCGCCGACCAAGATTCCAATCCAACGACGCTGAAATTTGCCATCACGTTACCTCCACATCATAGATATGATGGATGTATCCGGTGTCGGTTTCGTAGGTTGTGGATCGATCTATGATAGCTACTTCATTTTTCAACAACGCTTCTACAACGCTTTCTGCTGCCGGATCATATTCCGTTTTGGTGAATAGATCTATCTGTACCTTCCATAAGATTTCAGACTGGTTGTTGTCGGCGCAGAGAGGAGAGCATATGTACTCGGCCCACACAATATACCGATCCGGTTGATCCAACATTTCATAATGAGCAATAGGCAGCCCGATTGTCCCTAATAGGTCACGTAGATCTTGTAACGTCATAGGTTACCTCCAGCCGCTCCAAGGTCAAGTCTGAAACCGGCAGTCCGTCATCATCTGTAGTGTGTTGTATCTGTTGGATGGTATACTGTTGCCCATCGGCGGGGATGCATACATCTTGAGAACTGATTTCTGTGTTCTTCCAGATCCTTAAGACGCGGTCCACTCTCACGTGTGCCTGCATGGCGGTATAGTACCGTGTAATCCCAACTGTCCGCTCTTCATAACACACAGGGCCCACCAATTTGGTGAGCCCTTTAACTGGTTTATTTCCTTTTTCAGCAACATTTTTAACTTTGTAGATGCTGCATAGTCCGTCATCCATCATAGGTTCCAACCACCCTCATCTTTTGAGAGACTAAGATATCATTGCGCATGGCTCGCAAATACATGGGCATAGCCTCTCCGTTGATGCGCTTCCGATACATCCATGCGGCTGTCCCTACTATTAATATCTGATATTCCTCATTATTTTCCAGGCGGATGCCCTGCCGCACCAAGCGAGAGATTGCCGCCTGGATCAGTGCCGATAAGTAGTCATCGTCCAGCGTCACGCCGGTACGGTTAAGGTCTTGCTTGAGGAGGGACATCAGCACTTCTTTTTTCACCGGCGTTCACCTCCGCCTTTATTTTTTTGCTTTTTCCAAGGACTGCGATTCGCTGTCATCTTCCGTTACTGTGTTAGCTGTGTCGGTACCGAATGTTACGGATGTAGTAGGCGCTTTATTCTGTAAATTTAAAACAATAAAGCTATCAGCTCGGACCGGTAATCCATCATAACGCGCCGTTCCACGGAACACTGTTTGGTCTTCGATAAAGCGTGCATGCTCGGACACTTTGATGGACCCTCCGGCACGTTCGGCCAAAAGATATTTTTCGAGATATCCACCTACCACATCGCCATCAGGGATGAAATCCAAGAACTCGACTTTCGCACCAATGGCCGGAAAAGTCCCGTTAGTTGCCGCTACCATGGCACCTGCGGAATTGATGTTCAAACTCTCCGGCAGAATGACAGAGTTCCAGGTAGTTTCATTCATGCACAGCACCATACCGTTCCGAGAGTGACGGCTTTTGGCATTGGCAAGAGCTTTGAGGACTTCCTTGAATAGGTCAATTCCTGTTTTGGTAGTTCCATCAATTTTTTTGATGTTGCTGACGGAAAGATT
>OHEI01000711.1_pt1 | contig 12699 bp, 7 predicted proteins | sample 1567241 | NCBI WGS metagenome assembly OHEI01 (sample SAMEA3879565, study PRJEB24766) | human gut metagenome | biome: human-associated habitat; feature: feces | place: USA | collected 1985/1987 | reverse complement strand
CCTTGGTTGGCTCTATGAACGAGAAGTGTCCGGGGCGGACGACCTCCATGTACTGCTTGACCACGCTCTCAAGGGTACGTCCTCGTTCAAGAATATCGCGCTGGAGACGGCGGATGAACCGTATGTCGTGAGGGGTGTCCACATAGATCTTAAGGTCCAGAAGCTCCCTTATCTCAGGTTCATAGAAAATCATGAGGCCATCGATTATCACCAAAGGGGCAGGCTCTATGTGGATGGTCTCCTCGCGCCTGCAGTGATGCACGAAGTCGTACTGGGGCATGTCGATGGGCTTTCCAGCCTTGAGCATACGGATATGCTCGCAGAGAAGCTCGTTGTCAAAGGCATCGGGATGGTCGAAGTTGAAGGCCGTGATGTTTGCATTGTTCACGTATGAAGCGCTCTTGTAGTAGCTGTCCTGAGCTATGGATACGAACGACTTGCACACTTCGCCTATCTTGCGCACGACGGTCGATTTGCCGCTTCCGCTTCCACCTGCAATGCCTATGACCTTGACTTCCTTCATCCTATGCCTCCTTTGACGCTGCATCCGCACACATCTTCACACATGAACCCGCATTGGAGAGGTCAGTGTAGAAATGGAATGCAGTGGTACTTTCGAACAAATCGCCTGCTTTGATTATGCAGGACGGAAAATCGCTGTGGTTCACGCAATCTGGATAGAACTCCGTCTCAAGGCAGAAACCGCACCTGTTACCGTAGCCTTCTATGTCGTTCAGGAAATTTCCAGTGTAGAAATGGAACGCAGGGAGGTCCGTGAAAGCCTGCATCATACGTCCGCTTGACGGCTCGTAGATGTGTGCAAACTGAGTGAAGCCTCTATGGACATCGCAGTCACGCCCAAACCTGTCTATAACAAACGCGTGGTCGTATCCACCGGTTCTCGAAAGGCACAGATCGTCTATATTAGAGCCTATCGCCTTACCGGACCTGAAATCAAACGGAGTTTTTGAAACATCCACCAACGAACCGTCTGGAATAAGGCCTTCATCCACACTAAGGACATGGGAGCTGTTGAACTTGGCAACATGGCTGCAGATATCACGGGAAGAATCCCCTGTTAGATTGAAATATGTATGGTTGGTTACGTTCAAAGGACAGTCCTTGGAGCTTGTAGCCGAATAGTGGATGCGAAACACCCCGTCGCAGGACATGGAGAAACGAACCCTTATGTCCAAGTCTCCAGGAAAGCCATCCTCCATATCCTTGATTTTGAGAAGGCACGTAAAACCATCGGATTCCTTTCGTACATCCCATATGCGAGACCAAATGCCATGAGGACCGCTGTGAAGGAGGTTGTTCCCTTCGTTTGGAGGAAACGAATACCCAACACCATCAAGCTCAAATGAAGCCCCAGCGATCCTATTCGCAAAACGTCCCACAGTCATGCCAAAGAAGGCATTGGTATTTGTAAGCTTTGAAGGATTCGACACCCCATCACGGAAAGGAAGCACAATATTTGCGATGTTTCCATTCCTATCAGGACATCGTATACTGGTGACGGCACAACCAAGATTCAAAATGGAAAACGAATAGTCCCCGTTCTTGAACGAAAACTCCTTGACTCCAGCTGCACCGCACTGTTCCATATCATTCCCCCTTTGCAGAATCACTTACCAAAAAACTCACTGGCGATCAGTGTCCTTGCTCTTGAGGACGGCAAGGTAGGCGCTCTGAGGAATCTCTACGTTTCCAACAAGCTTCATGCGCTTCTTGCCCTCCTTCTGCTTCTCAAGTAGCTTTCTCTTACGCGTTATATCGCCACCGTAGCACTTGGCGGTGACATCCTTTCTGAACGCATTGATGGTCTCCCTTGCTATGATATTACCACCAATGGCCGCCTGGATTGGAATCTTGAACTGATGCCTTGGGATCTCCTCCTGAAGCCTTTCGCAGGCCTGTCTACCACGCGACACGGCATTGTCCCTGAACACGAGCATGCTAAGGGCGTCGCAGGCCTCACCGTTGACGAGAATGTCCATACGCACCAAGTCAGTCTTCCTATAGCCGATTATCTCGTAGTCGAACGATGCATAGCCGCGAGAAATGGACTTGAGCCTGTCGTAGAACTCAAAGAGGACCTCAGCAAGAGGCATCTCATAGACAAGCTCCACACGCTTTTCGTCAATGTAGTTCATGCCAGTCTGGACACCACGCTTCTCCATACATAGGGTGATGACAGGTCCAACATAGGTCGATGGTGTTATGACGCTAGCCCTTATGTAAGGCTCTTCCGAATAGTCTATCTTGACCTGCTCCGGATATTCCAAAGGATTGTCTATCTCAAGGACCTCACCGTTCTTCATGTGTATGAGGTACCTTACGGATGGGCTTGTAAGCACAATCGAAAGCCCAAACTCCCTCTCGATCCTTTCCTGGACGACCTCAAGATGCAGCATCCCCAGAAAGCCGCAGCGGAAGCCGAAGCCCAGGGCCACGGAGCTCTCCGGCTCGAAGGTCAGGGAGGCGTCATTGAGCTGGAGCTTTTCCAGGGCGTCCCGCAGGTCGGGATATTTGCTGCCGTCCTCGGTGTAAATGCCGCAGTAGACCATGGACTGGGCGGGCCGGTAGCCGGGCAGAGGCTGGGCGGCGGGGTTCTCCGCGTCGGTGATGGTGTCGCCCACCTGGGTGTCCTTCACGTTCTTGATGGAGGCGGTGAAATAGCCCACCTCGCCGGCCTGGAGGGCGTCCGTGGGCTCGTTGCCCAGGGGCTTCAGGTAGCCGCACTCCAGAATGGTATACTGGGCTCCGGTGGCCATCATGCGCACCGTCTGGCCCCGGCGGATGGTGCCCTGCTTGATGCGGAACAGCACCACCACGCCTACATAGGGGTCGTACTGGCTGTCGAAGATCAGCGCCTGAAGGGGGGCGTTGGGGTCGCCGTCGGGGGCGGGCACGTTGCGGACCACGTCCTCCAGCACCGCCTCCACGTTAAGTCCCAGCTTGGCAGAGATCTCCGGCGCGTCCATGGCGGGCAGGCCGATGATGTCCTCCACCTCCTGCTTGGCCTTCATGGGATCGGCGGCAGGCAGATCGATCTTGTTGAATACGGGCAGGATCTCCAGCTCGTGCTCCATGGCCAGATAGGTGTTGGCCAGGGTCTGGGCCTCCACCCCCTGAGTGGCGTCCACCACCAGCACAGCGCCCTCGCAGGCGGCCAGGGACCGGGAGACCTCATAGTTGAAGTCCACATGGCCCGGGGTATCGATCAGGTTCAGAGCATAAATTTCGCCGTCCTGAGCCTTGTAAAAAAGATGGACGGCACGGGACTTGATGGTGATGCCTCGCTCCCGTTCCAGGTCCATATTGTCCAGGATCTGGTTTTCCATCTCCCGCTGAGGCACGGCGTCGCACAGCTCCAGCAGCCGGTCCGCCAGCGTGGACTTGCCGTGGTCGATGTGGGCGATAATGGAAAAGTTGCGGATATGGGATTGTTCAAACATTTGCGTTCCTCCTGTAGGTAAGTCCACGCTGACGCGCCAAGTGGCGCGTAACAAGCGTTTTGCGCAGCAAAACCTTGCCGCAGGCGGAATTCATTTCCGCCGAAGGACATTAAATGAAAAGGGCTCCCGGTTTGCCGTCAGGCAAACTGGGAATGGGACTTGCCATGGTCGATGTGGGCGATAATGGAAAAGTTGCGGATATGGGATTGTTCAAACATTTGCGTTCCTCCTGTAGGTAAGTCCACGCTGACGCGCCAAGTGGCGCGTAACAAGCGTTTTGCGCAGCAAAACCTTGCCGCAGGCGGAATTCATTTCCGCCGAAGGACATTAAATGAAAAGGGCTCCCGGTTTGCCGTCAGGCAAACTGGGAATGGGACTTGCCGTGGTCAATGTGGGCGATAATGGAAAAGTTGCGGATATGGGATTGTTCAAACATGTATGGTTTCCTCCTTGGGGAGATGTATCGGATGATCTTTGCTTATTATACCGGATATTCCGGCAAAATGCAATTCCTGTTGCCGTCGCCGGGAAAAAGTGTTACAATAAGGTCACCAACTTTTTGAGAGGAAAGGACGAATGCCATGAAGCTGAGTTTTTTCGGCGCTGACCAGTGTGTCACCGGCAGCTGCCATTGTCTGGAGGTAGGCGGCAAGCGCATCCTCATCGACTGCGGATTGCAGCAGGGCCGGGACGAGGTGGACAACCGCTCCCTGCCCTTTGCCCCGGGCAGCATCGACTATGCGCTTATCACCCACGCTCACATCGACCACTCCGGCCGGGTGCCTATGCTCATCAAAAACGGCTTTCAGGGCCGTATTCTCACCACCCGGCTCACCGCCCAGCTCATGAGCATCATGCTCCAGGACTCCGCCCACATTCAGGAGAGCGACGCCGAGTATAAAAACCGCAAGAACCGCCGGGCCGGCCGGCCCGAGGAGGAGCCGCTGTATACCGTGGCCGACGCCCAGCGGGTGCCGGAATTCATCGACACCTGCGAGTATGGCCAGCCCGTTCACCTGTGCGATGGGGTGGACGCGGTGTTTATCGACGCAGGCCATCTGCTGGGCTCCGCCTCCATCCGCCTGACCCTCACCGAGGGAGGCCAGACGAAAACCATTGTGTTCTCCGGCGATATCGGCAACGTGGACCAGCCCATCATCCGGGATCCCCAGTTTTTCACCGGGGCGGACTATGTGGTCATGGAAAGCACCTACGGTGACCGCAACCACACAGAGGTGTGGAGCTATACCGGCCAGCTGGCCCAGATCATCGACGAGACTCTGGGCAAGGGCGGCAACGTGGTGATTCCCTCCTTTGCCGTGGGCCGCACCCAGGAGCTGCTGTATTTCATCCGGGAGATCAAGGATCAGGGCCTGGTGACCTCCGTGCCGAATTTCCCCGTGTATGTGGACAGTCCCCTGGCCAAGAGCGCCACCACCATTTTCTGCGGCGATCTGCGGGGCTATCTGGACGAGGACGCTCTGGAGCTGGTGAAGGACGGCACCCATATGTTCAACTTCCCGGGCCTGCACCTGACGGAGACCGTGGACGAGTCCAAATCTCTGAACGAGGACCATACCCCCAAGGTCATCATCTCCGCCTCCGGCATGTGCGACGCGGGCCGCATCCGCCACCATCTGAAGTATAACCTGTGGCGGGCGGACAGTGCCGTGGTGTTCGTGGGCTTCCAGTCTCCGGGCACCCTGGGCCGGACCCTGCTGGACGGGGTGACCTCCGTGAAGCTGTTCGGCGAGGACGTGGCGGTCCGGGCCAAGGTGGTGAATTTCCAGGGCCTCAGCTCCCACGCCGACCACGACCATCTGCTGGACTGGATCAGCCATTTCAAGGAGCCCCTGCCCCAGCATGTTTTCGTGGTCCACGGCGACCGGGAGGTGGCGCCGGTGTTTGCCCAGGCCGTGAGTCAGCTGGGCTTTACGGCCCATGCGCCCCAGTATACCGAGGAGTATGACCTGCTGACCTGCACCCAGCTGGCAGCGGGCTATCTGCCCCAGCGTAAGACCCGTACCTTCGACGGCGCGCCCCGGGTCACCGCGGCGTATCAGAAGCTGGTGCAGCTGGGCGATTCCCTGGTGGGCCTTATCCGCCGCAGCAAGGGCCGGGACAACAAGACCCTGGCCGCCTTTGCCGAGGCCCTGCGGAAGGTGCTGGACAAGTTCGAATTCTAAGCGGACGGGATGTGATATTCCATCGCTTGCAGGGGCGGGACCCGTGTGCCCCGCCCCTGTGCTTTACCGGAAAGGAGGGCGCTTATGCCCGGATTGGAGAAAAACCGCATTTACCGCGCCCATATCGACGGCTATTCCAGCGAGGGCCTGGGCATTGCCCGGATAGACGGCCAGGTGGTGTTCGTCCACGGGGCCGTCCGGGGCGAGACCTGCGACGTTCTGGTGATGAAGGTGCTGAAAAACGCCGCCTTCGGCAAGATCGCCGCCCTGGCGGAGCCGTCTCCCGCCCGGCGGCAGCCGGACTGTCCGTATTATGGCCGCTGCGGCGGCTGCGATTTCCGGCATATGTCCTATGAGGAGGAGCTGTGGGCCAAGCGTGCCCGGGTCCAGGACGCCCTGACCCGCATCGGCGGCGCGGAGGTGACGGTGGAGGAAATTCTGGGTGCGGAGCAGCCCCTGCACTACCGCAACAAGAGCATCTATCCCATCTCCCCGGCGGGGGAGGTGGGCTTTTACCGGGCCCGCAGCCACCAGGTGGTGCATGTGGAGCACTGCCTCATCCAAAAGCCGGAGGCCGATGCCCTGGCTCAGGCGGTGCGGGACTATATCGTCCGGTTTCGGGTGGAGCCGTATAACGAGGCCACTGGCCGGGGCCTGCTGCGGCACCTGTACGTCCGCACCAGCTGCCGGGGGGAGTCCCTGGCGTGCCTGCTGGTCAACGGCTCCCGCCTGCCCCATGAGCAGGAGCTGGTGGATATGCTCCGGGCCGCCGCGCCCGGAGTCTGCGGCGTGGTGCTGGGGGAGAATACCCGCCGGGGCAACGCCATTTTAGGGGATCGGTACCGGACCCTCTGGGGCCGGGACTATCTGACGGATACCCTCTGCGGGCTGGAGCTGCGGCTGTCGGTGCCGTCGTTTTACCAGGTGAACCACGACCAGGCCCAGCGTCTGTACGAAAAGGCCCTGGAGTACGCCGGACTCACCGGCCGGGAGCTGGCGGTGGACCTGTACTGCGGTGCGGGTACCATCACCCAGGTGCTGGCCCGCCGGGCCCGGCACGTCATCGGCGGCGAGATCGTGCCGGAGGCTATCCGGGACGCGGAGGACAGCGCCCGCCGCAACGGCGTGGAGAACGTGGAGTTCCTGTGCGGCGATGCCTCCCGGCTGGCGGCGGAGCTGCGGCAGCGGGGCCTGCGGCCCGACGTGATCTGCGTGGACCCGCCCCGGAAGGGCCTGGCGCCCGATGTGGTAGAGGCTGCCGCCTCTATGACACCCGGCCGCATTGTGTATGTATCCTGCGACCCGGCCACTCTGGCCCGGGATGTGGCCCGCTTTGCCCCCTTGGGCTATTGCCCCGTCCGCGCCTGCGCCGTGGATCTTTTCCCTGGCACGGCCCACGTGGAGACGGTATGTTTATTATCCAAACTTCAAAGCAAGGAACATATCGAGATCGAAGTGAAGATGGACGAGTTGGATTTGACCGCTGCGGAGAAAAATGCAACCTATGAGGAAATCCGAGAATATGTTTTCGAACATACCGGACTGAAAGTCAGCCACCTCTATATCGCACAGGTGAAGCAGAAATACGGCATCATTGAGCGTGAGAACTACAATAAACCGAAATCCGAAAACGCCAAGCAGCCCCAATGCCCACCAGAGAAGGAAAAGGCAATTACGGAGGCACTGCGTCACTTTGGAATGATTTGAGGCGGATGTCTTAATCATTAAAGGAACGGTGAGGGTATGAAGTACAAAATTGCGATCTGCGATGACTCCGGTGCGGACAGACAGTTTGTTTTGAATATGGTGCGCGCCTGGGCTTCGTCCGCCGGTCACACGGTGCATATCGACGATTTTCCCTCCGCCGAGAGCTTCCTGTTCCGCTACGCCGAAGAAAGCGACTACGACATTCTTCTGCTGGATATCGAAATGGGCGCGATGGACGGCGTCACGATGGCAAAAGAGCTTCGCAAGAGCAACGACACGGTGCAGATCATTTTCATCACCGGCTACTCCGATTATATTTCAGAGGGCTACGAGGTAGCGGCACTCCACTATCTGATGAAGCCCGTGAAGGAAGAAAAGCTCCGGTCGGTGCTGAACCGCGCCGTGGAAAAGATAACGAAAAACGAACGGGTCCTGCATTTCGAGGCCGGCGGAGAAATGGTGCGTGTGCCGATTTATCAGATTCGATATGCAGATGTGCTCGGCAACTATGTGACCGTTCACGCGCGAACGGATGTGACGGTGAAAATGACATTGGGCGAGCTTGAAAAGCAGCTCGACGAGTGCTTCTACCGCGTGGGGCGCTCTGCGCTCGTGAATCTGACGCAGATCAGCCGCGTCACCAAGACGGAGATCCGGCTCAGTGACGGAACCGCCATCCCGCTGCCGCGGGGCGCGTATGAGGGCGTCAACCGTGCCATTATCAACATGAGGTAAGGCGTATGGAATTGTTTGCAAAGAAAATCGAAAAGCAGCTCGCCTCCTATCAGCAGGAGCTGATCGAAACGCATTACCGGGAGGTAGACAACATGTACCGCCAGATCCGCGGCTGGCGGCATGACTACCGCAACCATATTCAGACCATGAAGGCTTACGCTGCCGCGGGAGATTGGGACGCCATCCGAAACTACCTCGACCTGCTGGACACCGATCTGCAAACCGTGGACACGGTCATCAAGACCGGCAATCCCATGACCGACGCCATCTTGAACTCCAAAATCTCTCTTGCAAAGGCGAAGGGCATTGAGGTAGCGGCGGATGCCCACATCCCCGTCCGGCTGAAGTCCTCGGAGATCGATCTCTGCTGCATCCTCGGCAATCTCTTCGACAACGCCATTGAGGCCAGCATGAAGCTGCCGGAGGATAAGCGCCTCATCCGGGTCTATATGGATATGAAAAACACCCAGCTCTACATCTCCTTCACCAATTTTACCGCCGGGAAGAAAATGCAGAAGGAGGGAGGGCTGTTCCGCAGCACCAAGGGCGAGGGGCATGGCTTTGGCCTTGTTCGCATCGACGCCATCGTGGAGCGGCTGGACGGATACATCAGCCGCAACAGCGAGGACGGTGCATTCACCACTGAAATACTGCTTCCGCAGGAGTGAGAGCTGCAATTCATCCCCCGGAAAAAGCGATTCGTCCCCGGAATCAACCGGGGACGATTTTTTCTGCTATGCTATGCGCGTGAGGTGAAACGACATGAAACACAGAGAAAAACCGAAGTACAGCGTCCGGCAAAATGTCTGCTTTATGGTGCGGACCGCTTGGGAGAAGCGCAGGAGAGTGCTGCTCCTTTGCGTTGTGGTCGCGGCCATCAAAGTGGCGTTGGATTTGGCGCAGCTCTATGTCACACCGGAAATTCTTACGAGGGTGGAGCAGGGCGTTCCCGTGGGGGAGTTGCTGACAACTATCGGATTTTTCACAGCGGCACTTCTTCTCTTACAGGGGGCTGCGGCGTATTGCGATGCCATCCGGATGCCCGGTGAGGTCGATGTTCGCTGTGCCATCATCCGCATGATCTCCCGGAAAAGCGGCGAGACCTCCTACCCAAATGTCCACGACTCCAAAATTCTGAAGCTGGAGGAGCAGGCGCAGCGGGCCACCAGCGGCAACGACGATGCGGCGGAGCATATTTGGCGAACGCTGACGGAGCTGCTGGCAAATCTCGGCGGCTTTGCCGTATATCTGCTGCTGTTCTCCCGCTTGAGCCGCTTTTTGATCCTGCTGGTGGTGCTGACCGCCGCAGCAGACTTCTTCGTTTCCCACTATATCAGTGAGTGGGAGTACCGCCACCGGGATGAACGGGAACAGTATGACAAGGAACTGCACTATTTTCTGACGCAGCCTCGGCAGATACAGCTTGCCAAGGACATCCGCGTCTTTGGTTTAGCCCCTTGGCTGCGGGAATTGCGGGAAAAATCCATGAAGGCACTCTCCGCCTTCATCGCCCGCCGGGAAAGGACTTATCTCTGGGCTAATGTGGCTGACGTGGCGCTGACGCTTCTTCGCAACGGCATCGCGTATGCGTATCTGATTCGGCAAACTCTGGTACATGGCTGGCCTGCATCGACATTTTTGCTCTACTTTACCGCCGTCAGCGGCGCTGCATCGTGGGTGACCGGCATCCTGACCCAGTGCAGCCAACTGCATAAGGAGAGCATCGACCTGTCCAAAATACAGGAATATCTGAACATTCCGGAGCCGTTTCGGTTTGAGGGCGGAGTGCAGCCGCCCGCAGCCGACGGGTATGAGCTGCGGCTGGAGAACGTGTCCTTCCACTATCCGGGCACGGAGAGGGATATTCTCAGGCACATAGACCTGACCATCCATCCCGGCGAAAAGCTGGCGGTGGTGGGCTTGAACGGTGCGGGCAAGACCACCATGGTGATGCTGCTTTGCGGCTTCTACGACCCCACCGAGGGGCGCGTGCTGCTAAACGGGCAGGATATTCGTGAATTTGACCGCAGCGCGTATTACCGCCTGTTTTCCGCTGTATTTCAGGGGTTTTCCATTTTGGATACCACCATTGCGGAATGTGTTGCCCAGACCACCGAGCATATCGACAGAGTAAAAGTCGATCACTGCCTTGCACAGGCCGGCTTGACAGAGGCTATTGCCAAATTCCCCCAAGGGGTGGATACCCACTTTGGCCGGGAGGTGTATCTGGACGGCGTACAGCTCTCCGGCGGCCAGACCCAGCGGCTGATGCTGGCGAGAGCGCTTTATAAGGACGGGCCTATCCTCGTTCTGGACGAGCCTACGGCGGCGCTGGACCCCATTGCGGAAAACGATATTTACCAAAAGTACAGCGATATGACGGCGGGTAAGACCTCCGTGTTCATCTCCCACCGGCTGGCCTCCACCCGCTTCTGTGACCGCATCCTCTTTATAGCAGACGGCGGCATCGCCGAGGAGGGTACCCACAAGGAGTTACTGGCAAAGGGTGGTGCTTATGCGGAGCTATTTGCCGTGCAGAGCCGCTATTATCAGGAAGGAGGTGTGCAGGATGAAGAAGAAAGCTGAGGGCATGAGCCTGCGGGAGACCTTTGCCATCCACCGCCGGGCGGCACGAGATATGCGCCGGATCGCACCGGGCTGCTTTATGCCGTTTATCCTCTGTGCTGTTGTGGAGGCAGCATCGCCCTATGCGGTCATCTGGCTCTCCGCCCGGCTTGTCGATGAACTATCCACCCTTTGCAGACCGGAGATTCTGGCCAAATGGGTCCTTTGGATCGTAGCGGTCAGTGCTGCGACAGAGCTGCTCAAGGCCGTGCTGGAGAGGTGGAAAAATGTCCGGAGCGAACTGCTTGACAGACAGAAAGAAGTTTTGTATACCGAGAAATTTCTGCGGATGGATTATGCCGACTGTGACAGGCAGGAAACACGTGATCTGTTCTCTCAGATCCGGCAGAATGCCGACTGGTCCGGTTGGGGCTTTGCCCATCTCAAGCTGTACTATACGCAGGCAGTCCAAGGCATCACCGGCATTTTAGGGGCTGCCGCCTTGACGGTGAGCCTGTTCACCCGGCAAGTCCCGACCTCGGCGGGAAAATTGACCGCTCTCAATCACCCGCTTTTCCTTGTGGGCATCCTTCTGCTGATTGCCGCCGTTACCTGCCTTGGTCCGGCGCTGGCCGGCAGAGCCTATTCTGCCTGGAACACGCTGGCAGAGCAGGTATGCTTCGGCAATCGCGTGTTCAGCCACTTCGTTTTCATGCAGCCGGGGGACAAGGAAAAAGACATGGATCGCAGAATGTACCGCCAGAGCGAACTGGCGGAGCATTATGTCCGCACAGTGAATATCTTCGGCGTCGGCTCTCCCGTGGCAAAGGCGTCCCAAACCACTGTGGGACTGAGCAAGGCGCTGGCCGCCTCTCTATCCGCTGTTCTCTCCGGCGTTGTGTATGTGTTCGTATGCTTGAAGGCGCTGGGCGGTGCCTTCGGCATCGGCAGCGTGACCCAGTATGTCAGCGCCGTGACCACATTTTCCGGCAACGCCGCCCTGCTACTGAGCACCGTCAGTCATATGCGGGCCAATGCTGAGTTCCTCAAGGCCATCTATACGTTTCTTGACATTCCAAATTCCATGTATCAGGGGAGTCTCACCACCGAAAAGAGGTCGGATCGTCAGTATAACGTGGAGTTTCGGGACGTCTCCTTCCGTTATCCCGGCTCGGACATCTGGGCGCTGCGCCATGTGAATATGAGGTTCAAGGTCGGAAAAAGGCTTGCCATCGTGGGCGAAAACGGCAGCGGCAAGACCACCTTCATCAAGCTCCTGTGTCGCCTGTACGACCCGCAGGAGGGGCAGATTTTGCTCAACGGCATCGACATCCGCAAGTACCGCTATGACGATTACATGGGAATATTTTCCGTGGTATTTCAGGATTTCCAGCTCATCTGCCAGCCTTTGGGCGCGAATGTGGCGGGCAGCATGGAATATGACCGTGACCGGGCAAAGAAGGCTCTGATCGATGCAGGCTTCGCAGACCGTCTTGCAGCGATGGAAAAGGGTCTGGACACCATGCTTTACAAAAATCTCTCCGAGGACGGTGTCGAGGTTTCCGGCGGCGAGGCGCAGAAGATCGCCATTGCCCGCGCGCTCTATAAGGACGCGCCCTTCATCATCCTCGACGAGCCGACGGCGGCGCTGGACCCCATCGCCGAGGCGGAGATCTACAGTAAGTTCGATGAGATCGCAGGCAATAAGACTGCCATCTATATCTCCCACCGCCTGTCCTCCTGCAAATTCTGCGACGAGATCGCCGTGTTCCACGAGGGCGCGGTCATTCAGCAGGGCAGTCACGCCGAATTGCTCGCCGATCGGGGCGGCAAATACTACGCGCTCTGGAACGCACAGGCGCAGTATTATACGGAGTGAAGCTGCTCTGTGCGTCAGAAAGAAACCGCTGTAATCCCCATCCCGCGCAGGATGGAGATTACAGCGGTTTTGCATTGGCCATCAAAGACAACCCCCGGCTCTGCCGGGGGGAAAAATAGCCTATGGCGAGGGGCAAAGTAGACAAGAAAAAGTCTCCGAGTTAGAG
>OHEI01000707.1_pt1 | contig 12768 bp, 8 predicted proteins | sample 1567241 | NCBI WGS metagenome assembly OHEI01 (sample SAMEA3879565, study PRJEB24766) | human gut metagenome | biome: human-associated habitat; feature: feces | place: USA | collected 1985/1987 | reverse complement strand
AAAATTTAGTGGAGAGCTTTATACAAAAAGCCGGTTATAAGAAAAATGAAACCTATTTCAAAGAAATGTATATTCACGCAATAACCGATAAATGGGGAATAGATCTTTCTGCAATTTCTAATAGCGGTAAATCTGAAAAAAGGTTTGATTTTGTAATAAAAACTTCAAATAGAATTTACGGAATTGAAACAAACTTTTATGCAAGCGGTGGTTCAAAACTCAACGAAACAGCAAGAAGTTATAAGCAGATTGCACAAGAGGTTGACACCATAGACGGATTTACTTTTATTTGGTTTACAGACGGTTCCGGTTGGAAAAGTGCAAGACATAATTTAGAAGAAACCTTTGATGTTATGGAAACAATATTTAATATAAAAGATTTGGAGAATGGAATATTATCGCAGTTATCTTGATAGTAAAATCAGTGAGGTAGCTTTGTTATGAAAAAAAAGAAAATAAAGAAATGGGAGCCTGAAGATTTTGAGTTAGAAATGACCACTCATTGGTCTTTCCCTAAGCGTGGGGATTGGGCGACACACGATGCAAAGTGGCGAGGTAATTGGTCACCATATATACCAAGAAATATTATTCTTAGATATTCACAAGAAAATGATATGATACTTGATCAATTTGCAGGTGGAGGTACAACTCTTGTTGAGGCAAAATTATTAAATAGAGATATAATTGGCGTTGATTGCAATGATGTTGCACTTGAACGATGCGAAGAAAAAACTAAATTTGAATATGAGAATGCAAAAGGTAGAGTATATATTCGGAAAGGTGATGCCCGAAATCTCGATTTTGTTGATGATGAGAGTATAGATTTAATATGCACACACCCACCGTATGCTAACATAATTAAATATAGTGACGGACTTGAAAATGATTTATCACAGTTAAAAGTAAAAGACTTTCTTGAACAAATGAAACCTGTTGCAAAAGAATGTTACAGAGTATTAAAAAAAGAAAAATTTTGTGCAATTCTTATGGGAGATACAAGGCAAAAAGGACATATGATTCCGATGAGTTTTGAAGTTATGAAAATATTTCAGGATGCAGGTTTTACTTTAAAAGAACTCATAATCAAAGAACAGCATAATTGCAGAGCAACAGGCTATTGGAAAACAAACAGTGTAAAATATAACTTTTTACTCATTGCACACGAATATCTTTTTGTATTTCATAAAATTTGATTTAATAAAAAATCAGCGAGGACCATTTAAAAGACAATAACCTTAAGGTTAAATTATAATTTACGGTTTTGCAGAGCGGTATTTAACAAAATACTGCTCTGCTTTTGTTTTTGCTTTTTTAAGTGACGGGTGAATGATTTGGCAAAATAACAATTGGGTGACAAGGCTGTCTTCTTTTATTGTAAAAATTTGTCTTAAACAGTGCATTAAAAACCTAAATTTCAATATCTTTTCCCGTAACGAAAAAATTACAGAATTTTTACGGATATTTTGTAGGAATTAGCAAATTTATCTTACCTTTTTTACTTGATTTATTTTGGTTTTTGTATTACTATAATAGATGTATGATTTTTTTAAAAAGAAAAGGGGATCTCTATGAAAAAAGTTATTTCATTGGCGCTTGCGGCCGTAATTTGTTCGGCTTCAATGCTCCTTGCCGCTTGTGGTGGCAGCACAACAAAAACCATTGCAACTGTTGATGACCTTGAGGGCGCAAAAATCGGCGTTCAGCTCGGTACAACAGGCGACATTTATGCAAGTGATTACGAGGAAAAGGGTTCAACGGTAGAACGCTTTAACAAGGGTGCAGACGCTGTTCTCGCTCTTACACAGGGCAAGATTGACTGCGTTATCATTGACAGCGAGCCTGCTAAGGCTTTTGTTGCCGCTAATGACGGTCTTAAGATTCTTGACGAACCGTTTGCGGAAGAAGAATATGCAATCTGCGTAGCTAAGGATAATACAGAACTCCTCGGCAAAATCAACACAGCTCTTGCAGAGCTCAAAGTTGACGGTACAACAGAGTCAATCGAAAAGAACTTCATCGGCGACGATACAAAGGGAAAAACACCTTATGTAACTCCTGCAGGAACAGATTATCCGAACGGCGAGCTTCATATGGCAACAAACGCTTTCTTTGAGCCTTACGAGTATTATGACGGCGACACAGTAGTAGGTATTGACGCATCTATGGCACAGGCTATCTGCGACAAACTCGGATACAAGCTTGTTATTGACGATATGGACTTTGATTCTATCATAACATCTGTTCAGACAGGCAAGGCTGATTTCGGTATGGCAGGTATGACAGTAACAGATGAAAGATTACAGTCAATCAACTTCTCTGACAGCTATACAACAGCTACTCAGGTAATTATAGTTAAAGAATAATTAAAGATTTTTCCGGAAAGGCAGCATAAAAGCTGCTTTTCTGATATATAAAGGAATTTAACATATGGATAAGTTTTTTCAAGAAATAGCTGCGAGCTTTCAGAGAACTTTTATTAATGACGACCGTTGGATGCAGTTTTTAAGAGGTCTTGGAGTAACGATTGAAATTACAGTTGTTGCCGCCGTTATCGGTATTATCCTCGGTTTTTTAATCGCGATGGTTCGTTCGACTTACGACAAGAACCTTACCGGTAAAAAATGCAGAAAGCCGAGTGATTATTTACTCAAGTTTTTAAATGTTCTCTGCAATATCTATATTACTGTAATCAGAGGTACTCCTGTTGTAATTCAGCTTATGATTATGTATTACATCATATTTTCATCGTCAAGAAACGGAATTATCGCAGCGGTACTCGCATTCGGTATCAATTCAGGCGCATATGTAGCCGAAATTGTGCGTTCGGGTATTATGTCAATCGACAAAGGTCAGTTTGAGGCAAGCCGTTCGCTCGGATTTAATTACAGCAGCACAATGCTCCATGTAATTCTTCCGCAGGCTTTCAAAAATGTTTTGCCTGCACTCGGCAACGAGTTTATTGTGCTTGTAAAGGAAACTTCAGTTGCCGGTTATGTTGCACTCCAGGATCTTACTTATGTGGGCAATCTTATTCGTTCAAGAACTTACGAGGCATTTTTCCCGCTTATTTCGGTTGCGGCAATCTACCTTGTTATAGTATTGATTCTGACATACTTCCTCAAAAAACTTGAAAGGAGGTTGCGCAGCAGTGACCACTAACAATGATATTTTAATTAAGGTCGAGGGACTGAAAAAGTATTTTGGCAATAACGAAGTGCTCAAGGGCATTAATGCCGAAATTCACAAGGGCGATGTAATGGTGGTTATCGGTGCGTCGGGTTCGGGTAAATCAACTTTTTTGCGTTGCCTTAACCTGCTTGAAGAGCCGACAGACGGAAAAATCATTTTTGACGGCATTGATATTAACGACAGAAATGTAGATATAAACCTCCACCGCAGAAAAATGGGTATGGTGTTTCAGCAGTTTAACCTTTTCCCTCATATGACAGTGCTTAAGAATATGATTCTCGGCCCTGTAAAACTTCTTAAAAAGAGTAAGGAAGAGGCTACCAAAGAGGCAATGGAGCTGCTTGAAAGAGTAGGGCTTGCAGACAGAGCAAATGACTATCCGTCACAGCTTTCGGGCGGTCAAAAACAGCGTGTGGCAATTGTCCGTGCGCTTTGTATGAATCCGGAGGTAATGCTTTTTGATGAGCCTACTTCCGCACTTGACCCCGAAATGGTAGGCGAAGTTCTTGAAGTAATGAAAAGGCTTGCAAAAGACGGAATGACAATGGTTGTTGTAACTCACGAAATGGGTTTTGCCCGTGAAGTAGGTACAAATGTTGTATTCGTTGATAAGGGCGTAATCGTAGAGCAAGCGCCGCCGCAGGAATTCTTTACAAACCCGAAGAATGACAGATTAAAGGAATTTTTGTCAAAGGTTTTTTAATTAAATAAACAATATGACAGTCTGATAAACAATGAGTTTGTCAGACTGTTTTTTTGTGCGATTTTTAACGGTTGCTAAACAATTATAAAAGTTTAAGGCTTGACCTGAATTTTTAAATTATTTTACTTAACTCGCCTGCTATACCATAATTTCCTCCAATTCTTAATAAAGAACCGTTTATAAAATATTTTCGAGATTTACTTACATTTACAATTTTTAAAAATCAAAATAATTTGCAAGCAATTGCTTGCATTTGCCGTCATAAGTGAATATAATATAGTTAAAGGAGCGTGATTTATATGGCAAATACTTCAGCAGTTTATGCCCGTATTGATACAGGCTTGAAAGAAAATGCGGAAAATATACTTGCACAGCTTGGTATTACTCCGTCAAGTGCAATTCAGATGCTTTACAGTCAGATTGTACTTACAAGAAGTCTACCCTTAAATCTTCAACTTCCTGTGGTTAAACCGCCTGCTATCGGTTCAATGACTCAATCTGAATTAAATGCCGAATTAATAAAGGGTGAAGAATCTATAAAAGCAGGGAAAACCTATACGGCAGATGAGGTGGACGCTGAACTTGCAAAGGAATTCGGTATATGAATAAGTTATATTCGGTTGTGTACTCTCCGAAAGCAAAGGACGATTTAAAAGAAATTTATACTTATATTGCTTTTGCTTTGTCAGTTCCGACAACTGCCGAAAAGCAGATAAATCGAATCAGAAAAGCAATTCGTTCACTTGATTTTATGCCGTTAAGAAATCCTGCCGTTGATTGGGAGCCTTGGAAGAGTAAAGGAATGCGCAAAGTTACAGTTGACAAATTCATTGCTTTTTATACGGTAGACACCCGCAGTTTGACCGTTACGGTTATCCGTATTTTTTACGGAGGACAGGACATTGCAAATATTGCAGCGGATTTTGAGAACTTATAAATTGCGATTATCAACTGTTGATAAAATCTCAACACCTTTTTACCTCAAAATCGGTACTGATATTTCTTTACACGCTGTCGGGTGTTGCGTTTTAGGGCAAAAATAATCTCCACAGGATTTATTTTCCTGTGGAGAATTTTATTTGCCTAAAAATCAAAATTTCTGAAAAATTTTTGCTTTTTTAGAAAAAAGCCCTTGACAACCTCCCTTTGGTAGCGTAAAATAGTACAATGTACCATAATGGGGTTATGTACCGACACAGTCGGACAAATCGTCAAAAAAATTTATCTTACAGGGGGATATTATCACAAAATCTCCAAAGTGTCAAGAGGTTTTTTTGACAGGGGCATTGCCCTCAAATTTATTAAGGAGTGATACGCCTATGGTTAATGTCAAACCCGTTAAGCTCGGCAATCGTGAACGAATGAGCTTTGGCAAAATCAATGAAGTTATTGATATGCCTAACCTTATTGATGTCCAGAAGCAGTCTTATCAGTGGTTCCTTGACGAAGGTCTTAAAGAAGTATTTAAGGATGTGTCGGGAATTACCGATTATCAAAATAATCTTGTGCTTGATTTTATTGATTACTCTATTGATGTTGATCACCCAAATTACAGCATTGTAGAATGTAAGTCAAGAGATGCTACATTCTCTGCCGCTTTGCGTGTTACAGCAAGACTTTTAAACAGAGCTACAGGTGAGATTAAAGAGAGCAATGTGTTTATGGGCGATTTCCCGCTTATGACACCGAGCGGCACATTCATCATCAACGGTGCAGAGCGTGTTATTGTATCTCAGCTTGTAAGAAGCCCGGGCGTTTATTATAAGATGGACCACGATAAAACAGGTAAAGAGCTTTACAGCGCTACCGTTATTCCTAACCGTGGTGCATGGCTTGAGTACGAAACAGACATCAACGATGTTTTCTATGTTCGTATCGATAAAAACCGTAAGCTTCCTGTTACAGCGTTCATCAGATCTTTAGGTCTTGGCACAGACGCTGAAATTCTCGACTTCTTCGGCGACGACGAGAGAATGAAAGCTACTATTGAAAAAGACCAGACAAGCAGTGTTGAAGAAGGTCTTATCGAAGTTTACAGAAAGCTCCGTCCGTCAGAGCCTCCTACAGTAGACAGCTCTCAACAGCATATCAATAATCTTTTCTTTGACCCCGGCAGATATGATATGTCAAGAGTAGGCAGATACAAGTACAACAAAAAACTCGGCATTGCCGACAGACTTGAAGGCCAGGTTATTGCAGAGCCTATCTCTAACCCACGCACAGGCGAGGTTATGGCTTTCAGAGATGAGAAAATTACTAAAGAAAAGGCTTTAGAAATCGAAAATGCCGGCGTTCAGATTGCTTATGTAAAAGCACAGGACGAAAAAATCGTTAAAGTTATTTCTAACGGTATGGTTGATATCAAGGCTTATGTTGACTTTGATGCAGAGGCTGAATGCGGAATCCGTGAGAATGTTCGTTTTGATGTTCTTTGCGAAATTCTTGACGCAGCACAGAACGAGGAAGAGCTTAAGGAAATGCTCACAGACAGAGCAGACGAGCTTACTCCTAACCATATCACAAAAGATGATATTTTTGCTACAATCAACTACCTTAACTGCGTGGCTCACGGTGTCGGCAGAACAGACGATATCGACCACCTCGGCAACAGAAGAATCCGTTGCGTAGGCGAGCTTTTACAGAACCAGGTAAGAATCGGTTTCTCAAGACTTGACAGAGTTGTAAGAGAAAGAATGGCTACACAGTCACAGGATATGGACTCGCTTTCTCCTAACTCACTTATCAATATTCGTCCGGTAACTGCCGCAATCAGAGAGTTCTTCGGTTCTTCTCCGCTTTCACAGTTCATGGACCAGACAAACCCACTCGCAGAGCTTACTCACAAGCGCCGTTTGTCAGCACTCGGCCCGGGCGGTCTTTCAAGAGATCGTGCAGGCTTTGAAGTTCGAGATGTACACTACACCCACTACGGCAGAATGTGTCCTATCGAAACTCCTGAAGGACCTAACATCGGTCTTATTTCATACCTTACATCATTTGCAAGAATCAACAAGTACGGCTTTATCGAATCACCGTACCGTAAGATTAATAAAGAAACAGGCGTTGTTACAAACGAAGTTGTTTATATGACAGCCGATGTTGAAGACAACTACACCGTAGCACAGGCAAATGAGCCGCTTGACGAGAACGGCAGATTTGTTCATACCAGAGTTGTCGGCAGAAGAAGAGATGAATTCGTAGATCTTCCTGCAGACGAGTTTGACTTTATGGACGTATCGCCTAAGCAGGTACTTTCGGTTGCTACAGCTATGATTCCGTTCCTCGAAAACGATGACGCAAACCGTGCTCTTATGGGTGCGAACATGCAGCGTCAGGCAGTGCCGCTCCTCAGAACAGAAGCACCTATCGTAGGTACAGGTATGGAGTACAAGGCAGGTACAGACTCAGGCGTATGTATTCTTGCGGAAGAGGACGGCGTTGTATTAAGCGTTGACGCCCGCAACATTCGTGTACAGTACGATTCGGGCAGAATTCAGGACTTTGAGGTTATCAAGTTCCTTCGTTCTAACCAGGGTACATGTATCAACCAGCGTCCTATCGTGTCAAGAGGACAGAGAGTTAAGAAAGGCGAAGTTCTCGCTGACGGTCCTGCTACAGACCACGGTGAAGTTGCTATCGGTAAGAACGCACTTATCGGCTTTATGACCTGGGAAGGTTATAACTACGAGGATGCGGTTCTCCTTAACGAAAAAATCGTAAGAGATGATGTTTATACATCTATTCATATTGAGGAATACGATACAGAGGCAAGAGATACAAAGCTTGGCCCCGAAGAAATCACAAGAGATATTCCTAATGTCGGCGAAGATATGCTCAAGTACCTTAATGAAGACGGTATTATTCAGGTAGGTGCAGAGGTTCACGCAGGCGATATTCTTGTAGGTAAGGTTACACCAAAGGGTGAAACCGAGCTTACTGCCGAAGAAAGACTTTTGAGAGCTATCTTTGGCGAAAAGGCAAGAGAAGTAAGAGATACTTCACTCAGAGTACCTCACGGTGAGAGCGGTACAGTTGTAGATGTTAAGGTATTTACAAGAGCCGACAGCCGTAACGAACTCCAGCCGGGTGTAAATAAGGTTGTCAGAGTTTATCTTGCATTAAAGCGTAAAATCAGCGTTGGCGACAAGATGGCGGGTCGTCACGGTAATAAGGGTGTCGTTTCAAGAATTCTTCCTGTAGAGGATATGCCATTCCTTCCTGACGGCACACCGCTTGACATTGTACTTAACCCGTTGGGCGTACCTTCTCGTATGAACATCGGTCAGGTGCTCGAGGTTCACCTCGGCTATGCGGCTAAGGCACTTGGCTGGAAGATTATGACACCTGTATTTGACGGCGCTCACGAAGGCGATATTTTCCAGGCACTTAAAGATGCAGGTTACAGCGAGGACGGTAAGACATGGCTTATCGACGGCAGAACAGGCGAGCGTTTTGACAACCCTGTAACCGTCGGTTATATGTATTACCTTAAGCTCCATCACCTTGTTGACGAGAAGATTCACGCAAGAAGTACAGGTCCTTACTCACTCGTTACACAGCAGCCTCTCGGCGGTAAAGCACAGTTCGGCGGTCAGCGTTTCGGTGAGATGGAAGTTTGGGCACTTGAGGCTTACGGTGCGGCCTATACACTTCAGGAAATTCTTACCGTTAAGTCTGACGATGTTATCGGCAGAGTTAAGACTTATGAGGCAATCGTTAAGGGTCAGAACATTCCTGCACCGGGTATCCCTGAATCATTCAGAGTTCTTATTAAAGAATTGCAGTCACTTGCTCTTGATGTTCGTGTTCTTGACGCACAGGGCGAGGAAATTGACATTAAGCAGAAGTTTGATGAGGACGAAGACATTACAGATGCAGCTACAACCGAGTTCAACGAGGAGAGCGTAATGACCGAGTCAATGGACGGTTACAACCTCGATGAAGAAGGCGAAGAGGGCAATATGTTTGACGATTCGGGTCTTGCAGCAGATGACGATGACAGCGACTACTTCGACTTTGACGACTTAAACAAGAATGATATGTAAGGAGGAAGTATAAAAATGATAGATAATAACGCATTTGATTCAATTAAAATCGGACTTGCTTCCCCTGAGCAAATTAGAGCCTGGTCTTACGGCGAGGTTAAAAAGCCCGAAACAATCAACTACCGTACATTAAAACCTGAGCGTGACGGCTTGTTCTGCGAGCGTATTTTCGGACCTACAAAGGACTGGGAGTGCCACTGCGGTAAATACAAGAGAATCCGTTTTAAGGGTAAAATTTGTGACCGTTGCGGTGTTGAGGTTACAAGAGCAAAAGTAAGAAGAGAGAGAATGGGTCACATTGAGCTTGCCGCTCCTGTTTCTCATATCTGGTACTTCAAGGGTATTCCTTCAAGAATTTCTCTTATGCTCGATATTTCTCCGAGAACACTTGAAAATGTTCTTTATTTCTCAAGATATATTGTTACAGATCCCGGCAACTGCCGTGATCTTGAAAAAAATCAGTGCCTGAGCGAAAAAGAGTACGCTGAAATGCGTGAAAAGTATGACAACGACTTTGAGGCAGGTATGGGTGCAGAGTCTATTCAGAAGTTACTCAAGGAAATTGACCTTGAGCAGCTCTCTGCACAGCTTAAAGAAGAGCTTGAAACAGCATCGGGTCAGAAGAGAGTTCGTATTCTCAAGCGCCTTGATGTTGTTGAGAGTTTCCGCCTTTCGGGCAACCGCCCCGAATGGATGATTATGGATGTTATTCCTGTAATTCCGCCTGATATCCGCCCTATGGTTCAGCTTGACGGCGGCAGATTTGCTACATCTGACCTTAACGACCTTTACAGAAGAGTTATTAACAGAAACAACCGTCTTAAAAAGCTCCTTGAGCTTAACGCTCCTGAAATTATCATCAGAAACGAGAAGAGAATGTTGCAGGAATCTGTAGACGCTCTCATTGACAACGGCAGAAGAGGCAGACCTGTTACAGGCCCTAACAACCGTCCGCTCAAGTCACTTTCAGATATGCTTAAAGGTAAGCAGGGCCGTTTCCGTCAGAACCTTCTCGGTAAGCGTGTTGACTATTCGGGTCGTTCGGTTATCGTTGTAGGCCCTGAACTTAAGATGTACCAGTGCGGTCTTCCTAAGGAAATGGCTATCGAGCTTTTCAAACCGTTTGTTATGAAACGCCTTGTAGAAACTAAGGCTGTTATCAATATTAAGGCTGCAAGAAAAGCAGTTGAGCGTGCAAAGGACGAGGTTTGGGATGCACTTGAGGTTGTAATCAAGGGACACCCGGTTCTCCTTAACCGTGCGCCTACACTTCACAGACTCGGTATTCAGGCATTTGAGCCTGTACTTGTTGAGGGCAGAGCACTTAAGCTTCACCCGCTTGCTTGTACAGCGTACAACGCCGACTTTGACGGCGACCAGATGGCTGTCCATGTACCGCTTTCCGCAGAGGCACAGGCCGAAGCAAGATTCCTTATGCTTGCAGCAGGCAACCTCCTTAAACCGTCAGACGGTCAGCCTGTAACAGTTCCTACACAGGATATGATCCTCGGTTCGTACTACCTTACACTTGATAAGGACGGCGAGCGTGGCGAGGGCAAGGTATTCCGTGATGTTGATGAAGCTATGATGGCTTATCAGACAGGTGTTATCCAGCTTCACTCAAAGATTAAGGTAAGATACGAAAAGGTAATTGACGGCGTTAAGTATTCAGACCTTGTTGATACAACAATCGGTAAGATTATCTTTAACAACCCGATTCCGCAGAACCTTGGTTTTGTTGACAGAAGCAAGCCTGAAAACCGCTTTAAACTTGAGGTTGACTTCCTTGTAGGTAAGTCTAAACTTAAGAAGATTATTGATAAATGTATTAAGATAAACGGCACAGAGATTACAAGCCATGTTCTTGACCACATCAAGGCACAGGGCTATAAATACTCAACAAGAGGCGCTATTACTGTTGCCGTATGTGACGCCGTTATTCCTCCTGCCAAGAAAGAAATCATCAAAAAGGCAGAGGCTGATGTCGATGCAGTTCGTGAGGACTATATGATGGGTCTTCGTTCCGATGAGGAGCGTTACGAGGAAGTTCTTAAGATTTGGGAGAAGGCTACAAACGATGTAACCGACGCCCTCCAGAAGAACCTTGACCGCTACAACCCAATCTTCATGATGGCCGATTCAGGTGCCCGTGGTAGTATGAGCCAGATTCGTCAGCTTGCAGGTATGCGTGGTCTTATTGCCAATACATCAGGTAAAACAATCGAAATTCCTATCAAGGCTAACTACCGTGAAGGCCTTAACATTATGGAATACTTTATTTCATCCCGAGGCGCTCGTAAAGGTCTTACAGATACAGCGCTCAGAACAGCCGACTCAGGTTACCTTACCCGTCGTCTTGTTGATGTATCACAGGAAGTTATCATTCGTGAGGACGACTGCGGTACAACAGACGGTCTTGAGATTTTTGACATCAAGGCAGGCGAAAACAATGTTATCGAGGGACTTCACGAAAGACTTATCGGCAGATACCTCGTTGACGATTTCTGCGATTCAAACGGCAACACCCTTGTTTCTAAGGATGTAATGATGGGCGACAAAGAGGCTGACATTATCGTAAACAGCGGCGTTGAAAGAATTAAGATTCGTTCCGTACTTTCTTGTCGTGCTAAGCACGGCGCTTGTAAGAAGTGCTACGGTTCTAACCTTGCAAACCGCCAGCCTGTAACAGTCGGTGAGGCAGTAGGTATTATCGCCGCACAGTCAATCGGTGAGCCGGGTACACAGCTTACAATGAGAACATTCCATACCGGCGGTGTTGCATCGGCAGAAGATATCACACAGGGTCTTCCAAGAGTTGAAGAGTTGTTCGAGGCCCGTAAACCAAAGAGCCTTGCAATCATCAGTGAAATTGACGGTGAAGTTAGATTTGAAGAAATCAAAAATGCTCGTCACGCTATTGTATTCAACCACGAAACAGGCGAAGAAAAGCAGTACCTTATTCCTTTCGGCTTTAGAGTTAAGGTTCAGGAAGGTCAGATTATCAAGAAAGGTGACAAAATCACCGACGGTGCTGTTAATCCGCACGATATTCTTGCAATTCTCGGTTCAGACGCAGTAATGAACTACCTTATTTCAGAGGTACAGAGTACCTACCGTTTACAGGGTGTTGAAATCAACGATAAGCACATTGAGGTTATTGTTCGTCAGATGATGAGAAAGGTAAGAGTTGAGGACGCAGGCGATACTAAGTTTATGTCCGGTCAGACCTACGATAAGAACGATGTTCTCTTTGAGAACGAGCAGATTAAAAAGCGTATTGCAAACGGTGAAGAAAACCTCAGAGAGGCAACATTCACACAGCTGCTCCTCGGTATTACAAAGGCAGCACTCGCAACAGACAGCTTCCTTTCTGCCGCATCATTCCAGGAAACAACAAGAGTTCTTACAGATGCAGCTATTAAGGGTAAGATTGATCCGCTTATCGGTCTTAAGGAAAATGTTATTATCGGTAAGGTTATTCCTGCAGGTACAGGTATGCCGAGATATGCAGGCGTAAAGCTCGAAGAGCCGAAGTCAGAGGTTGAAGATACACAGGAAAATGAAGTTGAATCAACCGAAACTGCAGATATTTCCGAATAATTTTAACTAACATTTTGGTTTAAAAAAATTAAATGCCCGATAATGCATTCAGTCATTGTCGGGCATTTGTGCGTGTGCTTGTTGTTATTAACAATTTGTTATAAATGTGTTAAAAGATTGTCGGTTAGGTCATTTAAGGAAACTGTGGTTTAACACGGTGCTTAGGTCAAATGATTAAAAAATTTAGGTCAAGCCTTTTTAAAGGCTTGCGGGTTTGGGCAGCGCCCATAA
>OHEI01000695.1_pt1 | contig 12879 bp, 10 predicted proteins | sample 1567241 | NCBI WGS metagenome assembly OHEI01 (sample SAMEA3879565, study PRJEB24766) | human gut metagenome | biome: human-associated habitat; feature: feces | place: USA | collected 1985/1987 | reverse complement strand
TAATTATTAATATTATAAAGTTCGCTTATCTTCTCTTATTATAATTCATCTAAGGCATACAAATAACCCAAATTGGAAGATTCGTACTCAAAAATCTCCTCCGGCTTGAAGAAACGCGCCAATTCTATTTTCGCATTCTCCAATGAATCGGACGTGTGGACGATATTTTGTTGGTTACTCATACAATAGTCACCACGAATAGTGCCCGGAAGGGCATTCCTGCCATTTGTAGCCCCTGCCATCGCCCGTACTACGTTTACGGCCTCAATACCTTCGAAGCAGCATGCAATCACGGGAGTCGACATCATGGAATCCTTTAAAATCTGAAAGAATGACTTCTCGCGCAAATGAGCATAATGTTCGTTCAATATCGCATCTGTCAATTGCATCATTTTCATTCCGGCCAACCTCAATCCTCTCTTCTCGAAACGGTTGATAACTTCTCCTACAAGCCCCCTCTGTAATGTACAAGGTTTTAACAAGACCAAGGTTTTCTCCATGAATATAGACTTTTTGAATTAAACATATTTAATTAGCGTATTCTAAACACTAACGGCGACAAAGATAATCTTTCCATAACAAAATCCCAAGAAAATTAACAGTATTTTTCCTCCAAAGATCATTTTTTCAAGAAATCACCCCCCAATTCACAGTCTTATTCCTTAATTTATTTAACTGTCTCCATAGAATATCATTCTTTGAAGCTGCGCAATGCGGATCATCGTCCAACACTTTTTCGGCCGTCTCCCGCGCCAACTGCAGCACCTGTCCGTCACGTGCCAAATTGGCCAACCTCAACGTAAACGAAACCCCGCTTTGCTGCGTGCCTTCCAAATCGCCCGGACCGCGCAACTTCAAATCCGCCTCGGCTATTTCAAACCCGTCGTTCGTCTCCGTCATGATTTGAATACGTTTGCGTGTATCCGCCGAAAGCTGATATTTGGTGACCAAAATGCAATAGGACTGGTCGGCTCCACGTCCCACCCGTCCACGCAACTGATGTAACTGTGCCAGTCCGAAACGTTCGGCATTCTCTATCACCATGACCGAAGCGTTCGGTACGTTCACTCCGACCTCAATCACAGTAGTCGCCACCAGTATCTGGGTCTTCCCTGAAATGAAATCTTGCATCTCGGCCTCCTTCTCTGCAGCTTTCATTTTACCATGCACCCGGCTTATCTTATATTCCGGCAAATCGCGGCACAACTGCTCATACCCCTCTTCAAGGTTCTTGATGTCCATCTTCTCGCTTTCCTTAATCAACGGGTATACCACGTATGCCTGCCGGCCTTCGTTCAACTGCGAACGCAGCCCCCTGTACAGGCTCTCTCGCCGATTGTCAAACTGATGAACCGTCTGAATCGGCTTGCGCCCGGGAGGCAGCTCGTCGATAACCGACACGTCGAGGTCGCCATACAAGGTCATGGCCAAGGTACGGGGTATTGGCGTGGCCGTCATCACCAGTACATGAGGAGGATTGCTGTTTTTAGCCCACAAACGGGCGCGCTGAGCCACACCGAAACGATGCTGCTCGTCTATCACGACCATGCCCAAAGACTTAAAAAGCACCGTGTCTTCCAACACGGCATGCGTCCCGACCAGAATCCGTACCTCACCGTCTTTCAATCCGTCCAAAACAGCCTGTCGCCGCTTTCCTTTCACCGTCCCTGTCAGCAGTTCCACCCTAACGGGCATCCCGGACAACAAGTTCTGGAAAGTCACATAATGCTGCTCCGCCAGAATCTCGGTAGGTGCCATGATACAAGCCTGAAAACCAGTGTCTTCCCGCTGCCTACGTCGCCTTGCAACAAACGGTTCATTTGCCGGCCGCTCCCCATGTCCTGACGAATCTCACGAATGACTCTTTTTTGCGCCCCGGTCAGCTCAAACGGCAGATTCTTTTCATAAAACGTATGAAACAACTCGCCTACACGGGCAAACACATAACCACGATATTTCTGACGACGCTCACGCGCATACTTTATTATATTCAATTGAATATAGAAAAGTTCTTCGAACTTCAAACGGAATTGTGCCTTCCGCAAATCTTCCGCAGAAGTCGGATAATGCACATGGCGAAGTGCTTCATCCAAAGACACCAGATTCAACGCGCTTACTAAATAAGGCGGCAAGGTTTCCGGGATTTCGGCATCCAAACGTTCAAACAAAGTCGCCGTGAAATGTTCTATAGAACGGGAATTCAGTCCGGCCCGTTTCATTTTGTCCGTAGTCGTGTAATAAGGCTGAAGCCCCATTGTGTTCAAACGCAATTCATCGGCCTTGTCCACATCTGGATGAGCGATGTTGATTCGCCCGTTGAAAACACTCGGCCGCCCGAACACGATATAATCCGTCCGCGTCTTATAGGCTGACAAAATATATTTTATGCCATTGAACCAAATCAAGTCCACAACTCCCTGCCCATCGGTAAAATGAGCCACCAAACGCCGTTTCCGCCCCTCTCCCTCCGTATCAAAGCTCAATATCTGGCCGCGAATCTGCACGTAAGGCATATCGGCCGTCAACTCATGGATATAATAAAGCCGCGTACGGTCTATATGCTTATAAGGAAAGGTGTACAACAAATCATGCAAAGTACGGATTTGCAACTCATCTCCGAGCAGTTTGGCACGCTGCGGTCCCACTCCCGGCAGGAACTTGATATCTTGACACTCAAGGTCTATCATCGGTCAATCGGATAAAAGAGCTTCGGCTATCTTTAAATCGAAAGGTGTGGTTATCTTTATATTCTCACGGTTGCCCGGCACTAGCGACACAGGAACTCCCATAGCTTCCACCACAGAAGCATCGTCGGTGAAAAACGGACGGTACTCTTGCCGGTAAGCAGCTTTCAGCACATCGGCCCGAAAAGCCTGCGGAGTCTGCACCAAACGATAATGTGCACGGTCCACGGTTGCACTACCTCCTTCTGCCCCGTCGGATTTCAGGCAACGGAGTGTCTCCACGACTTCGACAACAGGTATGGCGGCACGTTCCCGGAAAGCTGATTCATAACATGCCGCAATGACTTCACGAGACACAAAAGGACGTACGCCGTCGTGCACGGCCACCAAAGCATCCGTTTCCCCATCCGGCACCTCTGCCAAACCGTTGGCCACGGAATGAAAGCGCGTCTCTCCTCCATCGGCCAAATGATAAGGAATGCGGAAGTCATATTCACGACACAATTCATTCCAATAGCCCTGCTGTGCAACCGGCAATACCACAATCAGTTCCACAGCTTCGTCATAGGCATGGAATGCATCCAACGTCCGCATCAACACCGGTCGACCTTGGACCGGAATGAACTGCTTGGGAATTTCGCCCCCCATACGCAGTCCTTTCCCTCCGGCCACCACGATCGCATATTTCTTCATCGAGCCACTTCGTTGTACAACATTCCGTTTCTCACGGCTTCCGCCTTGTCTTGACCGGCCAGCTTGGCCACGATGGCATAACCGAATTCAAATACGGCAGCCGGCCCTTTTCCGGTAATGAACAAGCCGTCCTCCTCCACAAGACTGCCTGTATAAGAAGCCCCTTCCAAGTTCTCTTCAAATCCGGGATAGCAAGTCGCCTTCAGTCCTTCCAGCAATCCCATACGGCCGTAGACCAAAGGGGCCGCACAAATAGCCGCCAACGGTTTACCTGCCTTATACTGCTGCATGATACCTTCGGCCAAACCTTCGTGTCCGGCCAGATTGTATGAACCAGGCAGCCCGCCAGGCAATACCAACATGGCGGCCTTGGAAAAATCAACATCTTCTATCAACATATCGGCCTCAACACGGATGCCATGCGACCCGGTCACCATCTTGTCGCCCGTCACCGAAACGATACGGGTTTCCACTCCTGCACGGCGCAAAATATCTACCACAGCCAAAGCTTCCACTTCTTCCGAGCCTTCGGCAAAAAACAAATATACTGTTTCCATCCTTCTGTATTTAATAATGAATATTTATAAGTTAAATCAATTCTTCTCTTGCCACGCCATGCGTTGCACATCCGCTCCCGAAGGTGATTGGAAAACCCGCAAGTCGAACTCCGGAATCACTGCCAGGACATGGTCGAAGACATCGGCCTGGATTTCTTCATAAGGAATCCAGTCTTTCACCGTCGAAAAGAAATACAGTTCCACAGGAATTCCCCTGTCCGTCGGCTGCAAATGGCGGACCATGCAATGCAGTTCCTGATTGGTATAAGGCAAGCTCCGCAAGTATGCCGTCAAATAAGCCCGGAACACGCCCAGATTGGTCTGGCGGCGGCCATTGACCTTTACGGTATCATCGATGGAATGAGCCGCATTATAATCCTGCAAATCCTGTTCTTTCCTTTCTATATAGTCTTTCAGCAAACTTATCTTGCGAAAACGCTCCAACATCTCCGGCGTACAAAACTTCACACTGCTCATATCTATATTGACAGACCGTTTGATACGACGTCCGCCGCTTTCGCGCATCGCATTCCAATTCTGAAACGAGTCACTGACTAAGACGTATGGCGGTACCGTGGTCACGGTGTTGTCCCAATTACGGACTTTCACGGTGTTCAGCGTCACTTCCGTCACGACCCCGTCGGCATCATATTTGGGCACTTTTATCCAATCTCCCACTTTCAGCATATCATTGGCCGACAACTGTACCCCACTGACGAACCCCATAATGGTATCTTTAAAAACCAACATCAAAACAGCAGCCGAAGCACCTAATCCAGCCAACAGCGAAACGGGGTCCTTGTCTATCAGTTCGCTGAGCATGATGATACCGCCCACGAACCATGCCACCACCTGAAGTGTCTGCAACAAACTCTTCAAAGGACGGTTCCGAAAGGCTTCCTTATCGCTATAGACACTATAAACAGCCCTTAAAAAAGCATGAATAAAACTCAAAAAAGAAAGAACAATAAATACAAAACTGATTCGTCGGACAAAATCAACCGTACTTCCATTCGTATCGGCAAAAACTACGGGTACAAAGCAATATATCACCACCGGCACCACCATACGGCTCAACCGTACCATCACCTTATGGTCGAATACCACATCGTCCCACGTAGCCTTGGTATGCTTCACCAAACGAGCCACAGCCTTCAGCAAGAAACAACGGCAAACCGCATCAGCCAGAAAAGCTACACCTACCAACAAGACCAACATGACTCCGTGCGTCAAGACACTAGCTACCGAAACCAATCCCCACGAAGCCAACACGCTTGTCAACCATCCTTGCAAGTCCATTTCCATCATTCCGACACGTCCGGATTTTCTATTTCAAACACTCCAGATAGCGCTTGACGGTCTCTTCCAACCCGAGATACAAAGCGTCACAAATCAGTGCGTGACCGATGCTTACTTCATCAATCCACCCTATCTGTTCATGCATGTATTTCAAGTTCTCCAAGCTCAAGTCATGACCGGCATTCAGCCCTAACCCCAAACCGCGAGCCGTCCGTGCTGCCTCCACGAAAGGACGGACAGCATCCTCCGGACTTCCTGCATAAGCCGAAGCGTACGGCTCCGTATAAAGTTCCACCCGGTCCGCCCCCGCTTTTGCCGCATATTCCACCATCTCCGCTTCGGCATTGACAAAAACGGAAGTACGAATCCCTTTTTCCTTAAATTCCCCTATGATCTCCGTCAGAAACGAAAGATTCTTTTTCGTGTCCCAACCCGTATTCGACGTAATCTGGTCGGGGGCATCGGGCACCAATGTTACCTGTGTGGGTCGTACTTTCAACACCAAATCATTGAACTTGTCCACCGGATTGCCTTCGATGTTGAACTCCGTACGCAAAACAGCTTTTAGGTCATACACGTCCTGGTAACGGATGTGGCGCTCATCGGGACGGGGATGCACCGTGATGCCCTGTGCCCCGAACTTTTCACAATCCAATGCCACCTGCACGACGTCCGGATTATTGCCTCCCCGCGCATTACGCAGAGTAGCCACCTTATTAATGTTCACACTTAATTTCGTCATTTCTCTTTCAATTATAATTTGTCACCAATAGGGCAAAGTTAGAAAAAAATACTATATTTGCGGCTCTATAACCGCAGTAAAAGTCTTAATTAATATTAGGAAAATGGCAGAAAGACTCAAATTCGCCCTGTTCGGCAACATCTATCAAGCTAAAAAGTCGGCTTCGGTCAAACAACTCATTTCCTTGTTGACCGCCCGTGGAGCCGAACTCTATATTGACACGGCTTTCTACACTTACCTTAAACAGGAACTTCATTTCGATGTCATCCCTACCGGACTAATATCAGACAGCGACTTTCAGGCTGACATCGCAGTCAGCATGGGAGGTGACGGTACTTTTCTGGCCGCAGCCAGCCGGGTAGGAAATAAAGACATACCTATATTAGGAATCAACATGGGGCGGCTCGGCTTCTTAGCCGACGTGTCTCCGGAAGAAATCAATGAATGCATCGACGACATCTACAACCACACATACAAAATTGACGAGCGTAGCGTCATCGAAGTAAAATACGAAGGTCCGGAACTCTCCGGATACCCATACGCCCTGAACGAAGTGGCCGTCCTGAAACGGGACAATTCCTCCATGATTTCCATCCGGGTGGAAGTGAATGGCGAATTTCTGGCCACTTATCAGGCTGACGGCCTCATCATCAACACGCCCACCGGTTCCACCGGTTATGCCTTGAGCGTAGGAGGCCCCATCATCGTGCCCCAATCCGGTACATTCTGCATTACACCCGTAGCCTCCCACAGCCTGAACGCACGCCCCATCACGCTCCGCGACCAAGTGGAACTTACCCTGTCGGTAGAATCCCGCAACCATAATTTCCTCGTGGCTATAGACGGACGCAGCGAAGCCTGCACCGAAGCCACACGCCTCATCCTTCGTCGAGCTCCTTATAATATAAAGGTATTGCAACGCAAGAACCATTCGTTTTACTCCACCTTACGTGAGAAACTCATGTGGGGTGCCGACCCAAGGGAAGAATCATGTTGAACGCCTTTCGCTCCTCTACGTCAACCTATTCCACCCTACGTTTGCTCCAATGGCTGTGGAATATCCTGCGACACCACCGACTGCAAACGGGACTGAACACCCTGCTCGGCTGTTCCACCGTATTGTTGGATTTCATGTTCATCGCTGCCACCAAATGGACCATCGACATCGCGACCTATAAAGCCCCCGGAAGTTTATCCATAGCCGCCGCACTACTCATCGGTATCCTGTTGTCACAGCTCTGCATCCATTTTGCTTCACGTTGGGTCAAGGCCATTTTGGGAGTCAAGGCACAAAACCACATGCAACGGTTCTATTTCGACCGTTTGCTCCACAGCGAGTGGAAAGACCGGAACCGACGACACAGCGGAGACCTTCTGAATAGGCTGGAGCGAGATGTCACCGACGTGGTGAATGCCGTCACCGAAACGGCTCCTTCCATTATCGCCGTGTGCATACGGTTGGCAGGCGCGTTCTTATTCCTGTATTCCATGGATGCTTCATTGGCTTGTCTCACTGTGGCCATCATTCCGCTCTTCATGGTATTGAGCAAAGTATATATGAAACGTATGCGCAAACTGACCCGCGAAATCAGGAATACGGACAGCCGTATCCAAAGCATACTGCAAGAAACGATACAGCACCAGATGATTGTACAGACATTGGAACAACAGTCCGTTATGGTACAACGGTTGGATAACATACAACAGGACTTACGTGACCAAATCAAGACGCGCACCCGCTTTTCGTCCATCTCCTCGTCTTTCCTCAGTGCCGGATTCATGGGGTGCTACCTCGTGGCCTTTCTTTGGGGAGCCGCCCGGCTGCACGAAGGGACGATCACCTACGGCATGATGATAGCCTTTATCCAACTTGTAGGACAAATACAAGGACCGTTCCGGGACATGAGCCGTTTCATTCCTATTTTCGTCAATGCTTTTACAGCCGGCGAACGCCTCATGCAATTGGAAGAAATCCCCTTGGAAAAGTATCCCGAAGGAACCCGGATGGGTTCGCCCTCCGGCATACGCTTCCATCAGGTCTCATACGCATACGACAAGGGAGGCCGCCACGTGCTGCAAGATTTCACCTACGATTTCCCGCCAGGCAGCCATACGGCCGTGATAGGGGAAACCGGTGCAGGGAAAACGACTTTAATACGCCTGATGCTTTCCTTAATCCACCCCACTGCGGGAAAAATCATATTATACGACAACCATGGCAGGCAATCCGAATGCAACGCAGGTACCCGCTCCTGCTTCACATACGTCCCACAGGGAAACACCCTCTTTAGCGGTACCATACGGGAAAACCTGTTGCTCGGCAACCCGCACGCCACAGATGAAGAGATGCAAGCCGCACTTGCCCACGCCTGCGCCGATTTCGTATTCCAACTACCCGAAGGCCTGGACAGCCGTTGCGGCGAACAAGGCACGGGATTAAGCGAAGGACAGTCGCAACGTGTTGCCATCGCCCGCGCTTTACTGCGTCCGGGCGGTATATTACTATTCGACGAAGCCACTTCCTCACTCGACACCGCAACCGAGAAACGGCTATGGCAAAATATCTGTAGCCATTATGGCGATAAGACCTTGATTTTTGTCACTCACCGGATGAACATCATTACATCAGAAACACGCGTATTGAAACTCTGCAAATAAAAAGGAAAAACTTTGGCCAACCCACGCAAAAACACTATCTTTGCCCCGAAACAGGTGTCCTGTCTGCCGATCGGCATTCCGGATGAAAAGGGAATCGGGTGGAAATCCCGGACAGTCCCGCTGCTGTAAATTCCAGAAAGCGTATCAAAAGGAAGACTCATACCACTGCCTCAAATCCATCACGGGGTCGGGAAGGTTTTTGATACGGGAATAAGTCAGAAAACCTGCCTGTTCAAACTGCGGCATCTCGCTTCGAGGGTTAGGCGATGATTCCACTCAGATTCTAAGAACCGTCTTTTCTATCACAAGGATCGGCTTATTTCGTCCGCAACATAACGGACGAATGTGGCACCTTTCAGAACATGACGCTTGGAAGACGCCTGTCACACGACAACGTTTATTTAACCCCCTCCAAAGGCCGAAGCGATTCGCCCTTGCGTCTGCCATGCTATCTGCTATCAATCCATTTTACCAGACGCAGAAATAAACGGAAACGATGGAGACAGACAGAAGAATTCACATTCAAAAAAATGACGTCCAGAAGAAAATCTCTTCAGGACGTCATTGATTTTATCTACCGGACATTCTTAAAAACAAGAATAAAATAATGATACAATGAAAATTTAGGGATTTTACTACTTTATTCTCTTGCAAAAAATTAACTTTGCATACTATAGGAATACAATGTTCAAAAAAGGAGGTGAAGAAACAGACAGTAAAATGAATGAGACGCAAAAAAAGGACAGCATGCTCGACAAGGCTGCATTTCATTAATCCGAGTAAGAATCTACCGCGTTGGAATACGCGGCATATTAACAAACCGAGAAAGCGTTCCATTCCATAACTTGAAATGAACATATAAAATATTGAGCTTTTAGCTCTTGTTCTTCTTTTGTCGAATACCGCCAAACATTCACTGCATAAGAACAAGCAGACTGGGAGTTCACGCCAATAAGGCGTGAGCTATTCTGTTGCTTGTATGCAGAAGGTCACTTGGCGGTAACCCAACAAAAGGCAATCTAAAGAATGGTTGCACGCCTTTTTCATAACCCAAACATCAATATGAAAAATATATTACTTGTATTATTAACCACCTTCTGTATAGGACAGAAGACCTTTGCTTATGACTGTGCCGTTGGCGGAATTGCCTATAACCTAAATTACAATACAGCCTCCGTAACTTATTTTAGTATGGAGTACAACCACGGTTACTATTTCCGAGAAGTCAAAATCCCAAGCCACATAACATACGACGGAACGACCTACACCGTTAACACGATTGCAGAAAATGCGTTCATCAACTGTACCAAATTGACATCCATCACAATCCCGAGCACCGTCACTTATATCCATGGCGAAGCATTCGCCGGTTGCAGTTCACTATCCGAACTGACCATCGAAGACGGTAAACAACCATTATTCCTGGATGCCAAAACCACCGGATTTAAATATTACAGAGAGGGGGTGTTTGCCGATTGCAGAATAAATAAATTATACCTTGGCAGAGACTTGCAGTACAACGAAAGCGAAGAATGGCCTTCAACACAATACTACCCTCCGTTTTACAATGATGTCCCCAAAGATAACAAAAACACACTATACGACGTCACCATAGGAAAGGATGTCACGACAATCCCGTCCCAACTGTTCTACTCTTTTGAGAGACTATCTTCCATCACCCTGCCAGATTCCCTTCAAACGATAGGACGCACCGCTTTTGCGAACACAGGCATCTCGGACATTGAAATCCCACAAGCCGTCAAGAGTATAGGTTCCTACGCTTTCAGCGGCTGCAAGAAGTTATGTACCGTCGTATTGCCGGACTCTGTTTTTTCGATAGAAGAAGGTACTTTTTATAACTGCGAACAGTTGATTACCATCAATCTGCCGCCCTGCTTAAAGACGCTTGCTCCTTCTGCTTTTTCGGGTTGCAAACGGTTGAATACGGAAATCCCTGTCGGAATGGACAGTATAGGTCCGGGGGCACTGAATAATTGCTCTTCACTAACCAAACTGTGGATACCCAACGTGGGAAATGCCGACTTCGGACTTGCAGGATGTACAAGTTTAGACAGTATCAATATCAGAAGTGCAAAAACAATACCTAACGGCCTATTCTCAAACCTACCTGCCCTCAAATACTTGGAAATACCATTTACCCAAAACAACCTGGGCATGTTCTTTGGCAGTTCATGCGACAACACAAAAGGTGAATACCTCCCCATCACCCAATACTCCGAAAACGGAAAGAGCCACACCTACTATATCCCTAAGGCATTGGAAGAAATCGTGATTGCAGACGGAAGCGAGACATTGGCATACGGAGCATTCTATAATTGCTCCATGCTTAGAAAAGTTACATTGCCAAGCACCCTGAACGGCATTAAAGAAAAAGCATTCTACGGCTGCGAGGGGCTGACGGACATATACGTAAAACGCGCCCTGCCTCCCGTTGCCTACTCCGGGACATTCGAGGGGGTAAATTTGTTCGCCTGCACCTTACATGTACCATACGGAAGCAAACAATACTACGAGAAAGCCACTGGATGGAAAGACTTTTACTTCATAGAAGAAGAGGCACCAATAAAGATAGACGTGACGAAAAACATAATGAACGCTGGAGAAATACTCGGGCTCACGGAATACCAATATGGCGACAATGTAGAACTTGAAGCCATAGCCCATAGTGGATATACGTTTTCCGCCTGGACTGAAAACGGAAACATACTGACTACCGACAGGCTATGTTCATTTGTTGCAGAAAGCAACCGAAAGCTGATAGCCGTATTTGTCCCTACTCTCGACTCCAACCCGATACAAGCTTCCCCGGAAAACACAAAAGTCAGCTTTACGTGGGAAAAAGAAGCGGACGCAGCGTCGTATAAACTTACCGTATACGAGGACGCAGCAATGACAATCGTAGTCGGAAGCCAAAGTTTTGACGCCAATGGAAATATCTTATCACGAAGTACCTCCGATTCAATCTCTACCGTATTTAAAAATTTGACAGAACAACATGATTATTATTACAGTCTCAAAACTTACTCGAAAAACGGAGAAGTACTATCCCATTATATAGGATTGTTTTCCACGTCATCTGAAACAAGCATCCAAAAGATGGAAACAAACGGACACAATCCGGACATTACCGGTTATTACGACCTCAATGGACGGAAACTGGATGCCCCCGGAAAAGGCATTCACATCATCCGCTATTCCGACGGGACGACACAAAAACGGATCGTGAACTGACGTTTCCCGTCCCTCTCATCCCCATGCGGCCACCCTTTGCGTATGCAAAACGGTGGCCGTAAAACTTATACAAACGACACTTTGAAAGCGCACCCTTCCGGTTAACCTTCAAAAAGGAAGCAAACCATACAGATTTCAGCCATTCATTGGGATTCAAAGCCCGTAATTTAGAGTAAAATTTCGCATAAATATGCAAAAAGCTTCTCTTTTCTCTGCATAAATCCTGCATATATGCAAATCAATCTCAGCCGAACGGAAATTCATTCGGCTGAAAGCGATTTTCCGTTCGGCGCACAATGAAAGCAAGTCCTACGCCAACCATGCCACAAGTCGTTGGAAACGGGAATAAAAACAAGCCGTAAACCGTCTTTCCACCTCTAATTGAAACGGAAAAACCTCCAAAAACAGAAAACAGAATGACAACGAAACTGGCTTGCCGCTTTCCCGACCGTAAAACCGTACGCACAAACCTCCGGCACGGCCGACAAAAGAACGGGACAAGACCTTCTTTCGTTACAAAACGATAAAAAACCGCCGCACGAGAATCCGTTATTTCCATCCCTCCCCTCTTCCGGACCGAAATAACGGATTCTCGGACAACCGGATTTAACATTTTGACACTTTGCCCATGCCGTGCCACTGCATAAAAAGTGGTATATTTGTACCGTCATGCCACCGGACTGTACAGGGGTCGCCATCGGCATACACAAGAAACAAACCGTCAAACCGCATCATCATGAAACAATCCATCGTAACAGGCATGGGAGAAGCCTTGTGGGACATGTTGCCCGAAGGCAAGAAAATAGGAGGCGCACCGGCCAATTTCGCCTACCACATCTCGCAATTCGGAATAGACAGCCGGGTAGTGAGTGCCGTGGGAAGGGACACGGCGGGGAGCGAGCTATTGGAGAACTTACGGGACAAATCGCTGAAAGGACTTATTGAGAAAACGGACTTCCCCACAGGAAGCGTAGAGGTGGAAGTGGACGAAAAG
>OHEI01000694.1_pt1 | contig 12880 bp, 4 predicted proteins | sample 1567241 | NCBI WGS metagenome assembly OHEI01 (sample SAMEA3879565, study PRJEB24766) | human gut metagenome | biome: human-associated habitat; feature: feces | place: USA | collected 1985/1987 | reverse complement strand
CAGCGTGGTTTTTGAGATAAAGACAGATATAGCCGACAAGGGCATAAAGACGGACACGATAAAGACGCTTGTCTTTGATATCCCGTCCGGCAAGCTTTTGAGCGCGGACGATTTCTTCACGGACGGCTACGAGAAGCTTGCGAGCATGAGAGTCGTATCGTATTTTATCGACAACCGCCTGTTTAATGAGGGCGTCGGCTCGGATAAATTCAAGCAGAATACCTCCGCAGACAAGAAAAATTTCACAAAATTCTCGATAAGCGCGGACAGCCTCGTTTTCTATTTCGATTCCGGCACGCTTTTTGATGAAGACAAGGGCTGTGTCGAGGCGGTGTTCAAGACGAGCGACATAAAGGCAATCTTTTCCGCCGAGACCGCTAAGGCTCTGTTCGGCGAGGCGCCTTCTCAGCAGACTACCTCCGAGCCCGAGAGCAAAAAGCCAAACCTGCCCGAGGGGGTCAAATATATCGCGTTCACATTTGACGACGGGCCGAGCAAGGATGCCACCAACCGCATTCTCGATACGCTTCAAAAATATAACGGCAGGGCGACATTCTTCGTTCTGGGCACCCGCGTAGGCAGCTATCCGGACGAGGTCAAGCGTGCCTACTCCATGGGTTGCGAGATAGGCAGCCACTCGTGGAGCCATGCGAATCTCAGAAAGATAAGCAAGCAGGAGCGCAAGCAGGAGATAAACAAGACTAACGCCATAGTCAAAGAGGTCATCGGCGTTGAGCCGACCCTGTTCAGAGTGCCCTACGGCGATTATAAGGGCATTCAGAGTGACTTCAACCTCCCGCTTATCCAGTGGAGCATCGACACCGAGGATTGGAGATACAAGGATAAACCCGGCTCGGGAAGAACTCAGGCGCAGCGCAACGCTGATATGCAGAAGATAATCTCCTCCGTTGTCGACCATGCGACGGGCGGCGAGATAGTTCTAATGCACGACCTCTATGATATGACCGCCGACGCATTCGAGCAGATAGCCGCTCAGCTTAACGCCGAGGGCTTCAAATTCGTTACCGTCCATGAGCTCTATGCCATCTACGGCAAGACGCTTGAACCCGGTGTGGTCTACTTCACGCCAAAACGGTAAAAATTGAAAGCCGCGTTGTGAAAAGCGGCGTGATTTAAACTGACGAAACCCGTGCTTTGCGATTAGGCAAAGCACGGGCTTTTTTGGCCTGAAGCAGCTGTTAATAATAGCTGCTCCTTTTTATGTTTGTTTTGGAATATACAGTTGCATATGAAGCTTTATATCATCATGCGATATATGCATAAGCTTTCTTGTTGTGCGATGACTGAATTATATACTGTATTCGTCAGTAAACCGTTTTATTCGCAAAACTTCGTTTTATTGCGAGATTATACTAAGATTTTAGCGTTAAACAGACAAAATTCTCTTTACAATTCGGATTCTGGAAGTTATAATATAAATATACTCGGGTTATTCTGCCTTGATGGATATAAGGCGTTATATCGTTTTTCCCAACAGGTTATATTTACTCGTTTAATTTATAATCATACTCAGGAAGACTGTTTAATATAAAAGAAAAATAAAACATACTGCGCACTTTTGATTGCTAAAATCGGCACCGATTGATATTCTTTTAAAACATTGGCGGTATATTTAAGTGCTGTCAACAAGAATATCTTTGAAATAGAAATAAAAATTCAAACGGGCAAGAAGTAAACGGTAGGTTGGGAGATGAGTTAAAAAACTATTATAGAAAAAAGCAAAAAAACGGAGGGTGATAATGTGAAAAAAAGTATTTGCGGACTGCTGGTCTGTGTGTTGCTTTGCTCTTTTTTTGCTTCGATGGCATTGGCCAATGCGAGCTCGGAGCCGTCTCGAATGATAAATGTTGTCTACGATGATTCGGGAAGCATGTACCGCACGGACAGTGTGGTAGACACTTGGTGTCAGGCAAAATATTCAATGGAAGTTTTTGCAGCGATGTTGGGGGAAAAAGACACCCTGAATGTTTACTACATGAGCGATTATAGAAGCGGAACGGGTCGCGGTCCCAGGCTTGTTCTGCACGGAAAAGACGGTGCTGCTACAAATGTCGGCAAGCTGCATTCCGAAAAAACAAGAGCAGGCAATACACCGTTCAATTCTGTCAGAAAGGCCTATTCGGATCTTTCCAAAGCCACTGCCGATGAGAAATGGCTCGTTATTCTTACCGACGGAGCGTTTGAAGACGGTGCTCTGGGTAGGGACAAAATCGATGCTTTCCTCGCGGTAAAGGATTCCGATATCAGCGTTATGTTTTTGGCGATGGGTCCTTCGGCAGCGGGTATTACGGCAAAGAGCAGCCAGAACATCTTTTATGTTGAAGCCAAAACAAGCAACCAGATATTGAAGCAGATTACCGGAATCTGCACGAGAATATTTAATTCGGACAAGCTGGATGTTAATGTGAAAACAAAGAATTTTTCCTTTGATGTTCCCATGGGCGAGCTGACTGTATTTGCTCAGGGTGCAAATGTTCAGATTAACGGCATCAAAAAAAGCGACGGAACGCTTGTCAAGAGTTCTAAGACTCCGGTTGCGGTTAAGTACAGTAACTGCGATGCGACTAATTATAACAATGAGCCGTCGAAGGATCTGGTCGGAAGCATAGCGACATTTGTCGGTGACTTTTCGGCAGGTGACTATGTTGTGGATGTATCCGGCGCCGAAACGATAGAAGTCTATTATAAGCCGAATGTTGAGGTTGCGGTATACCTTACGAATTCGCAGGGAAATGAAGTAACGGATATGGCTAATCTCGAGGCCGGAGAGTATAAGATTTCATTTGGATTTGTGAAAGCCGGAACGAAAGAAAAAGTAGCTCAATCAAAGTTATTGGGCGAGGTTACATACGAAGCCGTTATAACAAACAACGGGGAAAAGCATGAAAAAATATACTCCAACGGTGATAAGATTAACTTGAAAACGGGCTCTCTGTCTATTGATGCGGTGGCGCGATATCTGGATTACCACAGCGTCTCCACTCATTTGGATTATTCGATATTTAAAAACAGAAACATTTCGTTCTCAATAAAGAATAATCCGACTTATAAAATTACTTCCGACGGAATAGAGAATAACGATTTTATTGAGCTGGAGGCGAAGATAGACGGCAGGGAAATAACTTCCGAGGAATGGTCTATCATGGATCTGCCCACTGTTTCCGTAGACGGCGCATCTCGAAAAAATAAAATCGATAACTTGATGATTGAAAAGACCGATCAGCCCGGAATTTTCAGGATTCATCCTGTAGTATCAAAGACGTCAACGGGAACCTATACCGATTGCGATTACAAGGTAGTCTACCAGCAGAAGGTCGGAGCCGAAAAGTGGTCGGGAGAGACGAGCGAGACATTAAAGCTTAATGATACGAGAACATGGTGGGAACGTAACTGGGATTTATGTGTCAAGTTGATGATCCTTGCGATTATTTTAGCTATACTTGCCGGATATCTGCCGTTTATTAAGAATTATTTGCCTAAGAGCTTAAAGGCGAACCCCACTATTCATTGCACTCCGGACGATTTCGGAATAGAGGAAAGAACGAGAAAAGGCACAGTGCATAAAAGCATTCCGTCGACCGTTATTCCGTACGTTTCGCAAACTGCGATGATTGATTTTGTTCCGAATACGGTCTCCGGTATCCCGAAGCTGCATATTAAAGCAATAAAACGAAGAAGAATTCTTGTAACCAATATCAATAGCTTTGCAGGCAAAGATAACATCACCTTTAACGGATCTGTTGTCGAGCCCGAGACTAAAAAATTCGAAACAAATGCTGCATTGGTTACAAGTGTTGTTAAAAACGGGTGGACATATTACTGCGCACTTAATGCGTAAAGAAAAACATTAGAGAAAGGAAATCAGAATTATGAACGCACCTACATTATTAATCGGACTTGGCGGAGTCGGGAGCAAGATTGTCGAGCGCGTATCCGGTCTTATTACACCGGAACAGAGAGAGTATCGCTGTTGTGGTGTTGGATACGGATATCAACGACTTGAGAGCAATCAGGGAAAGAAATCCGTTTATACGGACAATTCAAACATCAACCAGGCAAACTGTAGGAGAGTATCTTTCAAAAAATACATATGCGAGGGATACATGGTTCCCCGTCAACAAAACGTTGAACAAAAAGCCTTTGACCGAAGGAGCGGGACAGGTCAGATCGATTTCGCGCCTGGCTTTTGAAACGACAGTTAAGGCCGGAAAAATGGAACCGCTCCATGACGCTATACAGAGCCTGTATAAAGTCGAAGAAGAAAAAGCGGAACAAGCGTTGCGCGTAATTATCACAGGTTCCGTCGCAGGAGGAACCGGATCCGGTCTTATACTCCCGGCTGCTATGTATGTCAGACATTATCTGGATGCACATTTCAGACAAAGCACAAATATTACTCGCGGATTTTTCATTTTGCCCGAAGTCTTTTTTGAAGTAATTCAGGGAGAAACCGAGCGCAACAATCTCAGAGCTAACGCATATGCAACCGTTCGTGAATTGGATGCCTTCCTTATGAAGGGAAACGGCACGCTTCCGAAGAACTATGAAGATTCCGTAAAAATGAAATTCCCAAGAGTAGCTGCCGATGGCTACGAAGAGTATGATGTCAGCCCCTATGATTTCTGCTTCCTTTTTGATGCTCAAAACGCAGAGGGAGGCAAATTGAATTCATTTACTCAGTATCTGGATCATGCCGCTAATTGTATCTATGCACTGGCAATCGGTCCGATGAACAAGCGCAGCAATTCTTCCGAGGATAACACGATCCGCAAGCTGGCCAAAGAAAGAGGAAGAAACAGATATGCCGGCGCCGGTTCGTCGATGCTGATATATCCTTATGAAGATATCAGAACTTTGGTTGCTCTTAGGTGGGCAAAGCAGAGCGTATCGCAACAGTGGCTTGCGTATGACAAGCAATATAAAGAAATATGCCTTGAAAATGAGAGGGAAGGAATATATGACAGAGAACAATCGCTTTCCTCCTATTATGTGAATCAGATCGATACCGACAGTGAACATGACGATCCTTTTGCAAAAGCGATTTACAAGGCGACCGGAGATTATAAAAACGGAGTTGTCAGAGTCGGCGATCGCTGGAAAACATATGTTAAGGCTCTTTTGAATAAGGTGGAAGCCGATATCAGAAAGACCCCGAGCAATTTGGCGTCCAAATATGAAGATGCCAACGGTCTGGTAAACGCTCTCGGTGCTAAATGGGATGAATATCCGAACGCATATGAGGCCGAGGTTGAATACCGTCTGATGTACAATGACTATACTAACGCGGTCAAAAAGGCAATTGCATATTCTCTTTTCAAAGGCGCGGACAGCGTAACGTCATCGTTAGATAAAGAATACAAATTGGAAACTTATTTAACGGCAAATGACGGCAGTTTTCTGCACCCCAATGCCATACGCTACCTGCTCATCAGAATCAAAGAATCGCTTGTGGAATCTTTGGAAGGAACCAATCGTGCTAAAGAACAAAACACAAAATATTTTGACAACTTTGAGCAGACAACCTTTGATGATCCGGGTACGGAAGACAGAGTTGAAACTGCCGATGACTTGAGAAACAGAAAGAGTTCTATTGCCGAAAGACTGTCAAAGAGGCCTTCGGGCGAGCAAGAAGAAGTTATATCCAAGATGCGAGACTACCTGGGAAAAGTCGTAAAATATAATGTTCAAACAGCTCAAATATATGTGCTGAAGCGCGGTATAGAATATGTTGATTCGCTGATTTCGGCTTTCGAAATTTTCTTCCGTTCTCTCGAGGACAAGGTGGAAACGCTCGATAACAGAATAAACGAAATTTATAAAAAATACAGCGGCAGCAAGGGAATGACCGTTCGCTATGTCTGCGCGTCGAAGAACTGTCTGGACAAGATATATGATAATATGCCTTATACCGGAGGCGGTGTTTCGATAGATTCGGACCTTGCCAAAACGATATATGAAAGGGTAACTACTACTTCAGCGATCTGTTTGAAGACGGCATTATAGGCTTTTTCAAAGAGGATGCTTCTAAAAATCACGGAAATGCGCTGAATATTGATGTTATTGCAGCGCTCGAAAGAGAGGCAGAGTTCGACGGCGGATTTGAAAACAACATAGCTGATGTGGATAGGCGGATAGAGCAGTATGTCCGTAAAGTTATAAGCGACACCAGGTCTCTCTCCTGTCCCTTTATTGAGACTCCTCTCGGCGAACAGCAGGATCCGATTAATGCCTGTACTTTCAATACCAGCCTGAGGCCGAAGCCGGGCGACGAATCTCCCCGTGCGCAGATAATTAACAGCGAGTTGATGAATTTCGGCGGAGAACCCGATGACAGTATCCCGAATTACATGGTCATGTTCTACAAGGCATATTACGGCCTGAGAGCGAATGATCTGAGCAAATTTGCTCCTCCGGAGAAGACGGAAACGCATAGCAGAAACGGCGGCGAGTACTTTAAAGCTTATTATCAGCTGATTCGCGGGATCCATCCCGAAACATATCGCAGCAGGGAGATCAGCCCGCACATTGATCGCTGGTGGCATATTATAACCAAGATGCCCGATCTTGATGAGGAAAATCAGAATAGGCAGGAGTACAATATCTACGCAGCATTTTTCTGGGCCATCTTGAGGAAATACATTATTCTCTTCGATGAGGGAACCGGTCGCAGGGTTTACAAGGCGCGCAAAACACTGCTTAAAATGGATGATGACAGGCTTATTGTCTCCAACGGCACCGAGTGCGATAAACTGTATGAAGTGGAGGAAGGCGTGGAGCTTGAGAACGGTATTTTACTCTCTTCGCTTAGCTCATATAAGGCGTCTGAGCCCGGTATCGGTGCAGATAACGTTCCGTCGGAGAGCATCTTCGATATTCCTATGCTTATGAAGAAATCCTCAACGGCTAATGGCTATTGTGAAGAGGATGTCATTAAAATACTCATGGCTGAATTGGGAGAAATTAAAAAATATCTGTCCAGATTCTGCAGTCAAAAAGAGCTCTCCGAAGTAATGGGCAAGATTATTATGGAGCAGTTTGAAAAGCATTTGAATTCGGTTGCTCTGGAAAGCAAGAAGCATCCTTCTATCTACAAAGAATCTCTGTTTATAAGAACTTGCGATACCATTGCAAATACACTTTCTGAACTTGGACTTAAAAAGGATGCCCAAAAGGTGTCGGATATCGCCAACGCCTTAATATAATCGGTCCTATGTTTTTTGAAGGTGGTGATTTATACGTATTCTGTTATTATACAAAATGCAAAAACAATTGAGGAATTTGCAAAGTATCAAGCCTTGTTTGCCGATGCATTAAAAAGCAACAGGATAGGTGTATGTAAATGGAATGAATCCGGAACCACTGTTGAAACCGCTCTTCCGGAATTGAACTCCTTGACGGATGACAAGGAAGAGTGGCGTGCAATCATCATCAGATTTATTGATGATGATTGCATGGCCGCGTGCCAAAGTGTGCCTCAAAACCCTTATGATTTTCTGATTAATCAGAATAATGGCGATGATGTGCATGAAAACGATGTTCCTCTGGTGAGACTCACTCAAATGTTAGGAGGCATTCCGACGATTGAAGTGGATTTTGAGCCGGAAGTTATCACGGAAGAACACATGGCACCAAGGATAATTTATACACCTGTTGTTGACAAAACAAAAGCAGAGGTGCGTCGGGAATTAGTCAGGAAGTATCAATTCGACGGACGACTGCCTTCCTCCATTATCATTGTCAGCGTCAGAGAAAGAAACGACGATAAAGATAGTGAGGAGGATGTTGATTCTACCTGGCTTTCGCGCAGAGAATCGGAGAGCTCCGAATTTTGGAAAAGGAATCAGTATCCCGGAATTTGCCGATTCCTGGTATATGATTATAAGAAGCTGGGGGCTGTTCAAAGAGAGGCAGATAATTTTAATTTCTGGCTTTCCGTTAGGCTGCTTTCCACCAATGTCGTAGACGCTGCGACGTTACAGGCGTATCGTCTTTATACGGTCAAGAGCATTATTGACAAGAAAAAGATGAGAGAGGCTTTTCAAACCGTATCCAACCGTCTGAGGAGTGCGAAGCAGGCGTTGGAAAGGGATGTGCGAAAAGATATCGAAAGCCAAATATGCGAGGAAGAAGAATTGCCGAATTACCGAGTCGAGGTTCCGGTTGCATTGAAACTTCCCTTATCGGAAAGCAGAGAGGTCAAGATGAAGTCATTCCGTCTCCTCTCGAGCGGGACTTTGTCCGATGTTAATGCTTGGGACAAACAACGGGAGTCAATAGAGGAAGACCTTGTTAAAAGTGTTCGTTCTGCCGAAAGAACACTTGACCAAACTGCTGACAAGATGAGAGGCGTATGTACCTTTGAAGAATGCGAGGTTGAACCCCTGAACAAGTACCAGGAAGAAGATCTTCTTCGTGAGACAGATAGGTTATATCATAGTATAGTTAATATCCAAGGAAATTTGCCGACAGATAAAGTAGCTGATTATGATGATCTTATGAAGGCTTCTGATTCTGTTAGAAAAAATCTAATAGGACGAGTCGTAAAAGTACCTGCGATTATTTCTTTTATTACAGCGAGCCTGGCTCTGTTTTTTTCGACACTCCCTGCAATCATACTAAAAACCAAAGAGACGCATTCGGACTTTTTCGTATTATTCGGAATGGTGTTGGTTGCTGTTGCTATCGTTGTGCTCTGCGGAATGCTCGCTCTGGTTGCGCAGAAGCTCAATTTGAACGGACTGATAAAAGAATACAACTTGAGGATTAAAGCGGCATTTAACAAATTGGTGAACAATGCCGGGGATTATTCCAAATATATGAGTGCGATTGCGTCGCATTCCAGAGGAGTTTCTTATCTTGCGTTGTCAACGAGCAAAAAGTTTTCCCACAGTGAAGAACACTATTTGAGATATAAGCATATCAATGCGATCAATGTGCTGCTATCCAAATTGAAGGAGTGGAGCAAGATCTACCGCCTTGATGTTGATTTTACATCAAAGCGTCCGGAAACGAGATTGAACATTGACATACATCAGCCGCCGTTTGAGAGTGACTTATATGCTGTTTATTCTAAAGAGCTATATCCTGTTGCGGTCAATAATTCCGGCATGGATATGATGTTGCCGTTCGATTTTGTCGTCGGAGTGGAAATTCACAGGGAGGAATTATACGATGATAGATGTGATTAAAGCGTTGATTCCGATTATAAACACTGCACTTATGTGTGTTATATTAAATCTGATAAACGCAAGGAAAAGCAGAAGAATACGACAATTCCCTCTTGTTGTTTTTTCGTTTATATCAATGATTATCGCCATACCTGTCATAATTAAAAATTATGATCGTATAGAAAAGATAATCGGATTCGTATCCCCCCTTTTACATTCAAGTCTGGTTATCGTCAATATGCTGTTGATGGTAGGATTTTTTGTGATAAAGCTTATCCTGTGTCCCGTTTGTGCTTCTGTTTTTAAAAACAGAAGAGTGTTGGAAGTCTTTTCTTTCGGACTTTATAAATATGACGAAGAGTATGACGAATGGTTCTTGAAGAACACGTGGAAGAATTTCAGAAAATTTTTCTTCTGGATTGTCGGCGGAACAATCTTGGCAGCCGGTCTATACCTGGGCTTGACTTGGGTTCGCGGTCCCGAGAGCAGGATTTGGTTTATAATTTTTCCGTGTTCGGCTGTAATTGTGATGAATGAAATATACTGCTTTATCAACGGCCAAACCAAGGAGGAGTTTGAACATTGCATTTTCGGTGATGATTCCGAAGCGAGAAGAATAAGCAATTATTATAAGATCAGGGGAATATTTGAGCGAATTTTACCGTCGCCGCTGTTATCCGCACATACCGGATGCGAGTTTCTGAGAACGGACACTGCGGCAGATCTTATTAAAAAACTCGGTGAATCCGACGATGCCGATGACAAAATAGTCTCTGAGTATTTTGACTTGAACGGCAGATATAAGGTTGCTGACGTGGATTGCGTTCAAGCAACATCGGATATGATACATCACAAAAATGTCGTTTTCTTCAATCCCTTCTACCGTGATCTCGGTATGTATATTACTCTTCCGATGATCAAATCGCTTTTGGCGGGGAAAAAGTGCATTGTGCTGTGCGGCAGAATGAATACGGCTCCGGATGTAAAAGAATGGCTTTCGGAAACATTGCGTGAATATAGCCATATGAGGTCATTGTGGAGAGTCAACTTCTTGTCTGACAAAGATCCGGAATGTGAGGTCGGAATTCTTACATTTACGCAGCTTTATGATAAAAAGGTTATCAATGCAAACCGCGGATTTTTCAGTCAAACGGATTTTGTGATGATAATAGAACCGTCTTTGATGCTCAATACCAGCCAGGTTGCGTTGAGTATTATGGCGGAAGAGATGAATGTTGATGGAAAGATTCCGGTATATTGTATCTGTGACAGGTATGTGGACGGATTGATTGATACGATGTCACACCTGCTCCGAACTGAAATAACAGACGTTGTGGCGGCTCCGGTGCCGCGGTGCAGTTATACCGCCATGTCATGGGATGCCGACGGAGATTTCTGCAGGCAGCAGTTTTTTGACAAACAAACAAGATATCTCGGAAACGGAATTGAGCTTGCTGCAATTGCAGTGAAAAATCAGGTACCTTCCGTAACGTGGTATAGCGAGAGAAAATCTCCGATTAGAGATATTAAGTGGATTACGGGACAGTATTACCCTACGATTTGTCGCTACATAAATCAGCCAAGCCAGCAGAAAAGTCTTTATGAGAAGATCAAATTTGTGCCAACTCTTTGGAGTTCTGCAAAAACCAAGGAACAATTTTTGATTGCCGAAGATGAGTTCTGTAATATGTTTAGCGTAATGCGAGCATACCTGTCCCGCGGAAGTAATCATGTGTTTGTTAATGTACTGTCGGAAAACTATCTGCTGAGGGACTATATGCGTTTCAACAAGCAGATGTTTATATCAAATCCGAACGCGATTCCGTCCTTTGTTCCCGACTATGCGAAAACCGAGCGCAATACTATTTTAAAGTTAATTATTATGATGACTTTAAAGCCGATGACGGAAGACGAAATAATCAAGGAACTGCACCTTATCGGAATAGAGACTAATGATGCATACGGAGTAATGCTTTCGTTACTCAAAAAGTATACATATGCAGACGAAACGATATTTACGGTTGAAAGCATCCGCGCCAGCATTGATGAGTTTACAACAAAATCGATCAGCGTTTACAGCGTTTCTGACGAAGAATTTGAAAAGTATTTTTCCGCATCATTGAAGAATGCCTATTATATTCTTGAGGATGAAAAGGATGAGGAAGGATATATTGATGCCAAGCTGTTTAGTCATGTTGCGCAGACCGTTCTTCCCGGACAGTTTGTAACATACGATGGTAAATACTATCAGGTTAAGTATGTGTCGCCTCAAAGCGGTGTCGTTTTAAGGCGCGCTTCGGATCAATTTGACAGCAGAAAGTATTACAGACAAGTCAGAAGCTATTCGTTGGACTTTGCTGCGAATTTTGAGGTTGTTTCAAATAAGAAGATAGTTGATGTGGAATTTGCCGAGATCAGGGCGGATTTCAGCGTTGTAACTACCGGCTACATTGAAATGAGTGACAGCCACAATCTCAAAACAGCAAGATTGATCGATTTCTCGGAAGATCCCGGTGTTGACAACTATACAAGAGAGTATCGCAACAAGTCTATGCTCCGAATAAAATTGCCTGATTCGGATGATAATATTTGCTTTACTGTTTGTCTGTTGCTTTCGGAGATATTTAAATCTGTTTTTCCCGATGGCTGGCAGTATCTTGCGGTAGTATCAAAACGTCCGAAGGATATCGCGGAGGATGTTGACGGAATGCTCAACTATGTTGTCTATCCTGCGGAAGGCGATATCGAGCCCGGTTATATATATATTATCGAAGACAGTGATGTGGATCTCGGACTGTTAAATGCGATCGAAAAGAATTTTATGCGATTCATGGAGATAATTGCAGATTTTCTTGATTGGCATTTTGAAAAAATAGTCGAGCCCGAGCCTGAAGTTTTGCCTCCGCCGGAGATTTCTGTCGACGAAAACAAAGAAGAAGAGAAAAAGAATTTTGCTGCCCGATGGTTAGACAGAATCAAAAGACGGTTCGGCGGCAAAGAAAAGGAAAAAGGCGATATAGAAAGTCCCGAAAAGACGGAAGAAGTTGCCCAAGAAACTTCCGGGATTTCTGCAGAGCCCGCCGACAGCACGGCTAAATCCGAAATTGAATTAAATGATGCTGACGTAGAAGAAGTCGAGACCGGTCTCGATCAGATAGAGAATATCGCTTCTTCAAGCGAAGATAATATTGAGATTGTCTCAAAAGACGAATCGACGCATCAAGATCAAGAACAGGAGCCGGCTCCGGAACAGGAACCGGTTCAGGAACAGGAATCGACTCAGGAACAGGAACCGGTTCAGGAACAGGAACCGACTCAGGAACCGAAACCGGAACAAGAACAAGAACAAGAACAAGAACAAGAACAGCCAATATCTTCTGTTTCTTCTGAGCCCGAAGGAGTTGACGGTGAACCGGAAACAGCTACACCCGAATCTCCGGATACGGACGACGTCGACGTTCTTGACGAAGAGCCGCAATCCCAAACCGGCTGCAGCGACGAAGATCTTTCCGAACCTGTTGAAAAAACCCGTTATCAGCGTGAATGCTTCTTGAAGTTCGGATATGAGGAAATTGATGAACGAATCCATATCGACGAATTGAGAGAATATTTATGTGCGCGAGGGTGGTGCAATAACTCTTTAACATTAGCCAGAAAATGCGATATAACGGCGAAAAATCAGCTTGATGTTG
>OHEI01000691.1_pt1 | contig 12901 bp, 12 predicted proteins | sample 1567241 | NCBI WGS metagenome assembly OHEI01 (sample SAMEA3879565, study PRJEB24766) | human gut metagenome | biome: human-associated habitat; feature: feces | place: USA | collected 1985/1987 | reverse complement strand
ACGATTACCGTTATTTTCCGGAGCCGGATCTGCCGCCGCTGGTGCTGACGGACGAATATATTGAAAATATCCGCAAGGAAATGGTCGAACTGCCGGATGCGAAGAAGGCGCGCTTTATTAAGGAAATGGGTTTAACCCCTTATGATGCCGACGTTTTGTGCGAGAACAAGGAAGTGGCGGCTTTTTTTGAAAAGGCAGCTAAAGGCAGTGACGGCAAAAAGGTTGCCAACTGGATTATGGGCGACTTTTTTGCCATGCTCAAAGCACGCCATCTGGAACTTGAGCAAAGTCCCGTTAAGCCGGAATATATCGGAAAACTGGTTAATCTGATAAACAGCGGCGTTATTTCGGGCAATATCGGCAAGGAGGTTTTCCTGCTGATGGCCGACACGGGTGAGGAACCGGAAAAAATCGTTGAAGAAAAAGGGCTTAAGCAGGTTACCGATACGGGGGCCATTGAAGCCATTATCGACCAGGTAATTGCCGACAATCCGGACAATACGGCGGCTTATCGCGCCGGCAAGACCGCGCTGATGGGCTGGTTTGTCGGACAGGTAATGAAAGCTTCCAAGGGGAAAGCCAATCCGGGAATGGTTAACCAGCTGCTGAGCAAAAAACTCGGATAAAGGTCTGCAAGAAGATTGCCGGAGAATTGTCTTTCCGGCAATCTTTCCATTGGGCGTTCGTTTGCAAAAGGGGGAGATTATGGTTGACGTTATCGGAATGGGGAACGCGATTGTTGACATAACCGCGGCGGCTGTCGAAGTTTCTTCTCTGATTGAGTTTCACGACGCCTGCAAAGGCGGTTTTTTCAGAACGACGCCGGAAGCTTTTGCAATAATCAAAGGCCGTTTGAAAAACGGACGTTCCTGTTGCGGCGGTTCGGTGGCCAATTCGCTTAAAGCCATGTCGATTCTGGGGATTTCGGCCGGATTTGCGGGCAAGGTCGGCGATGACGTCGAAGGACTGAAATTCAAAGCGGAGCTTAAAGACTACGGCGTCAAGAGTCTGCTGGCAACGGACAGTGCCGTCCCGACGGCCTGTACGTTGATTTTGGTTCATGATGACGGCGAAAAGTCGATGTGCGGCAAAATGGGCGCTTCCAAATTCATTTATCCGCAGGATATTGACTGGACGGCTGCGGAACAGGCCAAATTGATATTTGTCGAGGGATACTGGCTGGACCATAATGCCGAAACCGTCGGAAAAATTGTTGATTTTGCCTTTTCTCGCGGAATTAAAACGGCTTTGACGTTGTCTGATCCAATTATTGTCCGCGAAAATTTACCGACGCTTGAGACGCTGTTGCCGAAAATCGATATTGTTCTCGGCAATGAAAACGAGTTCGGAGCTTTGGGCAAAAAAGAGTTTAAAACTGCCGTTATGACCAAGGGAGCCAAGGGCGTCGATTTGTTTGACCGGGAAACATGGAGCAGTTTTACGGCGCCGAAAGTCGGGAGAATATGCAATACAAGCGGTGCGGGCGACGCTTTTGCCGGCGGTTTTCTGTCCGGCCTGATGAAGGGGCAGACATCTGCGGAAGCGGTATGTTTGGGACAATTGTGCGCGGCAAACGTGCTGCTGCGCAGTGAAAGCGTTGTCGGTCATGATTTTAAGGTTAACGCGTTTTATGAAGAACTGACAAAAAATGATGCAACTGATTGATTTTCTTTCAAATTATTCTCCTTATGATGATGTCGAAGAGGGAGCTGTCCGTTCTTTCCGGCAGTTTCTGTCGACTTATGGCGACAGAGCCTGTGACCGCGACAATCTGGTCGGCCATCTTTCGGCTTCCGCCTGGATTGTGAACAGGGAGCGGAACAGGGTTTTGATGGTTTACCACAATCTGTATGACACATGGGCCTGGGTTGGCGGGCATGCCGACGGCGACAAGGACCTTTTGCGGGTAGCGCTGAAGGAAACTTCGGAAGAAACCGGGCTGAAGAAAGTCGGGGTTATCGGTAACGGACCCGTAGATGTTAACGTTCTGGTGGTTCACAATCATATTAAACGCGGCTCTCTGGTGCCGACTCATCTGCATTATAACGTTGTTTATCTGTTGGAAGCCGATGAAAAAGGCATGCTGCGTATTAAGCCGGATGAAAATTCAGGCGTGAAATGGATTGATTTTGACAAGGTTCGCGATTATTGTACCGAAAAGAGAATTCTGCCGTATTATGAGCGGATTATAAAGAAAATTAGAGAAAGGAAGCTGTAAATGTCCGGAGTGTTTATGCAGGGGCTGCTGGCATCGCTGCTGGCAGGGGTTGTAACCGGTGTCGGCGGTTTTATGATTTTTCTGAAAAAAAAATACAGTCAGGAAAATATTAACTGTATGCTTAATGCGGCGGCCGGCGTTATGCTGGCGGCATCGTTCTTTGCGCTGCTGGTGCCGTCCATGCACAAAATCGCGACTTTTGATCCGGATATTCATGTGGCGGCTTTCTGGTTTTGCGGCGCGGTTTTTGCCGGCGTGGCTCTGGTTTGGCTCTTGAATGACCTGCTGCCTCACGAACATAACAACATGGGGTTGCACGGTATGCATTTTACCCTGAAAAAGGCTTGGCTGTTCATTATTGCGATTACACTGCATAAGCTTCCCGAGGGGCTGGCCGTCGGAGTGGCCTACAGTGCCGAAGACTTTATGAATCCGGACAGTCTGGTTATCGGCATTGCGGTTCATAACATTCCTGAAGGCCTGACCATAGCCATTTCGCTGGTGGCGGCCAAATGTTCCAAACTCAAGGCCGCGTTTACGGCGCTGCTGATTGGCATGGTGCAGCCGATTGGTGCGGTTATCGGTCTGCTGACGATGGGACTGAGCGACAAGATTGTTCCGCTGGGAATGGCTATGGCCGGCGGGACGCTGCTGTTTGTCGTCGTTAACGAAATTCTTCCGGAAACGTATGGTACCAAGGAAACCGAGAAATCGGCCTTTGCGGTGTTTATGGGTTTTATTTTCATGACATATATCAGTATGGTGATGGAATAAAAGAATGTGGGTCGTCTTTGCACTGCTGACCAGTTTTTTCAATGCGGCATATTTTCTGCTGAATCAGAAGATGGCGATGAAGGCGTCGCTGTTTATGGTTTATCGGGGGTTTTTTATGCTGCTGCCTTTTGCCGGTTTGTTTACACCGGTTCCGCATTGGGAATTTTATGCCCTGTGCACGTTGCAAGGAGCTTTAATCGCCTTTGTCGACGGCAAGTTTTTTGTTGCGCTGCGCCGGTGGGGCGCCGAGGTAGCGACGTCTTTGCAGCCGTTTTCCATCGGGATTACCTTTATCTTATGGCTGATTATTTCGCCGTCGGCAATTCTGGCTTATCTGCGGGAACCGTTTGTTGCGCTTCTTATTGTTGCGGCTATGGCCGGGATTGTTGTTTCGGTTCGGTTGTTTAACCGCAGCCCTATAAGCATGCAGGCGTTGAAGTTTTTGGTTCTGACACTGACCGTCGGCGCTTTTTGCGACATTGTGAACAAAAAGGCAATGAATTACGGGCAAGGGGATTTGGTTTCGGCCAGTTATTTTTACGTTTTGCTGATAGCTTTGGTGGCCGGAGCGATTAATCTGGTCGTTTACCTGCGTGACAACGGCAGTCTGAAAAAGGCTGTTGCAGCCGAAAATGTTAAATATCTGCCGGTATTTGTACTGTTAATCGGTTGTAATGCCAGTAAAAACTTTGCGATGTTTTATGCGTTTAATCCGTCTTATGTGGCGGCGCTGATGTATATTTATATTTTGTGGATTGCACTTTTTAATCTGCTGAAAGCCAGGCTGACGCCGAATGTTCCGTATAACAGAATGAATGTGAAGGCAGCTTTGCTGCTGTTGACGTCGGCAATTGTGCTGATTTTGGCGTCCGGGTAAAAAATATCGGCATTTGTTAATTTTGCTATTGACGTTGGCTGAAACATAATATAAATATAAGTCCGTTACCATGGAGAGTTGGCAGAGTGGTAATGCAGCGGATTGCTAATCCGTCATCCTGTTAAAGGGATGCACAGGTTCGAGTCCTGTACTCTCCGCCACTAAAAGCCGCCCGAAAGGGCGGCTTTTTACTTTACGGCAATCCGTTTTTATTTAACTTTTTTTAATTGGTTGGTTTTATACAAAGAAGTGATTTTAAACCAACTAAAGGACTTGAGATGAAAAAAATTTTTTTACCGGCTATGCTGGCCGTTTTGTTCGGTTGTGCCGATTTGTCAAAATATACCACGGTTGACAGCAATGCTTCGGCCAAGACCAAAATGCGCGCCTGCATGGTCAGTGAGGCTAACAACAAGTTTCAGGCCGGCACTTTGTTCAGCAGTTCGGTCAGTGTTACGGCTGACGAAATTGTTAATACCTGTATCAAAAAGCTGGCTTTGCAGTCGGCGGGGATAAGCGAAGAATCGCAGTCAACGGCTCAGACGATTATTACCAACCTGAAGAATATGGCAAATTAGGCAGGCAAAAAAGAAAAAATGCCTCTTAAACAAGAGGCGTTTTTGATTTTGTTCGGCAATCCGGGTTAAAACAGGACCATTTTGACCTCTTCAAGATCCAACGGTTCGGAGGTAAATCCGCGGCGGTGAATCTCTTCGCACTGCTGTTGGCGCTTTGGACCTTCCCAGGCATAAAGTTCGCGCGCATTTTCGGCCAGAGCGCAAAATTCGGTAGCATACATTTTGCCGCCAAAAGCCTGGAAAAGCGCTTCAGCGTGAGTTTTGGAACCGATAAAGTATGAACTGGTCATACATAAGGTTTCAAATTGAATGCCGTAGTGGAGAGAGCGATAGTAAACGACGTCTCTCAAAACGCAGGCACCGGTATAATACAGAAAAAATATGGTGCCGATGTTTTCTACTTTGCCGTTTGGGAACATGCCGTATTCAAATTCTTCTTTGATTTCGGCTAATTTCTGTTTTTTTTCTTTTAAGTCCATAATGGTAAATTTTTAGTGTTATTACCTGAATTACCGCAGAATTATATTTTGAGTTTCCACAATAATTCGTTTTTATTGTGGAAACTATATCATATTTTCATGCGGCTGTAAACACAAAAAATAGACAAAAAACTTGACAATGGATGAAACGGTAGTAGATTAGAGGTGATTGATTGTATAGATATGAATTTATTACCTTTTAAAATTTTGAGATATGACATCGATAAAAATTGATTTTGCAGAAGAAATATCGGTTGATACGATACTGACGCCGGTTTTTGACAAAGAGCAGAAGTGCATCGGCGGATTGTTGTATGACGGGAAAAAACCGGAAAAAAAGAAATATGTTCCGGTACCGGAGATGATTTCTCTGGTTCAGGGTTATACCCGGCTGCTTTGTTTTGCGCAAAAGGATTTGTCTCCGCTTATTTTTGGCCGAACTTACGCTTTCAGGATGATGCTGGGCGACTGTGTTTTGGCGTATCAGATTTATGAATCGCAGGGGACGTTGGGGCTTGTTTATCAAAAAACGGTGTCCCGTGCCGATTTCGTTTTCGAATACGGAGACTGAAAATCTTGTCATTTCGTATCCCCGTGATGCTGAGCATCGCGGGGTTTTTTTTATGTCCGAAAATGATTAGATAAAATCCGGAGGATTTTATGAAAAGAGCCGTTTTTGCAACGATTTTTCTTTTTTGTATTGTCGTATGGCCGGCAGCGGCCCAGATTTCGCCCGATTTGGTGGCAATGGCGCCGGCGGGGGAGGTTGACCGTCTGATAACGACCCGTGAATTTGAAATAAACAAGCCGTTTGCCGGAGACATGACTTTGTTAAGTTCGGCGTGTCTCAATGAGAACGGGCGCGAAGTGGTCGACGCTTTGCTGGCGAAGGGCGGGGATCCGAACTTCAAAACGTATGGCGGAATGACGCCGTTGATGTATGCCGCGTCCAACCGCCACGGAAACGTTTATTGCCTCAAAAAGCTGCTGTCTATGGGGGTGGCGCCGAATGCAACGGACAATCGCCGCCGGACGGCGCTGATGTTTGCCGCGGCCCAGCGCAATCCGGAATTTGTCAGGCTGCTGCTGGCTTACGGCGCGAATGTCAATGCCAGGGATTCGCGAGGCGGAACGGCCTTGTTTTATGCCGTACGGCTGAACGAAAACGTTGAGGTCTGCCGTATGCTTTTGGCGGCCGGCGCCAATGTGCACGCGCGGGGCAATAATGCCAATACGATTTTGAACGAAGCGGCGGGAAGCAACCGAAATCCGGAAATTACCGCTTTGTTGCTGCGTTATGGGGCGGGAATCAATGCCGGGAACGCAGATTATGCGACGCCGCTGATTTTTGCGGCAAAACTGAATCCCAATCCGGAAGTGGTAAGCCTGTTGCTGGACAAGGGAGCTAATCCGTTGTTAAGAACCCGCTTCGGGTATCGGGCGGTTGATTTTGCCGCTTTGAATCCGGGATTGCGCGAAACAGAAGTTTTCGAAAGGCTGAGAAAAGTTTCCGCTCGTTAAAAAAGCCCTCTTGCGAGGGCTTGCGTCTTATATCCAAAAATAAGTCAGGCAACAAAAGACATAAAACAGCAGAAAATAAATGCCGCGCAGCCAGAATTTGGCGTTTTGAATTTTGTCGGGCAATGTATAAAACAGGATATAGACAACGACGTACATTTTGAGTGCCGAAACGAAAATGCTCGGGAACGGATCCTGAAAATAGCTGCGAATGCCTTCCACACTGATGTTTTGGAATGATTCGAGCCAGAAAATGGTAACAACGGAAGCGGTTCCGTAAGCGAAAATCCAGCTGCCGAGCAGAAAAACGAAAGCTTTTTTGATGAAGGGAAGTTGTTGTTTAAGGGTGTTCATGGAGATTCTCCGACAGGTTATATAATATTTTATTTATAGCTTTCCGAATTTTAAAAGAAAAGAGTTATTCGTTGCGACGGGGATAAAATCAGTCCTTTTGCAGGAAAAGGAGCGGGTGGGGCTTGCCGTTGCCGTCCAGTTCGCTGCGGCCGGCAATGTTGAAACCCATATGAAGATAAAAGGCCAGCGCCTGCGGGTTTTCTTCGTTGACGTCGACTTTTTTTATATTTTTCTCCCGTTCCGCAAAGTCAACCAGCCGTCGGCCGCAGCCGTTTTTGAAAAATTTCGGGTTGACGAACAGCATTTCGATTTTGTCATCGGAAAGGCCGATAAAGGCACATAGTTTGCCCTCGTTTGTTTTGATGCCGTAAAGCCTGCAGGCGGGCAGGGCGTATTTCAGCAGGTAGGGTTTGTAGAAGCCGATTTCTTCCGGCTTGAGAAAATGGTGCGTTGCTCGAACTGAGGCTTCCCAAAGTTCGGCAATCGCCTCATAATCGGCCGGCAAAAGTTCAATTACCAGGTTTTCCATAGGGTTCCTTTCACAGGTTGTCCGTTTTCGGTACGGAGAACAGATGATTGTCGTTCAATTCGGTGATAACCGGCTTTTTGCAAAAGCTTTTCGACATATTCCGGATTGTGTGCAAAACGGCCGGACGGGGTCAGTCTGCATGTGTCGACGGAATGGTCGTCTTCGGTCGAAAAAGCGAGTTTTACGGGCGCGGCGGCATCAATAACGGATTCCAGTCTGCCGATATAGTTGAAAACGTCGGCAGCGACAAAAGCGTCAGCCTGCGGTTTTTGCAGCAGCCAGGAAACAATGTCGGCTTTAATCAGTTCTTTGTAGATTCCTTTTTTGCGGGCCTGGGCGAGCATTTTTTCGGAGATATCCACGCCGACAAGCCGGGTGCCAGCGGCCTGATAAGCCAGGCCAGCAAGCCCCGTGCCGCAGCCAAGATCCACAAGGGTGCCTTCAACAGGTCCCGTAAAGTTTCTAAGGCTTCGGACAACGCCGTAATCAAGCTTTTGGAGAACCAGCTCGTAATTATCAGCAAAATTGTCAAAAAGCTTTTCAACATAAATCTGATTATTTTCATTTTCCAGTTTTCCCTGCAATGCAGCGCAGACATGGACGGCAAAGGCGTTGTCCGGAGCCTGTCGGCGCCAGTTCTGCGCAATTTTGACGGCTGTTTCGGGTTTCTGCCCGTGCAGAAGAGTCAGTGTTTCGGCAATGTTGACCGAAAATTCTCCGGTTTCAGGCCTCTGGTTGAACGCATTGAAAAACAGCCCCAAAGCTTCTTCATATTCGCCGATATCCTTAAGAATGACGCCCAGGTTGTTGCTGATTTCGGGGATTCCGGGATCAATGACGACGGCGGTGCGATATTCTTCCAGCGCTTCGGGCAGTCGTTTCTGCCGGTAGAGCATGTCTGCATAGTTTATGTGGGCGTCAAGGTTTTGCGGCGACAGTTCCAATGCCCTTTTATAATGTTTTTCGGCCGTTTCATATTCGCCGGCGGTGGTTTCAAGATTTGCCAGATTAACCAAGGCCGGAACCGAACGCGGATCGAGCGCCAGCGCTTTTTGAAAACAGATGCGGGCTTCGGCCGTATTTTCCTGTGCCAGACAGATAAGTCCGGACAATATTTTAATTTCCGCATCGGTCGGTGCATTGGCTGAGGCTTGGGCTGCATATTCGGCGGCCAGGTCATATTCGCCGGCGCGGTAATGCTCGTCTGCCAGAAAATAGAGACTGAGAGCGTCATGCGGAAAACGTTTGGCCAGAGCTTTCAGTTCGGACAGGTCCTTTTTCATACGGGCCAGATTTACCCGAGGTTCCGCGTATTCGCTATCCAGAGCGGCAGCCCGGCGGTAAGCTGTTTCGGCTTCGGCAGCTTGGCCCAGCTTTTGGCAAAGAGTACCGATGTTGTTCCAGGCTTCCTTAATTCCGGGGTCAATTTTCAACGCTTTGCGATAATTGTCGAGGGCTTCGTGAGGTTTATCCCACAAGTCGAGCGAGAGCGCGAGGTTGAAATAGAAAGGCGCATGCGTCGGCGCTTCGCAGACGGCTTTGTAAAACAGTTCGACGGCTTCGTTATGGATGCCTTTGGCCTGAGCAACCAGACCGAGAAGGTTGAGAACGTCCGGATTTCGGGGCGCGGTTTCAAGAATTTGCCGATACAGGCTTTCGGCTTCGTCAAACCGTCCCTGTTCGTGCAGCGCCAGCGCCTGTTGAAACATTAAATCATAAGACATCTTCGTTACCTTTTTGTTCCGAGGAGCATATTGTATTCCGTAATCTGAAAAAATCTATATTTATTTGCAAAATTTTGCTTGAAATTATTAATTATTTGCGATAAATTGCGCATACTTCCGGGAATGAGGGTAAAAATTCCCCGTTTGGCGTTTAAGAACCAAAACTACCGGGACAATAACGTAATTTAAAAAAGGAAAATTTTATGAAAAGTATCGTTTCTGCAAAGAAAAAGAAAGAACGTCAGTATCATGGCCCGATTTGGGGCAATGCTAACGCTTCCTATGCCAAAAGAGAATATGCTCCCGGCCAGCACGGTCAGAGAAAAAAGAAAATGACCGACTACGGCGAACAGCTGCAGGCCAAACAAAGACTGAAAACCTATTACGGCAACGTTTCCGAGAAACAGTTCCACAAATATTATGTCGAAGCGGTCAGAAGAGGCGGCGACTCTGCCGAAAACCTCATCGGTATTCTGGAATCCCGTTTGGACAATCTGGTTTACAAAGCCAAGTTCGTTTCTACCATTTTTGCCGCCCGTCAGTTTGTAAACCATGGCCATATTCTGGTCAACGGCAAAAAGGTCAACATTCCTTCTTATATGGTTAAGGCCGGCGATGTTATCGAAGTTCGCGAGAAGTCGAAGCAGCTGCCGATTGTCATTGCCGCCGTTGAATCTACGGTTCGCGATGTTCCGGGGTATATTGAAGTCGACAACAAGAAGCTGACTGCCAAATATACCTTTGTTCCGAAGTTCGACGACGTTCCTTACGGCGCCGTTATGGAACCCAATCTGGTTATCGAATACTACTCGAGATAATCTTTTTCAAGATTGCGGAAAGGCCCCGGACTTATGCAAGTCCGGGGTTTTTCTGCTTTAAATGTCAAAAAAAATATGCTTAGATTAGCCTATAAATCTGGAATAAAGTTTTAAGGATTGCAAAAATGGAAGACATTATTGTAGACGAACCGGCGCCGACTTCTATTCGCAGCCGTACGCAGAAAAGGTTTCGCCGCAGCCGTCCCAGACGTGACCTGACGGTATACCTGTTTGACTGGCTGGTAAAGGGAATGGTTGTTGCGTTGCTGCTGAGCATTAACTTTTTGCTGTTTGCCAGCGCAGGTAATTTTACGGTGTTTTCTTCCGGTTTTTCGATGAGTTATGAAACGTTTTTTGTTCTGGCGGCAATTTTCGGCGTGTCGCTGGCGCTGATGTTTCTGATTTCGTTTTCATCGTTTCTGCAAAACGTTGTAACGGCGGCTGCGGTTGGTTTTTTTGTGTATATAAGCCTTAATCAGTTTGCCCTGTTTGACAAGTTTTCTTTTCTGGCCTATATGACCGCGCCGTATCTGGGCAATGAAACGGCCATGAATTTTATGACCAATTCGGATATCGTGGCGTCCGGTGCCGCGGCCGTGCTGAGTTTTATTTTTCTGGCAATGTCGGACAAAAAGAACATTGCCTATTTTACCGGCATTCTGATCGTGGTGTTTGCAGGCATTCTGGCCGACGAATATTTTAACCGTGAGAACCACAATGAGTTCAAGACGGTTTATGACAATTCCTTTTCGAAGGCGGAACGCGGCAAGAAGTTTATATACATCATGCTGCCGAACGCGGCGTCCGTGAGTTATCTGGAAGATATGAAAGAAGCAAACGCCGATGCCAAAAAGGTTGAAAACGTTCAGAATATTATGCTCGGCTTCTTTGCCAAAAACGATTTTACACTGTATCCGAACGCCTTTGTGACGGCTGACGATCCGTTTAAAAACATGATCAGAAGCTTTAACAACCTTTCCAAAGACAAGGAAGACAGCTTTATTGCGTCAACGGTTTCAATGGACGGTTACTGGAGTTTCAAGAACATTAACGACGAATATATCTACCTGAACGAAAACCAGCTCTTTGACGTTTTCAGAAAGGCCAGGTACAAAATTTCGGCCTATAAGTCGCGCGGAATGGACATATGCGGCAAAAACGGCGTTCGCAATGCCGACCGCTGCGTGGAAAAAGTCAACAGCCCGATCAGTTTTGATGATATGAAACTTTCGGCTTTGGAACGTACTAAACTGCTGGTAATTCAATGGCTGGAGAGTATGGGCGTTTTTAACAACATGGAGCCTCTTTATACGGCGTTGAAGGCGGTAACCCGTCCGGACAATCTGCCCATGGTTGGTCAGAAGTTTGATAACCTGTATGTGGTTGATGCGCCGAAAACGCTTGAAGCCGCAGGAAAGGATATTGTCAAAGACAGAGGAAATCAGGCTTATTTTATTATGGCGGATATGCCGTCCGATATGTTCGTCTATAACGAATTCTGTCAGATTAAGCCGATTTCGCAATGGCTGGATATGGAAAGTCTGCCCTGGATCATCAATAAAAACCTTTACAACAAAAGAACCGCCTATCTGGATCAGACGGCCTGTCTGTTCGGCAAACTTGAACAATTTATGGATTATCTGAAAAAATCGGGCGTGCTGGACAAATCTGTCGTTGTCATTCAGGGTCTGAGCGGCGCCGACGACCTTAAAAACGTGACCGAACGCCAGTTTATTCCCGATTTTAAGAATAAAAAACTGGTCACAATGGCTATCCGCGATCCGCTGAAAAAGCAGTTCACGGTCGGAGAGGAAGTTTGTATGGCCGCAGATATTCTTAACCAATATCTGTTCAAACGGGGAAAATGTTCCGAAATGAACGGTCTGGAACTGCATTCCGGCGCCAAAAAAGAGCTTAAGGGCATGTTGGGGCGTTATAAAATTACGCAAAAAGCGGCTCAAGACGCCATCAGACATTTTACAGACTGGCATAAGCTTTGGAACAAAGTTAACAAGATGCCAAAAGGTTCCATAGGGATTGTTCCTTTGCCAACACCGGAAGAACAGGCTGAAAAAGCTTTGGACGAGTTGGACGCTTCGCGCGAGCCGGATGAAATCAGTGCCGGGCAGCCGCCGGAGCGCAGTATCGGCGAAGCTCCGGTTATGCAGGCGCCGGTTCCTGAAAATCCGGAAGACGACGTTGAATCTTTGCAGGAAAAGATGATTGAATCTGATACGACAAGTGCCGGCGACGGTTCGGATATTGCCGCGCCGTTCGGAAAGACAATCTCCGAAGACGATGAAAAAGCGGAACCGGAAAAAGGGTAATATTTTTTGAAAAGCGGATTGAAATCATGGATTATGCGAAGGTTTTCACCTCTGGCTCAGCGGCGGATAAGGGCTTTTGCCGCAAACCGGAGGGCTTTGACTGCATTGGTTGTTTTTGTCGCAGTTTTTGTGTTGACGCTTTTTGCCGAGTTGATAGCCAACGACAGGCCGCTGTTGCTGAAGTATAACGGAAAGCTGTATTTTCCGGTTTTGGCCGAATATACGGAACAGGAATTCGGCGGCGATTTTCCGACGCCGGCGGATTACCGTGATGAATTTGTTCGGCAGAATATAGAGAAGAGCGGTTGGATGATTATGCCGCCGGTGCCGTTTTCCTTCAATACGGTTGACTATGACCTGACCACGCCGACACCGGCGCCGCCGAGCAGCCGCCACTGGCTGGGAACCGACGATGAGGGCAGGGACATTCTGGCTCGGATATTGTACGGAATCCGGCTGTCGGTGGTTTTTGCTTTTCTGCTGACAATGGTTTCTTCGCTTATTGGCATTTCTGCCGGTGCGGTGCAGGGGTATTTTGGCGGCAGAGTTGATATTTTTATGCAGCGGTTTATGGAAATATGGGAATCGCTTCCGCAGTTGTTTATTTTGATTATTGTCGCCAGTATTTTCGTTCCGACATTTTGGAGCCTGCTGATTATTTTGATGTTTTTTTCCTGGACGTCGCTGACCGGAATGGTGCGGGCG
>OHEI01000678.1_pt1 | contig 13035 bp, 10 predicted proteins | sample 1567241 | NCBI WGS metagenome assembly OHEI01 (sample SAMEA3879565, study PRJEB24766) | human gut metagenome | biome: human-associated habitat; feature: feces | place: USA | collected 1985/1987 | reverse complement strand
AGCTCCGCAAGCCGCGACTGCGAAAGGCCGCGCTCCTTGCGGTAGTATGCGATATTCAGACCGAGATATTTATATTTATCAAGCTGTCGAGAGTCCATTATCTCACCCTTATATATTTTATACGTTGTGCGCTGAATATGCCACAACGTATAAAATAACAAATATAACTTGACAAGTTACAAAAGTTTTGACATAATACACATAGCGTCAAAATGTGACAGCACTGAGAAATAAGAAAGGTGAGTTGAAATGAACGAAAACAATAATGAAGATATTCTTCGAAGCGAAGAATGTGCCGAGCAGACGGGCAGAACAAGAAGCGATCGGCGCTTGAGTCTCTGAAATACCGTTTTTCGCCGAAAAAGTTGAAGTCCACGGTCGCGATCATAGTGGTTCTTGCGATAGTTATAGCGGGCGGCGTGATGTTTCTTAACTACAGAAGCCCGAGTTCGATAGCGGAGAGATATGCCAAGGCAGTTGTGCTTGGAAAAACGGAGACGATGCAGAAGCTCTCGGCCTATGATACCCATGAATATATGATCAACATAGGGAAATACGACACCGAGGAAAAATTCTTCAGTGAAATGAGCGATACGTATAAAGAGGACATCAATAGCTGGTCGGATTATGAGCGATTCATGTCCGAGCAAGCCGATGAGTCCATAATCGATGAGTGCGGTGATTATAAGCTGAGCGTTGAAGCTAAGCGTACTAAGGACTTGTCGGTAAAGCGAATACTGTCAGCGCTCGACAGCGACATCGAAAGACTCGAAAAGTATGCCAACTTTGATAAAGACAGCATTACGGACGGCAAGCAGGTCGATGTTAAAGTTACAATTGACGGCGAGGATGACACGGAGCGCTCTATGTTCTCGATATATTTGGTCAAAGTCGACGGTCAGTGGAAGGTACTGCAATTTGAAATCGAAACTCTTTAGTGATAAATGAAAAATCCGCAGCGAAAGCTGCGGGTTTTTTGCATGAAACTTGCTGAGCGTACACTTGACACAACGGGAATAATAGGCCATACTAAATTTGAACAGGATAGCCACGTTTTAAAGATTTGCAGATCAAAGGCATGATTAGAATATGAAAGCTTTGCGAAAATGGTGCGGCGATGCCGGCGACCGTATCTTCGGCACGAAGTAGATAATAAAAGACAAAGCCCGTCAGAGGAAAACTCCGACGGGCTTTTGCATATTATATTTCCTGTTTGTTTCTGTTTGCGATCGAAATCGCCGCAAACGATATGCCCAGCAGAATGAAGTAGGCAAACAGGTCTCGCGGGTAAAACCAGATATATTCGACGATGCATGAAAAGGCTATGCCGATAAACGAGGCCGCGCACGCGATAAGCACTGCCTTGGTAAGTCCGCTTGCGCACCTTCTGGTGATGACGCAGTTTTTTATGCTGCGCAGGGCGAGCCACATGAACGATACAAAGCCGAGTATGCCGGTTTCGAGTATGAGCTCAAAATAGAGCGACTGAGTGTGCGACGCTCCGTCTACCTGAGCGTACAGGGGGTAGAGCGAGGCAAACGAGGACGGGCCGAGGCCAATGCCGACGACACCGTAGTCGCGGATCATATACTCAACGCTCTGCCACAGCCGAAGCCTGTGCTGGGCCGATGAGTCGATGTATCCGCTGCTGCCGAAAATGCCCGTAACGATGCTCGTGAGCCTTGTCGTTATGGTCGAGGGCAGAAAGGGGAACGCCAGGACAGCCAGCGCAATAAACAGCGGGATAAGCTTCTTGTTGCGCAGCCAAAGGTAAACAAAGGCCGCAAGCATGAGAGATATCCAGCCTGAGCGTGAATAGGTCATTATCAGTGCAAGGGCGGGGAGCGCAAGGCCTATGAGCAGCACAGCGCAGCTTGTCTGCTTCTTGCGCGTTCCGGCAAACGCCGCGCACAGTGGCATGAACAGAACAAGAAATTCCGAGAAATTGTTCGGGTTATCCAGCGTCGAGGTGATTCGGCCGGGTATGCCTGTGTTCAGCTTCAGATCCGTAAACGACGCGTTTACGTAAACAAGATTGAATTTGCGCTGGATAACAGCGTAAACAGATGTCAGTATAACCGCTGCATAGATAAACGCGAGGAGCTTCACAAGGCGCTTTTCGTCGGTGATATCCGCCGCGATAACATAGGTGAAGATAAATGCCGCTATGAAAAACAGAAGTATCCTTATGCTGTCGGAGAGGTCATGAGTAAACAGCAGGCTGACTATAAGCGCTATGGCAAACAGCGCAAGCGGGAGCCCCAGCCTGTCCGGGTACATAAGCTCGCGCTTTCCGCTGCCGGCAAGGATGAGATACAGAGCCAGAAAGCCCAGGGCGGCGATGACCGCGTAGGCATTGTTCCAGCTCTCGTGGGGCGTGATGAACATAACGCAGATGAAACCGCCGAGCAGGAATTCGAAGTTCAGTATAAACGAGCCGCGGCAGAGCCTGACTATAAGGCTGCTCTCCCACGCAGGGGCTATAAAGCCCGCGATTGCGGCGATCAGCTTATAAATAAGATCGAGGATAAAGCGGATGATGCGGGAAAACAGCGAGCCTTCGTAGACAGCCTGAACACGGTCGTATCCGCGCAGAAATCTCACTGCGGCAAGATTATCATACGCACGCTTTAAGGGACTCCATATCCTTTCGAGTATCGAAAAGAAGGTGCTGTTTATCCATGTATTATATATTGAGTTCAGGATAACGCCGTACTGCAAGCATACCGGCCTCCTTTCGTGCTGATATCATGGCTCATCGCTCAACAGAGGAAACGCCGGATACGGAGGCATAGACGGTGGACTTGCCGAAGTGCATCGTGAAGTTTGCGCCGACACCGTAGAGCCTGCCGCCGACGTACAGCCCCTTTTCGGTGAGATTGCCCTCGAGCTCGACCGTGACGCTGACGGCATAGTTATACGGGACCTCTGTCTTGACGGGATTGCCGTCATCGTCAACGAGATAGGTGTACGCAGGCTCGCTTTCAACGGCTATGACCTTGCCGAACTGAACGTTTGTCGTGTCCTCAAATGCGGGAGCGCCGAGCTCTATCGCCTCAGCGGTGCCGACGGGCGCCTTGCTGCTGAAAAACTGCACCTGCACGGTGCCGGTCTCGGTGCCGGCCGCCTCCTGCGCGGGTGTGAAGGCCTTTGTCGCAAAAAACACGGCGGCTGCGATAATAACGAGGATTATCAGCAGGTCAATGAGGTTTATTTTACCGAAAAGCTTTCCGTTTTTGTCAATCATGATTTTTGGTACCTTTCAAAATTACTTGTAGTTTTCAAAAACATCCATGGCCAGCTTGCGAAGATCAAATTCCTCGCCGACCTTTTTCAGCGCATTGTCGGAGTATTCCGTGCGCAGTTCGTCATTTTCCATAAGCTCAAGCATCGCGTCGGAAAAACCGTCGCTGTCGCCGAAGCGGAGGACCTTACCGCAGACAGTGTGCGTCTCGGCAAGATCACGGTTTCCGCCGACGTCGGTTACGACGAGCGGAACGCCTGCGTTCATTGCCTCGAGTATCGCAAAGCTCATCGCCTCGTTTTTGGAGCTTGAGTTCAGATACAGGTCGGACGACTTGAGCATCCTGTCGGAATCCCGACGGAAGCCGAGCTGGATAACGCAGTCGCTCATGCCGGAATTCGTGCTCATGACCGCGAAATCGTCAAACTCCTCGCCGTCGCCGGCAATGAAGCAGACAAAGGGCTTTTGCGTTTTTCGCCGGAGCTTTGCAAGTGAGGCCAGAAGGAAGGGCAGCCCCTTTTCCGGAGCGTAGCGCGCCATTATGGACATGACGAACGTATCATCCGGGACTCCGAGCTCCCGCGCAAAGCTGCGATCATACACGCGCTGCCTGTTCGGCTCAACGCCGTTATATACGACGCGGATGCGGTCCTTTTTTACGCCGTTTGCCGCCATTATGTCCGCACCCTGACGGCACACGGCGATTATCCTGTGGTCAAAGGGCGTAAAAATGCGGTTGAGTATCTTCCACTTTGCATTTTGATATATGGTAAGATGACTCGTATACACAACCTTGACCTTGCGGTAGAAGAGCTTTGAAAGTATCGCTATGACGTTTTCCATCGGATACTGGGCGTGGATAACATCAATACTGTTTTCACGGCAGTAGCCGGCAAGCCTTTTAGCGGCCGACAGCGCTTTTTTTGTGCTCATCTCGAAGCGGAAGCAGGGGAAGCCCTCCGCGCTCACCGTTTCGGAAAGCTGCCCCGGAACGTTGTATGCAAGGTGGCAGGTCTCGCCCTGCCCGGACAAAATGTGCATAAGATTGAGAACGTATTTTTCAGTTCCTGCTTTTCCTGCGTAATTTATCAGGTACAGGATATTCATATAAACACCTCGCTTGCTTGAAATCGTATCCTATATAATATACAATGGAACAGAGCTCATTTCAAGAACAAATGGTAAAACTCTGTACATTCAAAAACTGATGTATATTGACTTGCTTGCTTTTTGCTGTATAATGGCTATAAACTATACAACGTGTATATGAAGGTGCTCGAATGAATATTAACAGCATAAACAGGAAACTCAACAAAAAATTCGGAGGTGCCGTTACGGCGGAGCTTACAGATAACTGCATCGTGCTCAAGGGCGAGCTGAATGACTGGAACGATGTTGTTGATGCCGGCCTGACGGCTGCAACACCGAATTCGGATATACATGTTGTCAATGATATCGTGTACACCGGCGCACAGCCCGAGAAAATGCACATGCCGAGCATAAACGATAAGGCGCTTGACGGCAATAAGCCCGACGTGCTCGTCATCGGCGGCGGAATATCAGGCTGCTCGATCGCACGTGAGCTGTCACGCTATAAGCTCAATGTTCTGCTTATCGAAAAGGAGGCCGACCTTGCCCTCGGTGCCTCCGGCCGTAATGACGGCGAGGTACACCCCGGTGTCGACCTCTCCAAGGGTTCTCTAAAGCATAAGTACATACGCCGTGCAAACCACATGTACGAGGACCTCTGCCGCGAGCTGGACGTTCCGTTCAAGCGCATGGGGCAGTACGCCTGCTTTACGCACAAAAGCTGGCTGCCGTTTGTGAGCATCTACGCAAAATGGCGCAGATACCACGACGGCATTGAGGATACGCGCATAGTCATGGGCGATGAGATACGTAAGCACGAGCCGCGCATATCGCCCGAGGTGGCCTTTGCGCTCTCAAACCCCTCGTCCGGCAGTGTGAGCCCGTATAATCTCGTCATCGCATACGCCGAGAATGCCGTAAGTAACGGCGCGCGCGTTTCGCTCAACACCGCCGTCACCGGTATGGATGTAAAAGACGGTGAGATAAAAGCGGTATACACCAACCGCGGAACGATATATCCGTGCGAGGTAATAAACTGCGCCGGAGTTTATTCCGATGTTGTCGCACAGATGGCGCAGGACAGGTTCTTCAGCATACATCCCCGCCGCGGCACAAATTCTATTCTTGACAAGAAAACAGGCGCGGCATTCAAAACCATCGCCTCAGTCGTCGGGCCGGAAACTCCCGGACATGCGCACACAAAGGGCGGCGGCATACTGCACACGGCGCACGATAACCTGCTTGTAGGTCCCGATGCCGTAGAAACGCCCGAGCGCGAGAATACCGCCACGAATGCTGACAGCATCGCACGCGTTTTTGCAAAGCAGAAGATAGCCATGCCATCTCTTACGGAGCGCGACATCATAACATATTTCACCGGCGTTCGAGCGCCTACATATGAAGAGGACTTCATAATCGAGCCCGGCAGAAAAACAAAGAATATCTACCACGTTGCCGGCATACAATCTCCAGGACTTACGACCGCGCCCGCCGTCGCGCAGGATGTCGCGGCCTATGTCGCGGAGATATTCGGTGCGGAGAAAAACGAGAGCTTCGACCCCGTGCGCAAGGCACCCCCGCACCTGGCGGAGATGAGCGATGCCGAGCGCGCAGAGCTTATAAAGAAAAATCCCGATTACGGCCTTATCGTGTGCCGCTGCGAGGAGGTAAGCCGCGGCGAAATAATCGATGCGCTCCGTAGCCCCATTTGCGTGCCAACGCTCGACGGCGTGAAAAAGCGCGTAAGACCGGGCATGGGCAGATGCCAGGGCGGCTTCTGCTCGCCTATAGTCACAAAGATCATAGCCGAGTACCTGGGCGTTCCGATCACGGAGGTCAAAAAGAGCTCCGCGCAGTCACCCATTGTGTTCGAGAGCAAAAAGGGGGGCGGAGACAATGCATAATTACGATGTTATCGTGATAGGCGGCGGCCCTGCCGGCCTTGCGGCTGCGGCCGCGGCGAGCGAAAGCGGAGCCAAGGTGCTCATCGTCGAGCGCGAGGAGCGCCTCGGCGGTATGCTTAAGCAGTGCATACACGACGGCTTCGGCCTTCGCACCTTCGGCGAGCGCCTTGCGGGTCCGGAGTATGTCGAGCGCTATATGGATAAGGTCGCGCAGTCGGATATAGATGTTGCGTGCAGCACATTTGTTACGCGTGCGGAAAAAACAGACGTCGGCTTTGCCGTAACGCTCGTTTCCCGTGAAGGTCTGCGCACCGTTATGGGAAAGAGCCTCATCCTTGCCACCGGCTGCCGCGAGAGAAGCGCAAAGCAGGTGTTTATCCACGGAACGCGCCCGGCAGGCGTGTTCACGGCAGGTACAGCGCAGCACTTTACAAACCGGCTCGGCGTTATGCCGACCAAGAAATGCGTCATCCTCGGCTCGGGCGATATCGGCCTCATCATGGCGCGCCGACTGACGCTTGAGGGAGCCGAGGTTCTCGGCGTTTATGAAATTAACCCCACGCCCTCGGGACTTACGAGAAATATCTATCAGTGCCTTACCGATTATGATATCCCCCTGCATTTGAGCCACACCGTCACGCGTGTATTCGGAAAGGATCGCCTCGAGGCGGTCGAGGTCTGCAAGGTGGACGATAATTATAGGCCGATTCCCGAAACGGCGGAAAAAATTGAATGCGACGCGCTTATCGTATCTGTCGGACTTATCCCGGAAAACGAGCTTGCCCAGTCGCTGGGCGTCGAGCTCGATCGTCATACGGGCGGCCCCGTATGCGACGCGCAGCTAATGACGAAGGTTCCGGGCATCTTCTCCTGCGGAAACGCTCTGCATGTAAACGACCTGGTTGATTTTGTTTCCGAGTCCGGCGAGGAGGCCGGCCGGAATGCGGCAGCCTTCAGCGGCGCAGAGCAGAGAAGGGTCGATATAAGCATCGGCGACGAGTTTCTGTATCTCGTTCCGCAGCAGCTCGATCTGGACAGCGACAATTCAAAAACGGTATTCTACTTCCGCTCGAAAAAGGTCGTTGACAAGAGCGTGCTGCGCCTTAGAATAAACGGCCGGGAGGTCTGGAAAAAGACCTATCCCTTCCTGCGGCCGCCCGAGATGCAGCAGCTTACGCTCGACATGACCAAATTCGGCATAGATGAAAACAGCGATGTGCGCTTTGAGATCGAGGTGGTAAAATGAAACAGCTCGTATGTATAGGCTGTCCACGCGGCTGCCGACTGATCATCGAGGAAAAGGAAGGCGAGCTCATCATCACGGGCAACACCTGCCCGAGAGGAAAGGCCTTTGCCGTAAGTGAGATGACAGAGCCCAGGCGCACCATATGCTCAACGGTCAGGACTTCATTTCCTGACGCTCCGGTTCTGCCGGTCAGAGTGTCGGATGATATCCCCAAGGATAAAATATTTGACGTCATGCGCGAAATTAACGCCGTGACGCTGACAGAGCGCATCGGCAGGGGAGATGCCGTTATAAAAAACGTGCTCGGGCTCGGCGTTGACGTCATTGCAACAAGTGATCTTTTAAAGCAGAGATAAAGATATAATGCAAAGACGGAGGGAGAAAAAATGAACAGACCGCTGATCCTGACTTATGACGTCGGCACTCAGAGCACGAGAGCCATTCTGGTCGATAAGCAGGGCAATATCGTGGACAAGGAGCAGGTCAAGTATGACAAGCCCTATTTCCGGCAGCGTCCGGGCTGGGCGGAGCAGAAAACGGATTTTTACTTCGACAACATGTGCAGAGCCTCAACGGCGCTCATGGCGCGCAATGCCGACAAGGTGCCCGACATAATCGCCTGCGCAGTCACCGTTATACGCGACACGTTAGTGTTCCTCGACGAAAACTACAAGCCCACGCGTGACATCATCCACTGGCTCGATGCACGCAAATGCGTTTTTGACGATCCCTTCCCGCTGTGGAAGGAGGCAGTGTTCGAGCTCATCGGCATGGGCAAGGGCACAAAGATCGTCTACCGCACCTCAAAGGTCAACTGGGTGCGCCAGAAGCAGCCCAAGGTCTGGGCGCGCACGAAGAAGATCGTCTGCCTGCCTGCGTATCTCAACTACCGCATGACAGGCCGCCTTGCCGATACTCCGGCAAACACCATTGCGCACATACCCATGGACTATAAGAAAAAGCGCTGGATGAAGGAAAACGACCTCACCCGCTGCTTCTACGACGTCCCGCAGGACAGACTGTATGAGCTCATCCCCTCCGGCGAGGTGCTCGGCTATATCACGAAGGAAGCCGCCGCGCTCACCGGCGCGCCCGAGGGTCTGCCCCTTATAGCGACGGGCGCGGATAAGGCCTGCGAAACGCTCGGCCTTTCGGTCGCAAGCCCCGACAAGGCGTCCATTTCCTTCGGAACGAGCTCGACAATCGAGATGTACTCCGAGCAGTATTTTGAGCCGCAGGCCTTCCTGCCCTCGTATCCGTCGGTCATCAACAAGGCATGGAACCCGGAGATACAGGTGTTCCGCGGCTTCTGGATGCTAAGCTGGTTCATAAAGGAGTTCGGTGACAAGGATAAGGCCGAGGCCGAAAGACTCGGCGTATCGCCCGAGGAGATCCTCAACAAAAAGGCCGCCGAGATCCCGGCAGGCTGTCAGGGACTCATGCTCCAGCCGTACTGGACGCCGGACGTACTCAAGCCCGACTCCTACGGCGCGATAATAGGCTTTTCCGACTACCACACTAAATATCACATCTATCGCGCCATCATAGAGGGCATCTGCCTTGAGCTGTACATGTCCATGAAGAGCATGGAAAGGCGCGGCAAAAAGCACATAAAGGAGCTCTATGTCGGCGGCGGCGGCTCGAAGAGCGATCTTGCCTGCCAGATACTCGCCGATACCTTCGGCCTGCCCGTCAAGCGTATACACACTCACGAGGCCTGCTCACTGGGCGCGGCGATGGTCGCGTTCGTCGCAAAGGGTGAGTTTGAAAGCTTCGACGAAGCGATAAAGAGCATGGTTCACGAAAAGGACGTATTCACGCCCGATCCAAAGAACCATGAGACTTATATGAATATGTACAACAAGGTTTACCGCAAGATCTACAAGAACGTAAGACCGTTGTACGCAACGATGAACAACCTCAAAGAAAGGAACATGATCTGATGAGTCATAAGCAGTACGAGGGCTTCGAGCCCAAATGGGTTAACACCCCCGCGCCGTCGAACAGCTATCGCTCTATATTCCGCTGGGGCGATCCGGAGTTCTTTAAATTTCCGAAGGAATCTCTTTACAAGATGATGAAGGAGGTATTCAAGCTCACCGACGATGACTTCAGGGAGTACTCCGACGATATAGGCTTTGATCCCGTCGATCTTTCCGACCATCCCGTGAAGCTTGCGCAGGAGCACCTTGACGCGCTCAAGCAGATCGTCGGCGAGGAGGGCTTCTCCGTTTCCGACTATGACCGTCTTGCTGTTGCATACGGTTTTACCGCATATGATATCCTCCGCCTGCGCCACAAGATCATCGACTCGGTACCCGACGTTGTACTGTACCCTGACACGACCGAGCAGGTCGAGAAAATTGTTGCGTACTCGACCGAGCACGATATACCCCTGTACGTCTACGGCGGCGGAAGCTCCGTAACACGCGGCGTTGAGCCCGTAAAGGGCGGTATCTCGCTTGATATGAGACGGCGCTTTAACAAGGTGCTTTCCTTCAACGAGATCGACCAGACCATCACAGTTCAGGCCGGTATGTCCGGTCCCGACCTCGAAAAGACGCTTCAGGCGGCCCCGGAGCTGTTCGGCGCAAAGCGCCAGTACACCTGCGGGCATTTTCCGCAGAGCTTCGAGTACTCCTCCGTCGGCGGCTGGGTCGTGACCCGCGGCGCCGGTCAGAACAGCACCTACTACGGCTGCATCGCGGACATCGTCCTGAGCCAGAAGTACGCGACTCCCATCGGCACCATCACCACCAGCCACTATCCGCGCGAGGCCTGCGGACCGGATCTTAACCAGATCATGATGGGCTCGGAGGGCACCTTCGGCGTTCTGACCGAGGTCACGCTGAAGGTATTCCGCTGGATGCCGGAGAACCGCAAGAGATTCTCCTATATCTTCAAGACCTGGGACGAGGCAATGAAGGCAGCGCGAGAGATGATGCAGCACGAGTGCGGCTACTCCTCCGTGTTCCGCCTGTCCGACCAGGAGGAGACGAGCATGATGCTCAGACTGTATAACGTTGACGACACGCCGCTGTACCCGCTGCTTGATAAGCTCGGCTATAAGGACATGGAGCGCTGCCTCTTCCTCGGCTTTACCGACGGCGAGAAGGGCTATTCCAAAAACGTTGCGAAGAACATCGCCAAGATCGCGCGCCGGCACGGCGGTCTGCCACTGACCGGCTATGTCACAAAGAGCTGGGAGAAGGGCCGCTTCAACGATCCGTACCTGCGCGATACGCTCATGGACTTCGGCATCACGACCGACACCCTTGAGTGCACAGTCAACTGGTCGAACATGGAGCAGGTACACCTCGATGTCCGCAAGGTCTGCCATGCACTGCCCAACACGGTCGTCACGACCCATATGTCGCACTGCTATCCGCAGGGCGCGAATCTGTACTTCATTTTCCTGACTAAAATGCAGGATGAGAAGGCGTTTAAGGCATACCACACTACCATTCTCGACGCTATCCAGCGCTCCGGCGCGTCGATAAGCCACCACCACGGCATAGGCAAGATGTTCGCACCCTGGCTCGAGGGCTACGTCGGCGAGAAAGAGTACGGCGTGTTCAAGGTGCTCAAAAACTACTTTGACCCGAAGTACAATATGAATCCCGGCGGTACCATAGGCCTCGATCTCCTACCGGAGGAGAAGAAGTTCGACCGCCAGTACACCGATTACGAAGCTCAGCCGAAATTCGACTGATAATACCATCGCCGCACTGCCATTTTGCAGTGCGGCGTAATTTTTCCTTGAATTATTCGGTGTACCATGCTATAATACAAAAGCTCCGGAGAATTAGCTCAGCCGGTTAGAGCGCTCGCCTCACACGCGAGAGGTCAGCAGTTCGAGTCTGCTATTCTCCACCAACTTTGAAGACCTGAAAGCTAAGGCTTTCGGGTCTTTTTCTTGCTTTTTGTGAGCTTTGCGTCCGTGTTAATAATGTTTGACAGCGCGGCGTGCACGATGTATATTAAAAAACAGATTATTTGCCAGCCGCTGGCGATGAAGTACAATAATACGTTGTACTATTATGTGCTCAACGCGCAGGGCGATGTTGTCCGCATAGTCGACGGCAGCTGAAGTGTTGTCGCAAGCTATACCTAGGATATGGCGGCTCAGTAAGAGTAGGCATTAACTGGGAGAAATTTGCCGGCTATGTTATAGAACACGGGGAAAAAGAAAATAAATGAGAAATTTGCGAACCTTAATATGGACACTGTTCATCGTTGCGTGCATTGTCGTCGGTATTGTATCTTCGCTATCTCTGCAAATTCCTACCAAGCCCATTGCTCCTGTCGGAACAATTACGCTGACCGATATTGCATTGACAGTATTTTTGGGTATTGCTGCACTTGTGCTAAGCTTTACGCTTTTAAAAACACGCTTTCTTAAAATAGTCGGTGTTTGTGCTGGCGTTATCTGCCTGCTAGGAGCAGTATGTGCCGTAATTATTGCGATATGACATGATGAGCAAAGTGCTTTTTATGCATGTTCATTGCTACTTCATTTCGTGTGAGCATATGGCTTAATGCTAAACTAGCGACGAATTTATATAGCTAAAAATCAAATTTGCAGGAGTATATCGCATGATATGCTCCTGTGTTCCTTTTCGGCAGGTCTGCTTATTTGCACTATTTTATTTGCGAAAAAAATATTGTCAATGCCCTCTGATTAATTTATAATAAAAATGATGTAATGTAACTATGGGGCATTATACGGCTTGGCGGCTTGTGCCCGCTTATGAATTTTCAGATATCCTCAAGGAGGACAAAAGCATGAAAAACAGCGTTAAAAGAGTGCTGAGCATGTTCCTGTGCCTGACAATGGTGCTGGGACTGTTTTGCTTCGCTCCGGAAGCCGCGGCACTTGACAGCAGCGGCTATGAATGCACGGGCTCGGTCGAGCAGCTTCTCAGGGGAAGCGCCGACGCCGTGGCCGGGCAGAACTACCGTATCGTCAATAACGACGATATCATAGCGCTTGCCGACTATGTTGCGGCCGGCAGAAATACAAAGGGCGTCACCTTCTATCTGAAGGGGGACGTCAACATGCGCCGCAACACCTGGAACGGCATCGGCACATCGCAGCACGCGTTTGAAGGAACACTCGACGGCTGCGGCTATGCTGTTCTCGGTCTGATAACATATCTGTTCAAAAACGCAGGCTCCAATGCGGTCATTATGAACCTCGGCGTAAACGGCGTATCCAACGGCGCTGACGCCGCGGGCATAGCCTCTGTCCTCTCCGGCAAGATAGTGAACTGCTGGAGCGCGGTTCGCGTAAACGGCACGGGCAATAACGGCGGCCTTGCCGCTATCGTCAACGGCGGCAGGATCATAAACAGCGCAAACTACGGCAAGGTAAGCGGCACGGGGAACATCGGCGCCGTTGCCGGCAAGGTGACGAATGCAGAGATAAGCTGTGTCTACCATACCTACTGTTTTCTGCAGGTCGATGATGTAGATACCATTTCTCTCTGTGTAGATGTATGGAGCCATCTTAGGGTTCCATCTTCTTGTCTGGTGACCGAAGTGTACACCAG
>OHEI01000674.1_pt1 | contig 13068 bp, 9 predicted proteins | sample 1567241 | NCBI WGS metagenome assembly OHEI01 (sample SAMEA3879565, study PRJEB24766) | human gut metagenome | biome: human-associated habitat; feature: feces | place: USA | collected 1985/1987 | reverse complement strand
GGTGGGCGGCATCATCGGGTCGGTGCTTACCGGCGTGTTTGCCACCCGTTTTGTCACAGGTGAAGATGGCGTGCAGGGTGCGCTTTACGGAGATTGGAACCAGTTGTGGATTCAGATTGCGGCCACGGTCATTTCGATGGTGTTCAGTGCGGTGATGACCTTCGTGCTGTTCAAGGTAGTGGACAAACTGGTCGGCATCCGTGTGGACAAGAGAGTGGAAGAAGAAGGGCTTGACATTTACGAACACGGTGAATCTGCCTACGATTTGTAAGGCAGGCCGTAACCGGCAAGAATAATATGGAAATCAAAATACTTAGGTGATTATGTCAGAATTAAGATTCAGGGTTGTAGAGAGTGCCTTCCATGTGAAGGCGAAAGAAGTGGCTGTTCCGACGGAACGCCCCAGTGAATATTTCGGCAAGTATGTGTTCAACCGCGAGAAGATGTTCAAGTATTTGTCCAGTACTGTATATGCGAAGTTGGTGGATGCCATGGACCATGGTGCCGCTTTGGATCGCAACATTGCCGACGAGGTGGCTTCGGGCATGAAGCGTTGGGCTACGGAATTGGGGGTGACGCATTACACCCACTGGTTCCAACCGTTGACGGAAGGCACGGCAGAGAAGCATGACGCTTTCGTGGAGCACGACGGCAAAGGCGGGATGATGGAAGAATTTTCGGGAAAGTTGCTCGTGCAGCAGGAACCCGATGCCTCGTCCTTCCCCAACGGGGGCATACGGAACACGTTCGAGGCGCGCGGCTACAGTGCTTGGGATCCCTCTTCGCCCGTATTCGTGGTAGACGACACGCTGTGCATCCCCACCGTGTTCATCGCTTATACCGGTGAGTCGCTTGATTACAAGGCTCCTTTGCTGAAGGCTTTGCGTGCGGTGGACAAGGCGGCGGTAGAGGTGTGCCATTACTTCGACCCCTCTGTGAAGAAGGTGGTTTCTTATTTGGGATGGGAGCAGGAATACTTTTTGGTGGACGAAGGCTTGTATGCCGCCCGTCCGGACTTGTTGCTGACCGGGCGTACGCTGATGGGGCATGAAGCTTCGAAGAACCAACAGTTGGAAGACCATTATTTCGGGGCCATCCCGACCCGTGTGGCCGCTTTCATGAAGGATTTGGAGATACAGGCATTGGAACTGGGCATTCCGGTGAAGACACGCCATAACGAGGTAGCGCCAAACCAGTTCGAGCTTGCTCCGATCTTCGAGGAATGCAACTTGGCTGTAGACCACAACATGCTGATCATGTCGCTGATGCGCAAGGTGGCCCGCACGCACGGTTTCCGCGTGTTGCTGCATGAGAAGCCTTTCAAGGGCGTGAACGGTTCCGGTAAGCATAACAACTGGTCGTTGGGTACCGATACCGGCGTGCTGCTGATGGCTCCGGGCAAGACGGCGGAGGAGAACTTGCGTTTCATCACATTTATCGTGAACACCCTGATGGCCGTGTACCGGCACAACGGTTTGCTGAAAGCCTCCATCATGAGTGCCACCAACGCTCATCGTTTGGGAGCCAACGAGGCCCCCCCGGCTATCATTTCCTCTTTCCTCGGCACGCAGTTGAGCCGTGTGCTTGACCACCTGGAGGAGAGCACTGACGAGGAACTGGTCCTTTTGGAGGGCAAGCATGGGATGAAGTTGGACATTCCGCAGATTCCTGAGTTGTTGATAGACAACACAGACCGTAACCGTACGTCGCCTTTCGCCTTTACCGGAAACCGTTTCGAGTTCCGGGCTGTGGGTTCAGAGGCCAACTGCGCGAGCGCGATGATAGCTCTCAACACCGCTGTGGCCGAACAGCTGACGGAATTCAAGGCTGAAGTGGATGCCTTGATGGATAAAGGCGAGACCAAAGAGGCTGCCCTTATCCAGGTGATACGGAAATATATCAAAATCTGCAAGCCCATCCGTTTCGACGGGAACGGTTACAGCGATGAGTGGAAGGCCGAAGCAGAGCGGCGCGGTCTGGATTGCGAGACGAGCTGCCCCGTTATTTTCGACAACTACTTGTCGGCAGAGAGCATTGCCATGTTCGGGTCTACAGGAGTGATGACCCAAGTGGAGTTGGAAGCCCGCAATGAAGTGAAATGGGAAACCTATACCAAGAAAATCCAGATAGAAGCACGTGTGCTCGGCGATTTGGCCATGAACCATATCGTGCCTGTGGCCATCGGGTACCAAAGCAAGTTGATAGACAATGTGTACAAGATGAAGGGATTGTTCAGTGCGGAAGAAGCCGGCAAATTGTCGGCCGAGAACCTGGCCATCATCAGGGAGATTTCCGAACGCACGGCCTATATCAAGGAGCACGTGGATGCGATGGTCGAGGCTCGCAAGGTGGCCAACAAGATTGAAGGCGAACGGGCAAAGGCCGTGGCCTACCATGACACCATTGCACCGATGTTGGAACAAATCCGTTACCATATCGACAAGTTGGAGTTGATTGTGGACGACAAAATATATAATTCTATAATAACTTGATAATTCGTGACTTATAATTGCATTACAATGGCGTATTTTGAATTTAGTACCATTTTAGTATCGTTATTTAGCCTTTGTGCATATCGTGTGAAACTTCTATTTTTCTGAGTGCCTATACACTTTTTCTTGAATTACGCAAGGAAATCCGAGGAAAAGTGCTACCTTTGTACTCAAAACGCAACTGCGCTAATGACCTGAAGAATAAAAAATAAAATAACATACGAAACTCCTTCGCTATCTTATAGGCTTTGGTCAGCCTCGCAGGGATAGCGTGGGAGTTTTGCTTTTATATAAACCATGGCGAAAAAGGCAAAAGCAAAGGAAGTAGCAAAGAAAACTATTGAGCAAACACTATGGGATTCTGCAAATGAATTGCGCGGCAATCTTGATGCTGCTGAATACAAAAGCGTTGTTCTCGGTCTTGTGTTTCTAAAATATATCAACGACTGCTTCAAAGTCAAGCACGATGAGCTTGTGGCAGAGGGCGATGGTTTTGAAGAAGACCCGGACGAGTATATCGGTGATAACATTTTCTTCGTTCCCGCTGATGCCCGTTGGGATAAAGTGGTGAAAGCCTCACTGACTGCTGAAATCGGAGTTGTCGTGGATGCGGCAATGGAAGCATTGGAGAAAGAGAATAAACAACTGAAAGGTATTCTCCCGAAGAATTATGCCCGTCCCGAACTTGACAAACGCCGCTTGGGTAATGTGATTGATATTTTTGAGAACAACCTGCACTTCACCGGGGCGGAAGCCCGTGATGTACTTGGGCGTGTTTATGAATATTTCCTTGGTGAGTTTGCTCGCGAAGAAGGCAAAAAAGGCGGTGAGTTCTACACTCCTTCTTGTGTGGTTCGTACCATAGTCGAAGTTATACAGCCCTATAAAGGTAAAATCTTTGACCCAGCCTGCGGTTCAGGCGGTATGTTTGTACAGAGTAGTAAGTTTATCGAACGACACCAAGGTAATATCAACAGAATATCCGTTTACGGGCAGGAACTTAATAGTAACACATGGAGATTGGCACAGATGAACCTTGCCATTTGCGGCATCGAAGCCAACTTTGGCGATAGCTTCGGTGACTCTTTCCACGATGACAAACACCCGTTCCTAAAAGCGGACTTTGTAATGGCAAATCCTCCGTTCAATATTTCCAAATGGGGTGGCGACCAACTTCGTGACGACCCTCGTTGGCAATACGGCATACCGCCCGAAGGCAATGCCAACTTCGCATGGATGCAGCACATGCTCTATCACTTGGCAGATGATGGGCGCATCGGTTTGGTACTTGCCAACGGTTCGCTATCCTCACAACAAGGCACGGAGGGCGACATCCGCAAAAATATAGTCAATGCCGACCTTGTGGAAGGTATCATTGCTATGCCCTCGCAGTTGTTCTACAACGTGCAGATACCTTGTTGCCTTTGGTTCTTGACGAAACACAAGGCGCAACCGGGCAAGACGCTTTTCATTGACGCTCGCAATATGGGCTATATGAAAGACCGCACGCACCGCGAACTCTCTTGCGGTGAAGAAACAGAAGACCACGGCAACGACATAGCACGCATTGCTGATGCTTTTGAACAGTTCCGTGCCGGAACGCTTGAATCCGAAAAAGGCTTCTCCGCTATCGCCACTATTGAGGATATAGCGAAGCAAGACTTTATCCTTACTCCGGGACGCTACGTTGGCATTGCCGAAGTGGAAGATGACGGAGAACCGTTCCAAGAAAAGATGGAACGCCTCACTTCCGAGCTTTCAGATTTGTTTGCCCAGTCGCATATGCTCGAAGATGAAATCCGCAAGCAGTTGGCAAGCATCGGTTTCACCGTCAAATAAAGAAACTTCTACTCTTCGTTAGGTTTACTCTAAATAACGAAGAATATGAAAGAAAAATTAATCCAAGAAATCAGCACCGCAATGGCAGAAGTGTTAAGTTTTGAACAAGTAGCTCACCTTAATAGTGTATTGCTCCAAGTTGTGAGCGGTTACACTATTATCGAGGACGGAGAGACCCTGCACGAAAATGCAGCGTCAAACGACCGTCTGCTTGACATCTTCTTGTCTGCAAAGCAAGTGGAGGGTTGTACCACCCCTACAATCAAATACTACGGCTCTACCATTCGTCAACTTTTCAAGAAGATGCCTAAAAAGGTAACCGACTATACCACCGAGGACATCAGAGCCTACCTTGCCGTGTTTCAACGGAAAAATAAATCGAGCAAAGTTACAATTGACAATATCCGCCGGATATTTTCTTCGTTCTTCGCTTGGCTTGAAGAAGAAGACTACATCGTGAAAAGTCCCGTCCGTAGGATTCACAAGGTAAAAACCGGGACACAGGTCAAGGAAGTGTTGAGTGATGAAAACATTGAACAGCTTCGTGACAACTGCACCCAAATTCGCGACCTTGCTATTATCGACTTGCTTGCTTCTACGGGTATGCGTGTGGGTGAGTTGGTGAAACTCAACCGTGAAGATATCAACTTCACCGAGCGTGAATGTATTGTTTTCGGTAAGGGCAACAAGGAACGCATCGTTTACTTCAATGCCCGTGCGAAGATTCACTTGCAGCAATACTTAGCTTCTCGCAAAGACCGCAACAAAGCTCTCTTTGTCTCATTGGCAAAACCTCATAAACGCTTGGAAATTTCGGGCGTGGAAACCCGACTGCGCAAAATCGGTCGCATAGCAAAGATTGTGCGTGTTCATCCTCATAAGTTCCGCCGCACTTTGGCTACTATGGCTATCGACAAAGGTATGCCAGTGGAGCAAGTGCAACGCTTGCTGGGTCATGTCAAGATTGACACCACCATGCACTATGCTATGGTGAATCAAAACAATGTTAAACTCTCTCACCGTAAATTCATCAATTAGTATGTGGGTTTGTTCGACATATGGCAGAAGCGTATCTTTCCCAAAAATCAAGCAAGGAAATGATAATTTAGAGCAGCAAGCGCAAGCGTTGTTCAAGGCGTGGTTCGTGGATAATACTGATATTGGCGATGCTACGGTATCTGATTACTTTCTTCCCATTAGAGGTAAAAATTTGCTTACCTCTGATGCAAAAGGCGGAAATGTTCCCGTTGTTGCAGGCGGACTTACACCATCGGCATACCATAACATAGCAAATACTAAAGCACCCGTAATTACTATTTCCGCATCGGGAGCTAATGCTGGATTTGTTAATTTATGGGGTATTCCGGTCTGGTCTGCTGATTCTTCATATATAGATACGAGTATTACACCGTATGTCTATTTTTGGTTCAATTTGCTTAAATTCAACCAAAAGAATATTTTTGACTCTCAAACTGGGTCGGCGCAACCGCACATTTATCCTAAGCATATAGGAGATATTAGTATTCCAGACTTAGACATAAATCAAGTCGCTGATTTTAATAGAATTGTGACACCTATGTACAACCAAATCGCAAAAGTACAGGAATCAAATGCGGAACTTGCAGAAATCCGAGACACACTTCTTCCGAAACTAATGTCGGGTGAATTAAAAATTAGTGAAATAGAAACAGAAAAATAATTATGGATAAATCAATCGGCATATTGGATAGAGATTATACTTTATGGGTCAAAGAACTTGTAAAGCGTTATCGTGGTAGCCAAATTAAAGCTGCAATAAAGGTGAACAAAGAATTGCTTCGCTATTATTGGGAACTTGGCAAAGACATTGAAGAGCAACAAGCAGACAACAAATACGGCAGCAAGTTCTACGCTACACTAAGCCGTGACTTGCGCCATGAAATGCCTGATGTCGAAGGACTTTCTGAGACATCAATCCGCTATGCAAAACGATTTTATGTCCTTTATAGTCAATATATAGCAATTCTTCCACAGGTTGTGGAAAAATCTGAAAATATAAATCTTCCACAAGTTGTGGAAGATTTATATTCTGATTTGTTCTCAATACCTTGGGGGCATCACCGCTACTTAATAGATAAATGCAGCAAAGAACCTGCAAAGGCTATATATTATGTGAGAAAGACCATACAAGAAGGCTGGAGTCGCGATGTGATGCTCAATTTTTTGGATTCAGGCATGTATGAGCGTGAGGGTAAGGCATTGACAAATTTCACACGTACATTGCCTGATGAAACGAGCGACCTCGCACAAGAACTGACTAAAGACCCATACAACTTTGCCTTTACAGGTATAAAAGGTCAGTATAATGAGCAGCTACTCAAAGATGCGCTACTTGGCAACATTTCCCAATTCTTATTGGAACTGGGTACAGGTTTCGCATACGTGGGCAAAGAGTTTCGGCTTCAAATAGGGCAAAAAGAGAAGTTCATCGATTTGCTTTTCTACAATCTGAAACTGTCGTGTTATGTGGTGATTGAAGTAAAAATCGGTGAGTTTGACTTTCAAGACCTTGGGCAGTTGAGCGGTTATGTTGTGGCTTGTAACCATATCCTTAAAAAAGAGGGAAGAGACAATCCTACAATCGGTTTGCTCATCTGCCGACAAAAGGATTCTCTTCTTGCGCAATATGCTTTGGAGGGCAGTAATCTCCCATTGGGAATATCCGAATTTGAGCTTGAAAAGCTCTATCCAGAGAAAGTTGAAGGTACAATGCCGTCTATCAAGGAGATAGAAGCTAAATTAGATGGTCAAACAAACAGCTAAATTCTCATTTATGGAAGAATATAAATTCTCATTTATGGAACAGTGGAAACAATATAAATTAGAAGAATTATCTAAGGGCAAGGGAACATATGGGATAGCAGCATCTGCTGTTCCATATGACCCTAATAAGCTTACTTATCTTAGGATTACAGATATAAATGATGATGGCACTATTAATAGAGCAGGGCTTATGTCTGTAGATGAACCCAATGCGTCTGATTATCTTCTTTATAAGAATGACCTCGTTTTTGCAAGAACGGGAAACAGTACAGGTAGAGCATATTTCTACCAAGGAACAGAATGTCCTCTTGTTTATGCAGGCTTCCTTATAAAATTTTCTATTGATGAAAATAAAGTAAATCCTCGCCTATTAAAGTATTATACGCATTCTCAGCCATATTATGATTGGGTTAAATCGTTTGATACCGGAGGAACAAGAGGGAATATAAATGCTAAGACGTATGGCAATATGCCAGTTTGCCTTCCTTCTTCTCGGAAGATGCAAGATAGAATTGTCGAAATTCTTTCCTCCCTTGATTCCAAAATCGAACTGAACCGCCGTATAAATGATAATTTAGAGCAGCAAGCGCAAGCGTTGTTCGACCACTACTTTGATTGTGAGAGCGAATACCTTGACGGAGCTACTTCTGGAACTTTGATAGACATAGCTACATATCTTAATGGCTTGGCTATGCAAAAATTTCCGCCTGCCGATATTGAACGAAGTTTGCCTGTACTTAAAATCAAAGAGTTGGGACAGCGTAAATGCGATAATAACAGCGACCTTTGTTCTGATTCAATAGATGCTGATTACATAGTGAAAAATGGAGATATTATATTCTCGTGGTCTGGCACTCTTTTGGTTGATGTTTGGTGTGGTGGCAAATGTGGACTAAATCAACATTTGTTCAAAGTTACGCCTCTTAAAGACTATCCTCAATGGTTTGTGTATTATTGGACAAATCGGCACTTGAACAAATTCCAGCTCATAGCAAAGGATAAAGCCGTAACAATGGGACATATTAAACGTGGCGACCTTGAAAAAGCGGAGGTAACCATTCCAACAGAAGTGAATCTCTTAGAAATCAACAGTCGAATTGCTCCTTTATATCAATCTATAATTGATAGGCGATTGGAAAATTCTCGTTTGGAAAATCTTCGCGACACGCTTCTCCCGAAGCTAATGTCAGGCGAACTAAAAATTAACGATTTAAACAGCTAAATTCTCATTTATGGAACAGTGGAAACAACATAAATTGTCTGATATATGTGACTTAATTGCAGGTTTTGCATTTAAGAGTGTTGATTTTGGAACAGAAGGTGTTTCTGTCGTGAAGATTAAAGATATTCAGCCTCCGTTTGTAAATTTAGATAGTGCTGACAAGGTTAACCTATCAGCATACGATACAGACAAATTAAAAAAGTTTCTCATAACTAAAGGCGATTTCCTTTTAGCTATGACTGGAGCTACCATTGGAAAGATAGGAAAATATATCAGTAATGAACAATCCTATCTTAATCAACGTGTACTTAAATTTCTTCCTAAGCAACACGTGGATTCTGAGTTTGTTTATTATTCTCTTTTGAGTAATACTTTTCAGTTGTACATATTGAATCATATAGATAGTGATTCTGCGCAACCTAATATCAGTGCAAATACCATCGGAAAGTACGAACTTAGCATCCCCGACATTGAAACGCAGAAACGCATAGCTTCCATTCTTTCCTCTCTCGACTCCAAAATCGAACTGAACCGCCGGATAAATGATAATTTAATCCCAACCTATTATGCCTAATACATTCCATTTTACAGAAGATTCATACGAGCAATCGATAATCTCTTTGTTCAAGGAGATGGGCTATGAATATCATTATGGTCCTGACCTTGAAGCCGACACCGGGCGAGAGCTTACCGATGCTACCATACCGGGAGTATTGCGCAAAGCAATGTTAGCTATCAACGGAACGGACAAAGCCGCTGCCGTAGATGAAGCTATCCGTCAAATACGCGATCTTTTCAGTCAGCCGTTAGTGAGCGCAAACGTTACTTTTACCGACTGGCTGCAAAACGGTTTGGACGTTACATTTAAGACCGCCCAAGGCACACTGCGCAGCGACCATATCAAGATAATCGACACCGCCAATATTGACAACAACCGATTTACGGTAGTCAATCAGTGGACGGTGGTGAACGGCAAATCCACCAAACGTGCCGACATCGTGGTATTCATTAACGGTTTGCCAATCTCTGTTATCGAGCTAAAATCGCCCTCGCGCGAAGTCACCAACTCAGATGAAGCCCACCAGCAGTTGCAGAACTATATGCGAATCGTTCCGCAGCTCTTTACCGCTTGCCAAATGCTCGTGATAAGCGATATGGCAGATACCCGTGTAGGTACGATTACCGCACCGCTCGACCGATATATGGAGTGGAAAACCACAGACGGAAGTTATGAAAGTACGGCATTTGCCGACTTTGAAACTTTCTTCAACGGTATCTTCACCAAGCATCGGTTTATAGATATTATCGCCGACTTCACCCTCACAATGGGTGTGGATAAAAAGGCACGCATACTGGCTGGCTACCACCAATATTTTGCCGTAAAGAAAGCCCTCGACTGCACCAAGAAAGCCCTGCAACGCAATGACGGCAAAATTGGTGTGTTCTGGCACACGCAAGGTTCGGGCAAAAGCCTTTCGATGGTGTTCTATGCTCACCAGCTCCTGAAGAATTTGTTGAGTGCGACCCTGCTTGTACTGACCGATCGCCTCGACCTGAACGACCAACTACACAACACCTTCGCCGCTTGCAGCGACTACCTGCGCCAAAAGCCCGTCAAGGCTACCGATGGCGAACACCTCTACGAACTACTCGAAAAGCGTAAAAGTCACGGTATTATCTTTGCCAATATCCAAAAGTTCAAAGACCGCGAACAACTTATCACCAACCGCTCCGATGTGATTGTGATTAGCGATGAAGCCCACCGTACACAATCAAACACCAAGACCAAGGTTGATACGGAAACGGGCGAGCTAAAACTCGGCTTTGCAGCTATCGTGCGCAAACTTTTGCCCAATGCGGCGTTCATCGGCTTTACAGGTACGCCTATCGAACAAGACGACAACGACACGAGGGAGGTTTTCGGCAACTACATCGACATCTACGACATGACCCAAGCTGTGGAAGACGGTGCAACCGTGCCCGTCTATTACGAGAGCCGTCTGGTGAAACTGGATTTGGACGAAAATACACTCCGTTTGCTTGATGACGAGTACGACAAACTGGCGGAAGAAGGAGCGGAAGAACAAGACATCAAACGCTCCAAGGACGAAAACGCACGGCTTCACGCCCTGCTGTCAGCTCCGCAGACTATCGACACACTTTGTCGGGACATCATCGACCACTACGAAAACAACCGTGCCGACCTGCTTACGGGTAAGGCAATGATTGTGGCGATTGACCGTACCACGGGTATAGACATCTACAAAAAGCTGGTGGAACTTCGTCCGCAGTGGAAAGAAATAATCGGTGTGGTAATGACCCAAGGCAATCAAGACCCCGTGGAATGGAACGACATCATCGGTTCAAGCGCACGGAAAGAGGAGCTGGCTCGCCAGTTCAAGGATAACAACTCACCGCTCAAAATCGCTATTGTGGTGGATATGTGGCTCACCGGCTTTGATGTGCCCTCACTCGCCACGATGTACGTTTACAAACCGATGAAAGGGCATAACCTCATGCAAGCCATCGCCCGAGTAAACCGGGTGTTCCCCGAAAAGAGCGGCGGTTTGGTAGTGGATTACATCGGCATTGCCAAGGCTCTGAAAAAAGCCATGCACGACTATACCGGGCGCGATAAGAAACGCTTTGGCGACCCGAATATCAAGACAACTGCATATCAAGAATTTCTTGTAGCTCTTGTTCGTTGCAAGGAATGTATGAAAGAGTATGATTATGCCGCATTTGCAACGTGTTCCAATTTGGAACGTGCAAACCTCATAAAAGGGGGAGTGAATGTATTGCTTGATAGAAACAATCTTGTTTCATCAGTACGAAGCGTCCAAACAGATGAAAGTGGGAAAGTATATCATATAGATGCTGAACCTGCCGAAGCGCAGAAAGTCTTTATGGAAGAAAGCAAACGCTTGGCACAAGCCGCTTCGCTTTGTCGTAGTTTGCTGACTCCCGCCGAACGCTACGAAGAAGCCTATTTTGAAGCGGTGAGGACATTGCTCTTACGTCTGTCGGGCAGTAAGAAGATTACCCGAAAAATCATAGACGAGCGCATTACGCAGTTGCTCAAAGCGGCAATCAAGGCAGACGGTGTGGTAGAAATACTCAATACCAAAGGCTCTGAGTTTTCTCTTTTCGATGAGAACTTCTTGAAAGAGATAGCCGAAATGAAAGAGAAAAACTTCGCCCTCGAACTGCTCAAACGACTACTCGAAGAACATATCAAGAAGCACGCTAAAAAGAGAATGGTCGAAGCCGAGAAATTCAGCGAAATGCTCGATGCCCGACTTGCCGAATACTTGCGCGGCTTGATTTCCAACGAGGAAGTAATTAAAGAATTGCTGAAAATGGCTGAAGAATTGAGAACCAATGCGGAACAAGCGTCTGAATTAGGACTCACTGAGGAAGAACAAGCGTTTTACGATGCCTTGACGAAACCGCAAGCCGTTCGTGACTTCTACGAAAACGACCAACTGGTAGCCATGGCTAAAGAACTGACAGAAGCCCTGCGTAGTAGTAAAACAATTGATTGGCGACAGAAAGAATCGGCTCGTGCCAAGATGCGTTCCATGGTGAAGCGACTACTCAAAAAGTATAAATACCCACCCGAAGAACAGGAGGCTGCACTTGAAACAGTTATTCGCCAATGTGAACTTTATGCAGATTCGGATGAAGAAAATTAGTGACGCTTGATTACAGCATTATTGAGGGTGCATCATTCACTGTGATACACCCTCAATAACTTTTATCTCTGCTCGGATTTTTTCTCCTTTTCTTTCACTGTCTTGACCTGTCGGTTGAAGACGGTCAGCGTGGAATCCACCCCGACTGTTTCCACCAGTTTTTCGTATGCTCCAACAGTTAGTGCTAATTTTGGATGCAATTCATTGAGCATAGCCAAAGTAACATGGTGTTTGTCGGCAACCGTTTTCAGCCGTCTGTTTTCATCCCGGTATTCATGCCATTGTACCCAACTGACGGAAAATAAGGTAAAGAATACAAGCGTACAACTGATACCAGCCCATATATAAGGATTCTTATACCAACCGTTGGGAACTTTGCCCCATAGCCGCCTTATTGCGTGTAATACCTTGCCCGGACGAACAGCCTGCCAAAGTTTCGGCATGAAGCCTTGGTTTGGCTGCAACTTTTCCGAAGATTGCTTGCTATTCTTCAAAAGTTCCGCCTGCATTTCCAATATCTTATGAAGCAAATCCTTGATAGTAGGAATACCGCGCTTGCACATATCCCTGTTGGTTACATCGGTATATTCCTCCATGCTCACAATTACCCCGTCACACAATGATTTCTTAGATTTCTCTATGGCTTCCTTGCTCCCGAAAATCTCGCCGATGTTTTCGGGAGCATTGCCACCAAAGAAACGTATAACAAGCTCCAGCTTTACAGTCAGCCTTTTTAATGCCTCGTCCTTGTCCGAGCCGTCCTGTGCATCCAGTTTCTTCTTGATTTCCTCGATGTCTTCTGCCAACGCTCCGATAAGGTCGGCTATATTCTGTTTGTCGTTCATCTTCTTCTCCTTCTTGGTTTAAGTTTGTCCTTTTCGTTGTCGTTATCGCCCCAGCCGCTTTCGTTTCCTCCACCTCCGCCACCGGATGATACCTTGGTTTGGTGTGACTGTACGCACAGCTCCATGAGTGCAGCAATGGTTACTTGTACGATGTTTGCCCCGGATTCAACAGG
>OHEI01000673.1_pt1 | contig 13071 bp, 9 predicted proteins | sample 1567241 | NCBI WGS metagenome assembly OHEI01 (sample SAMEA3879565, study PRJEB24766) | human gut metagenome | biome: human-associated habitat; feature: feces | place: USA | collected 1985/1987 | reverse complement strand
TGCCGAAGATCGAACCCGAACCGTCGACGGGCATCGGACTGGAAAACCTGCGCAACCGCTGGCACCTGATTACGGGCCGTGACATCGAGATCATCGACACCGACAAGGAGTTCGTCGTGCGCATGCCGCTGCAAAAACCCGTCATAGGATGAAGGCCCTGATCATCGAGGACGAAACCGCCGCCGCGCTGAACCTGGAGGCCATCCTGAAACAGGTGGCCCCCGGCGTGGAGGTCATCGGGACGCTCGAAAGCGTCGAGGAGAGCATCGGGTGGCTGCGTGCGAACCCCCAGCCCGACCTGTTGTTCATGGACATCCACCTGGCCGACGGCGATTCGTTCCGCATCTTCGACGCCGTGGAGGTCACCGCTCCGGTGGTCTTCACGACGGCCTATGACCAGTATGCGCTCGAAGCCTTCAGGGTCAACAGCATCGACTACCTGCTCAAACCGATCAACAACGCCGACGTGCAGCGTGCGCTGGGCAAGCTGGAACGCCTGTCCAGGGGCGAACGCCGCGATTACGGCTTCCGGGTGCGGACGATGGCCGCGGCACGGCACGAGCAGGCTTTCCTGGTGCATGTCCGCGACCGGATCATCCCGCTCCGGCGTGAGCAGATCGCCTATTGCTATACCAGCAACGAGAAAGTCACCGCCTGTACCTACGAGGGAGTTTCCTACCCGCTCGACAAGACGCTCGAAACCCTGCAGGCCATCCTGCCCGAAGCGGATTTCTTCCGCGCCAACCGCCAGTTCATCGTGGCGCGCCGCGCCGTGAAGGAGATCGCCGTGTGGTTCGGCAGCCGCCTGGCGCTCCACCTGACGGTCGGAACCCCCGAACGCATCGTCATTTCCAAGGCCCGCGTCCCCGAATTCAAGGCCTGGCTCACCTCCGTTCAACCCGCCGAATAGTCGGTTCACCCTGCCTTTCAGTCGTTTGGCCCCCGGGTCGGCACCGCCGTGCCGATTTGGCTTTACCTTTGCATCAGCACCTGGAGCCGAAGACGTTTCGGCGAACGGATAATAAAAATCTTAATGCTATGAAAAAGAGAATTTTTGCGGTTGCAATGACCCTTTGCCTGCTGGCAGGAACGAGCGCTTTTGCGCAGGATCGGCGTGCCCCGAGGACAAAGGAACGCCCCACGGCTGAACAGATGGCACAGCGCAAGACCGACCGCATGGTCGAAAAGCTGAATCTCAACGAACTCAACCTGCAGGAAGTAAAGGATATGCAGGCGCAGCACGAACGGATGCGCGCCGCCCGCAAGGCCAAGGCCGAGAAGATGCAAAAGATCCTTACGCCCGAGCAGTTCGAGCAGTGGAAGCAGATGCAGGGCCCGAAGCCCGGCATGGGGCATGGCCCGCAGATGAAGGATGGAAAGGGATGCGCCTGCAAGGAAGGTAGGAAATGTGACAAGCCCCGTCCCGCAAAGGGCAGGAAGTGAGGTTAGGTCATCGAACGGCTTGTCGCAGCCGGGGCGAAGTTGCAATAAAAAAGTTATCTTCGCAAGCGCAAAAAACAAACGGATCTATTCAGAATAATCAAAGATGAAACGACTGCTTCTCTCAACCTTATTTACACTTTTCGCCGTCGCCGCCTTTGCCCAGAAGGGGACGGTCACGGGTACGGTGGTCGACGCCGATACCGGCGAGACGGTCGCGGGTGCCGTGCTGGAATTCGCCCCGGCCGCAGCCCCCGACAAGAAACAGTATTCCACTTCGGGCTATAAGGGCGCCGTGTCGATCCCCTCGCTCGCATACGGCGAATATAAACTCGTAGTCTCTTTCCTGGGCTACAACAGCGCGGAAACCACCTTCAAGGTCTCGGCCGCCAAACAGGACATCGGCAAGATCGAACTCAGGCCGGGCGTGCAGATCGAAACCGTCGTCAAGGAGGCCAAGGCGCTCCGCACCTCCCAGAAGGGCGATACGGTAAGCTATAACGCCGGGGCGTTCAAGGTCACCGACGATGCCGACGTCGAAGGCCTGCTCAAGAAGATGCCGGGCATCACCGTGAGCGACGGTACGGTCGAGGCGCAGGGCGAGCAGATCAAGAAGGTTTTCGTCGACGGCAAGGAGTTCTTCGGTGGAGACGTAAAGACCGGTTTGAAGAACCTGCCGGTAGATATGATAGAGAAGCTGAAAACCTACGATAAGAAGTCCGATTTGGCACGTATCACCGGTATTGACGACGGTGAGGAGGAGACGGTGCTCGACCTGACCGTGAAGAAAGGCATGAACCAGGGTTGGTTCGGTAATGCCGACGTGGCCGGAGGGACGGAAGACCGCTATATGGGCCGCTTTATGCTGAACCGCTTCGTGGACAAAACCCAGGTGTCGGTAGTGGGTTCTGCCAATAACGTGAACGACCAGGGCTTTTCGGGCGGTGGCGGTCCTCCGCGCTGGCGCAGGAACAACGGACTTACTGCAACGAAAATGCTGGGTGTGAACTTCGCTACCCAAACCGATAAGCTGGAACTGGGCGGTAGTGCACGCTACAACTATCAGGATGGGGATATTGCAAGTATCGGTTCTACCGAGGACTTTCTGCCGGACGGCAACTCTTACTCCAACTCGAACAGCAGGCAACGTAACAAAGCCAAGAATTTCAATGCCGATTTCCGTATGGAGTGGAAGCCGGACTCGATGACGAATATCATTTTCCGTCCCAACTTCTCGTACGGCAAAACGGACAATCTCTCCAATTCTGAGAGCGGTACGTTCAGTTCCGACCCTTACAGTCTGGTGAGCGACCCCAATAACTGGCTGAATCTGGAGAAGATTCTTAATCCGGACGATGACCCGTTGAGGAGTATCCGTATAAATGCTATCAACAGCGGTTCGCTGAACGACAACAAGAGTGTGTCTACGGATGCAACCTTGCAGTTGAACAGAAAGCTGAATGACAAAGGACGCAATGTCACGTTCCGTGGAAGATTCGGTTATACCAATAATGACAACAACCAGTATACGGAGTCGGAAACACATTACTTCCAGTTACTGAATGCTTTGGGAGGAGACTCCATCTTGGTTCGTAACCAGTACATCACTACTCCTACCAAGAACTACAATTACAGTGCACAGCTGACTTACAGCGAACCGATAGCCCGCGCCACTTTCTTGCAATTCAGCTATCAGTTCCAGTACAAGTATAGCGAGAGCGACAAGACGACGTATGATTTGCAGGGCTTTCCGGATTGGGGATTGTCAACCCAGCTTCCCACGGGATATGAAGAGCATGCGGTGGATAGTCTGGGTAAGTATGCGGAATACCGCTACTACAACCACGATGCATCCGTGTCTTTGCGCTTTATCCGCGAGAAGTATCAGTTGAGCGCAGGTATGTCGTTCCAGCCGCAGCATTCTGTATTGTCCTATAAGCGCGGCGACTATATGATTGATACCACCCGCAATGTGTTCAACTTCGCTCCGAACCTGGACTTGCGCATCCGTTTCTCCAAGGTGAGCCAGCTGCGTATGACATACCGCGGGCGTAGCAGCCAACCGAGTATGGAGAATCTGTTGCCGATTGTGGACAACTCCAATCCGCAGAATGTACGTATCGGTAATCCGGGCTTGAAGCCTTCCTTCACGCACAACATGCGATTCTTCTATAATACGTATAATGCCGAAAAGCAGCGCGGTATTATGTCGCACGTCAACTTCTCGGCAACGCAGAATAGCATCAGCAATAGCCGTGTGTACAATTCGGAGACTGGTGGATGGACTACAACTCCGAAGAATATCAACGGTAATTGGAATGCGTTCGGCATGTTTGGCTTCAATACGGCACTGCCCAATAAGAAGTATACCATCAACTCCTTCTCCAATGCCAACTATCAGAACAATGTGGCTTATCTGACGTCCGGTAAGGGAGCAGATGCCGTGGAACGGAAGAATACAACCACCAACCTGACGCTGGGCGAACGTCTGAATGCCGCCTATCGTAATGACTGGTTTGAATTCGGCTTGAACGGAAGCATCTCCTATTCAATAGAGAAGGATAAACTGACGCCTGACAATAATCAGGAGCCCTATACCTTCTCCTACGGTGCCAATACGCAGATTTCCATGCCGTGGAACATGACGCTCTCTACCAACATTGCCAACCAGAGCCGTCGAGGATATACGGACAGCAGTATGAACCGTAACGAGCTTATCTGGAATGCACAGTTGTCGCAGACTTTCCTGAAAGGGAATGCCACCGTCAGCTTCGAGATGTACGACATTCTGAAGAAGCAGAGTAACATCAGCCGTTCGCTGACTGCAAGCGGCCGCTCGGTGTACGAATATAACGGCGTGAACAGCTATTGCATGCTTCACTTCATCTATCGTCTGAATATTTTCGGCAGCAAGGCCGCCCGCGATAAGATGCAGGGCAGACGCGGCTTCGGCGGTCCGGGCTTCGGTCCGGGTCATGGTCCTGGCGGTTTCGGAGGACGCAGGCCGTTCTAAAGCGGAGGGGATCACCCCCCTAATCAGCTTGTCATTCTGATACACTCTCAATTCTGTGGCAGGTTTCTTTTTGATTATTTTTCAGACGCGGATGACGCAGATTTTTAATATTCTTATCTGCGTCATCCGCGTCAAAGCGATAGCAAGTATGAGTTTTCAGACAAGTTGGGGGAAGAGGGACTTTTATGTTAATCTCTGTAATCTTCGGTGAAAGTTTCTGTGTTTTTCCTACATTTGTTTCACACTTAATTGTCTGTGAACATGCTTGATTGGAACTTCATTGCCAGCCAGATTGCTACGATAGCCTTCGACATTGTTTATTTCGGTGCCATCATCGGAACGATTGTCGTCATTATCCTCGACAACCGCAATCCGGTGAAAACCATGGCATGGATACTGATACTGATGTTCCTTCCCATCGTGGGGCTGGTGTTTTACTTCTTCTTCGGGCGTAGTCAGCGCCGTGTGCGCATGATAGGGAAGAAGAGTTACAGCCGCTTGTTGAAGAAACCTATGGCGGAATATCTGGCGCAGGACTCATGTGCGCTTCCCATCAATTACAGTCGTCTCATATCCTTGTTCCGTAATACCAACCAGGCTTTCCCCTTCGATGGAAACCGGGTGGAAGCCTATACCCTGGGGCTCTCCATGCTGCAATCCCTGCTGTGCGAACTGGGGAAAGCAACGAAGCATATCCACATGGAATTCTATATCTTTGAGGACGATGCCATTGGGCGCTTGGTGCGTGATGTCCTGATGGAAAAGGCGCGTGCCGGGGTAGAGGTACGTGTGATTTATGATGATGTGGGTTGCTGGCATGTTCCCAACCGTTTTTTTGAAGAGATGCGCGAGGCCGGTATCGAGGTACGCAGCTTTCTAAAGGTACGTTTTCCGCTTTTCACCAGTAAGGTGAACTATCGTAATCATCGGAAAATAGTTGTCATTGACGGGCGCATCGGCTTTGTGGGGGGTATGAATCTTGCCGAACGCTATATGCGCGGATTCTCATGGGGCATCTGGCGGGACACACATCTGCTGTTGGAGGGCAAGGCTGTTCACGGATTGCAGACCGCCTTCCTACTCGATTGGTACTTTGTGGACCGTACACTGATTACGTCTACCCGCTATTTCCCGAAAATAGAAAACTGCGGTACTTCCTTGGCGCAGATTGTAACGAGTGAGCCCGTAGGCCCATGGAAAGACATTATGCAGGGACTTGTCATATCCATTTCCAGCGCAAAGAAATATTTCTATATCCAGACTCCCTACTTCCTGCCCACCGAAGCCGTACTTGTTGCTATGCAGACAGCCGCCTTGTCAGGTGTCGATGTGCGTCTGATGTTGCCCATGCGTGCTGATAACCGCTTGACGCATCTGGGTTCCTGTTCTTATCTGGCAGATGTGCTCTATTCGGGAGTCAAGGTCTATTTCTATAAGAAAGGCTTCTTGCACTCCAAACTGATGGTTTCGGATGATGAATTGTCCACGGTAGGCTCTACGAATGTGGATTTCCGCAGTTTTGAACATAACTTTGAGGTGAATGCCTTCATCTATGACACAGAAACAGCGCTTCAGATGCGCGAAATCTTCCTTCAAGACCAGCGCGACTGCGTACAAGTATTCCTGAAGAACTGGGTGAAGCGCCCCTGGTATCGTAAGGCTGCAGAGAGTGTGGTGCGGCTGATGGCGCCGCTGTTATAATGAAGAATGATGAATGAAGAATTTCTTGAAGTGTATTCATATCGTACCATTCTTCATTCATCATTTAAATATCGTGAAGTTCACGCTCCCGTATACCCTTCTCTCCACAAAGTGCGGATGTTCCTCGAAACTGTTTTTCTTCCCGTGTTCCAAGACGAAGAGTCCGTCTTCTTTCAGCAAGTTGTTCTCGAAGATGAGATCGGGCAAGGTTTCCAGCCCGGCAAGCTCGTAGGGAGGGTCGGCAAAGATAAAGTCGAACTGCTCGCGTCCGCTTTTGAGGTATTTGAATACGTCACCGCGTATGGGTAGGCACTTGTCCGTCTTTAATTCTTGCATAATCTTGCAGATGAAGGCATAGTGGTCGCGGTCTTTTTCCACGCTGATTACTTGGTCGCAGCCTCTGGACACAAGCTCAATGCTGATGCTGCCCGTACCGGCAAATAGGTCGAGGGCACGGATGCCGTCCTCAAAGTCCATGTAGTTGGAGAGCACATTGAACAGATTTTCTTTGGCAAAGTCTGTGGTGGGGCGTGCCTTGAAGGAGTGGGGCACGTCGAAACGTCTTCTTTTGTATATTCCGCTGATTACTCGCATAGGGTTATGGCTTGCAGGTCAAGATTAGTGGCGGGGTTCATGATGAATACCTGCCGGATGAATTTTCGCAGTTCGGGCAGTAGCAGTTCTTTGTCGTTCAGGTCACCGGTCAGGTGCAGCTCATCGCGTTCCTGCTCGAAGCCGAGTTGTTTCCATATATATAATAGGTAGTAGACACGGTCGGGTGTGCTTCTGCATTCAAAGGAATTGGCAAGAAGGAGGCGTCCGCGCTCGTAGCCGTATACGTCTACGGCATCTTTTCGCAAGTGTGCATACATCTTCCGGTTGTTGCCCAAGCGGCTCTTTGAGGAGAAGAACTCAATGAAGGGGCTGGCTTGGGAATAGAACTTGACATCGGGATACTGTTCGCGAAGGAAGGAGCAGGCACTCTTATCCATGCCGAACAATACGACAGTGCTGTTCTTATGCAGTATGTTGTATTGTACGGTTTCGTTTTCCCGTTTAGGATGGTTGTGATAGAAAATGATTTCCGTTTGTTCGTCCTCGAAGAACTCCAGGGGAATGAACGTGAAGCGTTTGTCTGCCATGAGCACATTGACACGGCGGAAGGGGCGTTCCAGCCATGCCAGTTCGCGGAAGGTCTGTTTCAGATTGGCAGTGAGGGAGAAGGACTCGTCCACTTCACGGTCGTAGTAAGAGAACTCACCGTCGCCCAGAGGGTTGAACACAGAAAAAGAAAATCCATCCGTGCTGAGACGGATGGATAATGTATACTGTTCCGATTTATTAAAATCAGTCGTTTCTATCATACGTTTGTCGGGGTGAGATTATTCCCAGTTACCGGCGTTGTTGTTAGCTGTTTCCAAGCTACCAATCATCAGACCGCAGTACTTGCCAAGTTTGGTTTGTACGTCCTTGATGTTGGCAATTTCTTGTGCATCCAGACCGTTCAAATAAACTTCGTACGGAGTCTTCACTTCGAGCAGACAGAAAGGAGCGCCGGATTTAGCTGTATCATTCTTGATAGCCATTTCGAACTGTGCACCGTTTCCGAAGGGAACATATCTCATTGAATCGGGGTTGAAGCCCTTCGGGAAGATAGTGTCCAATACGGCTACCCACAAGGTGTCACGTTTGAAGTTTTCCAATCCCCATTTCTTGACGTCAGCATAGTTACCTGTCTTCTTTGCCTTATTGATGATGTTGATGGCTTTCTTTTCAGTCAGACCGTCTTCCAGCTGCTTATCGTTCAGTTCTCCTTGCTTGAAGATGAACGGAAGTTTCTGGTTTTTAACAAAGTCAATCAGAGAGTCGAAGCTTGCAGTATATTGCTGGTCATGTAAAGTACGATATTCCAATTGTGCTTTACGGATGTCGATCAGACGTGCAATGACGGCTGCGTCTCTGTGCTTCTTTGCTTTTTCAAAGTTGATAGGACCCATAATGCTGGTGTAACAAATATAAATTAGCACCAAAGCACATAAGCCTAAAATGACATTAAATACTGTTTTCATGATAAATATGTTTTTTAGTTGTTATATTCGCACCGCAAAAATAAAAGAAATTAATTTAAAAACGATAGTTCCCTTTACTTTTTTCTGTTACAAAAATGATAAATAACTATTTAGAAAGGCAAATTAAGGAAAATTTTCCTTACCAACCAACTCCTGAGCAAGAAATTGCTGTAAAATCTTTATCGGAGTTCCTTCTGTCACCCCGTAGCGAGGTGGCTTTTATGCTTCGTGGTTATGCGGGGACGGGTAAAACATCGTTGGTCGGTGCCTTGGTGCGGACGTTGGATAAGTTGCAACAAAAGTCGGTATTGCTGGCACCGACCGGACGGGCGGCAAAAGTTTTCTCGGCGTATGCGGGGCATCCGGCGTTTACAATTCATAAAAAAATCTATAGACAGCAATCTTTCTCCAATGAGCTGAGCAATTTTTCTGTGAACGATAATTTGACAACTCACACTTTATATATAGTGGATGAAGCCTCGATGATTTCCAATGAGGGACTGTCCGGTTCCATGTTCGGCACAGGCAGGTTGCTGGACGACCTGGTGCAGTTTGTCTATTCCGGCCAGGGATGCCGCCTGCTGCTGATGGGCGATACGGCACAGCTGCCGCCGGTGGGGGAGGAGCAGAGCCCTGCCCTCTTTGCCGATGCCTTGAAAGGCTATGGGCTGGAAGTGGTGGAGGTGGACTTGACGCAGGTGGTGCGCCAGGAGCAGCAGTCGGGCATTTTGTGGAATGCCACCCGTCTGAGGCAGTTGATAGCGGAAGACGATTGCTACAGCCTGCCGAAGATAAAGGTTTCGGGGTTTGCCGACATTAAAGTTCTGCCCGGAAATGAGCTGATAGAAACGCTGAGCTCTTGCTACGACCATGACGGGCTGGATGAAACTATCGTGGTGTGCCGCTCCAACAAGAGGGCGAACATCTACAACAAAGGCATCCGTGCGCAGATTCTCTGGCGTGAGGATGAATTAAACACCGGTGATTTGTTGATGGTGGCGAAAAATAACTACTTCTGGACGGAAAAGGAGAAAGAGATGGATTTCATTGCCAACGGTGAGACTGTCGTGGTGCGCCGCGTGCGCCGTACGCGAGAGCTGTATGGCTTCCGCTTTGCAGACGTGACGCTGGTCTTTCCCGACTATAACGACTTTGAACTGGAAGTGAACATGCTGCTCGATACGCTGCATACCGACTCGCCTGCGCTGCCCAAGGCAGAGAACGACCGGCTTTTCTACTCCGTCCTCGAAGATTATGCCGACATCACCGTGAAGCGCGAGCGGATGAAGAAGATGAAGGCAGACCCGTACTACAACGCCTTGCAAGTGAAGTATGCCTATGCCGTGACTTGCCACAAGGCGCAGGGCGGGCAATGGAAGAATGTCTTTCTGGACCAGGGGTATATGACGGATGAATACTTGACACCCGATTATTTTCGTTGGCTTTACACCGCCTTTACCCGTACCACGGGAACGCTCTACTTGGTGAACTATCCGGAAGAACAAATAGTTTGAAAAAGAGAGGGGTACCGATGCAGTATTCCGGCATTTTTTGTATTTTTGTAGATAGAACAACTATAACTGAACAAGTATGAAGAAGCTATACTCTCTCTTTGCCTTGATAGCACTGCTGTTTACCGCTTCCGGTTGCGAGGACGATTACCGGAGCATGGTACTTTTCGAAGGCGTGGAGCCTATTTATCAGATTGGGACATGTGATAATCTGGTGTCTAACCTTTCTTATTATCTTTCTGAAACAAACGAAGATACAGTGCTGGGCATTGACGGTGGTGACGGTTCCTATAATCTAATTAACGAACACGAGTCGGTGGCTTCCGTGACTTTTACCGATGATGTCAACGGGTATCAGCGTATCAAGATTCATCCGCTGGCAGAGGGGGAGACGATTGTGAAGGTGATGGATGGTTCCGGTGAGGAAACACAACTGCGCATCACGGTGAAAGGTCGTAGGCAATATACGTTGACGAAAATGGGCTTCGAGTATGGTATCAGTAGTGGTGCACCGACGGAACTGCTGGGTGATGTTTCTAAGGCACTTGCCGAGCGTCCTTGGGTGAAGGATGGCGGGTATTATGTGCTGGTGCCCGAAGATTTCTCCAATAGTATGTGGAAAGGTGTATTGGAAATCTATCCGACGGGAAAAGAGGAGGAACCGCTAATGGGGATATACGAGACAGTTCCAGTGGAAGATGAGAACGGAGATACATATGCATTGTGGCAGTTTACTTATAATGGAGAGAAGAGGCTCTTTACGCGGATGGTCTCGGGAAATGGTAAATGTGTACTTGCGGAAAATGTAACTCCTTTCTGTCCTTCCGGTTTGTTGCCCGAAGGTGCACTGGTGGTTTATCGCGAAATGTTTATACTTCGGATGGAATAAGGTTTTAGTGGAAATCTTGTCAAGAGCAGATTTACGAAAGATTAACAGACGGGAGGCTTAGGCTTCCCGTTTTTGTTTCTGTTGCGCATCATCTGTCTGTTCTGTATGCATCATTCGTTTGCTTCGAATGCATTGTCTGTTTGTTCTGGACTAATCATCCGTTCCCTCCACTTCACTGTCCCAAACCTTAGGGTTTTTCACGGAAACCCCAGGGCTTTGGAGGGTAAATGCCAGCCATTTCACTTGCTAAGGTGTGGCATTTAGGATGGTAAGGTGTGGAGTTTGGGGAGCCGGCATGTGGCATTTCAAATGGAATACCGTGGAGGATAAAAAGAAAAGGAGAAGCAATGCTCCTCCTTTCCCGGTAGTTTAATTTTGAAATATCTAAAAAATGACATTACAAATATACAACATCACAGAGGCGATGTCAAGTGTTTCGCCAATTATTTTCAATTATAATCCTGCCAATTCCAAAACTTTGTCAATGGCAGCGTTCAGTCCGTCAGCATTCTTACCGCCGGCAGTTGCAAAGTGGGGCTGGCCACCGCCACCGCCTTGGATAAGTTTGGCAGCTTCTTTCACCAGGTTACCGGCTTTCAGTCCGCCTGCCACGAGGTTGTCGCTCAGCATGACGGTCAGCATCGGCTTGCCTTCGGCTTCAGTTCCTGCCACGAAGAACAGGTTTTCCGTAATCTGGCCACGCAGCTGGAAGGCGATGTTTTTCACTGTTTCTGCCGGCAGGGGAGCACAGAACTTGATGACTTTAACGCCATTGACTTCCTGCACGTTCTTCAGCAGTCTTTCTTTCAGCTGTGCTTCTTTCTCTTTCATGAAGTCCTCTACCTGCTTCTTCAGTCCGGCGTTCTCGTCGATATACTTGCGGATGGTTCCGGCAAGGTCGGGTGCGTTGTTGAAGAGCGCCTTCAAGTCGTGCAGCGTGTCCTCGATGGTGTTCATCAGTTCCTCCACGCGTGCACCCGTGTAGGCTTCGATACGGCGCACACCGGCAGCCACGGAGCTTTCGGAGATAATCTTCACCATACCGATGTTTCCGGTTGCAGCCACGTGCGTACCACCACAGAATTCTACGGAAGAACCGAACTGGATAACGCGTACATGGTCGCCGTACTTCTCGCCGAACAGAGCGATGGCGCCCAGTTCTTTGGCTTCTTCGATAGGAATGTTGCGGTATTCCTTCAAAGGTATGTTGGCGCGAATCTTTGCATTAACGATGTGTTCCACCTTGCGGATTTCCTCGTCCGTCACCTTTTGGAAGTGTGAGAAGTCGAAACGCAGGGAGTCCGGTGTAACCAAAGAGCCCTTCTGCTCTACATGCTCGCCCAATACTTCGCGCAGCGCAGCATCCAGCAAGTGGGTAGCAGAGTGGTTGGCGGCACAAGCGGCACGCTTGTCGGTATCCACGCATGCCATCATCGGAGCTTCCATGTGTTCGGGCAGCTTCTTGGTGATGTGGATAGGCAGGTTGTTCTCCTTCTTGGTGTCTACCACTTCGATGGTCTCAAACTCGTTCACCAATACACCGGTGTCACCTACCTGACCGCCGCTTTCGGCATAGAACGGAGTCTTGTCCAGTACAATCTGATACAAGGTTTGGTTCTTCTGCTTCACTTGTCGGTAGCGCAGAATGGATGTTTCGTATTCCGTATAGTCATATCCTACGAATTCGGTAGTACCCTCCTTTAGCGTAATCCAGTCACCGGTCTCTATGGCGGCGGCATTGCGGGCACGCTGTTTCTGCTGCTGCATTTCGGCGTCAAACTCCTTGATGTCGGCAGTCATGCCGTTTTCGCGGAGAATCAGTTCCGTCAAGTCGAGCGGGAAACCGAAGGTATCATATAAGGTAAAGGCATCCTTTCCGCTGATTTCGTTCTTGCCGGCGGCTTTGGCGTCTGCCATGGTCTTTTCCAGCAGGCGGATACCTGTCTCCAAAGTGCGGAGGAAGGAATCTTCTTCTTCCTTGATAACTTTGGCAATCAGTTCCTTCTGTGCATCCAGTTCGGGATAAGCGGCGCCCATGTTCTCGATGAGTACGGGGAGGAGCTTGTACATGAATGCCTGCTTCTGTCCGAGGAACGTGTAACCGTAGCGTACGGCACGGCGGAGGATACGACGGATGACGTAACCAGCCTTGGCATTGCTCGGAAGCTGTCCGTCGGTGATGGAGAAGGCGATGGTGCGGATGTGGTCGGCAATTACACGCATGGCGATGTCCGACTTCTCATCTTCGCCATACTTCTTGCCTGCCATGTCTCCGATGGCTTTCAGTATCGGTTGGAATACGTCGGTGTCGTAGTTGGAGGTCTTTCCTTGCAGTGTGCGCACCAGTCGCTCGAAGCCCATGCCGGTGTCGATGACCTTGGCGGGAAGTCCTTCCAGGCTGCCGTCCGCCTTGCGGTTGAACTGCATGAACACGAGGTTCCAGATTTC
>OHEI01000670.1_pt1 | contig 13077 bp, 7 predicted proteins | sample 1567241 | NCBI WGS metagenome assembly OHEI01 (sample SAMEA3879565, study PRJEB24766) | human gut metagenome | biome: human-associated habitat; feature: feces | place: USA | collected 1985/1987 | reverse complement strand
ACGCGGGGCGAGACGCGATCGAACGCAGGAGGGCGTTCGCTAAAAAGTATAGGGATTGGATTTTTATGTCTTCCGTCTGTTGTTGTTGAACCGCGAGGTGAAGTCAGATTGTGCGCCGATGTGTGCTTTCAAAAAAACGACCGGCCACAAGCGCCTTTAGATGGCGTGTGGCCGGTCGGTTGATGAATATGTAGTTCCGTCGGCGGGGTGGCCGGGGAACAGGCACGGAGGGTTAGAAATAAATCGTGGCCTGTGCGGTGAAGGTGTTGGCACGAATATCGTTGTTCGTTGAGCCGCCGATCATGCTGCCGTTGCCGGAATATTCTAAGAGCGTTTTGCCAGTGTCGCTCAGCGCGAAGTTGTAGCCCACGCCGATTTCCAGGTGGCCCAATACCTTGACGCCGCCGCCCACGTTCCATGTGGTGGCCATATTCTCGCGTTCAAACATGCCGTTGCCAAAGGTGTAGTCCTTGTTGCCGATGTTGAAGTCAAACTGCGGACCAGTGGTGAGGAACACAGAGGCAACGCTGCCAAGGCCGATGCTGTAGCGCAGATTGACAGGGACGGAGATGCTGCGGCTCGTTTCGTAGGTCGTGTTTTCGAGCGCACACAACTGGTATTTCTGCTGCGAATAAAGCAGCGCACCGTCGAGGCCGAAGCCCATAGCAAGGTTGAGGTGAGCCTTCGGGCCGATAAACCATCCAGCTTGGTTGTCGGAGCTGAAGATGTTTTTCTTTTCTCCCTTCACTTTCAGTTTCGTCAAATTCAAACCGCCAGTCACGCCCCAGTCAAAGCCGAAGGCCGAAGCCGGTGTGGCCCATGCCATAGAGAGCAAAAGGGCCAGTGTCATCATGATTTTCTTCATTGTCTTTTGGTATTTATTTGGTTGTTGTTTCGGATTACATGCCAAGCATTTTCTCAACGGCATAGGCACCAATGCCGGCCAGATAGCCAACGAAGGCAATCCACGTGATGTGGCGCATATACCATCCGAAGGTGATTTTCTCCAGTCCCATCACCACCACGCCGGCAGCCGAACCGATGATGAGCATAGAGCCTCCCACGCCGGCACAGTAGGCGAGCAGTTGCCAGAAGATGCCGTCGACGGCGAAGTCGGTGCCGGGGGCGATGTCATACATGCCCATGCAGCCAGCCACAAGGGGCACGTTGTCGACAATGCTGGAAACGACACCGATGACGCCCGTCACGATGTAGTGGTTGCCGCCAGAGGCTTCGTTGAGCGCCTGTCCGAAGGTTCTCAGAACGCCCGTTTCCTGCAGGGTAGCCACAGCCATCAGGATGCCGAGGAAGAAAAGGATGGTGCTCATGTCGATGCGTTTGAGCAGCTGCGTCACGCGCATCTGCATGCTCTCGTCGACATGGCCCTTAGAGCGGTAGAAAAATTCCGTGATGCTCCAGAGCAGACCCAGCACGAGCAGGATGCCCATGAAAGGAGGCAGACCCGTGAGGAAACGGAAGATGGGCACGAAGATGAGGCCGCCCACACCGATGAAGAACACCATGTTGCGTTCCAAACGTGAGAAATGGAGCGCATCGCCAGCTTCTGCCGTGTGGTTCGTTTCCAACTGTCCTTTGAGCTTGAACTGCAGCAGGAATGTCGGCACCACCACTGAGATGATGGAAGGGATGAGGAGTTCCTTGATGACGCCGCCCGTCGTGATGTTGCCCTTGATCCAGAGCATGATGGTCGTGACGTCGCCGATGGGCGAGAATGCGCCGCCTGCGTTGGCTGAGAGAATGATGCAGGAGGCATAGATGAGTCGGTCTTTATGGTCTTTCACCAGTTTGCGCAACACCATGATCATCACGATGCTTGTTGTGAGGTTGTCGAGCACGGCTGAGAGCACAAACGTCATAAACGTCACGCGCCATAGCAGCGTGTGCTTGTGTTTGGTTTGCAAACGGTCGCGAACAAAGTTGAAACCGCCGTTGGCGTCCACGATTTCCACGATGGTCATAGCGCCCATGAGGAAGAACAGGATTTCGCAGGTGTCGCCAAGGTGTGAGAGCAGGATGTGCTCGTTGACCCACTGGGACACGTCGGCAGCGGCAACGTTCACGCCGCGGAAACTTTGGATGAAGGAGCCGGCATCAAGCATGTAGAGCACCCAACATCCAACACACATCAGCAGGGCGGGGGCCGCCTTGTTGATCTTCAAAACGCTCTCAAGGGCTATGCAGAGATAGCCGATGACAAACAGAGCAACGATAAATGTAATCATGTAGTGTTTAGTATTTTGGTTTTGGTGATTATTTCTCTTGAGGAATCGCCAAGGGGCTGTCGGCGCGTATTTTTTTCAGTGACGAACCTCCAGCGGGGTGTTTTCCGCCTATTCTGTGGTGCAAAGAACGGCAAAAAAATCGAGGAAGCCAAAGATTTTCAGTGTCAATCTCGTCGCAAGATGATAAAAGCCGTGTCGGGAGCTGTTGTATTCGAAAAAAATGATGTAATTTTGTCTGTGCAGAAGCGCTCTTGTAGTTCAATGGATAGAACAATGCTCTCCTAAAGCGTAGATTTGGGTTCGATTCCCAACAGGAGTACCAGATTGAACAGCGGCGTACGTTCCACGCTCAAAAGAAATGGCGCCGCATCTGATTTTTCAATATCAAAAGACAGAAGGCATGTTAAGATTGAATTGCTTTTTCAGCGCACACGAGGGCAAATATGAAGAGGCTCTCGACGCAGCTTTGGCTCTGACGGCTTGCTCACGCAAGGACGAGGGCAATGTGGCTTACGACACTTTTGAAAGTGCCACGAATCCCGATGTGTTCATGATTTGTGAGACATGGGAGAACGAGGAAGTTTTGAAAAAACACATGGAGGCCGAGCATTTCAAGCTCTATGTGGGGCAACTCGAGCAACTCGGCACGCTGAAGCTTGAGCAGTTTGATTTCCCCAAGAAGTAGCCTTTTCCAAGAAAAGTTTTATGTCATGATATCAGGGCGGAGGAGCATCCATTGCGATGTGGCCTCTGCCCTGTCTTTTTGTGGCAAGGTGAAATTAGCCTCAGCCAAAGTATTGTGGGGATGGAATTGGATGGCAGCAGTGGGGGATGATGAATCAGTGAACTTGTATATACCTCAAGTTTCAGATTTAGATTTCAGGCAGTCATAGCGTAGGCTCTAAGTGCCGCAAGCCTTTGATCCTTCACATCAAGCACAAAGAATCATACGATGAACTCATATCTCGGGCAAAGGATCATGGGTAGTGTTAAATCGTATAATCCTTGTTAAATAAATCATATATCACGTCATATGTTAATACTTTTGTGCGCAAATCCAGAATCAAAAGCATAGCATTTATGAAAGAAAGCACAGAAATTTCAGCAGCCTGCAACCATAACAAGGTAAGCCTTTGGGGATTACTCATCACCTTAGGCATCGTGTTTGGAGACATCGGCACATCCCCCCTTTATGTGATGAAGGCTGTCCTACATACAGGTGAAACCATCGACCAGCGTACCATTTTGGGCGCATTATCCTGCATCATCTGGACACTCACCCTACAGACCACCATCAAATATGTCTGTGTAGCTCTACGTGCCGACAACAATGGCGAAGGAGGCATCCTCGCCCTCTACGCTCTTCTGCGCCGCCTCAAAAGTAAATGGATTTACATATTGGCCATCATTGGTGCCAGCACATTACTGGCTGACGGAATCATCACCCCCGCCATCACGGTTACAACAGCCATCGAAGGACTCGAAAGCATCAGCCCCCATCTGCCTGTCATTCCCATCACGCTTGCCATCATAACCATCATCTTCTTCGTCCAACGCTTTGGCACAGAGAGCATAGGCAAGTCGTTTGGAGTATTCATGCTGCTGTGGTTCCTGCTGTTGGGCATAGTGGGAATCATCAGTATCACATCTTATCCTCTGATACTGAAGGCCTTCAATCCCTATTATGCTGCCTTGCTACTGGCAAAATCCCCACAATGGTTTTTAATCCTAGGTGCTGTATTTCTCTGCACCACCGGTGCAGAGGCTCTGTATTCTGACTTGGGACATTGCGGCAGGAAAAACATCACCATCAGCTGGGCATTTGTAAAGACCATGCTCATTCTCAACTATCTGGGACAAGGAGCATGGGTGCTGTCCCATGTACAAACGGCCTCCACCGTCAATCCATTCTTCTCCATCATGCCGCAGAGCATGCTTTTCTTCGCCATCATCATGGCCACAGGTGCGGCTATCGTTGCAAGTCAGGCACTTATCAGCGGAACCTTCTCCATTTTGAGCGAAGCCATGAACCTGCACTTCTGGCCTCGTATGCGAATTAAGCATCCCACTCAGGTAAAGGGACAGCTCTACATCCCTGTGATCAACCTTGCCATGTACATCGGTGTAGTTCTCATCATCCTGCTGTTTCGCGACTCCTCGCATATGGAGGCTGCCTACGGACTTGCCATCACCATCACCATGCTGATGACCACATTGTTGCTTGGTTCCTACCTACACACAAAAGGGGTATCACGACTCATCATGATATTGTTTATCGGCGCATATTGCACCATCGAGGGGATTTTTCTCGCAGCCAATCTGTCAAAGTTCCTTGCAGGAGGATGGTGTACGATGCTTATTGGCGGTATTTTGTTCCTGATGATGTACGTGTGGATTCGTGCCATAAAGATACGCAACCACTACATCAGCTCCAAACCACTGGATGACTATTATCAGATTATCTCCGACATCAAAGCCGACATGAGCATTCCGAAATATGCATCCAATCTTGTCTATATCAACCATGCCAGCAAGGAAGGAACCGTTGATGACAAGTTGGTCTATTCAATCATCAACAAGCAGCCGAAACGTGCTGACCATTACTGGCTTATCAATATGGACTTTGTGGATACTCCTGACACGTTGGAGTACGACTGTAAGGTCTTAATTCCCAACACCCTATACAACATAACCATGCACATAGGATTCCGCATAGAACCTCGAGTAAGCCTCTATTTGAGACAAGTTGTGGAAGACCTCGTTGCCAACAAGAAGGTAGATCTGACCAGCAACTACCCTTCACTCCGCAAAAACGGCATTTCGGGCGATTTTCGTTTCATCATCATTCATCGCGTGTACTACCCTGAGAATTCCGTCAATCGCCAACAGAACCTATTGATGAACTTCTATGCTCTCATCAGTAAAATAGGCATTGACGAACCGAAGGCATTGGGACTCGACACCTCTATGGTGATGGTTGAACGTGTGCCGCTGATCATCGATCATCGTATGGACAATATCAGACGCATCGTAACCGTAGAAAAATGAATTGCGCAGTTTGGGGCTTGCTCACTTAGTCATTTTCAAAAAACAACTTGGCACTTTAGAGGGTTCCTGGAAACTTCGCACGTAAATGTTTGCGCTTCGCGCGGTTTTTCCACATGGTATTTTCCATCGCCAAGGCCACCCAAAGGTCTCCCCTATCCCCCGAAAGCCCCCACCATCGCTCAGGAAATGGAGCGACAGTGGGGGCATCATAAGGAGGAGCAGCTAGCACTTTTCAGGCTCATGCGGAGCGATGGAGATGCCTACTCAAGTTTCGGATTTAGATTTCAGGCAGTCATAGTGTAGGTTCTAAGTGCCGCAAGTCTTTTATCGTTCTCGATGATCTGCATGATCAAATCCTCAGAATCACCACACGGAAATGCTCAAAGCCTTTTTTATGCAATAAATTTAATCGCCAATTCTAAATCCGAAACTTGAGTATATACCAGGAGAAAAAGGGATATTTTTGAGGCGACAATGCTTCGCCGCATCGGACGCTTGTGCTACCTCGTACAAACTTTCGCCGTGAGGTTGGCTTGCCTGCGGCAGGCGAGTAGAGCGGCGGCAGCGCCCCCACCGAGGGGTAGGGCGCTCAAAATCAATGGAAAATGCGGCAGAATATTGAGACCTTTGGCATTTTGCACGACAGCAGCAATAAAAAATCCCCCGCCAAAAGGTGTGATTTTCGCAATACTTCCTTAACTTTGTCCTATAAGTAATGGTGAAAGAATAAGTTGACTAATTTTGCCCTGTTGACAGGGCATAAGAAATAACTCCTTATTCCACAAAATGTACCATTACTAAACTCATCCAATAATCAAAGCAAACAGAAACACAAGATGGCAAATAAAGGGAAGCGTTTCACATTCCTTGTCATTGCGCTCTTTTGCAGTTCTCTGGCTCATGCCCAAAAGCAAGTGCCGACAGAACAGAAGGATTCCATTGACAACAGTAACGACATTATAAAAATGGCGGACAACCACTCCGCAAAGGGAGGAATAAACAATGTCCTTGACGTGTTGAGCGGTCAGGCGGCCGGTGTCAGCGTGTCCTCCAATGGTCTCGACCGTATGGCCATGCTCAATAGCGTACGCGTGCGCGGTACGACCTCCATCATTGGCGGAAACGACCCTTTGGTGCTGATTGACGGAGTCACGTCCGATGTGCTTACCCTCTCGACAATCTATCCTGCCGACATCGAAAGCTTCCGGATTCTGAAGAATGCGGCAGAGACAGCCATGTATGGTTCGCGCGGTGCTTCGGGTGTCATAGAGGTGAAAACGAAGAAAGGCACTGGGCGTGGTTTCCAGATTTCTTATGAGGGCAATGTCGGTTTCGAGCAGATGTACAAGCACCTCAATATGCTCGACGCCTCGGAATACGTTGCCACGGCAAGAGCTTTAGGCGTTTATTGCAATAATCGGGGATTCAACACGGATTTTTACGATGTCATAACGCGAACCGGTCTTGTCAACAACCACTACCTCGCATTCAGCGGTGGAACGCCACAATCAAACTATCGTGCCTCGTTCGGCCTCATGGACCACAACACCATTATAAAGAATATGAACTATAATGTTTTTGTGGCCAAGATTGACGTAACTCAGAAAGCCTTTAACGACAAGCTCACTGGCGACTTCGGCGTGTTTGGCTCATCATTCAAGAACCATGACATCTTCGACACGCAAATGCTGTTCTACTCCGCTGCATGCCAGAACCCGACGTTCCCAGCAGGACCCGACGAAAACGGGAATTGGGTGAAGAACGGAGCGGCCACGCACATCAACCCTCCTGGCATTTTGCTTGATGAGAAAAATGACTCCAAGGATTTGAATTTCGACGCTCACATCAAGCTGAGCTATGACTTCAATCCTCATTGGCGCATCTCTACCTTTGGCTCTTATCTATATGGCTCCACGGAAAACGCCAAATTCTGTCCGACGTGGGTGTGGGCGCAAGGCAACGTCTATCGTGGCGAGTTCAAGAAAGAGGAATGGCTCGGCAATGTCGCCGTCAGTTTCAACAAAAAGGCGGGCATACACAGTTTTTCAGCAGACGCGAGCAGCGAATATCGCAAATTGAAAAAGACCTCCTTTTGGGTATATGCCAAAGGCATCCCCACAAATGACTTTCATTATGATAACTTGGGAGCGGCAGCCGTCCGGCCGTATGGCGGAACGGAAAGCACATACGAAGACCAATCCTTGGCTTCCGTAATGGGAAGTTTCAGCTATAGCCTGCTTGACCGTTACACGTTGTCGGTAAATGCGCGTGGTGACGGTTCTTCGATGGTTGGCGACAACAACACGTGGGGTTTCTTCCCTTCCGTTTCATTCAATTGGGACTTGAAGAAGGAGATTTTCCTGGCCAACGTGAAGCCGCTTTCCATGTTGAAGCTCCGCACGGGGCTGGGGCAGGCTGGAAACCTTGGTGGCATCTCTGCCTATACCACCATGAACACGGTGAGACAAACAGGAATTGTGCCCATCAAGAGTTCGCCAACGGTGACCCTCGGAATGGTGAGAAACAATAATCCTGACTTGAAATGGGAAACCAAGACCACTTTCAATATTGGTGCCGACCTTGGCTTCTTTGCCAACCGCCTGATGCTCACGGCTGAGTATTATTACTCCAAGACCTCCGACATGCTCTACGCCTATGAGGTGCCTGTTCCGCCGTTTGCCTACAACACCTTGCTGGCAAACATTGGTTCCATGTCAAACCGAGGATTTGAGTTGGGGCTGTCTGTGCAGCCAATAAGCAAGAAGGACATGGAACTGAACATCAACATGAACCTCTCGTTCCAAAGCAACAAACTGATCTCTCTTGGCGGAAACTACAAGGGCATGAACATGTCGGCGGCCCCCATCACCGCCATCGGCTCGCTTGACGGGGCAGGGCAGAATGGTGGCGACAACAATGTGGTTTATCAGATTGTCGGCCAGCCGCTGGGCGTGTTCTATCTTCCTCATTGCAAAGGGCTCGTCAAGAACGAAAACGGCAGCTATTTCTATGACATAGAGGACCTTGACCACAATGGCAAGGTTGACCTGAGCGACGGAGGCGACAGATACATCGCCGGACAGGCCACGCCAAAGGTGACGCTCGGCTCAAACATCAGTTTCAGATACAAGGATTTTTATGTCGCCTTGCAGATGAACGGGGCTTTCGGCCACAAGATTTTTAACGGAACAGGACTGGCCTACACCTGCATGGCCAGTTTCCCTGACTACAATGTCCTGAAGGATGCACCGCAGAAGAACATCACCGACCAAAGGGTGTCTGACTTCTGGCTGGAAAAGGGCGATTATCTGAACTTCGAGCATTTGACCATAGGCTATAATGTTCCTTTGAAAAACTCGATGATTCGCTCGTTGCGCGTGTCGTGCAGTGTTAGCAATTTGGGAACCATCACCGCCTACAAGGGATTGACCCCGATGATCAACAGTTACGTTGTGAACAGCACAATGGGTATTGACGACAAACGCAACTATCCATTATATCGTACTTATTCATTGGGACTGAGTGTGCAATTTTAAAAGAGGAAAAGCATGAAAAAGTTTTTGAGCTGCCTATTCTTGGCATCAGTGTCGTTGTGCTTCTGCGGCTGCTTGGACGAGCATCCAAAGGATCAGATAGACCAGGAAGCCATCTACAACAATGCTGACAATATCTACAAAAATGCAGTGGCTTCGCTCTACAACTACATAGGAAGCAATCAAGAGTCGGAAGGACTTCAAGGCACCTGCCGCGGCATATACGACTACAACACCCTCACGACCGACGAAGCCATGATTCCCATTCGTGGCGGCGACTGGTATGACGGTGGGCTGTGGGAGAACATGTATCAACACCAATGGAATGCCAATGACATCTATTTCTACAATGTGTGGAAATACCTGTTCAAGGTCATCGTCCTCTCAAACCAATCGCTCTCCATCATTGACAGCCACAGGAATCTGCTCTCCGACCAGCAAGCGAGCGCATTCTCAGCGGAGGTGAGGGCCATACGTGCGTTGTTCTACTATTACGCAATGGACATGTTCGGGCGCATTCCCATTGTGACCTCCTACAACGTCAATTTGGGGCAGGTTGTGCAAAACGAGAGAAGCGAGGTCTTCCGTTTCATATTCAATGAATTGCAAGCGGTCGCTCCGCTGCTGGCTGACGAGCATTCCAACATAAGGGGGGACTATTACGGACGTGTGACACGCCCTGTTGCTAACTTCCTGCTTGCCAAGTTGGCCCTGAATGCCGAGGTTTACACCGTTGACAATTGGACCAGCGGCAGTCGTCAGAACGGCAAGAACATTTTCTTCCATGTTAATGGAGAGAAGAAGAACGCTTGGGAAACCTGCATTTGGTATTGCGAGCAATTAAGGCAAGAGGGATATGAACTGGAGAACGACTATGCCTCCAATTTTGCCGTTCATAACGAAAGTTCCAAAGAAAACATCTTCACCATTCCTTTGGACAAGAATCTTTATCCGAACGAATACCACTACCTCTTCCGTTCGCGCCACTACCAGCATGGCGGAGCCTATGGAGGGGCTTCGGAAAATGGAACCTGTGCCACTATCTCAACAGTCAAGGCCTATGGTTATGCCACAGACCATGTAGACAACAGATTCTACACAAATTTCTATGCCGACACCGTCTTTGTCGACGGCAAGAAGGTTTACCTTGATAACGGAGAGCCCTTGGTGTATAGGCCGTTGGAATTGAAATTGAATCTCAGCGCCAGTCCGTATAAACAGACCGCAGGCGCCCGTGTTGCAAAATACGAGGTGGACCGCACCGCCTATTCCGATGGCAAACAGGTTGACAATGACATCGTGCTCTTCAGATATGGTGATGCCTTGTTGATGGAATCTGAGGCAAAAGTGCGAAATGGCGAAGATGGTTCAGCAGAGCTGAATGCCATCAGGCAGAGAGCAGGAATGCCATTGGTGGAGGCCAACTTAGACAATATCCTCAAAGAGCGTCTCTTGGAATTGGTTTGGGAAGGCTGGAGAAGGCAAGACCTTATTCGGTTTGACAAATTCACGAAGGCATACGACCAACGCACCCCTATTGACGGTGAGGAAACAGGCTTTACGACCGTATTCCCTATTCCGCAAAAATGTCTTGATCTGAACAAAAGCTACAAACAAAACTACGGATATAAGTAATAGTGAAAGAATAAGTTGAGCAATTTTGACCTGTATTTTTGTTGGTTTTGGGATTAAAACGTTGGCGTTTGGAAGAATATACTATACTTTTGCAGACGAATAAGAACCAAAAATATAATAAAAAGGTTTCAAAAACATGGTACAAGTATCAAGCCAAAGTACTGTAAATAAGATAGAAATGAGACTTAGGGGGAAAGGACGTGGTTCGATAGTCTTTCAGCAAGACTATGCAGACTGCGGAACACCATCAGCCGTGAAGTCAACATTCCATCGGATGTACACCGATGGAATGTTGGTGCGGTTGGCTCATGGTATCTATTATTACCCAAAAGAGGACAAGGAATATGGGCTTGGCATTATCTATCCGTCTGTTGAAGACATTGCCCAGGCTATAGCCAAACGAGACAAGGCGAATATTGTACCGATGGGAGCATATGCCTTGAATCGTCTCGGATTGTCCACGCAGAGGGTGTTCAAAATCCAGAAAAATATCTGTGCGGTTTTGAGAGCAAATAGCATAGCGAGTGTGGCATCGCTGCAAGGGGCACCGCGCGGACATTTGGCGGAGGCCTGGGGCGAAGCACTGTAGCTCACTTTGCGAGCAAAGTGAGCTACAATGCTGGCGCCGCAACAGACGATTGTGTGGGTCTGTGCAAATCTCCGCTACGAGGGCGCTACCGCTAACCTTTGATATTTCAATTTTGAACGCCCTACCTTTCAGAGGCGCTGTCGCCTCTCTACCAATCTTGATTTTTCCTAGATTCAGCGATGCACGGCGTGGAAAACAACGATGGGAGACATTTTCTTGTTGGTCAAGAATTTGTCTCCCATCGTTTGTGTTTGGTTGGGGATGGATTGGCGGGCGGGGCAAGGGGCCGTTGCCCGTTTTGCTCACGCATCCTTCTCCGCTATCTGTTTTTCAAAATTGTTGCGGTCGATGGCGCGGTTGCGCAATTTCGTACGGTAGCAATACACCGTGTTGACCGAGACGCCGAGGATGGCGGCGATTTGTGCGCTGTCTGTGATGCCGATGCGCAGGAATGCCAGGAGGCGCAGGTCGTTGTTCATAAATTCCGTTTCAGACAACACGAGCTGTGCGTCTTCGCGCAGGAGGGCGTTGACTTCTTTGATGAAGGAGGGATAGAGACGAAGGAAGGCCACGTCGAAGCGGCGTAGGCACTTCTCCTTGAAATTGTCGAGCAGGGCAGGGTCTTTCATCATTTTTTTGAGGCGCTCGTTTTCTCCCGATTCGAGTTTGATTTGCACCAGTTGCTTGATTTGCTCGAATTTCAACACCGATTCGAGGGCGAGCTGGAGGAAGTGCATCGCGTTGTCGTTTTTGTCGGCCACTGCCGTGCGCATGTCGCTGAGTTGCTTGCGCATGGCAGAGGTTTGCTGCATCAGGCGGCGATGGCGGCGGCGTGCGCGGATACAGAGGTAGGAGAGGACGACTATGATGATGCAGGCCACCGTGTTGCCCCAGCAGGCCCATTTCCTGCGTTTTTCAGCCACTTGCTCGTTGTGTTGCGAGATGTCGACCAGTGTCGGATAGAGCTCCAGCATGCGGGTGCGTGAGTTGAAGACGGCGGCGTCTTTGGTGGCTTCGCGGGCGTAGAGCGTGGCGCGGCGCCAGTCGCCAATTTCCGCCATGCGTGCTGCCAGACGGATGAGTGCCTCGTTTTCGCGGCGTCCGCAGCGCACGTTGTAGATTGCTGCCTTGGCCCAATAGTAGTCGCGGCGTGGGACATTGTTGATGAGGTGGTATTTGTTGGCGATGGTGTTGGCCACCACGCCTTTGTCTTCTTCTCCCACTTCGCAAAGGCGCTGTTTGAGCGCCGCAATCATGTCGCTCACCTTATACGAACTGTAGTTGAATGTCATGGCGAGCTGCGCGGCATCGGTCTGCTGGCTGCGGATGGAGTCTTCCAGATGCTTCATGATGTTGGCGTTGCGGTTGAGAAGCGATGTCGGCAGACTGTATGCGTTGTAGAACTCGAAGTTGTTGTAATACATGAGGTAGTAGTTCCTCTCCCGCAGGTAAGGACGCAGCTTTTGGTCGCTGTAGGCCGTTTCCAACAGCGTTTTCGCCTCCCACGGGAGTCCGCTCATGCCGAGCACGAGCGCTTTTCTCAGCACCAGACTGGCCGCTGTTGGCAAGTCGCCCAATTGGCGGGCCAAGGCGTAGCCGTTTTCGCAGGCCGTGATAGCTTCATCGCTGTGTCGCGTCTGTTCCAGATAGCTCAGTTCCACCCAGGCGTTCAAGGCCTTTGCCTTGTCTTTCGTCTTTGTGGCCAGCTCCTTGAGCTGTTGGGCTTTCTCGTTTTTGGGGGTTTCATAGATATCGCGTTCCAGCAGGCATTTGTCGAGCACGTTAAGCAGCGAGTCGAGGTTTTTGGCTGGTGCAGCGGCAGGGATGAGCAGCAGCGCCAGAGCGAAAAGCCAGTGGAAATGTGCGCGTTTGAGAGAATATGATGTCATAGAGGGGGATGTGGGGTTAATGGGGACAAAGTTAGAAAATATTTTTTGGTAAGTAATGTTGAAAGAATAAATTCCGCAATTTTGTACCTGCATTTTTGAGCTATTTTTGAGCTTATTCGAAGGAGCAATGCGAGCATTGT
>OHEI01000653.1_pt1 | contig 13265 bp, 10 predicted proteins | sample 1567241 | NCBI WGS metagenome assembly OHEI01 (sample SAMEA3879565, study PRJEB24766) | human gut metagenome | biome: human-associated habitat; feature: feces | place: USA | collected 1985/1987 | reverse complement strand
GATGAACTTGCGAGTTTTTTATTTAACAAGATGGGGGCTTTCGGATGGTTACAATAGTTCTAATGGAAAAACGCATACTTCCTTTTTCTTTGGTATGAACCAAATAGCTGGTAGATCCTGCCCAGCAGCAATTTTAAACTCAAATTTATTGATAGACTTTTCCATATTGTAAACTATTATTGTTTGGGAACTACAATTTTGGGCAATTCGTAATGATAGTTTATAATAGCATCCGGTTGTTTTGGGTCATAGCACATGTAAAAGAGATCAATATGTTCGGGAAGTTGCTTGCGAACTAACTTGGCTAACTCCCATCCTTCATGCCAATATTCTTCAAAAGATTGGCTGTCGTCATGATTGTCGTAGAATTCAGACCATTTCTTAAGCCCCGGAATATTGAGTTTTATATCTGAGCCAGAATTTTCGTTCCTATAAATACATTCAGCATTTCCAGAGCCAACTCCCATTGTATCCCAAAATATGCAGCCTCCCCATTCAGGAAACATTACATATGTTTCGTTTACTGGGGTGTTGTCTTCATCTTTCATAGGTCTCTGATCGGTAATGTATGATTCTATTTGTCTTGATTTTAACTGGTTATAAGGCTTCCATGCACTATTTCTTTCGTCTTCTGATGGGTAGTTGTTCATGTCTATGTAAATGTGAAAGCCTAATTCAGTCAAAACAGACAAGTACAATCCTTTGATGAAGTTCTTAATGTTCACATATGCTTGAAATGGTTTATCATGAGTGTGAGAGTTTTCTATCCAGAATTGTCCCATTTCAGGATGTGAGCCTATCGTTTGTCTGAAAAAGTGAAGGCAGAAACGGGATGGATACAAACTGCATGTAGATTGGTTTCCCGCGATAATCTCTTTCAGCCAGTATCGTATTCCCGATAATTGGTTGAATGGAATGCTCACTTCTGTTTGTAAACGATTAAGTTGGAAAGAGAGCAGGACTTCGTTTTCTCCACGCTTTGCTTTGAAGTCTATCTGGTTGGTGAATGAAGGTGCGGAGATTTGGTGCGAAGCGCGTGCCTTGAGTTGGTCAATCAGTATGTCAATATGCTCATTAATTTCAATTTCTCCAAGAATAGTCTGACTTCTGTCTTCATAAGGTGCTTTATAATATAGTGTAAAAGCTTTTGGCATCTGCTCCCAAATGGCTTTTGCAAAACACAGGCCTTCGTAATGCCACGTTAGCCAGTCAAATGAAGGGTCGGTTGTTGTCTTTGAGAAATCGGTGGCATACATATAGCGTTTTTGCCATTCTTCGATTCCTGGCATAGCAAAACAGAAAAGAGGGCCTAATTCCAAATTATCATTGTATATTTCATCGCCATAAGCATCATAGCAGCATGATTCCTGGTCAATATATAAGACATCAAAATCTGGCGATAATCTAATGTAACGTTTCTGTTTCATATATATTATTCATTTGAGTTAATGCTGACTTCCTAACTAAGTGTTTGGGCGTAGTCGCGTTTCACAGAGTATGTCCGAAGCGTGTTTGCTTTTAGGGGGGATGATGCAAAATTAATGCTTTTCCTTTAAATGCATATATATAAGTAGGCGGCCAAAATTATTTTTATATACCACAGGCTGCACCTCGTCAAAGCATTCAAACAAGTTTGATGCTCTGCTCTCGGTTTGCACTGTATTTGAAATGTTCTATCGTGACGCTTGTGCTTATAGGTCAACAATTCTTTACATGAATATCTCGTTATTCTTTCTCTCGCAGCAGAGAGGCTGGAGATGTGTTGCCAGTTGCGCGAGACGTTCGCCAATACTTCTTGCTCCATTGGGACATACTGAGACGCAGCGCATGCAGCCAATGCATAGCGCTGTGTTGTTTTTCTGGGGGCTGTCGATGGAAAGGAAATGGCGTCCGTTGGGCATAGTCTTGCGCAGGTTCCGCAGTTGGTGCAGCGTTCGTTGGCTGTTGGGAAAGGGCCGGTGCAGCCTTGCTTGTAAGGACGGTTGCCTGGCAAGGTGAGCGACTTGAAGTGCGTGTTCCTCTTTATCTTCTCAAAGATGGCGACACCAAGTGAGGCCAGTTCTCTGGCATCGGCATCGTCGGGGCGCCCTGTGGCATACTCACGGCAAATGCTATGTTCGGCAATGGCTGCAACGGCTGCTACAACCTGAAAGCCAGTTTCCGTTGCAATGTCTTGCATTTCCACCAAGGCATCTTCGTAAGCCCTGTTGCCGTAAACGGCAATGATGATGCACTTGGCGCCGCTTGATTTGATTTTTTTCAGCCTTTCCACTGCAAGTGCGGGTACACGGCCGGCATAAACCGGCATTGAAATCACCGCCAAGTCGTCTGTGGCGATGCTTGGTGGGATGAAATCTTTTTCCTTGGTGCAGAGCTCTGTTGTGTGGCTCTTATCAGTAATGCCTTTGCACAGCAGTTCGCTCACGCGGCGAGTTCCTCCTGTGGGACTGAATGTGATTTGATGAATGTTCATTGTATTTGCTTGTGGTTGGGTGCTTTTAAGAATGAAGTTAGGGCCATGGAAGTTGCGGGAAGCGTGTGTTTCTCTCTGTTTCCAGCAACAGCTGTTTGGCCTTCAGACCTCCAGCGTAACCTGTCAGTGAATGATTGCTGCCGACTACGCGATGGCATGGAATGAAGATATTGATGCGATTGGCACCTATGGCTTGTGCCACGGCTCTTATGCCGTTGGCATGGTTGAGCTTGAGCGCGATTTCCTTGTAGCTTTTCGTCTCCCCGTATGGTATTTCAAGCAATGAGGTCCATACCTGTTTTTGAAACTCCGTGCCTACGGGATACAGCGGGATGTTGAATGAGATTCGTGTGCCGGCAAAATATTCGTCGAGCTGTTTGCGGGCTTGGTTCAACACCGCGGTTGTCTCTGTTCGGAAATCAGCATTCAGTAGTTGCATGAGGCGCTGTTTGTTTCGTTCGGCGCATGCCCTGTCATTCCAGTCGCATAAACACAGTTTGTTGTCTATTGAAGCCAGGACGATGTTTCCGCATGGCGAGTCGTAATGCTGGATGCAGATGTGGGGATTGGTCATCGTCTTTCGTGGTGTTTGACTTCCTCGGGCTCAATGGCGGGGATGCCGTGTTCCGAAAGCAGTTGGGCAAATATGCCCTTGCCCTTTATTAGGCGTCTGGAGAAAGTGCCGTCATAGATTTGTTTGCAACCGCAGCTCGGACTTCTCGGTTGGAGAATGGCAAGTTCCGCTTTTTCTCTAATGGCAATTTCCAAGGCCGCTTGTGCCCCTTTCCGAAACGGGGTGTCTACGGATTCCCCAGCAACGTTGGTCACAATGCCATTCTGAATCTCTGCCGGTTGGCGGGGAGTGGAAAGCCCTCCCAGCAACTCAGGACATAAGGCAAGGACTTCATGGTTTCTGACAAAGTCAATGATATCTTGATTGCGGTTGTTTCCTCCGTTGTATTTGCAGTTGTGCCCCAGCAGACAGGCACTTACTATGATTTTCATTTTTGAGGGGCTGTTTTAAAGCACGTTGGATTTATAAACTAACAATGAACGCACTACTTGTTAAATCTTTTCATACTATCAATCAGACTCTTATATACCGCATTGCTTGCAAGCAGTTTGGCGTTGCCAACCATGAAGAATTGCAGGCGTGCTCTGGTGATTGCTACATTGAGTTTTCTGTCAACGTTTTGCCCTTCTATTTCTGTAGGCGTGGAAAGAATGTCCATTTGGTAGGGTCGGCTCACTGTTGTGGAGAAGATAATGTAGTCGCGCTGGCTTCCCTGGAAACACTCGACGGTGTCGATGGTGATTTTGTCAGTGTTCGGAATGTTTAATGCGCAGAGGGCATTTCTTATCACGCTGATTTGGTTTCTGAACGGCACGATGATGCCGATGTGCTGCAGGAAGCATGGTGTTTCCTCGTTGTTGTCTACAAGGCGTTTTATGATTTTGGCAACAACGGCAGCTTCTTCATAGTTGGCTTTTGCGTTGCGCGGCATGACGGCAGGCTGAACGTTGATGAACACCATTCTTTCTGTGTCTACCAACTGGGAAAAACTGTCGTGCGACGTGCTCGTGGGAAGCAAACACTGTTGGTGGGGCAAGGGGACAGCTTGCAGGCGTCCCTGGTAGAATGCGTTATTGACGAAATTGCATATATCGGGGTGCATCCGCCCTTGTCTGTCGAGCATACTGACGATTTCATCCTGCCTGTTTGTGCAGGCAAGAGCATGGAGACGCTGGAAAAGGGAGTTGCGCATGTCAGTGAGCCCGATGGCGTGCAGACGGGGGCTCCTGGTGACGGTTTGGCCAGGTTGCAGGAGCACCACGGCGGGCAATTGTTTGTGGTCGCCAATCATGACAAATTTTCGAATGGCGCTCAGTCCCTGCGCGTCTTTGGCACACAGCAAACCGAGGATTTGTGGCTCAAGTACTTGCGAGGCTTCGTCGATGATGGCATGATAAGGTCGTAGACGGAATAGTTCCAGGTGGTTGCTCAGCGTTGAGACTGTGCCAACGACGATGGGGATGGTTTGCAGTTTGCGGACAACGTCGCTTCTTCGTGGCGTGTCGGCAAAAAGTCTGGTGAGGAGGTGGTCGCGATGTGCTTCAGCGCAGGTTTGTTCTCCACCGATGCGGACGTATGAAGCCTTGATGCCGTCAAGCATGGTGCAGATTTCGTCGACGGCCCTGTTGGTGTAGGCCATGAGCATCAGTCCGAAATCGTTTTCAGTGTTTTCTTTTTCAAGGAGAAATTCCTCAACCATAGCCCGGAGGGCGACGCTGGTTTTTCCTGTTCCCGGAGGGCCGACAAGCAGGTGGTAGTCATCGGCGTTTTTGACCTTTTGGATGATTTCCGTTGTTTTTTCGTTTTCCCAATGTCCTCGCAGTGGGCGCTCTTGTCTGCTCGTTTTCGGGAGACGTTGGCCCAGAAGCAGGTTTCGGCGTTCTTCGGGGGCGGTGAGCAAACTGTACAAGCCTCGCATGGCACTCGCAAAGGGAGTGTCGGAGCCATCATGTTCTATGGCGTAGCAGGCATCTTGCGGAAACAGTTTTTTGTTGCGCTGTTTATATGAAAGGCGCAGGGTGACTTCTTTGTCGTTCAGATGCTCGATATAGCCTCTAATGAGTTGCGAGGAAATCACCGTGTCGCGGTTTGAGTTTCGTTTGTACATCTGCACCATTTCGCCTACGGAAAAGTTGGCGATGAAGTCGTTGCCGTAGTGAGGGATGGTGAAAGTGATACATTCAATGCCATCCTCTCCATCTGTGCTTTTGATTTTCAGATTCGGGAGAATGTCTCCTGAGGCCAGTTTGGTTTTAAGATCAGTGGCCCACGTCGATGCCAGTGCGCGGTTTGAGTCGGGCCTGTTGTCGCTCGTTTTGCTCAGATATTTTTCGCGCTCCAGGAAAGTGGCAAACTCTGTGAAATAGTCGTGTTCGAGTGGTGACATGGTGTGGAGCGGACGGATGACATTTTCCAGTTGCGGACGGATATATTTGTTCCACAGAGAATTGCTTAATCCGTTCTTATTGAGGGTGTCACTACTTATGTTTTCGAGCATTTCTCCAAGTTCGCCCTTCCTTATTCTTGCCTCCATAACAACGATTTCGTTGCGCAGTTCAAGCGCTTCGGTCATTGCTTTGGAAGCGCTGCGCTGGTTGTAGAAAACGGGGTATCTGCTGTAGAAAAGAAACGATTTCACATTGTCGCGCGGCATGGAGAAATTATAGTGGAGCATTTCTTTATAGAGCGACATCTGCATGACGTGTTGCCGTTGTGGCCCTTGCAAGTGTCCGTAGTTTTCTTCGGCCTTTCCGCTTTTCAATTCAACAAGGCTCTTGTGGTTGGCAGCCATCACATCGAGACGTCCGCGCAGTCCGAGCGTTTCGCAAATGAAGGATGGTTCCAGCAAGGTGTCTTCCAGGGGAAGGCCCACCTCTGCCGATGGGAATCTGTGTTGAACGGAACTTTTGATGTTTCGGAATGTTTCTTTGAGGGTGTCAAAATAGTTTTTGTCCAGCGGAAGGCCCAAGCAGGAATAATTCAGCAGGTTCTCCATGAAATGTTTGTGGAGCGATTCTTCGTAGAGCTGGTTGACGGCTTCATTGTCGTTGAAGTCAACTGGCGTGTTGACCAGATCGTCCATAAACCTGTTGGCTGCGTTTCCGAGCATGATGGGGATGGTTGTCTCTTTTGGGGAAATCATGTCCAGAAAATAGCTTTCAGCAGAGTCCCCGTACGGTTTCATGCAGGCCGAAAGTGCGCTGACATCAATCAGATAGTCGGGGTCAATGATGACCATTTCAGCCGTCCGCTTCTCGTCGTCCTCAAATTCAACGCCCAAAATGTTGACAGGCATTCCTGGAGAAAGTATGCGCAGCGTTCGTGAAAGATGCGGCACGTGGATCAATAGGTCGCCATGATTTGAGGTGCAAGAAAAAGCTTCTTTTCCAACGTTCACGATGATGGCGCGTAGTTTGTTAATTCGGTGGCCTTTCTTGTAGGCATGTTTGCGGGTTGGTGTGGCAGTTCCTTCTGTGCCTTTTAGATCTTCTGGCAGCGGAATATTGTATAACTGACTGATGAAAAGACACAGCCTGTGGTAATCATCGCGGAATGGGGCACCTGCGTTTGCATCGCAGGCTTCTTCTCCGTTCATGATGCGGCGGGCGTGTCTTCTGAAGGCGTCAATATCGTGGTGGTCAATTCCGGCATTTTGGCACACGGCGTAGAGTCTGGAGAAAAGACCTGAGAAATCAGTGTCGGATTTCATGGTCTCTTGCGAGCATATACGGCTCAGAATGCCGTATAGTTCGCGGTATTTTTCATTTATGGGTAAGTCGCTGCAGATGATGCGTCGGATGTCGTTGTACGTGTCGTTGGCTAAAACCATGTTTTTCTAAGTAGATGGCGTTGGTGTGTGGAGGTTGTTGTGTTAGTTCAGATTGTCAGTGGATGTTTCCGTCTGCCATTTCTTCCGGCGTGAGAATCTTCCGCTCCTTTGAATATTTGTTGCGTTTATGGGCTGCCTTCCCTCCGTTTCCCGATGGTTTGCTGGGGGCGTTTGCAGAGGAATGTATGTTTCCGCCGTATGAACGATAGCGTTCTAATACTTTGGAGACGTAGTCGTATGTCTCGTTGCCTATCATATAGCCGTATTTCACTGTCGGGTCACGGTAATAGCGGACATCGCTCAGTTTCTTTACGAAAACGGAAACATCATCCCATCGTGTTGCATCGTGCCCGTATTTTCTGGCCAGTGCCATCGCGTCTCGGATGTGTCCCTGTCCGCCGTTGTAGGCGGCCAACACAAATTTCACGCGTTCCTCACGTGAGCGGATGTCGCTGAAATGCGATGAGAGAATTTTGATGTATCGTGCTGCGGCATTGATGTTGGTTTCGGGGGAATAAAGTTGGTCGGCAGATATTCCCAATGTGGTAGCAGTTTGAGGCATGATTTGCATTAGTCCGCGTGCTCCAGCCCATGACACCGCATTAGGGTCAAAGCCTGATTCTTGGTAGCATTGGGCCGCAATGAGTTTCCAATCCCATCCTGTTGTGGAGGCGGCTTGTTTGAAGTGGTTGTCAAAAGTGGAGATGATGCCCTTTTCGCGTGAGACGTAGGGCGCATGTACGGTGCGTCTCACTTGGTGGCGTTCCTTGTAGCGTTGTTGCTCCTTTCGTGAGACCGACACAATGGGATTTTCAGTGTTCCATGCTTCCAAGGCCTCCGCCAGTTTCTTCGATTCTGTTTTGACAGCCCACGAATATTCGCCACTTTTGTCGGTGGCTCCGGCCGCTTTCAGACCCTTTTCCTTGATTAGCCGAGTGGGCAGCGGCAGGGCGATGATGTCGGCATCGCCATTTTGCAGCATTTTAATGAGTTCCAGAGTGTCGTGGGCGGTTTCAACCCTTACTCCAAGTCCCTCCCGGTTGGCAAAATCGGCAGCCAATGCATATTGCAGTCCCATAGGGTGGCCCTGATAGTCGTAATAGGTGTCGGGGCCGCTCATTGTGGCAATGATTAGTTCGCCTGATTCTTCGATTTCCTGTAAATCATAATCCTCATTGCTTTTTGTGTTTTCCTCACGCATGAAGGCGCCGTTGTCGTTCTTCTCCTTGCCGTTGTTGCAGGCAAGGAGGGTGACGGCAAGCATAAAGATGGAAAGGGTGGCTGTTTTCATTTTGCTGGTGGTGGTATTGTACGGGGCGGGAAAAATGTCGTGCATTTTGTAAAGAATACGTTTTCTCCCATTTGTCGTTTTAGTGCATAAGATGCCACAGGGCTGTGAGCGGATGTCTCCATACCATTCGTGGCCCGGCATATCGCATAACCTTTTTGATTTCTTCCTTTCGCTCTTGTTTGTAGCAATGAATGGGGCATCGTTGGCAAGACGTTTTCTGTTCGCCAAACTTGCAGCGTTCGAGTCTTTGGCAGGCGTACCGTGCCAATGATTCGCATTCAGGGCATAGGCCGTCACTGTGTTTGTGTTTTGCGCGGCAGTAAATGCGTATCATGAGAAACACGATTCTTTTTTCCTTTTCAATTCTCTTTTTCATACCCGTAAAAATGGTGTTTGGCGATGGTGAATCTCTCACACCTGCTTATAAAAAAAGCGACAGACAGACACTGCCCGAATGTGGGATGGTCTGGTTGTCGCGTTTTCGTAGTGTGCTGAACGTGTGGCAGGTGTCTTGGACTGCTGTTTCAAACGCCCGCTTTTTGTCTTGCTTCAAGATGCCATAAAAAACACCTGTGCAGGGCGCTTGGGATTTCAGACCAGGATTCTCACTCCGCCTTAGTCTTCAACAACGATAGTTCTTGTTGTGGCAATGCCAGCAGCTTTGGCGGCACCGCGGAAGATTTCGTCTTTACGGTCAATCGTGAATCTGCGGAATTTTCCTGGAATCTTGAGCAGTTTCGTTTTAGCCTTGTTCATGGCTTCCTCATCTGTAATCCATTTTTCGGCACGGTAGGTCTGTTGGTTGGGCATGTCATCGTATATATATCGGATGTTCCGCATTTCTACGTTGAATTTGCCATCGTCAATACGGAAGATAAGTTGGTAATAAAACCGCACGCGGTCCATAGTCCATGCCTTACGCTTGAAATAGAGATATTCTTCCATGCTGGCGGCAATGATGCCCGTTGCGCTGTCGGCTTCCGTGATGCGTGCCTGTGGCAGTCGGTTTTCCCCTTCAACGATGTGCTTCTGGGTGTATTCGCGCAGCAGTTGGAAAAGTTCGAGGCGTGTTTTTCCTTCAGCTTTATAGTCTTTGTCGAAGTAAACAAATCCCGATGCATTTACGGGAACAGCTCCAGCCATGTATTTTGAGAGGTCGCTGCTGGTTTGCGCAGCTCCTAAGAGTGGCAGGATGGCAAACAGAAGTGTGATTATTCTTTTCATGTTATGCAGGTTTGTTTGATTAATGCCTTGCAAAGGTAATGTAATTTTATGATGTTTACAAATGAGTGGACACAAAAAACGCGAATGCCTTTTTTATCGGGCGTTGTTGTGTGGCTTGTTGGTTGTCATGCCGTTTTGTACCATGTATTCTGTTGTTTGCAAGAGTGAGAAGGCATACCTCTTTAATTTTCTCGAAGCTTCAGAAGGTTTGGCGGCTTTTATTTGTGGCAGGGCATAAACATATTCCTTTCCTGTTTCTGCGTTAAACACGTAGAGCGTGTTGGCGTCCCTTGCCGCAATGGTTTTGTCGGCAGTATAGAATGTCGCCGGGCGTGGAGTGTCAGAGAGCAGGTCGATCCCCAGGTTGTTTTGCGTGTACGGAATGCGGAGCATGCCGAGGATGGTCGGAGCGATGTCAATCTGTCCTGTAAATTGGTGTCGGATATCTGGCTGTATGCCATTGCCGTGAAAAATCAGCGGAACGTGGTTGAATGATTCAGGTAGTTCGCAGTCTGCTTTTCCGACCAGTTTACCATGGTCGCCGACAAATACGAAAATCGTGTTCTTTCCCCATGCCTCCTTCTTTGCCTTCTTTATAAATTGGCCGATGCAGTCATCGGCATATTTAACGATTTGCTCTTCCGGCGTGAGTTTTGGATCGTTGAATCTTTCGGGGATAATGTAGGGCGGGTGGTTGCTGATGGTCAGCAGTGTGGCGAAAAACGGTCGTCCGCTTTCAGCATGTTTCCTCAAGACGGGAAGGGCGTACGAGAAGAGAAAATCGTCGGCCACTCCGAAATGGTTGACCACCTTCTCCTTGGGATAGTTTTCCTGCGAATATATCTCGTCATATCCGTTGGTGCGGAAGAAGGCGTTCATGTTGTCGTATTGGCTCTCGTGTGTCATGAAAAACATGGTGTCATATCCGTTTTCCTTCAAAACCGTCGGCAGTCCCGAATATTGCGGGATGTTTGTTCCTTTCATTGCGTTGCGGAACATGATAGATGGGAAAGAATAGAGCGTGGCGTAAAGACCGTGGTTTGTGTGATTCCCGGCAGAGTAGCAGTTGTCGAAACTGAGTGAACTGTTGAAAAGGCTGTCGAGTTGCGGTGTCAGATTATGTTTGTTGCCAAAATGTCTCATGAATTTTGCTGACATTGATTCCATGAGCACCACCACCACATTCTGCCCAGTCTTTTCTCCTTCGGGTTTGACAATTCTTGCCATCGGGGAAATGCCGTTCAGTCCCTTTCTGCCATAGAGACTTTGCGCCTCGCGAAGCGCTTCTTCTGGTGGCATCAGATGCAGTTCTTTGTTTTCAGGACGGAGGTCGTCTAATGTGCTGTTGAGCAATGCAAAGGTTGCATTGACTCCCAGGTTGTTCAATACGGGGTTCGTGCAGAAATAAGCGGCACTGACTTTGATGGGGTTGTAGCCCAGGCGACCTCTGATGCCGATGAAACAGAGCGAGCCGAGAAACAGGGTCAGAAGGCCGATGGCGGTAATGCGCTTGCAGACCGACGGCTGCATGCTGCCAGTGGTAATGTCCTGTGGTGTTTTAGCGAACCTCTTGCGCAAGCGTCTGAGAAACCAAATGAAGAGGACGGTTGAAGCGACAAAGAGCAGAATGTAGGGGTAATAGGCGCTTTCTCCAAAAATCATCCCCATAGTTGTCGTGCCATATTCAGCCCAGTTCCAGATGGAGGCGTTGAGCGGTTTGCTGAAATAGACAAAATATGGGATGTTGCTGGCTGCAGCCATAAAGACCAATGTGTAGAATGCAGCGTACCAAATATTTATCGTTCGGATAAATCTGTTCTTCCACAAATTGAGAGCCGTTGCCACGCTTGTGGCCAATAGGGGAAGGGCTGTGATGTAGCATGCTATGACATTGTCGAACCACAGGCCGCGAAGAAAGGCAGCGCATATCCAACTTGCGTTTCCTGCAGCGTCGCCTGTGATCTGCTCCTTGACGGCTATGTAAAAAAACAATCTGATGACAGACAGCAGCAATAGGGCTGCAACATGCACCGAAAGCAGGTAGGTGTATGGCCGTAAGATTTTATTCATGTTCTCTTTTTTTTAGTGATGGAAAAATCTTGAGTGATTTCACGGGGATGGGGGATGTTTGTTGTGTGGCTTTTCAGTGTGGGGGAAAAAACTCAGATTGTCTATCGCATCGGTTCGATGATGGTTTTCATGTCTTTTATTTTTTCTCCTGAAATGGCCCTCAGTACGGACTTTGTCTTGCTTCGTCTGATGGCGACATAGGAACAGTGAGCTTCGATATCGATACGTCCGATGTCACAGCCTTTTAGTCCGCCCTTTTTGCATAAGAATCCCAGCACGTCGCCCTTGGATACTTTTTCCTTCTTTCCGCGTCCGATATAGAGTGTGGTCCATTCTGGAACGGTTGGCGTTTTTTCTGAATGAACGATTTCCATGACCTCAGCGTCTGGTATGCCGGAGAAGGCGGGTAGGGGTTCTTCTGGTCCGAGGATGACATAGGAAGCTCCCCGGTTTTCCCAGCGTGTGGAGCGTCCGTTTCGGTGTTCAAACGCCGCTTCGTCCGTTGGTATGTGGTAGTGAACGATGTGTTTCACTTCGGCAATGTCCAGTCCGCGTGCTGCAAGGTCAGTAGAAACCAGAACGTTGCTGCCGCCACTTCTGAATTTATAGAGTGCGCGTTCACGGTCACATTGCTCCATGCCTCCGTGGTATTTTTCGGCAAAGAAATGTTCCTGTTTCAAATATTTGTAAACGCGTTCAACGCTTTCGCGATAGCTGACAAAAACGATGGCCGGTTCGCCGTTGAGCATGATGAGTAGATTTCTCAGCGTTTCCAGTTTGTCTTTTAGTGGAGAATTAACGATGTAAGTGTCCAGTCGTTTGTCGTCGGCAGTTTTCAGATAATTGAGTGTGATGGATTTGGAGAGGGATATGTATTTTTCGAAATCTGATGGTGCGTTAGTCGCCGAGATGAGCCAGGTGTTGATGTCTTTTGGCAATGCGCTGCGCACTTCCTTCATTTCTTCGCTGAATCCCATGTCGAGACATTTGTCGAACTCGTCGATGATGAGCAGGCGGATGCCGTTGCTTTCAATGGCGCTGTTTTTCAGATAGAAATTGATTCTGCCTGGTGTTGCAAAAATGATTTGCGGTTGGAGCTGTTTGTAGATGCGAAGGTCTTCAGATGTAGCGTGTCCGCCGATGAGGCATTGTGATCGCAGTGGCGACTTCATTCTCAGCAGCAGGTCGTTGCTCTGCAAGGCCAGTTCGCGTGAGGGTGTCACAACCAGCACCTGTATTGATGGGTTGCTGTAGTCAACGTGGCGCATGGCAGAAATTAGGTAAGCCAGGGTCTTTCCAGAACCAGTGGGGGAGAGCAGTAGCAGGTCGGAGTTAGGGTTTCCTTTTGTTTTCTCCACCATTTCTTCCTGCATTTCAGAAAGTTGGTCTATATTCAGTCTTTCTAGTAAATCTTTCATGGGGATAGGAGTTTTGTTGTATGAGAGTCTTGAAAACAATAACGGCACATGTTTGTTCTGAAAAATGCCATTAAGGAGATGTGTCGTTTTGGGGATTGTTGTGTGGCATGCAGGTCAAGAAATCGATTTGGTGTCTTCTTGGGTCCCTGAGCCAAATTGGAAAATTCCAGTGCTGCACGGATAGTGGTATAAAAAAAGAGCACCTCGCATGAGATGCTCCTTTATGAAGTGGGCGCTGAGGGATTCGAACCCCCGACCCTCTGCTTGTAAGGCAGACGCTCTGAACCAACTGAGCTAAGCGCCCGGATAAACCGGTAAGTGTTGTAAAAAAAGTGGGCGCTGAGGGATTCGAACCCCCGACCCTCTGCTTGTAAGGCAGACGCTCT
>OHEI01000651.1_pt1 | contig 13282 bp, 10 predicted proteins | sample 1567241 | NCBI WGS metagenome assembly OHEI01 (sample SAMEA3879565, study PRJEB24766) | human gut metagenome | biome: human-associated habitat; feature: feces | place: USA | collected 1985/1987 | reverse complement strand
ATCTTGACACCCCGCACCGTCACATTCAGGGTGCTGAGTACGGCGCAGTAGGATACATACACCAGATTGTCCGGCCCAGTGAATTCCTCCGGACAGCCGGTGATCTCCAAGCCGCCGTCGGTTTCTTCAAAGGTCACGTCGGTATAAAGCCCCAGGGCGCAGCCGAAGGCATCAAACCCGGGGCCCAGGTTGGCGGTGGTGGCAGGAACGCGGATGGTCACTCGATTCATTTTCTCTCACCCTCCAACCCCAGCACATAGGCGGGCATATCCTGCTTGTCAATTACGCCGGTATGGCGCTCCTGCTTGCCCCGAAGGGAGGCCAGGGGGCCGGGGATGGGCACCCCGGTAAGCTGCCGGAGCCGCTCCATCTGGGCAAACTCGTCGCCGCTGGTATCCCCGCCAATGGCGGCAAGGACAGCAGCCGGGAATTTATAGGGGGAGGCGGTGGAGAGAACCACCATGGGGGTATTATCCCCGGTCTGGCTTCTGTAGTCCTCTGCCGCAGCAAAGCCGCTTTCCTGATAGGCGGGTTCGCCCGGCAAGCTCTCCAGCGATACCTCCGTCCGCTTCATCGTACGGTTCAGATCGATGCAAATGTTTTTTGCGATTTTGTACAGAAAGGGACGGAATGCCCCCTGAAATCCATCACAGGAATCCAGCCAGCGCACCGCTTTCAAAAAGGTTTCCTGTGCTGCATCCTGCGCCTGCTGCTCGTCTGCTGTATGCCAACGGCAATAGTTCAGAATTTGTGGATAGTACGCTGTAATCAGAGTGTCCAGCGCACCCGTATCTCCGCTCTGCGCTTTCCGCAGCAATAATTCTGTCTGGATACGGTTCACCCCCTTCCTGTCTATTAAAACGTCCCATATCATCAAAATGATTTCTGTTTTTTCAAAAATTTCAAAATACCCTCTCACTTATTTGGACAAACATAGGCGTTTTGTCAGGGTATTTTTGAAAATTTTTTACTTTTGTGTTTTTAAAAAATGAATTTTCCGTTTTCGTTTGATATTCAAATAAATATATCCCTCTACTTATTTTGAGTGGGAGAGCCTGAAATTCAACCCATGTTCTAAAAAATTTATCCCATATAGAAATTGCAGAAAATAAACTTACCCATATTAAAAATTGCAAAAAAATAACACCTGCCTTACAGCAAGTGTTGGGTTAATAGTTTTATGCAGTTTTGCACTATCGGTAAAACATATAATTCTTTGGCTACCCTAAAAACGACATACCGTAATTTGCAGAACAAAAATAAATTATAGATTTTAGTACGTAGCTTTTAAGAAATACAGCTCCGTTTTTAACTAATTATGTTAGTCATATTCCCGTTCTTTTTTTGGTATAAATCGCCAATATTTGTTGATTTATGCATTGAAATATGCTATATTATAATAGTATATTTTCAATAGTTGCATTTGACGAAACAATATGATGTTTAGTAGATTTCGACATTGAATAAGTTGATAAAAAAAGAATTTGCGATTATGTAGGTGTCAGCCGTAATAACATTTTCGCTTGGGCGGAACATTACAAAGCAAAAGCAGTATATAAGAAAATATTATATCTTTTTTATTATTCATGCCAGAGTTTATAGACATCATAATCATGAAATAGATATAAGAATGACAACTGAGAATTGTCAATAACTTGAGCTAACTAATCAGGAGGGTTCTCAACTTTGAATAACACATTAATTAAACAATACATTGATTCTCATCCGATTAAGGTTGTACCTAAACTTGATCTTGCTGCAGAAAAACTTGAATATGACAGAATCGTTCAGTGTCAAAAACGCACAGAAGCTAAGCCTGAAGAACTTTGTCGTGCTTTTTTATTAACAAAACTAGTTAACGAACTCGGTTATGCTCCCGAAAAAATTGAAATTGAACATGAGTATACTGCCGGTCGTCCTCACACAATAACAAGTCGCATTGATGTAATTGTAAGAGATGCAAATGGTGATGCATTCTTGTTTATTGAAGTTAAAAACCAAGAGGAATATGCAACCATAGATAAGGATAGTGTTATTGAAGAACAACTTTTTAAGTTAGCAGGCATGGAGCGAACTGAAGGGCATGATGTTAAATACTTAGTCCTATATACTACTAACGATGCAACAGGCTCGATAACAGATGAATGTATTATCATAGATAATAAAAAACATTCTTCTTTCGCGGATTGGGTGACTTCCCGTGACTATACCAATACTATTCCTGCTCGTTATGGCAAAGCACAAAAGACACCTTATGTGAAATCATCAGTAAAAGACCTCGAAACAGATTTTACCAATGAAATGTTGAATCAGCTGCAGTCTGATTTACACAATGTTTTATGGGGCGGAGGCGGCACAGATGATAATGAAGTGTTTGCATCTTTAACCAATCTAATTCTTGCAAAAATTCAAGATGAAGATGAGAAAGAAGATGGCGATACATATGATTTCCAATCTATGACCTTTGCCAAAGACGGAGATGAAGAATTTGAAACAAATGAACAGCTCTTTGAAAGAATAAATGAACTTTATCGCCGTGCTCTTAAATCTAAATTGTACATACTTGATGAAAACGAACTAAAAAAATCTTATGTAATAGACACAAAGAAGTTTTCTTTATCTAAGCTTAAATATGCAGTACAAAAGTTAGAAGGGCTTTCCTTTGTTGATGGAAAAAACAGCCTTAGCGGTAAGGATATTTTAGGTGATTTCTTCGAAGGAATCATTCGCAATGGTTTCAAGCAAAGCAAAGGACAATTCTTTACACATATTAATATTGTCCGTTTTATGCTTTATGCTTTGCAAACTGATAAATTAGCAATCAAACGCATTAAAGAGGACAAAGAAATCCCATATATGATAGATCCTTCTGCAGGAAGCGGAACTTTTCTTATCGAATATATGAAATTTATTACAGAGAATATGAAATATCGCAATAGAAACGCTAATGGGTATAATGCAGAACTCGGAACAGCCAGAGCTGTAAAAGATAAGGTGCTTTCTGATTGGTTCTATCCGGATCATCGTGAAAACAAATGGGCTCAAACATACATTTATGGCTCAGAAATTAATTTTAATCTTGGAACTGCAACTAAAGTTAATATGATTCTTCACGGAGATGGTTCTACAAATATTTTTGTTAAGGACGGTTTGCTTCCGTTTTCAAAGTACGAAAAAGAAACTGCGCCAAATGCTATGAAAGGTAGTGATGAAGATGCTTTATATCAAAACAGAGAGGTTAATGGACAATTTGATTTAATTCTTACAAACCCTCCTTTTAGCGTTGAGCTTGACAATGATACAAAAAAGACTGTTAAAAAAGATTTTATGTTTGGTGCAAAGAAGAACTCAGAAAACCTTTTCATCGAACGCTGGTATCAATTACTTAGAGAAAACGGCCGTTTAGCTGCGGTTCTTCCTGAAAGTGTGTTTGATACCACAGAAAATAAGTATATCCGTTTGTTCCTATATAAATACTTCAAAATTAAAGCGGTAGTATCATTACCTCAGCTTGCCTTTGAACCATATACTTCCACTAAAACCAGCATTTTGTTTGCTCAGAAAAAGACAAAGGCCGAAGTTAAAGAATGGAATACACTATGGGAAGAAGCAAGCAGTGATTGGCAAAAATTAAAAGTTAGAGTTGAAAATCTTATTGCTGTCTTTGATGGTAAAAAACAAAAATCAAAACTACCGTCGGTAAAAGCTCTTACACCTGATGAAGAGAAAGATATTATTAGAAGAATGCTGAAATCGTATATCACAATTCGCGATGACGGTTTATCAAGTTCTGAATTGATTTCAAAATATTATTCAGAACTTGAAGAACTCTGTAAGTATGACAAAGATACTAAGGATAGTTTTGGGTTTGTTAATACTTGGTGGGTTTTTGGAGAAGTTGCTTCTAAATCTGATTACTCTATCTTTATGGCTGAGGCTGACAACGTGGGATACAAACGTACAAAACGTGGCGAAAAACAAATGCCTAATGAATTATTTAGAACAGATTCCAATGGCAGAATCTTAATTGATGATGGGGTTAATGATACAATACTTGATTATATGCGTGCATTGCATTGGGATTGAGGTAATGAATATGAACATTCAAACAATAGATATTTCAACTATTAGTTCCGAAAAAACGTTACGTCAAGACTATGACTATCATAAATATCAAACCAAACTCAATGGTTTGATATATTCATTTAGCGAATTATTTGAAATTGTACCCAAATCGAAAATAGCACTTAGTCAATTAAATCAACAATTTCGCTATTGTGAAATAAGTGATGTAGACAAGAATGGTGATGTTTTTCCTCAAATATTAAACTTTGAAGAACGAAATTTGCTACAAGAGAACTACTATAAAAAAATAGAAAAAGGAGATATAATATCAGTACAAGAAGACGATATACTAATATCTAAAATACGCCCGAACCTTAAGAAATATGTTCGCATAACAAAAGAAAATGAAGATATTTATTTTACCTCTGCCTTTATTCACTTAAGAGCAAAAATGATGCCTGAGATTCTATATTATTGTTTTCGAAGTAGCTTTTATGATAGTTTAATTGCTATTTCAAGACAAGGAAAGGGTTATCCAACTTTAAATGAAAACGATCTTAAATTGCTTAAATTTGATAAAATAATGATAGATTTACTATTCAAAAATCAAAAATTAATCAAATCTAAAATTGATAGTATTGAAGAAAGAGTTAGAGAATTAAAAAAGCAACTGCTTAATGAATCGATAATTATTGATAATGTATTTTCTCAAAGATTCGTATTTGATTATACTAAATTTTCAAAGTTGAAAAAAATCAAGCAATTTGATTGTAAGCAATCGGATTTTTCCAACAATCCCGACCTTAGATTTAGTGCAAAGTTTCATCGTAATGCAGGCACTTTTGTTATGGAACAACTTAATGCTATTACGGATAAAAAAATTAAACATTTTTTATCTGAGCCAATTGTCCTTGGTGCTAGTATATCTCCTGAAGATTACTCTGATGAAGGTGATTATTACTACATTTCAATGGCTACTATAAAAGATTGGTATTTCAATTCTGAAGGAGCAAGTATCGTTTCGAAAAAATACTCTAATGCCAAAAGCGAAAAGTCAGTTCAAAAGAATGATATTATTTTAGCAAGATCTGGAGAGGGTACCATAGGTAAAGTCGCTCTGATCAATAGTGATGAGATAAATGGTATCTTCGCGGATTTCACTATGCGGATTAGGCTAAAGGACTATAACCCGGAATTTGCTTATTTTTATTTTCGAACAAGTTACTTTCAGTATCTTGTTGAGATATATAAAAAGGGCCTTGGAAACAACACAAATATTTTTCCAACCGTTGTTCAAGAATTCCCAATGATTGATATCCCAATTGAAGAACAACAATGTATTGTAAATGAAATTAAACTTCAAATTAAGAAGCAAGATAAAATAAAATCAGAAATTTCTGAACTTCGTGCAAAAATCGATGAAATTATTGAGGAAACTATAATACGAGGTGAATAAAATTTTCTCAAAAAATATAAAAATGAATGCAAAATACCATACTGAAAATTCTTTGGAGTATGTCAGCAAACTTTGGTCTATTATCATTTGGGACGATAAAAAGCATGTAAACAGTAGCTGATTCCTGATACGGTTTTAGTACCCTCAAAAATCAATTGGCGTAATTGTTGTATGGTTTAATCCTATTGAAAAGTGTTAGGATGCTTTTTGAAATTTATTAAAGTGATGATACCAGCGACAATTAGTGAACTTGTCGACTTCGGCTTCTTTTGACAGGCTTATCATAAACCTCAAAAAGGTACAAAGCAACGCTGCATATCAGGCTGTAGTAGACGTAGCGGATAAAGAACAGATTGCAAAAATTATAGGCGAAGGTGCAGGCGTTATTGATGAGAAATCTTTGTGCACTTGGGATTCAGAAGATGTTTTAGCTGTCTGCGACTCCTTAGTGAGAGTCCACAAGTCTATTAATAAACTATCACTTGTACCGGAGAGTATCTAAAATATATAATACGGAGGTTTTCAAATGAGTGGTTTGTATCTTAATTATTGTTTTTGTTCTTTAACAGATAGTGATACGGACGTGTTTTCTATCGACTACATTAATCATGAACAACTATCCAGTCTAAGAAAAGAATATAAAGATATCTGCTTTTATAGATCAGGAAACGCAATATATTTTTGGTCTCTTAAAAACTCTGATAATGTTTTAGCAGAAAGTCTTTCTACCGTAAAAGTTAATATTAATCCAACTGAGTATCCTAGCGTAGTAAGCAAAATGTTGGAAAATAGAATCTATGATTTATTCAAGACAACAGAGGCATATGATCTTTACTATGAAAAATATTCTCATAATTTAGTTGCAAAGAAGAAGTCACCGATTTATAAAGATGATGCGCTTTGTGTGTTTCAATGTGCAAAGGTATCCACATATTTCTTTCGACAAGATGACAAAATACACTTTGGTTTTTCTGTAAGTTCAAATTTAGATTACTGCTTTAATTGGACTCAAAGAGATTTTGCTAATCACAATATTGACTGTGGAGGTTTATTTGAGAATAAATCTGGAACAGTTGCTGCAAACACTCGTGCATTAACCAGATACAAAGAGGCTAGAGGTTTATCACATAAATTGGATAAGATTAAATTAGATGCGGAGAACAAAGCCAAACAGTTTTCTTTCACTAAAAAAGTTATTAGTTGGTTACAAAAAGGACTTATAGGCCAATTGTATGGAAATATTAAAATCACAAATTGTGTTAACAATTATTTTCCTTATGATAAGGTGTTTGAAAACGAAATAATTGCAGCCCCTAAAAAATACTATGCAAACGATCAAGTTATTAGTGGTTTGCCAAGCGTAGCGTTAGAAAAAGTAGGTCCTTACACAGCTGTATCTAATGATACAGTGAGAACCATTACATTAGTTGCTTCTAAGGAATACGAGGGGACGCTTAATGTATTCACTAAACAGTTAGCCACGAAAATCAAAAAAATGTTCAGATTAGATTTAAAATATGAATACAGCTGGGTGGAAAAAGAAAGTGTGCAATCTTTCGGAGAAGCAATACTTGATTTAAACGCTAAAAATTCCGATCTTGTTATTCTTGTTATAAAAAAAGATTACCGTTATATGAAACCTGCTTTATCGCCATACTATTACTGTAAAGCTAAACTGATTGGACAAGAAGTTCCTACTCAATGTATATGCATTGAAACATTAAAGCACCCTAATGATTTTATATTAGGAAACATATCGTTAAATATTTATGCTAAACTTGGAGGTACTGCTTGGGGAATTGAAAAGAAAGATACTACCAAGCGGGAACTTATTATCGGCATTGGCTCAACTGTGAATTATAATAATCAACAAGTTATCAGTATAGCAAATGTTTTCGACAATTCAGGTGTATATTTAGCAGGAGCGTGTAATCCTATTGTTGAAATAAACAATTATCCTGAGGAATTAGAGAAGCTAATAAGTCAATTGTTTGAGACATTATTGTTGGGAGAATCTGATGTTCATTTAATATTTCACATATACAAATCTGTTGGAAAAAACAGAGAGATTCGTGCTTTAGAAAAAGTTCTTGAACGGTATAAGCACATTAACATCTCGTATGCGTTTGTGCATTTAAACTACGGACATAATTTCAGAGTATACTTTAACGACGGTAAGAATGACTTAAGAAAAGGACAATACATACGACTTAATGCTTTAGAGAGCTTAATGATTGTAAATGATAAAAGTCCTATTCCGCTCAAAATATCAATAGATAAACGATCTAGTTTTAAAGATATTTATTATATTTCTCAACAGGTATTCTTCTTTTCACATCTTTCCGAAAGAAGTTTTATGCCTTCAAAAAAGCCCATAACTATTTTGTATCCTTCAATTATGGCCAACTTAATAGAGAAATTAAAAATAGTTAAAAAATGGGATTATGATAAATTAAGAGTAAAAGGGGTGACAGAGAAATTATGGTTTCTGTGATAACTGCGAAAAAAGATGATATATTGCAAACTTGCTCCCTTGACTCAATGTTCTTGCATTACTATTTAGGATATTCTATGGAAAATTTCAATGCAGATAATTTTACTGGACAAAATCAAATTGCATTCAAAGGGTATTCTAATATAAAAGAGAGTGAGAATTTGGTTAGAAAAGTAATTAATCGTCCTCCTGTAAAAGGAATCGATTACAGCAACAATATTTATTGCTTCATCGGAATACATTTGGCATCTCCGGAAATTCAAATAAAGGAAATTGACGAGAAGTTTAACTCCTTTTCTCTAAAAAACAAATTTGCACTTAGTCTGATTTTTAAGAATTATGACGACCGATTACGTAATACATATGATGAATTTGAGGATGACCCATATCACTTCTTGTTAAACTTGCTTTTTAAATCTTCCAAACTTTCTAAAGATGACGAGAATAAGGTTTTTGATTTATTAGTAAATAACAACAGTGCTGATGCAATTGATATTGCAATGTATGATAAACTTTCAAGAAAGTTTACGGCATTTAAATATAATAATATGTCATCCGTCGAACTAATAAAAAATATATTTTATAATTTTCAAGATGCTATTAAGCATTTAACAAATAATCGAAGAAAAAATCATACTGTTTTTGAAATTAATGATGAATATGATGTGCAAGATTTATCCTACTTAATTTTGAGAAGTATATTTATAAATCTTGAATTTGAAAATCCACATTTTAAAATCGGCGGCACTAATTCTAAAGTTGACTTGATGATAGAAAATGAAGGTATTGACATTGAATTAAAAATGATCAAGGCAAAAGATAAAGACGAAAAAGACTTTATTAAACAATTGAAAATAGATTTTATCGATTATGCAGCTTGGAATGAACTAAAGGATCTTATTGTTTTTGTTTATGACCCTTTTAATAAAACAACAAATAGAAATAATTTTTATTCTTTGGAAGGGCAGAAAACTATTCGAAATGTTACATACAATGTTCATATAATTGTTTCAAATTAAACATTGTATTCAATGTGCTAAAATGATATAATACTTTCGAAGATATTCAGGGTCTCTGTTTTTCGTTAGCGTTACGCAACGGAGTTTTTAATGTGTGAGGCATATGCTGCGTGATCGCTTTTGCGTTGTCCTCGTATACACGCCTTTATTATTCTGTATATGTCGCAGAAGGTAGAGTTTCCCTGTATATCTTCATCTTTTTGGGGTAGATTATGTTTAAAAGAAGCGATAATGAAATTAAAGAACTATTTAGCATAGCAAAAACACGAACCGATATAGCTGATATGTTAGAGATAGATGAAAAAAGTTTGAGATATTTTTTGTTCGTTTTACGACCTGAAAACATGTATAGATCTTTCTTTATTTCTAAAAAGAATGGTGGAACAAGACAAATATTTGCACCATCTAAAAAATTGCGTAATATTCAACGTAAATTAGCATATATACTAAATCTAATGTACAAGCCGAAAATATGTGCATACGGGTTTATAAAAAATAAGACTATCCTTGGAAACGCCTTGCAACACACTAAAAAAGCTGAAATTTTGAATATAGATCTAAAAGACTTTTTTAGTCAGTTTCATTTTGGAAGAGTCGTTGGACTGCTATGTTCCAAGCCATATTCAATAGGCAAAGAAGCTGCAACAACAATAGCTCAAATTGCCTGTTTGAACGGTATTTTACCGCAGGGAGCACCCACCTCCCCGGTTTTAACTAATATGTTATGTGTCCCTTTAGATAATCAATTAATGCAATACGCCAAAAAGTATGGACTTGTCTATACAAGATATGCAGATGATATAACTTTTTCATCATACAATCGGTGCATTAGCGATAATATAATATCAAAGGTTGGAGATAAAATTCTGTTGGATGATTCGTTAAAAAAGGTTCTTGATAAAAACAGTTTAATTGTAAACGATGAAAAAATAACATTTCGAACAAAAAATTTACGACAAGAGGTTACCGGAGTAATAGTAAATAAATTTCCAAACGTTAAACGCGAGTATTATAAAAACATTAGAGCTCTATTACATAATTGTATTCAGAACGGAATATATATTGAAGCATTGAAGTATATTGATAAAGGATATTGTAAAAACAGGAATATTATTTCATTTAGGAGCGATCCCAAAAAGCAGCCATTAATTGAAGAATGGTACAAATCTGTGTTGATTGGTAAAATTCATTTTATAAAACAAATTAAAGGTGAACATAGTTTTACTTTCTATTCATTAGCTTTAGAAGCTAACAAAGTTTTTTCAAAAAATATATTTGACCTTACTTACTTTAATCAAATGAATGAAATTATTAATAAAAATGTTTTTGTTTTGCAAAGTACTGATGAGATGAAACAAGGTTCTGGATTCTATGTTCCTGGTTATGGCTTATTTACTTCTTATCATGTAACAGAAGACAAAGACTTCTATTATTTGTGGCAAAATGATGTCAAAGCCGTAATATCTCCAATTAGCGCAGATATAAATCAGGTATCTGCTGATAAAATAATAGACTATGCATTGTATAATATATCAATTGCTAATGTTGCATCTTTATCTATGGGAAACAGTTCAAATTTAAAAATCGGAGATACTGTTGTCATCGCTGGATTTCCGAATTACATTAAAGGTGATACAATTACAAAAGAAGAATGCAAAATTACAGGAAAAACAAAATTGTTTGGAGCGCCTTTTTATAAAGTAAGCGGAAAAATTGTGCACGGAGCAAGCGGCGGTATAGTTTTGAATACAAATCACCAAGTTGTTGGCATTATTAAAGGAGGATGTTCTTCTGAAGATGAGGATAATACTTCTATAAAACAAGGATTTGTACCAATTGATTTGGTAATTTCAGACCTAAAAGCTAAAAGCGTTTTATAAGTAGTATTGTCAAATAAGCAAAATAAAAACAGGCACGTGAGTACCCATATGCCTGTATTGGTGAGTATTTGCCTACGAGATGGGAATAGAATTAGCTTGTAGTGAAGAATTTTTCAAGCACCACTTCATGGTATTGTATTAAATATCTTATCTGAGGATGTCTTCAAATGCCGAAAGAACGATTTTATTCTAATGTTAACCCTGACAAAGCGACAATAGCCTTGTATCCAGTTTATATCAACTTTTTACTCAAACAATATAGTAAAACCTCCTTCAATGCGTTTATTGCACTAAAGGAGGTTTTTGTTAATTGCAATTTTAAAAATTCAGGTCTTTTGTATTGGGTGTGTTTTGAAAAACATAATGTAATAAATTGGCAGATATGTTATCTTTCCGTTGTGCGTGACGGTTCTTTCATTGGAGAGGACATAAGCCTTTTTGATATGATAATCCTCATTCTGAACAAAGGTGTTCAGCGCACTGTGAACGGTGTAATCCTTGCCGGGCTTTACCTCTATAGGCACGGCGGACAGGCTGTTGTAATCATCAATAAGATAGTCAACCTCACCCTTACAGCGGTTATCGTAATAGAACAGCTTATAGCCGTGAGCAATTAGCTCGCTAGCGACAACGCTTTCATAGACTGAACCGAGATTAACGCTCTTTTCATCATCTAAAACAGCACGGATATTGTTTCCGTACAAAATTCCCGTGAGAATTCCCACATCGTTCAGATACAGCTTCAGCAGGTTTTTTCTGGTGGATTCAATCAGCGGAAAAACCGGATTGGAGATTGCCTGAACATTCAGAGCAATACCGGCACTTATGAGGTACTCAAATTCATCGCTGTAATCGCCGAATGTTTTGCCTCTTTTATTTTCAATGTTTTGCGCCACCACACGCTTTTTCTTGTTTTCCATATTGGACGGAATAAGGTCATAAATGCGCCGGATTTTCAGTTTTTTCTCCTCGTCATACTTGGAAGCGTCAGCGGCATAATAGTCGTGAATTTCGCTTTGAATGTCACGGACAAGCTGAATGTTATGGTCATTCAGATACGAGTTCACAGCGTCCGGAAGACCGCCCACAAGCAAATACTTTCGGAACAAGTCCATCATTTTATTGTGTGTAGGCTCATCAAGTGATTCTTCACACTCAAACTTTTTACGCATTGCCGATATGGCAAATTCATTAAGTCCGTTTGCATAAAGGAATTCTTCAAAATCCAGCGGAAACATCCGTACCTTGCGGAGCTACCCATAGGGATTGAGGTCGTCTGCGACAATGTGACACCTAGCAGTGAGCCGCTTGCAATAAAGGTAAACTTTCCGTCTTGAGAAAGAAATTTCAAAAGCGTGAGCAGATGAGGATACGCCTGAATTTCATCAATAAAAATCAGCGTATTTTCTTTCTGTTTCATCTTATTACCCGCAAGCATACTGACCTGAAGATAAAAATCGTCAACAGTCTTTACCTCGTCGAAAAGGCGTTCACCCAGCGAATCCTCCACCATATTCAGCTCAATAAAGTTTTCAAACAACTTTTGCCCCACATAACGGATGATGTATGTTTTGCCGACCTGACGAGCTCCGTCAATCAGCAAAATCTTCTTGGTATCGCTTTTCAGTTGTTCTTCTATCAACGTTTCAATCTTTCGGAATAACACGCAATCACCTCAAATCTGACTTTTCAATAGAAGTAAGTCGATAATTTTATGACATTTCAAATTATGACGATTTATATTGGCTTATTTGTAAATCAATTCTTTGTTGACAATTTCCAATGCTCTGTTGCGGATTGAGTTCATCCTGCGTATCCATTCTGCTTGGTTTTCAGCTTTTAGCTGTTCGGTCACATTTTCTTTTTCGGATAGTTGCTTTATAAGCGTTGTAAACAGTTCATTCGCCTGATTATCAATATCGGATAGATACTCCACAAGTTTGCCTGAAGTCAGCAGATTATAATATCTTATCTTGTGGTATCGGAGCAAATAATTTTTATGCCGCAGTCCGAAAACGCCGATTTCGCATTTCGATTGTTGGGGGAGTTTTAGGTCTGGTAAAAGATAGTCGCCTTGTTGAGAGTAAGTAATTTTAGTATTTGTCATAATGTTGACCTCCAAAAATATTTTTTCAGTCGGACAAACGATAAGCGAATTTAGGCTGTTTTTAGTATTTTGCGTGCAATTTTTAAAAATGACTGCACTTTTGAAATTTTGAGTGTTCATTAAGCCGCTTACTGACTGCGTTTTTGACAGCACTTTTGACTGCGATTGACAGCAATTTTGACAGCACTTTATCTTAATTCAAGTGTTTTCAAATTTACTCAAATTAACTGAGCAACAGCTCATAACCCCAGTGTTTAAGCC
>OHEI01000650.1_pt1 | contig 13291 bp, 7 predicted proteins | sample 1567241 | NCBI WGS metagenome assembly OHEI01 (sample SAMEA3879565, study PRJEB24766) | human gut metagenome | biome: human-associated habitat; feature: feces | place: USA | collected 1985/1987 | reverse complement strand
AATTGCCGCTGACAGCGGGGCTGCCGTTGGCACGCCACAGGAAGGTGACGATCTGAGCGCGGGTGCAGGGATCGTTGGAGCCGAACAGGCCATTGGCCTTGCCATTGGTGATGCCCTTCTTCACAGCCCATTCCACAGCCTTGGCATAATAAGCATCAGTGGGAACGTCCGCAAAGATGGAAGCCGCCTGCTCCTCGACAAACTCAGCGGAAACAGTGACCTTGCTGCCAGGCATGGTGAAGGTGTACTTGCCGTTGCCCTTATCGGTCAGCTTGAGCTTATTGCCGCTGGCGTCCTTGACGGTGAGTTTGTCCAACTCGTAGCCCTTATCGGGGGTCACGGTGATAGTCACGCGGTCGCCCTTGGAGGCATTCTTGGGAGAAACGGTCACATCGCCGTTCTTCGTGCTGGGTGCGGACACAGCATAACTACCAGAAGAGCCGCTGGAGGAACTGCTACCTCCAGAGGATTTTCGCGTCACAGAGACGGTGCAGGAAGTGCTTGCGGCCGTGTAAGTATCACTCTGCTCAATGCTCGCAGTAAAGGTGTAGGTCTTCGTGATGTTGGGCAGGGAAACCGTATAGGTTCCACCTCCGTTGTCCTTCACCGCAACAGTACTGTCATCGCAGGTCACGCTCACAACGGCGTCAGTGGGTGCTTTGGTGATAGTCAACGTTACCGTACTGCTGCCAACCATGCTCTCTTTGTCGGGCATAATGCTGACGCTGGAAATGGTTCTGCAAACCTGCGTATCAAGCATAGCATCGTAAGCATCGAGCACGCCGGAAACATTGTTTGCACTGTCAATAGCATTGACGGCAGCACCATAGGTTTCTTTGCTGACTGTATAGCTGTTGCCATTCAGCTCGGTAGGAGCACCGTTGTTGTAGACTGTATCAGCAAGATACTTTACGTATTCCTTAACGGTCTTCAACAGATTTTCCTTGGATGCTTCCAGTGCTGCATTCGTTGCCTCAGCCGTCTTTGCGGCCCAGATATCGGAGTAGCCTTTTGCCAGAGCCGCCTGAATAGCCGGGACCTCGCTGTACTTCATGTCAGAGCCGGGAACCGTGGTGGAGCCGAGCTTGGTGGACTCGATGTAGGAGGTCCACTGCGCCGCACCGGCATCGGGCGAATAGGTGATCTCTGCCGTGGCGGTGGAGTAGCCATAGCGCAGCGTGATCGTGGCAGTGCTGTCGGAAACGCTGACAGAGATGACCTTTGCACCAGCCTTTTCAGCCAGCACAGCCTCAGCCTTAGCCTTGATTGAAGTCTCGTTCCATTCTGTGTTCGTAAAGTCGGCAGACTCCACCAGTGTCTTGACGGCCTGAACAGGGTCCGTCTTATGGTCTGTAAGCTGCGTTACAGTGTACGGACTCGCCATTGCCGCATCTGCGCAGGCTTTGATGGTCTGCACATATTCTGCGGGCAGAAGACCGATATTCGGATCATAGGAGTAAATCTGCTCAATGGCGGTCTTGTTCGTAAACTGTGCGCCGCCCAATCCATTGATGTGTTTGACCAGCATTTCGCCCATCGTATAGCCGGCGAGGAAACGGCCCACAACCGCACTCATGTGCGTTTCGTCACGCTGGATACCATTGTTGTTGTCCGGCGTCATTGTGCTACCGATGGACTGGCCGGTCAACAGATTGACTTTTGCGATGTTACTCTGGGATTCAGGACGGTAGTTAAACTGGTTGATATAGGTGCCCCTGGCGTTTTCGACGGCAGTGCCGATGGGGACGATGAACGAAACATTTTCGTTTGTCGCGACTGTCTTCTGCATGGTTTCCCAATAGGCTTGCAGGCGCGCAAGGCCTTCACCACCATTACGCCGCCACGTCATGTACCAGCCAATCTCGACCGTAGGATCGAAACTCTTGATGTAGTTTGTCAGATACTCGAGATTTGTCTTGAAATTCTTGTTGTAGTCAGTGCCATAAGCCTGTTCAATGTCATGGCCCTGAATGATCACGATATCCCAATCCTGATCATTCATTGCATAGGCAATGCTCTTTGTACCCTGACTTGCGAAGGTCGTCTGATTGTTATCCCATTTGTAATAATTGAGAGTATTTGTATAGGTAACGCCGCCTTCACTACTCTCCCATGCCCTGGGAGAATCGTTATCATAGGCACCCACACCGTAGGTGTTACTATTGCCCGTCTCTTGACGTGCGGTGTTGGCGTAGTACGCCAGCGTCTTGCCGCCGCTGAACAGATGGCCAAAATGAATATCCGTCGGGAAATCGTACTGGTTGAACACATAGCGCAGATATTCACGTGCGTCCTCGGTATAGCTGTTGCCAATAAAGAGGATGTTCGCCGTTACGATTTCCTCAAATTTGATACCGTTCGTCTTGGCAAAGGTCTTTGCAACCGAGTTCCGCTTGGCTTTGATCGTCAAGTTGCTGCTGTACGGCTTATCAAATGCGCCAGCATCAATTTTTGTGACAGTCCGGTTGATCGTAACCGTCTTCAGCATGGGCATTCCGGTGAACGCACCAGCAGCGATAGAGGTAACGCCCTTTTCGATCTCGATTTCTTCGATCTTACTTGCATAGCGGCTCCAAGCCGTGCCTTCACCAACAGCAGGGATCTCACCCTTGCCGCTGATGGTCAGTTTCTTTGCGCTGCTGTCATAATTCCAGCGGATATCGCCCAAAAGATCGGCTTCTGCATCCAGATCCACAAACTTAATACCATTGTTCTTCTTGTTCGTGATGTACTTATAGAACGCAGTCTCTTCGTTACTGTCCTTGGCAGTATAGCGATAACCATAGACGGTGAGATTTTCCGGCAACTTCTGACTGGAAGCAGCATTCCAGTAAGAGTTGACATCCGCAACCTGGATGTTTCTGCATTCAACTCGCAGTTCGGTCATTCCATTGCAGCCGCTGAAGGGGTAACTGCCGAAGGTTGTGATCGTTTCCGGCAGCGTCAGCTGCGTCAGGGTCTGAATGTTGGCAAAAGTGCCTGCACCCAAGATTGCAAAGTCTTTGCCAAATGTGATGCTGCGCAGCTTATAGAGTTCAGCCAGAGCCTTTGTCGCTTCCGTGCCGGTCACGCCATCACCGATGACCAGGTTCGTGATCTCGTCGGCATAAGCCTGCCATGGGTAGTTGCCGCTGCTGCCACCGGGGATCATGCCCTTGCCGGTAATGAAGAGCGTAGTCGTGTTGGGGTCGTATCTCCAGTAGGTATCAGAATTTCCGATCTGACCCGCCGTGGCGTTCGGATCATCGAAAGCGACGAAGTTGATCGTGCCGCTGTAGTTCTTATTCTGCCACTGGACATACTGATACAGCTTTGTTTCCGTTTTCCTCGTGTCATCCGTATACCGATAGCCGTAGACGGTCAGGTTCTGCGGGATTGTTTTGTCGGAAGACCACTCGGTCTCGACGGGGACAGACAGATTGCGGTTTTTAACCACAAGGGATGTCATCGCATTGCAGCGGCTGAAAACAACCGAACCCATGGAAGAAATCGTTTCGGGAAGCACAATGCGTTCCAAGCTGCTACAGGTTGCAAATGTACCTGTATCCAATTTCTTAAACGTTGACGGGAAACTGACATTCTGCAGCTTTGTCAGGCTGGAGAAGATCTTGAGCGTTCCGGTTCCGGTGATGCCTTCACCGATCACAAGATTCTCGACCTGACTCAAATGTGCGCTCCATGGCGGATTATCGCCGGCCTTGTACTGATCACCGACCAGCTTGATCTCACCGGAACCCATGAGATAAAGCGTCTTTGTGGCGGCATCGTATCTCCAGGAAATACCCGTCGCATCGATTGGCATCCAGTCACTTTCATCCTGTGCAACAAAAGTGATCTTGCCGCCCCTCTGATTGTTGTACTGGACGTACTTGTAAATATCGGTCAGGTTTTCATCAGACTTTTTGTCATCAGACTTCCATTTGTAACCATAAACCGTCAGATTCTGGGGCGCAGGGCGACCTGCCGTTGTCCAATCGCTTTCTGCATTTATGATCCGCATGGTGCGGTTCAGAACGGTCAGCGATTTCAGGCTGTCGCAGGCGCTGAACACAACCGGTCCCATTTTGGTGACGGTTGCGGGAATCACCACATTTTCCAGAGCCGAAGCCGTCGCAAAGGTACCGTCGCCCATGCTTGTAAAGGTCGAGGGGAAGCTGATCTGCTTCAGGCAGGTCAGGTTCGCAAAAAGCTTCGTCTCCGACGAGCCCGTGATACCCTCGCCGATCACCAACTTCTCGATCTGCGGAATAAACGTTGCCCAAGGAGGATTATCCCCGGCCTTATACAGCTTGGCATCCCATGTAATGTTGCCTTCGCCGCTGACAGTAAGCGTTTTCGTATTCTTGTCAAAAACCCAGAGAATATTGTTGCTGCCAACAATGAGACCGCTGCTTGCCGATGTGGCATCGTCAAACGCGACAAAGTTGATTTTCTGCATATCGCCGTCTGGACGATTAGTGTTCTGCCACTGAACGTACTGATAGAGGGTGGTATCTTTGTCTTTGTTGTCATCCGTATAACGATAACCATAGACGGTCAGGTCGGTCGGAAGTTTATTCCCCGGCTGATCGCTGTACGTACCTGTAGACCAATTACCGGATGTCGGTGTCCTGAGTGCACGGTTCTGTACAACAAGCGTTTTCAGATTGGTGCAGTTGCTGAATACGACATCGCCCATGGAGACGAGCTGTTCCGGAAGAGTGACGGATTCCAGCCCCCCACACGAGGCGAAGGCTCCGCTGTACAGTTTTGTGAATGTCGAGGGGAATTGAATGTTTTTCAGGTTTGCAAGGTTCGCAAAAATCTTGATTTGGGATGTCCCGGTGATGCCTTCGTCGATCACAAGGTTCTCAATCTGGGACTTATATTTATTCCAAGGCGGATTTTCGCCACCCTTGTAACAATCGGGGCTGCCATCCCAGTTGATGTCACCGGTTCCGGAGACGGTCAATGTCTTGGTCGCATCATTAAATGCCCAGTAGATCTGGCTGCTGGATCCTGCGGCGTTTTTGATCAGGCCGCCCTTGGCAGCTTCCGCGTCATCAAAAGCAACAAACTGGATCGAACCACCGTTGTTTTCGTTCTGCCATTGGACATACCGATAGAAATCCGTCAGATTATCATCTTTCTTATTATCATCGGACTTCCACTTGTAGCCGTAAACGATCAGCCCGTCCGGTGCTTTACGGTTATCCGAAGACCAGCACTCTTCTGCAGAGACTGTCATTGTTCTGTTTTGAATCGTCAGCGACGTCAGCCCCGTACACATGCTGAACACTACATTGCCGATACTCTCAATGGTCTTTGGCAGCACCACAGATGACAATGCTGTGTCCGTTGCAAAGGTTCCGGTGGCAAGCGTTTTCAACGTACTTGGAAATTGAATGGTCTGCAATGCGCTCATGTCAGCGAAGACCTTGATTGAGGCCGTGCCAGTAATCCCTTCGCTGATCACTAAGTGTTCGATTTCTGTCTTGAACGCATTCCAGGGGGGATTATTACCTCCGGAATACGGGTCACTGAGAGTAATGTCTCCATCACCGCTGACAGTCAGCGTTTTGCTGCCCTTGTCATAGGCCCAGGTTATCCCCGGGCAAACTTTTCCTGATGCTACAGGAGCGGGGTCTGTTCCGTTTTCTTCCGCAGCCAACGCTGTTGGCAGCAAGCTGAGCATCATGACAAGCGTTAGTAAGCTCGCCAATATTCGCCGTTTCAATTTTTATTCCTCCTTAATCCATATTGTTTCTGCCTGCCTCCGCAGGCTGGAATCATGAATGTCCGGCTTGGCTTTTCTTCCTTGCCGCACACTCACCGCTGGAGCATCTATTTTAAAACCCGCCTTACAGCAGGCATTGATTTAGCTGCTGCCATACAGCTCCTGCCAGCATTCCCGACAAAGCTGTCCGGCCCCCTCCACGTAGTAATCCCGTCGGTCAACCGGCGATTCTGCGTGAATCCCAGTTGGATGCCCGCAAAGGACACAGCGTTCGCCGGCAGTCCTGCTTGCCGGTAATAGGTCTCTCGCTTTCTCCAAAAGCGCAGCCGCATACCGATTCATACAGCAAGACCCCTTCCGTTATCTGCTCTCCGAGGCTGGCGAACCTTTCCTGCACATACCGGGCAGCCGCACTTCTGCACCCCGGCTCTGGAATAAATAAGGGCTTTCCAGACGTGGCCGTTGGCGCACTGCCACCAGACCTTACGATGGCTGCCTGCGGTCACCATCTGCGGGGTAAAGCTGCCATTCAAAGTGGGGTGCCACTGTGCGGCTACCGTTGGTTCCGCAGTGGCCAGGTCATTGAAGCCTGGCAGAACTCTCTTGTTGGCACAATAGGGGCAACCGCTGCCGCGCATTGTGCGGGTGGCGATGACCGCCTGATAGCTGTGGTTCTTTTCGCAGTGCCACCATGCCTTCCGGTTGCTGTAAGCGGAGACGGAATCCGGGGTCAGGGAACCGTTTCTCTCCGTATCCCACTCCTTTGCCAGTTCTGGGTATTGAGAAGCCAAATCGTTGAACCCCGGCAGAATCTGCTTCCCGGCACAGACCGGGCAACCGGCTCCGGAGACCGTCCGGGACGCGACGGCGGCCTGCCATCTGTGCCCCAAAGAGCACCGCCACCAAACCTTGCGGCTCGTTTTAGCCGTGACCTTTTCCGGCGTCAAAGCACCGTTCTTCTCTATATCCCATTCCTTTACCAGCCGTGGGAACTGAGAGGCCAGATCGTTCTCACCGGTCTGCACCAGCCTGCCAGCGCAGACCGGGCAGCCGCAGCCGCCGGAGACCCGGGAATTGATCTGGGCCCGCCAGGAGTGTCCTTTCTCACAAACCCACCACGCAAGGTGGTGGCTTCCCGCCGGGAATTCAGACGGCTTTCGCGGGGCATTTTTCCGCGTATCCCACTGGACAGCAAGATCCGGGTACAGCGATGCAAAGTCATTGCTCTGTCCCAATTTTTTACCGGCGCAGTAAGGACAGCCGCTTCCGGCGGCACGGGTATAGACCGGTGCCTGCCAGGAATGGCCGCATCCGCACCGCCACCAGGCCATGGTATGACTACCGTGGGTCACCCCATCCGGCATCAGAGGGAGATTTTTCTCGCTGTCCCATTCCTCCAGTAAATACTGCCGGTCATACTTCCGGCAGAAATCATACAGGCTTTCGCTCATGTGTCCGCCTCCCATGTCCGGGACAGCATTTCCATTGCGGCCCATGTCAGCGGCTCCGTCTCGGAAAAATCCTTCCCCAACAGATAGGCGCGGAACACTTCAGCAAAGTACTCCTCCACATTCTTTCGACAGTAATCCCTGTGCAGAAATGCGGCCATCAGAACCTGCTCTTTCTGGAACGCGTTCGTTATGGCGGCTTCTTCCTGTGCCGACGCATATTGCTCTTCAAAATGTCCCATCTCATGGAGAACTGTGGTGTTATCCCGCAGGAAAGCGCTGGCACTCACATCCACGCAGATAATTTTCCCGGATGGGATCGTAACACCCAGCCCGCCAGCATAGGACGCGTTCAGCGTTTCCAGACCATAGATCATAAAGCGCAGCTCCCAGTCTCGCTCCGCAAATTCCTCCAGAACGGCCTCCGGCATCGCCGCGAGGTAGACACGGGAACGGAAGGAATGGCGAACAGCGTCCTCATTTTCATATGTAAGGCGGAAACCGGACAGAGAAACTGGCCGCAGCGCGCTTTCGGTATCCTCCGGCACATGGTGGAGGGAGAGGATCATGCTGACGGCCTCAGCCCTTGTCACAGACTGTTCCGGGTGGAACAAGCCTGTGCCGTCATCCGGGATCAGACCCAGCGCGGCGGCACATTCGATCTGATTCCGCTCTTCCGAAGGCAGACTGCCCAGATCGTGAAAGCGTTCCTCTTTCTGCGGCCACGGCGTCGCGGCTGTGGCGGCAAACACAAGACAGACGGCATCTCTTCTTGTCAGGCAGTCTCCCGCAGCATGACCGTTATTGGCGTCCAGATAGGCGTTGATCATCAGCAAAGGACTTTCCAGCCAGTAAGCATCCAGTCCCTCAAAGCGATTCAGATAACGTCCCAGCATCGTGGCAAATCCCAGCATGGTCACAGGGCGGTCCGGTGCGAACTGCCCGTTTCCAATCCCGGACACGATGCCCTCTTCCGTGGCCTCCATAATATCCTCATACCAGATATTTCCCGGGTTCACATCTGTATAACCCTGCGTCTCAATGGCCACGGCGGGTACAGACACAGCTGCTGCAAAAAAGCATACAGAGACGATCGCCGCAGCTAATCGCTGAAAAGCCGGCTTATACAGGATACTTAACTTCCAACAGGGCAAAACACTTCGCTTCATGGAACTTCCTCTTTATACAACGGAATCTATATTCCGTATGTGCAATTTTGAAATAGATATGGAAAACCCATTCCTACGTTCCGTATTCTACTCTTTCAAAATCCAATGTGCAAGGATTTTGTCGAAAAAACAGGTAAAATAAGCACAAAGAAATGAGCCATGAAGAAGGTATCTGCATGGCTTCTGGAAGAAGCGCCCATTTCCCTTTTTGCAAAGGAGAAATGGGCGCTTATTTCCTGTTTCAGCCTGCCGAAAGCCTGGTCAGGCTGTTCATGGTTCACATACGGAATATAGATTCCGTTTCAGAGCACCAGCTGTAGCCGTTCCAACTGACGCCGGTGTTCCTGTCCTGTGGTCATCAGGTAGATGCGGGTGGTTTCAATGCTGGAATGACCCAAGATGTCCGCCAGCTTTGCGATATCCTTGTAAATCTGATAATAGACCGTGGCAAACAGGTGGCGGAGATTATGGGGGAACACCTTGGAGGGTTCCACACCGGCTTTTTGACAAAGCCGCTTCATCTCCGCCCAGATCTGGCATCGCCCCATGGGCTTTCCGCCTCTGGTGAGAAAAATCTCGCCAGAGGTGATTTTTTGCTTTTTCGCGTATTTCAGCAGCCTCCTGCACAGCTTTCCCGGCAGCAGGATGGTGCGGATCTTGCCCTTCAGAGAGATGGTGGTACGGCCTTCCTTTGCCGCCTCCACGGTGATATAGCGCACCTCGCTGACTCGGATGCCGGTGGCGCAGATTGTTTCCATGACCAGCGCAATCCGCTCCCGTCCTGACTCGCGGGCTGCCGTGATGAGACGCTCATAGTCCTCACGGCCCAATTCCTGCCCGGCATCCCGGAACAGACGGCGCTGGACCTTCAGGTAATGAGCGCGGCAATCTGTCCAACCGAGAAAAGTAAATAGATTATTGATGGCAGCCAGGGATGCGTTGACGGTGGAAGGGGAATAGCCACCCACGCTTTGCAGATGTTCTTTCCAAGCTACGACAGCGTCCTTGGTAACAGGCTGCCCATCCAGGTACAGGAAGAAAGCCCGTACGCTTCGGAGGTATTTTTCAATGGTCGCAGGGGTTCGTTCCGCCCGAACAAGGGAGGACGCAAAGGCGGCGATCTGTTCGTTGGTAAGATAGTGTTGTTCCATGGCGGTTCTCCTTGTGATAAAGCGTGATGGGTTTCATTTTACCGGTTGGAAGATACCCTGTGCAAGAGAAAGCACAACGTATCAATGCGGGCACTTCTCAGGTGGGTGTGATATTAACTCTGTTGGAGCAAAGATTCAAGTCTTTACGGATTCTTTCTGGCCTTTGGATACCGACTTTGGTCAACAGCACAGATTGGCAGTTATGAAGCCAACGCCGCCTGTGGCGGCGCTGGCGCAAGCATCGCGCAAATGTACATTTGCACAGCTTGCCGAGGATACCCCGGTCCCCTATGCCGCCTGCTGGCGGAAAAACTTGCGGCTATACGCTGCAGGAAGGAGAAAATTGTGGATGAGAACAAGAAAGAACACCATCTGCACATCGTACTGACAACACAGCAGTATCAGCTGCTGTGCTGTCAGGCCAAAGAGTGCAGGCTGACAAAACGGGCATATCTTGCACGGCTTATTGAGGGACGACCAGTCAAAGCCCGCCCTACAAAAGAAATTAAAGAGCTCCGGACGGAAATACATCATATCGGCAACAACATCAACCAGATCGCCCGCAGCGTCAATGCAGGAATTGCGAAGCCGGAGGATGCCAAACGGGGACTCTATCTTCTGGATCAGGTATATGAGCTTATGTTCCGGATAGCGAATAAGTAATGGCTGTTACGAAAATCCTGCCCCGTAACGGCGGCTTAAAAGAAGCCATTGATTATGTTCTGAACGGTGACAAAACGGATGGGCATATTTTAACAGCACATTTTAATTGCGATCCAGGGAGAGAGTACCGCGAGATGATGAAAACAAAGCTGGAAACCGGACGATTGGATAAGCGTCAATGCTATCACATCATTCAATCGTTCAAGCCTGGTGAAATCACACCTGAACTTGCTTTAGAAATTGCTAAAGCATTCGCGCAGGAACACTTGGACGGCTTTGAGGTTGTGATTGGGACCCATGTAGACCGGCATCATATCCATTCGCATATTGTATTTAATTCGGTGAATGCAGATACCGGCGAAAAGTATCACAGTACGCAGCAAAGCTACTACCAGCAGATCCGTGCCATTTCAGACCGGCTCTGCCGGGAGCATGGATTGTCCGTCATCGTGCAGGGCGCGCCTGCCAGGTCGGTCAGCTACATTGAGTGGCTGCGCCAGTCCAAGGGGCAGCCCACCTTCCGTTCCATGCTGGAGGCAGATCTGCGGGATGCCATCCGGGACGCCAACGACCTCGGCCACTTCTTCCTGCTCATGGAGCATAAGGGGTATGAGATCCATCATGGCGGCAGACTCGGCTTCCGCCTGCGGGGGCAGGAGCGATTTCAGTACCCCGGCAGGCGAGATCCGCTGTTCACAGAGGACGGTATCCGCACTGCCATCCAGGGCAACCTGGAACAGATCGAAGCGGGGCTGCGGCCTGTCTTGCCTGTGCGTCCAGCGTATCAGCCGTACCGGAAGCATCCCAGATACAGCGGTTTTCTTGCCCTCTATGTCCATTATCTCTATCTGCTGGGCAAGATCGAAAAGCGGCAGTACCCGCCCCGCATGACGCCGCATCTGCGGCAGGCGGTCATGCGCTTTGAGCAGTATCAGGCGCAGTTCGCGTTCCTGCGGGAAAATGACATCACAACGCCTGCTGACATGGCGGCATTCGAACAACGCACAGAGGAAACGCTGGGCAGATTGACAAAGCAGCGGACCCTCCTCAATGTGCGGAAGAAGAAACGCCAGCCGCTCTACGCGGCGCTGGCAGACGCGGAGGCGCTGGAACCCAGCAGAGCGTTATACGAGGAAGGGCTCACCGGCATGGAGCAGGAGTTTGAGCAGTATATGAAAGCCGTGAAGCTGCTGGAGGACAGCGGCATTCCGCGGGAGGTGCTGAAGAAAGAAAAGGCAGAAGTGTATGAGCAGCTCTCAGAGGTGAATCGGAAGATCCGGGCAGAGCGGGAAAAGCGGAAGCTCTGCCGGGAGATCTGCCAGCAGACGCCTGTAATGGAGCAGGACATCCAGAAAACAGAAGAACACCAGAAGGAGGTGCGGGAACATGAACATCGGAGGCGGTGAAGCGGCGGACCAGCTGGTACGCATGATGCTCTCCGGCAGCGAGGTCGCTGTCCGGCTGAGCGGCTCCGCCATTAAAAATGTGCTGGCGCTCACCATGGCGCTGGCGAAAAAACACAAGACCATTTCCGGCAAAGTCAATCTGGCAAAGATGCTGAAGGAGACCCGCGATGTGCGGCGGTTCGCCATGTCTCCGGAGCAGTATCAGCAATTCAGGCAGCGGGCAGGAAAACAGAAGATCCTGTTCTCTGCCATCCGTGATTCGGATAACAAGGGAAAAGTCGTGGATGTGATCATGCCGGTAACGGAGATCGACCGCGCCAATATGATCTTTGAGCGCATCCGATATACCGGGCAGCCGGAGCAGGCGCGGCAGGATGCCCCCTCTAAGGAGCAGGAAGCCCGTGTGGGACAGGAGGCGCCGCAGCGCGAGCAGCAACGCCCCCAGCAGGGGGAAACGCCTGTGACACCGCCTGTGGGCAAGCGGCAGGAGGTGGCGCCAAAAAAAGAATCTCGGTCGGGAACAGACTTGCCAGATACCAAAGGCAGATCGACCTCATCCAGCGGCAGGGAAACGGCTGCCGGGACGATGACGAATGAGCGGTCTTCGGTTCTGGAACGGCTGAAAGGCTATCAGGCGCAGTTGGATACCCGGCAGAAGTCTGCCCCGGCCAAAGAAAAGACCCATCAAAAAGTACGACCGGACAGGACAAAGTAAGAAAGCCGTTTCGTCAGCAAGGCCGGCAGAGTGGAATGCTCTGCCGGCCTCGTATTTTTTATGCAGGAGGTGATGCGGCTGAAAAAGACATCCCAAACAACGGATCTGGTACTTGCGCTGTTCCTCTATATCCCTGTGATATGGGCGGCGCTGCTGATCGCCCAGTCCCTTGGCGGCGGTCTGCCGGAGCTGCTATCAAACTTAACTGCCGTACTGGAACAACCCTTCCAGATCCAATGGACAGACAAGAGTCTGTTCTCCATTCTCGTCTGCACCGGCGCATATCTCATGGGGCTGTGTCTCTATGCTTCCGGACAGGGCAGGACACGGGACGGAGAGGAACACGGCTCCGCCGCATGGGGCTCTCCCCGGCAGCTCAACGCGCAGTTCCGTCAAAAGGAGAACAAGATCCTCACCCGCCATGTGCGGCTGGGGCTGGATACCCACAAGCACCGGCGCTCACTGAATGTGCTGGTCATTGGCGGCAGCGGCGCCGCCAAGACGCGCGGCTATGTCAAGCCCAACATTCTGGAAGCAAACAGCAACTATGTGATCACGGACCCGAAGATGGAGGTGCTGACCGCCACCGGAGGGTATCTGAAACGGCAGGGATACGACATCCGAGTGCTGAATCTGGTGGATCTGTCGCAGTCAGACGGCTATAACCCGTTCCGCTACCTGCGGGATGAAAAGGACGCGCTGAAGCTGGTCAACACGCTGATCCAGGCAACGACGCCCAAGGGCAGTCACGAGTCCGATCCGTTCTGGTCGAAGTCCGAGACAGCACTGCTGCAGGCCATCATCCTCATGCTGTTCCAGGAAGCGCCGGAATATGAGCAGAATTTTTCAATGGTGCTGCGTGTGCTGGAATATGCCGAAGTGAAGGAGGACGATGACGAGTATGTCTCCCCGCTGGATCTGCTGTTCCGGGCAATGGAGTATGAGAACCCGGAAAGCGTTGCCCTGCGGCAATATAAGGTTTTCAAGCAGGCGGCGGGCAAGACCGCGAAATCCATTTTGGTA
>OHEI01000644.1_pt1 | contig 13385 bp, 7 predicted proteins | sample 1567241 | NCBI WGS metagenome assembly OHEI01 (sample SAMEA3879565, study PRJEB24766) | human gut metagenome | biome: human-associated habitat; feature: feces | place: USA | collected 1985/1987 | reverse complement strand
TCGCGTGTGCATTTGACGAATATTAATGTTCCGAAAGAAATTGAGGAACAGGAAAAGCTGATTGAAGAGGCACGTAGCCTGAAGGCTGAAGCTGTAAAGTCACAGAATTTTGAGCTGGCTGCCAGCTACCGCGACCGTGAGAAGGAACTTTCTGTCCGCTTGGAGGAGATGAAGGTTGAGTGGGAAGCCCGTTTGAAGGATGACCGCCAAACGGTAGGTGAAGAGGAAATAGCCAATGTTATTTCAATGATGTCCGGTGTACCCGTACAGCGCATGGCGCAGGCAGAAGGACTTAAACTGGCCGGAATGAAGGAAGAACTACAGGCGAAGGTGATAGCTCAAGATGCTGCGATAGAGAAACTTACCAAAGCAATCTTGCGTAGCCGTGTAGGGTTGAAAGACCCGAACCATCCCATCGGAACCTTTATGTTCCTTGGCCCTACTGGTGTGGGTAAGACGCATTTGGCAAAGCAATTGGCAAAATATATGTTTGGCTCTGCCGATGCCTTGATACGTATCGATATGAGCGAGTATATGGAGAAATACACCGTATCTCGTATGATTGGTGCCGCTCCGGGATATGTGGGCTATGAGGAAGGCGGCCAGTTGACTGAAAAGGTGCGTCGCAAGCCGTATTCCATTGTCTTGCTGGATGAGATTGAGAAAGCCCATCCGGACGTGTTCAACATCTTGCTCCAGGTACTGGATGAAGGCCGTTTGACTGACAATTATGGCAGAACCATCGATTTCAAGAATACGGTTATCATTATGACCTCCAATATCGGTACGCGGCAGTTGAAGGAATTTGGCCGTGGCGTAGGTTTTGCGGCGCAAAACCGCACGGATGACAATGAACATTCGCGCAGCGTGATACAAAAGGCTCTGAACAAGACCTTTGCTCCCGAATTCTTGAATCGTTTGGATGAAATCATTACTTTCGACCAGCTCTCTTTGGAGGCCATCACAAAGATTGTGGACATTGAGCTGAAAGGTTTGTACGAACGGGTTGAAGCAATTGGTTACAAGCTGGTTGTGGAGGATGATGCAAAGACATTCCTTGCTTCGAAAGGGTACGATGTACAGTTTGGTGCGCGCCCATTGAAGCGCGCCATTCAGAACCACTTGGAGGATGGACTTTCCGAGCTGATAGTGGCGGAGGAGTTACAGCCGGGTGATACGGTAAACGTATCAGTAGACAAAGAAAAAGACGAGCTGAGCATCAGGAAGGCATAAGCTGTTCTTTATAAAAACCGTCAAAATGTCAGTCCTTATGGGCTGGCATTTTTTTTGTGCTATATCTGCCGGAATAATTAAAAATATAAATCTAAAAAATATAAATGTAGTATGCAAAAAGGTAATATTGGGGTAACTACTGAGAATATCTTCCCCGTCATTAAAAAGTTCTTGTATAGTGATCATGAAATTTTTCTCCGTGAGTTGGTTTCTAACGCGGTTGATGCTACACAGAAGCTGAAAACACTCTCCTCTATCGGTGAGTTCAAGGGTGAAGTTGGCGATTTAACCGTACATGTCTCGCTGGGAAAAGATACCATTACGGTGTCCGACCATGGTATAGGTCTTACGGCTGAAGAAATAGACAAGTATATTAACCAGATAGCTTTCTCTGGCGCCAATGACTTCCTTGAGAAATATAAAAACGATGCCAACGCCATCATCGGCCATTTTGGATTGGGTTTCTATTCGGCTTTTATGGTTGCCAAGAAAGTCGAAATCATCACTAAATCCTATCGGGAAGGCGCCCAGGCTGTAAAGTGGACATGCGATGGCAGTCCGGAGTTTACGATTGAAGACACTGATAAGGCAGAACGTGGTACGGATATCGTTCTTTACATAGACGATGACTGCAAGGAATTCCTTGAAGAAGCGCGCATTTCCTCTTTGTTGAAGAAGTATTGCAGCTTCCTCCCTATCCCGGTTGCATTCGGCAAGAAGAAAGAATGGAAAGACGGCAAGCAGGTTGAAACTGCCGAGGATAATATCATCAATGACTCCAATCCGTTGTGGACGCTGAAACCCAGCGAATTGAAAGATGAAGATTACAAGAAGTTCTACCGTGACCTTTATCCTATGTCCGACGAACCTTTATTCTGGATTCATCTGAATGTGGATTATCCGTTCCACCTTACCGGTATTCTGTACTTCCCCAAAGTGAAGAGCAACATCGAGTTGAACAAGAATAAGATTCAGCTCTATTGCAACCAGGTATATGTGACGGATTCGGTGGAAGGTATTGTTCCCGACTTCTTGACCCTGCTGCATGGTGTGCTCGATTCACCGGACATTCCATTGAACGTTTCCCGTTCTTATTTGCAGAGCGATGCCAACGTGAAGAAGATTTCTACATATATCACGAAGAAGGTGTCAGACCGTTTGCAGTCTATCTTCAAGAATGACCGTAAACAGTTTGAGGAAAAGTGGAATGACTTGAAAATCTTCATCAACTACGGAATGCTTACGCAGGAAGATTTCTATGATAGAGCCAAGGATTTTGCCCTTTTCACCGATACAGACAGCAAATATTATACTTTCGAAGAGTATAAGACGTTGATTAAAGATAACCAGACGGATAAGGATGGAAATCTGATTTATCTGTATGCCAACAATAAAGATGAACAATACAGCTACATAGAGGCCGCTACGAATAAAGGATACAATGTGCTGTTGATGGATGGACAGCTGGACATTGCGGTGGTGAGCATGTTGGAACAGAAGTTCGAAAAGGTTCGCTTCACTCGTGTAGACAGCGATATTATTGATAATCTGATTGTCAAGGAAGACAAGAAGAACGAAGCGTTGGAAGCCGGCAAGCAGGAAGTTCTTTCTTCCATCTTCAAGAGCCAGTTGCCCAAGATGGATAAGACGGAGTTCAACATCACGGCGCAGGCTTTGGGCGAAAATGCCACTCCTATCATGATAACTCAGAGCGAGTACATGCGCCGTATGAAGGAAATGGCGAATATCCAGGCTGGAATGAGCTTCTATGGCGAAATGCCGGATATGTTTAACCTGGTATTGAATTCAGACCATAAGCTGGTAAAAGAAGTTCTGGCAGATGAAGATAAGGAATGTGCTGCTGCCGTTGCTCCGGTTCAGGCAGAGATGGATGAAGTGAACAAGCAGCGTACTGACCTGAAAAAGAAGCAGGAAGGCAAGAAAGATGAGGATATACCGACTGCCGAAAAGGATAAAGTGAATGAGCTGGATAAGAAGTGGGACGAACTGAAAACACAGAAAGAAGGCATCTTCGCCGATTATGCTGCCAAGAATAAGGTTGTCCGTCAACTGATAGATTTGGCACTGCTGCAGAATGGTATGTTGAAAGGTGAAGCTTTGAACAACTTTGTCAAGAGAAGCATTGACCTGATAAAATAAGCCCCTTTAAATTTGCATTTAATATATGCAAGGGTATTGTGATTCTTCGGAGTCGCAATACCCTTTTTTTATTCATTTTCACCAATTAGGGTGTGATTTTCTTCGTTGAATACGGCATTTTTAGAAACTATTGTTTATATTTGGGGCAATGAACATTTATCTTACTCGGAATAGCATAGTTATGAAAAGAGTTTTATTGTTTTTTTCGTTTCTTCTATGTGGCTTTATTTTACAAGCTCAGAAAGTGGGGCTTGTACTGAGTGGCGGTGGAGCAAAAGGCATGACTCATATAGGCATTATCCGGGCTTTGGAAGAGAATAATATCCCCATTGATTATATAACCGGAACCTCTATGGGAGCTATCATCGGTTCTCTGTATGCTATGGGGTATTCCCCGGACGATATGGAGGCGCTGTTGCGCTCTCCCGACTTTAAGCGTTGGTATTCGGGCAAAGTGGAGCCTAAATACGAGTATTATTTTAAGAAGAATCGTCCTTCACCGGAATTTTTTAATATCCGTTTTGCTTTTAGGGACTCGCTGCATATGAAGCCCCAGATACTTCCCACAAGCATGGTCAACCCCATACAGATGAACCTGGTATTTGTGGAATTGTTTGCACGTGCTACGGCTGCATGTGGCGGTAATTTCAACAAACTGTTTGTTCCTTTTCGCTGTATAGCATCCGATGTGTACAATAAAAAGCCATTGGTATTGAGTAAAGGGGATTTGGGAGATGCGGTACGTGCTTCCATGAGCTTTCCATTTGTCTTCAAACCGATAGAAATAGACAGTACGCTTGCTTATGATGGCGGCATTTACAATAATTTCCCTACGGATGTGATGCGGGAGGATTTTCATCCGGATGTCATTATTGGCAGTGTGGTAGCGGCCAATCCCGGTAAGCCGAAGGAGAATGACCTGATGAGCCAATTGGAGAATATGATTATGCAGAAGACCGATTACTCCATTCCGGACTCGTTGGGCATAGTCATGACCTTCAAATATGATGATGTCAACTTGCTGGATTTTGACCGTCTGCAGGAATTGCACGATATAGGCTACAATCGTACCCTTAATATGATGGATTCCATCAAAAGCCGTGTTCATCGTAGGGTGAATGCTGATAATGTGCGTTTGAGGCGTCTTGTCTTCCGGAGTAACCTGCCTCAATTCCGTTTTCGGGATATCATTATTGAAGGGGCGAATGCCCAACAGCAAGCCTACATCAAAAAAGAGTTCCATGATGAAGAGCATGAAGTCTTTACTTATGAAGACTTGAAGCGTGGGTATTTTCGTTTACTGGCAGATAATATGATTTCGGAAATAGTTCCTCATGCTGTGTATGATTCGGAATCCGATTTGTATGAGCTGCATTTGAAGGTGAAGATGGAGGATAATTTTTCCGTGCGTCTGGGGGGCAGTGTCTCTACCACGAGCTCAAATCAAATCTATTTGGGAATAGGATATCAGAACTTGAATTATTATTCCAAGGAAATCACTTTTGACGGTCAGTTGGGTAAGATTTATAATAATGCCCAGTTGATGGGTAAGATTGATTTGCCTACCCACATATCTACGTCCTTTCGTTTTATTGCTTCAATCAGTACCTTCGATTACTACAAGAAGGACAAGCTGTTTTCCAGGAATGACAAACCTTCATTCAATTCAAAGGACGAACGTTTTGTGAAGTTGATGGTTGCCTTGCCGTTTTTGGCCAATAAGCGTGCGGAGTTCAGTCTGGGATATGGCCAACTGGAAGATAACTACTTTCAATCCAGTGTAATAGATTTCGATAAGGACCGTTCGGACAGAAGTACCTACAAACTTTTGGGAGGTTCCATCGGTTTCTATGGGAGTACCCTGAATACGCGGCAATACGCGACAAAAGGTTATCTGGAGAAACTGATAGCCCAGGTATTTACCGGGAGGGAAAGATTTGAACCGGGGAATCCGCAAGAAGGGTACAGTCCTTCTCCGCAAGAGCGGCAATCATGGTTACAAATCTCTTATATGAAAGAGGCATATCACACGATGGGGCCGAAATTCACCCTGGGATGGATGGCAGAAGCACTATATTCATCGAAGAATTTCTCTGAGAATTATACGGCAACCATGATGCAGGCAGGAGAATTTGCACCGACTCCGCATAGTAAACTGATGTACAATGAAGCTTTTCGTGCCAACCAGTATGTGGCTGCCGGTATCAAACCCATATATGTTTTGAACGACATGTTCCAGTTCCGGACAGAATTTTATGGCTTTACGCCGATTTTTCCGATAAAAAAGAATGCATTGAATAAAGCGTATTATGGAAAAGCATTCTCCCGCTTTGAGTATATGGGAGAAGTTTCTGTTATTTGTCATTTGCCCTTCGGAGCCATCTCTGCTTATGTAAATCATTATAGCTCACCGAGAAGGGAGTGGAATGTGGGGATGACCATCGGCTGGCAGTTGTTTAATTATCGCTTTGTCGAATAAATTTCTTCAAAAAAAGTTTGTATATCGTTTGCTAATTCGGAAAAAGTACGTATCTTTGCACCCGTTAAACAAAGAGGCCGCGTAGCTCAACTGAATAGAGTAGCTGACTACGGATCAGCCGGTTACAGGTTTGAATCCTGTCGCGATCACAAAGAACCTCCGCAAGAAAACTTGCGGAGGTTCTTTGTTTTTACAGCAATGGCATATAGTTGATGTTCTCCCCTTGTATGGCACTGGCGCGTGTTCTCCATAATGAAACAAACTGTTTCCCTTAACTAAACACTTTGTTTCATTATGGAGAACACTTTGTTTCCCTTGACAGAACACTTTGTTCCATCATATAAAAACAAAGTGTTTTTCTCTGCTGAAACAAAGTGTTCAGTGTTGTGAACTAATAGATTAGCTGAAATAATAGTCTTGTCTTGATTGAGCTAGAGACGTCTTTTTCTCGATTTAACCAGATGTCTTTTTGCTTTATAACGTAATCAGTAGACTGTTTTGGGATTATTGTACTGATAAATATAGTCACATAGGAAAAAAAGAAGGAGTTAATTCCGTGTTTCCACAAAATTAACTCCTTGCATATCTGATATTAATATGTTGTATACTGGAAATTAATATCCTATAGGGGCGGTATAAGGCCTTAGCATTTGATGTTCAATTCATCCAGAATCTTGCGCATGGCTTCGAAAGTAGTGATTCTGGTCGGCACCAATGGCAGGCGGAGCTTGTTCTCAATCATTCCCATTACATTCAGCATGGCTTTTACTCCGGCAGGGTTGCCGTCTACAAACAGAAGCTTGAATAATTCGGCAAATTTGTGGTGAATGGTCAATGCATTGGCATAGTCCCCTTGCAGTGCCAGACGTACCATACGGCTGAACTCACGTGGGAACGCGTTTCCGATGACCGAGATAATGCCGACGGCCCCCAGGGTAATCAGAGGGAAGGTGATGCCGTCATCGCCCGAAATAACGTCGAAATTGGCCGGTTTGTTTTTGATGATGTCGTCCATCTGCGTGATGTCGCCCGAAGCTTCTTTGACGGCTATCACATTCTTGAAATCACGTGCAATGCGCAGGGTTGTTTCTGCCTTCATGTTCACGCCGGTACGACCGGGGACATTATAAAGCACAATCGGCAAATCCGTTGCTTCAGAAATGGCCTTATAATGCTGATATATACCTTCTTGCGATGGCTTGTTGTAATATGGAACGACGGATAGAATGGCATCTACTCCGGTGAAATCGTCATTTTTCAGTGTTTCCACTATGGCCCGGGTGTTGTTTCCACCTACGCCCAGCAGGATAGGAATTCTTCCGTTCACTCGCTCGATGACCATTTTCTTGATTTTCTTTTTCTCTTCTTCAGTCAGAGTCGGAGTTTCTGCCGTGGTGCCGAGCACACATAAAAAGTCGGTATTGTTTTGAAGTTGATAGTCTACCAAACGCATCAACGCATCGTAATCAACGCTTTCATCCTCTTTAAATGGAGTAATCAGCGCTACCCCCATTCCTTTCAATCTTGTCTGTATCATGAGTATTATAAAGTAATCTCTAATTAAATGACTCGCAAAAGTACGAATTTTTTCGATTTACCCTACAAATATAAGCCATAAAAAAGCTTTTTGTGGAAATTTGTTAGGATAGCAATGCCAAAAACTCATCTTCGCTCATAATCTTTACTCCCAGTTTCTGCGCTTTCTCCAGTTTGGCAGGTCCCATATTTTCTCCGGCCAGGATAAAGCTGGTTTTGGAGGAGATACTGCCGACGTTTTTCCCACCGTTCTTTTCAATCATCTCTTTGTATTCGTCCCGTGAGTGGTGGGTGAATACGCCGCTGATGACAATGGACTGGCCCGCCAGTTTGTCGGTGTATCCGCTGAGGTCTTCTTCCGTCCGGTGGAGTTGCAGACCGTTCGATTTCAGCCGTTCCACCAGCTCTCTGTTGGCAGGATTGGAGAAGTAGGTTATAATGCTCTGCGCTATTTTTTCACCGATTTCATCGATGTTTTTCAGCTTTTCGAGGTCTGCGTTTTCCAGTTCTTCGATGTCCGTAAAGGACTTGGCTATCTTCTTGGCAACCGTTTCTCCCACGAAGCGTATGCCCAGTGCAAAGAGTACTCTTTCGAATGGCACTTCTTTACTTGCCGCAATACCGTTGACTATGTTTTCTGCCGATTTTTCGCCCATCCGTTCCAGGTTCTTGATGTCATCGGTTTTGAGCTGGTATAAATCTGCAGTATCCTTTATCAGTCCCAATCGGTAGAACATATCTACTGTTTCAGGTCCCAGTCCGTCTATATTCATGGCTTTGCGGCTGATGAAATGCTCTATTTTCCCTTTAATCTGCGGAGGACAAGCGGTTTCATTGGGGCAATAGTGGGCTGCTTCTCCTTCAAAACGTATCAGTTTGCTGCCGCATTCGGGACAATGGGTGATGAACTTCACTTTTTCACCGATAAGCATACTGCGGGCATCCTTATCGACACCGGTTATTTTGGGGATGATTTCACCGCCTTTTTCCACATACACCATGTCCCCGATGTGTAAATCCAACTGCTCCATCACGTCGGCATTGTGCAGAGTGGCACGCCGTACGACCGTACCGGCCAACTGCACCGGATCCATATTGGCCACCGGCGTCACCGTTCCGGTACGTCCGACCTGGAAGGTCACAGCATTCAGGCGCGTACGGGCACGCTCCGCCTGAAACTTGTAAGCAATGGCCCAACGGGGACTTTTGGCGGTATAGCCCAACGCACGTTGCTGCCTCTGGGAGTTGACCTTCAGCACGATGCCGTCTGTAGCCACAGGCAGGTTCTTGCGCTCCACGTCCCAATAATCTATGAAATCATAAATGCCTTGAAGGGTAGTTACTTTCTTCATCCCCCCGGAAATCTTGAATCCCCACGAGCATGCCGCCTGCAAATTTTCATAATGCCCGTCAAAAGGAACGTGTTCCCCCAAAAGGTAATATAAGTAAGCATCAAGCTTCCGCTGCGCCACCACCGCTGAGTTTTTGCTTTTCAGCGTCCCCGAAGCCGCGTTACGCGGATTGGCGAAAAGCGGTTCTTCGCGTTCTTCGCGTTCGCGGTTCAATGCCTCGAAGCTCGTCCACGGCATCAGGATTTCCCCACGGATTTCAAACTCTTCGGGGTAACCGTTCCCGTTCAGACGAAGCGGAATGCAGCGGATGGTCTTGACGTTTTCCGTTACATCGTCGCCCTGTACCCCGTCGCCCCGCGTCACGGCACGCACCAATCGCCCCTGCTCGTAAGTCAGCGAGATGGAAAGCCCGTCGTATTTCATTTCACAACAAATCTCGAACGGCTCGCCTTCCAAACCGGAACGGACCCGTTCGTAAAAGTCGGCCACCTCTTGCTTGTTGTACGTATTGGACAACGACAACATGGGATAGCGATGGGGCACCTGCACAAACTCCTGGTTCAGGTCGCTCCCCACGCGCCGCGTCGGCGAGTCCGGGTCGTCAAATTCGGGATGGGCCGCCTCGAGGTCTTGCAACTCCCGCATCATGCGGTCGAACTCTTGGTCGGAAATCTCCGGGGCGTTCAATACATAATAATTATAGTTGTGGCGGTGCAATTCACTGCGAAGCCGCTCTATCTGTTCCTTTACTTCCATTTGCATTCAATGATAAACCCTGACGGGGAGACATCGCGACCCTGTTCCCGCGAACGGCTCCCCCCGTCATTCGCATAAGCAAAGATAGTCAATTCGCAGAAAACGCCCAAGGGCGCAAAGAAAAAAGAAAAGCATCCTTTTCCGGCACAACCTGTCAAAACGTCAATCCCATACCTTCTAGAATCGTCCATTCGCTCCTCCCTTCGGCCTTGATGGCAAATAAGCGACGCACGCGCCTCCCGAAAAAATCAAAAAGACAGCCTGAAAGCTTTTTCACAAAACAAAAGCAAACGGAAATCGCCTGTCCTCCGCTTCTTTCTTCTTTCGGTGAAACCTGTAAGGTGGAACCGCCAACATTCTGTCCGTAAATTCTTGTCGGCGAAAAACAGGAAAATAGAACGAAAAAGCCGCAAAAAAGCAGTTTTAGTACGCTTCGTACAGCGAAAAGTTCCATTTTCAGGCGGATTTTTTCCACGACATGCGGAGTACCCGGAATTTATATGAGGAAAGAAATTTTTCGTTTGGCTGCAAACGATTTTTTTCTTTCCTCAAGGTAAATGAATATATACTGCATAAAACAGTAAAAACGAAACAAAAATTGCATACTTATACACTCCAACCTTTTTGGATTCTCCTAACTGCTGTCTTTTGAAAAGACCGATTTGGAGCTGAAAGTAGCAAAATGTCAGACTCATCATTTCTAATCCGGCCGATTATACTTACCTTTGTCCCTTAAAAAAGAATCGTGGAAACAATGGAGGTAGCAATCATAGGCGGAGGAGCGGCCGGCTTCTTTCTGGCCGTCAACCTGAAAACATTCGCGCCGCAAGTGCAGGTCACGGTATTCGAAAGACAGGCGGATGTATTGAAAAAAGTACTGGTTTCGGGCGGCGGACGTTGCAACCTGACCAATACTTTTGAAGGTGTGACAGACCTGAAACAGGTCTACCCCCGTGGACATAAGCTCTTGAAAGGGCTTTTCAAACAGTTCGGACATCGGGATGCCTACCGATGGTTCGAAGCGCACGGCGTGCCGCTCGTCGCGCAAGATGACCATTGTGTGTTTCCGACCGCACAGGATGCCCGTGCCGTAACCGGTTGCCTGAAAAGCCTTGCTGCGGAACTGGGGGTCACAGTGAAAACCTCCCACCGCGTGGAAACCCTCACGCCTAGCGGCGGGAAGTATGAAATTACTTTCCAGGATGTGCGCCAAGGCCGTCTGCTATTCGACTGCGTGGCCGTCACCACCGGTGGTTCACCGCGTGGCGAAAGCTTCGCTTATCTGGAACGGTTGGGGCATCGCATCGAAACGCCCGCCCCTTCTCTCTTTACGTTCAACATCGCCTCCCCGGCACTGCGCGGGCTGATGGGCTCCGTGGTGAACCCGGTATCGGTCGGCATCCCCTGCACCAAATTCAGGCACTCTGGCGCGTTGCTCGTCACCCATTGGGGCATGAGCGGGCCGGCCATCCTGAAATTGTCTTCCCATGCCGCCCGTCTTATACAAGAGAAAGCTTACCGCTTCCCCATTTTCGTCAACTGGACAAACGAGACTAACAGCGAAACCGTAACCGGCATCCTGCAAGACATGGCGCAACGCCACCCCCAAAAGAAAATCTCCGGCTTGCGCCCGTACGACTTGCCTGCGCGGTTATGGCATTACCTCATCGGTAAATCCGGCATCGCCCCCGACCGGAAGTGGAACGAACTGGGACACAAAGGGATTTGCAAGTTGGCCGACACGTTATGCAACGACCGCTACGACGTGGACGGCAGGAGCACGTTCCGCGAAGAGTTCGTCACGTGTGGAGGAGTAAGCCTCGAATCGGTACACCGACAGACGTTGGAAAGCAAGACCTGTCCCGGGCTTTACTTTGCAGGCGAGGTGCTCGACATTGATGGCGTGACGGGGGGATTCAACTTCCAAGCTGCCTGGACCACAGCCTACACTGTGGCACGGGCCATTGCCAGCCATATACCAACGGCATAAAAAGCGTCCTGCAAAGCCGGCCGTAAAAACCGCTTTGCAGGACAGAAAAATGAAAAACAGTGACCTTTACTTATTGAAGACGGAACTCCACGGGAATGGTGTAAGAAGCGTCTACCGGCTCTCCGTTTACTTTTCCGGGAGTCCATCTCGGCATTTTCTTCACGATGCGTGCCGCTTCTGCCTCCAACTGCTTCGCCAGATTCATCCGAACGGGTTTTGTCACGTCTATGACTTCCGTCGTGAACGTCCGGATATGGTCTGCATCAATCCGACCATCCGCCCTGACCATGAACTCACAATAAACCGTACCTTGCAGCAAAGCCTCTTGGCATGCCTTGGGATAACGGATATTCCGGGCGATGAAATCCCTCATGGCCGCCGCGCCACCGGGATAGCAAGGCATTGTCTCTGTACGGTAATACACGCCTTGATGCTTCATCTTGGCTCCCTCCAATTGCAGATAATAGGAAGCTGAATCTTTGGCAGCCTGAAGTTCAGACTTGTCCTTGTCGGTCATAAGGACCGCCTCCTTGAATTCCACCGCCTCGGGATTCAGACGGGAACGGTAAGAAGTAGTCACCACGACTTTTTCCATCGCCCCAGACTGTATGGCCACATTGGCCGAGCCGTTCTCCTTCTTGGCCGGAACGGATTTCTGTTTGGCCGGGATTGTTTTGGAAACCTTGGTTCCCTTTACTTCGCCTTGCACCACCGGACGCAAGCTTTCAGAAGACACGTTTTTCACTGTAGCCGACAAATCGGCCACCGTAACGGCAGAAATCCGATCCAGGCCTCCGTCTATCCGGCTTGTCATTTCAGGACGGGCAAATGCCACTGTGGCAAATGCGCCTACGGGCAGCAAATACATGTACTTCAATACCGCCCACTTGTTTGTTTTTTTGTTTGTCATCATCATGATACGTTTTTTAAGTGTACTTTGGGTCAAGCCGTTGGCAAAAGATTGCAGTCGGGAGCCGACGGCCTTTTTTATTAAATAAAGTTGATAATCCTTCGCGTTGATGCCTTGATTCAGCACGTACTCGTCGGCCTGATATTCATGGATGCAGCGCATGTCCATCTCCATCATCCAGACCACTGGATTGAACCATTGCACGGCTTCCACGGCAAGCATCCACAACGTGTCGTAGGAATGTCCGTAAAGCACGTGGGCTTTCTCGTGGACGTATATCGCATGGCCGGCCTCGCCCTCCAAGTCCTCTTCCGACATGACAATACAGTGCATCCAACTGAACGGCGACACGGGACGGGCATGGCAATACAATGTGATGCCGCCCTCACGGCCTTCTTTCCACAAACATCCCCGGGAAACGAACCGGCGCATGCACACCCACTGCCACAACCGTATGACCAACGACATTGTCACACCGGCAAGATACAGGCCGACCAAAAACATAGGCCAGACGGGTACGGCTTCTTCGCGACTCCCGCTATCCGGCATGGCAAGCACATCTGCCTGCTCCAACCGTTCCACCAGCACGGCGTATGTACCTTCGGGCATTGCCGTCTGCCATGAACGGACCGTGCCCCCGAACCACTCTTCCTGCACCAACGGCAACAAGAATGCAGCTACCGACAGGACATGCAATGCCATACGGCTCAAACGGTGGTGCTTCTCCCCACGCAACAACAACGTGTAAGGCAAGTAAAGCAACGTCAGGCAAAACGCCGACTTGATGATGTAGACTAAAAATGTTCCCATGTCATTTATATCGAAGAGGTTTCAAATCGTTTTCAAATTCTAACACGTTTGGAATGCATACGGGCATCCACTCGTATGCACAGCATCATTGCAAGCGGAAAGTCACCGGTAAAGAAAAACGGGTAGCCACCGCCTTGCCGTCTTTTTGGCCGGGTATCC
>OHEI01000636.1_pt1 | contig 13490 bp, 9 predicted proteins | sample 1567241 | NCBI WGS metagenome assembly OHEI01 (sample SAMEA3879565, study PRJEB24766) | human gut metagenome | biome: human-associated habitat; feature: feces | place: USA | collected 1985/1987 | reverse complement strand
GCGTCCATGCAGGGGTGTTTCTGTGTTCCTTGGGCATAATTTCTACAGTATCTAAGCCACTTCGCTATGCGCTTCCGCAAGAGTACGTGTGCGCCGCCGGTACCCGGGGCTTACGTCCCTTACGCTGTGGCAGATATGCGCTTACGTGTGCGCCATCGCTACGCTCGGCTTACGTTCGTTGCATTGTGGCAGAATGTTGGTTAATGTTGTTCAAATCAGTTCAAAGTACTAGACAAATTCCCTAAAATATTAGATAATGTATATAAATAATTTTGATTTTGCACCGCATGAGAATTATTCAAAATTGATGGTTCATAAGTGTATTTATCATAGTATACATATGGGTTTATGATTATGAGATATAATACACATTGAGCGGATGCAGCATAGGAGGTCGGCATGAAGAAGAAAAAAATAGTTATTGCACTCGGACATGATGCTCTTGGAACAACTCTTCCGGAGCAGCACGAGGCTACAAAGCATACAGCAAAGGCAGTTGCAGATTTTATCAGGGACGATTATGAGGTTGTTATCACACACAGCAACGGACCGCAGGTGGGCATGATTCACACCGCTATGTCTGAGTTTTGCAGGATTTATCCTGAGTATACAGCTACACCTACAGCTGTCTGCTCTGCAATGAGTCAGGGATATATAGGATATGATTTACAGAATGCTATCCGTACAGAGCTTCTTGGCAGAGGAATTTACAAGACCGTTTCTACAATACTTACACAGGTGGTTGTTGACCCATATGATGAGGCTTTTTATCATCCGACAAAGATCATTGGCCGTGTTATGACAGAGGCTGAGGCTGAGGAAGAAGAGAAGAAGGGCAACCATGTGACACAGGTTGAGGGAGGCTACAGAAGAGTTGTGGCAGCTCCAAAGCCTGTTGATATAGTGGAAAAGGATGCTATAAGGGCTCTTGTTGATGCGGATCAGGTTGTTATCGCATGCGGTGGCGGCGGAATCCCTGTTTTAGCACAGGATAATAAGCTTCAGGGCGCAAGTGCTGTTATCGAGAAGGATCTTGCAGCAGGAAAGCTTGCAGATACTCTTGATGCCGATAGACTTGTTATACTTACAAGCGTTGACAAGGTCTGCCTGAACTATGGCAAGGAGGATGAGAAGCCACTTGATACCATGACTGTCGATGAGGCAAAGAAGTACCTTGCAGCAGGCGAGTTTGATGAGGGTACCATGGCTCCAAAGATTGAGGCGGCTATTGACTTTATCGGTGACTCTGCCATCCGTTCGGTGCTTATCACAAAGCTCAACAAAGAGGGCAAGACAGTTTCAGGTGGTATGGGCACTTTAATTACAAAGTAGAGCTTAATTGTTATAATTCACATATATCCCACACGTCTATATGCATTTTGCAGAGCAGATGTGTGGGTAGTTTTATAAAAACATCGTGCGGTTTTGCGAATGTGCGTGGTGTGGTTCTGAAGAGTTGAAAACAAGGTAACTATTCAGAACCCACGAGAACAAGAAAAGTAAGATAGAAGGTAACACAAAATGAGTGAGAAAAGGCTTCAAAAGAGAGATGAAATCTCAGATGAGTACAAATGGAAGCTTGAGGATATGTATGAGACAGATGAGCTGTGGGAGGCTGAGTGTGAAAAAGCGTCACAGCTTGCAGAAAAGCTATCCGGATTTAAGGGACATCTGGCCGACAGTGCAGCAACGCTGCTTGATTTTTTTAAGAAGCAGGATGAGCTGTCTTATTATTTGGAGCGTATAGTGGTCTATGCGAATGAGCGCTCGCATCAGGATACTGCCGTGTCGAAATATCAGGCATATGTGTCAAAGGCAGAGACACTGACTGTTCAGGCATCAGGTGCGCTGGCATTTGCGAGTCCGGAGATTTTGCAGATAGATGATAAAAGGCTTGAGAGCTTTTACAGTGAGAGCAATGAGCTTGTGCACTATAAGCGTGCGATTGATGAGATAATGCGTCAGAAAGCGCATACCTTATCGGCTGCAGAGGAGAATATCCTGGCGCAGTGCGGTGAGATGGCTGCAGCACCGGAGAATATATTCAGCATGTTCAACAACGCAGATATCAAATTCCCGTATATTACTGATGTAGAGGGAAATAAAATCCGTATCACGCATGGCAATTTCATAGACTTTTTAAGCAGCAAGGACAGAAGCCTGCGCAAGCAGGTGTTCCGTGGAGTCTATGATTCGTACAAGAAGTGGAGCAATACTGTTTCCATGATGTACATCAGCAAGCTGAAAAATGACACTTTTTATGCAAGAGTCAGAAAATATGACAGTGCAAGGGCCATGTATTTATCCGATGGCGATATTCCTGAGAGTGTATATGACAATCTGATTGAGACTGTTCACGCACATCTGCCGGCTCTGCACAGGTACATGGCGCTTAGGAAGAAGCTTTTAGGTGTGGAGCATCTGCATATGTATGATTTGTTTGCACCGATTGTGGACAATGTACAGACCACCTACACCTATGATGAGGCGAAAAAGCTTGTGGCAAAGGCGCTTGAGCCTATGGGCGATGAGTATGTCAGCGTACTTAAGTCTGGCATGGAGAGTGGCTGGATAGATGTATATGAGAATGAGAACAAGAGAAGCGGTGCGTATTCATGGGGCGCTTACGGCACTCATCCGTATGTGCTTTTGAACTATGCCGACAATCTGGACAGTGTGTTTACGCTGGCTCATGAGATGGGACATGCGATGCATACATACTATTCAAATGAGCATCAGAGCATCACATACGCAGGATACCTGATTTTTGTGGCAGAGGTTGCATCCACCTGCAATGAGTCGCTTCTAATGCACTATATGCTTGAGAATTGTGAGGATGAGAATGAGAGAAAATATCTCATGACACATTTTTTGGACGGCTTCAGGACAACACTTTTCAGGCAGGCGCAGTTTGCAGAGTTTGAGCATATAGCTCACCGAAAAATGCAAAAGGGCGAGCCGGTTACCAAGGATGTGCTAAATGAGCTATGGCATGAGCTGAATGTGCAGTACTACGGACCGGATATGCGCGTGGATGATGAGATATCATATGAGTGGATGCGCATACCGCATTTTTACACACCGTACTATGTATATCAGTACTCGACGGGCTATTCGGCAGCAGTTGCTTTTTCAAAAAAGATACTTGAGGAGGGAAAGCCTGCTGTGGATAAGTATATAGGAAATTTCCTGTGCGGTGGATGCTCGAAGAATCCAATCGAGCTGCTAAAGAGTGCCGGTGTCGATATGAGCACACCAAAGCCTGTGGATGACGCACTCAATGTATTTGAGGATTATCTGAAGCAGTTTGAGACAGCAACTAAGTAAGGAGAAACATTTTTATGGAAAGAATTAAAAGCTTTACAATTAATCATAATATTCTTAAACCTGGATTTTATATTTCAAGAAAAGACGGAGAAATCGTTACATACGACCTTCGTACAAGAAAACCTAATGCAGGCGATTATATGTCCAATTCAGCTATGCACTCAGTGGAGCATATGTTTGCAACATGTGTGAGAAACTCTGAGATTGCAGATGATGTGGTATATTTTGGACCGATGGGCTGTCAGACAGGCTTCTACCTCGTAGTGAGGGATGTCGAGCCGGGGAAGGTTTTTGAAATCACAAAAGAGGTCTTAAAACAGATACTTGAGTATGATGGACCGGTGTTTGGTGCATCAGCCATAGAGTGCGGACATTACGAGAATCTGTCACTTGACGAGGCAAAGAAGGAGTGCCGTGCATATCTTAAGGTACTTGAGAGCCAGACAAATATGGAGTTTACTTATCCACAGTAAACAGGTATTAAGCTTTGACAGAAGTTGTATTGAGTACAGGAAAATCTGATGCTTACATGTGCGTATGACGCATCAGTCTTGGGGTCTCAGTGGTTCTGGATAGTTATATAGAAAGATAATGTAATAGTAAGATAGCAGGAATGGAGAAATAAAATGACAATAGGTGTAATTGGTGCAATGCAGATGGAGGTCGATGACTTAAAGGCTCAGATGACAGACACACAGACAGAGGTTTACAGCGGAGTGGAGTTTGTTGAGGGCAAAATCGGTGATCAGTATGTTGTTGCGGCAAAATGCGGAATAGGAAAGGTGTTTGCGGCAATATGTGCAGAGGCCATGATTTTGAAATATGATGTCGACATGATTGTCAATATCGGAGTGGCTGGTACTTTGACAAAGGACTTAAATGTGCTTGACGTGGCAGTAGCAACAAACGTGCTGCAGCACGATATGGATACATCGCCAATCGGAGATCCGAAGGGACTTCTCTCAGGCATCAACATGATTCTGCTTCCGGCAGATACAAAAATGGTGGAGCTCATGTGCTCATGCTTAGCTGACAGGAATATCCACTACAAAAAGGGCAATATCGCAACAGGAGATCAGTTTATTGCCACAAAGGAGCAGAAGGATTATATTTCGAATACCTTTGATGCAATCGCAGCAGAGATGGAGGGTGGCAGCATCGGTCATGTGTGCTATGTGAACAAGGTGCCATTTGCCATTCTTCGCTCAATATCAGACGGCGATGGCGGCGAGACAGACTACCAGACCTTTGCGGAGAAGGCTGCGCATCAGTCGATTGAGGTAGTGCTTGAGTTTATCGGAAGGGCAGAAGAACTGAAATAGAGTTATTTCATTATTCATAATTTGTGATAATAAAGAATAGTATATAGCATGAGTGAATACAGAGCATACATGCAAAATACAAAACTACATAATGGGACAAAACGAAAGAAACGCCGACACAGATTCCTTTTTGGAGTGCTGCTGTCGGCGCTTCTTATTACAGGCGCTTTATATGGCAGAGAGTATGACATATCACAGCTGAAAAATATAGAGGTGATGGAGACACTTAGCAGTGCTGTGAGTCAGTTCGGAGACAGAAAGCTGCCTGTATATTCGGTTCAGACAACGGAAAAAAAGATAGCCCTTTCATTTGACTGTGCCTGGGGAGCAGAGGATTTTGACAGTATGATGGAGACACTTGACAAGCACAACGTAAAGGCTACATTTTTTATGACAGGAGGGTTTGTGAGTGATAATCCTGAATGTGTAAAGACGCTGGTTGAAAAAGGGCATGAGCCCGGAAATCACAGTGAGCACCACTATGATATGGCAACAATCACGGCAGGCGAGATGAAGACGGAGATAATGGATGTGCACAAAAAGGTCAAGGAGCTGACCGGAAAGGATATGAAGGTATTCAGACCGCCATACGGCTCGTACAACAATGAACTGATTGACACAGTTTATGGCTGTGACTATTATCCAATCCAGTGGGATGTGGATTCGCTCGACTGGAAAAACTATGGTGTGCAAAACATCATAGATACAGTGTGCAATCACAAAAGCCTGGATTGTGGCTCGATAATACTCTGCCATCTAGGCGCGAAATACACCTCGCAGGCACTCGATGAGATGCTCACGAAGCTTCAGGACATGGGCTATGAGATAGTTCCGGTATCAAAGCTGATCATGACTGAAGGCTATCATATGGATGCAAACGGTATGCAGATCAAGGACTGAGCAATTTCATAAATCAATATTTTAGTCAATATTTAGTCAATAATTTAGCCCTTTACGATATTGTTATTTACAGACAAGTGTGTTAAACTAAAGCTATATTTTAAAGAAGCTGTGAGACAGCTATGGGGGTAAATTATATGACAGATACAGGTTTTTTAGTAGCATTCTTTATAGTTATTTTTTTAGTTATCATCTTTGCGCTTGTCGCTGTAATCGGGGCCGTTACAAGTGCTGTTGCAGGTATCAATGATGATGAGGATGAGATTGAGGAAGAGGGCATTTGAAGCTAAAATAAATAAAAGATATTAAAAGATATTTAAAGACATTTAAGGACATCGAATTATATTAATCGTATAATTGGGTGTCTTTTTATTGTCAAAATCTCTTAAAAAAGTATAAACCAATTGAGTTGCAATCCGACACATTGTATAATAAAAGTATAACAGCGAATTAAATATATTGTGAAAATCGCAGTAATCATTGTCTATTAAACTAATGCAGGACATTATCAAGAAAAGAAAAAGGAGGGGTCAGATGATATCCAGATATAGTGTAAAAAAGCCTTTTACTGTACTTGTAGGAGTATTGCTGGTAATAGTACTTGGTGTTGTATCGCTTGGCAGGATGACGACAGATCTGCTGCCGGATATGAGCTTTCAGTATGCACTTATCGTGACAACAGATATGGGAGCAAGTCCACAGGAGGTGGAGAGCGATGTCACCGCGCCGCTTGAAGCAGCTATGGCAACTACGTCAAATATCAAAAACGTAAGCTCAATGTCATATAACAGCTATTCGCTGGTGACATGCGAGTATGAGCAGAATGCCAACATGGATTCTGTAGTGATAGAGATGCAGCAGAAAATAGATCAGGTCAAGGCTGGCTGGAAGGATGGAGTGGGTACTCCGACCATTATGAAGATAAATCCGGACATGCTTCCAATCATGATGACTGCTGTGGATATGGATGGGAAAAGCAAGGCAGAAATCACAGACTTTGTGGAAAACACACTTAAGCCTGCAATTGAGAGTACGGAGGGAGTCGCATCAGTGACTGCAACAGGTGAGCTCACCGAGCAGATACAGGTCACGATGAATCAGGCCAAGATAGATGCGCTCAATGAGAAAATAAATAATGCCGTTTCAAAGAAATTTAACGATGCAAAAAGTCAGATGGATGATGCAAGCGCAAAGATAGAGAGCGGACAAAACGCAATCACATCGGCATCGGATCAGATGAGCGCGGGAGTGGATACGCTAAAGGAGCAAAAGGCAAAGCTTGCAGAGCAGAAGACTCAGCTAGAGAGCACACTTTCAAGCTTAAATGAGCAGAAGAGCCAGCTTGAAACAATTCAGTCAGCTCTTTCAGACTTTATGAATAGTGATACATATACAAAGACAATTCCGTCACTCAAAGAGGGCGCAAATGCACCGGGTGAAGCAGGACAGACTCTCAAAGCGCAGCTTGAGCAGGTTGATAAGCAGATTGCAACACAGTTTTCAGGTCTCTCGGCGCTTGGAATCACCGTAAACACAGCAGATGATCTGCCTGCGGCAGCGTCAGCGATAGCACAGACTCTCATTCAGGTGAATACAGGTATAGAGCAGTGCCAAAGCGGACTTGACCAGATAGCACAAGGAGAGACAGCACTTTTAGATGCCTATGATAATCTAAACAGTCAGGCAGCTATAAGCTCGATAAGCATAGGACAGCAGTCGGCACAGCTTGCAACAGCAGCGGCATCTCTTGACAGCTCAAAGAAGGAGCTTGAAAAGAGTAAGGATGATGCACTTGACAAGTCAAACTTAAATGCAGTTTTAACAATTGACTCGCTCTCGCAGCTTCTTGTCGCACAGAATTTTGACATGCCTGCAGGCTATGTAAATGATTCAAATGGCACGCAGTACATAGTACAGGTGGGAGATGAGATAAAATCAATTGATGATTTAACAAATCTAGTACTTATGGATATGAAGCTTGATGGAATAGCTCCTATTCATGTCGGTGATGTGGCAGATGTTGAGATGACTGACAACTCGGATGAGACATATGCGATAGTCAACGGTAATCCCGGAATAATGCTCTCCATGGAGAAGCAGACCGGCTACTCTACAGGAGACGTCACAGACCGTCTTTTGGACAAGCTTGATTCGCTGGAAAAGGAAAATGACGGATTACACGCCACAGTGCTTATGAACCAGGGCGTATACATCGACATGGTTGTAAAAAGTGTGATGCAGAATATGATAGTGGGAGCAATACTTGCCATTTTCGTATTGCTTTTGTTCTTAAAGGATATAAAGCCAACACTTGTTATCGCAGCATCTATACCGCTATCGGTTATTGTGGCAGTGGTGCTTATGTATTTTACGGATATCACATTAAATATCATTTCAATGTCGGGACTTGTGCTTGGAATAGGAATGCTGGTGGATAATTCAATTGTAGTAATCGAGAATATCTACAGATTAAGGGGAGAGGGATATTCGGTAAAGAAGGCAGCTGTTGAGGGTGCAAATCAGGTGGCAGGAGCCATTTTTGCCTCTACACTTACCACGGTAAGTGTGTACGCGCCAATCATTTTTACTGATGGAATCACGAGACAGCTCTTTGTAGACCTGGCACTTACGGTAGCGTTTACTCTTATGGCATCTCTTGTAGTGGCACTCACATTTGTACCGGCAATTGCTTCAGGCATGCTCAAAAAGACGAAGGATATAAAGCATCCATGGTTTGACCGTTTTAAGGATTGGTATGGAAATGTGCTCGGCACATGTCTTAGATTTAAGCCGGTGGTATTTATTGCAGCAGTAGTGCTTTTAGTCGGCAGTGGCGCACTTTGCATGTCAAGGGGAATGACATTTATGGATATGGACATGGAGTCAAATCAGATTTCACTTACCATAGAGGCAGAGGATGACGAAAAGCTCGACTTCAAGCAGCTTACAGAGCTGTCTGATAAGGTCATGGACAAAATATCTGATATAAAGGGCATAGACACAATAGGAGCTACAGCAGGCGGCAGCTCGACCATGAACCTGATGAGCTCAGGAAGCGACAGCGTGAGCATGTATATATTGCTTGATGAGAAGTCGGATGTTTCATCGGATAAGGTAATAGATGAAATTGAAAAACGCACAAAGAATCTGGACTGCAAGGTAACAGCATCTTCACAAGCTATGGACTCATCAGAGTTTTTCGGAAGTGGTCTCTCTGTCAGAATTAAGGGTAATGATATAGACAAGCTGCAGAAGCTTGCAGGTGATGTGGCAGATATCCTTAAGGACACAAATGGAGTGACAGATATAGATGACGGTCTTGGCGATACAACCAATGAGCTTAAGATAACTGTGGATAAGGAAAAAGCAGCAAAGTATGGCTATACGGTGGCTCAGGTATACCAGCTCGTATCCGGTGAGATATCATCTCAAAAGAGCGCAACAACCATTACGACCGACATAAAGGACTATGAGGTATACTTACAATCCGCAGAGCAGTCTGATGTGACTGTGGACGACATCAAAAACCTTACATTTACCTATAAGGATAATGATGGCAGTGAAAAGGAGATTCCGTTCAGTGATATCTGCACTATTTCGCAGGAACAGACACTAAGTACCATTCATCGAGATGCTCAGACCCGATATATTACCGTATCAGGTGCGGTTGATGAAAACCATAATGTAACATTACTAAGCAATAAAATTAAATCAAAAATTGATAAACTTAGCATTCCTGATGGCTATTCAATAGACATGGAGGGCGAGGATGAGACAATAAATGAGTCAATGAGTCAGCTTGGACTTATGCTTGTGCTTGCAGTGATATTTATCTATCTTATCATGGTGGCGCAGTTCCAGTCATTGCTGTCACCGTTTATTATCATGTTCTGTATACCTCTTGCGTTTACAGGAGGCTTTATAGCTCTTTTCATCACGGGAAATGAGCTCGGAATCATATCAATGCTTGGCTTTATCATGCTGGCAGGTCTCATTGTAAATAATGGAATCGTGCTCATTGATTACATCAATCAGGCCAGGAGAGAGGGCATGAGCAAGCATGAGGCAATCATAGACGCAGGCCGTACAAGGCTTCGTCCAATACTGATGACAGCGATGACCACCATACTCGCAATGTTTACATCGGCGATAGGTATCGGAGATGGCTCAGATATGATAAAGCCGATGGCAATCGCAATAATAGGAGGTCTCGTATACGGAACCATCCTTACGCTTATAGTAATTCCATGTATCTATGATGCGTTCAACAGAGAGAAGAGCATGGTAGAGGAAGAACTGTAGGAAGATAGAAGGAAAAAAGCTGGAAATATAGAGAGTTGGAGGATTTTTACATGGCAAAGTATATTATGGCATTAGATGCGGGCACGACCAGCAACAGATGTATACTTTTCAATGAGAAGGGCGAGATGTGCAGTGTGGCACAGAAGGAATTTACGCAGTTTTTTCCAAAGCCCGGCTGGGTGGAGCATGATGCAGAGGAAATCTGGGCCACACAGCTTGAGGTGGCAAAGGAGGCAATGGCCAATATCCAGGCTACGGCAGCCGACATATGTGCGATAGGCATTACTAACCAGAGAGAGACCACAATTGTATGGGACAAAAATACAGGTGAGCCGGTTTATCACGCGATAGTATGGCAGTGCAGGCGCACGGCAGAGTATGCGGATTCACTGAAGGAAAAGGGGCTTACCGAGACCTTCAGAAAAAAGACAGGGCTTGTGATAGATGCTTATTTTTCGGCAACTAAGCTAAAGTGGCTCCTTGACAATGTGGCTGGAGCGAGGGAGAGAGCGGAAAGAGGCGAGCTTTTGTTTGGAACAGTCGAGACATGGCTTATATGGAAGCTCACTCAGGGACAGGTGCATGTCACGGATTATTCCAATGCTTCAAGAACCATGATGTTTAATATCAATACCTTAAAGTGGGATGATGAGATACTTAAGGAGCTTGATATACCAAAGAGCATGCTTCCAAAGCCAATGCCGTCAAGCTGTGTATATGGTGAGGTGAATCCTGTGTTTTTCGGGGGTCCGATCCCTATCGCTGGAGCGGCAGGAGACCAGCAGGCAGCACTTTTTGGACAGACCTGCTTTAGGGCAGGAGAAGCCAAAAATACATACGGTACAGGCTGTTTTCTGCTGATGAACACAGGTGAGATGCCGGTATCCTCAAAGAACGGACTTGTTACCACTATAGCCTGGGGCATAGACGGCAAGGTGGTATATGCGCTGGAGGGATCAATATTTGTGGCAGGAGCCTCTATTCAGTGGCTACGCGATGAGATGAAATTTATCGATTCCTCAACAGATTCAGAGTACATGGCGAGAAAGGTAAAGGACACAAACGGCTGCTACGTGGTGCCGGCATTTACAGGGCTTGGAGCACCGTACTGGGACCAGTATGCCAGAGGAACCATTGTGGGGCTTACGAGAGGTGTAAACAAGTATCATGTCATAAGGGCAACTCTGGAATCAATGGCATTTCAGGTAAATGATGTGCTTGAGGCAATGAAGGCTGATTCGGGCATCAATCTCACATCACTTAAGGTGGACGGCGGCGCCAGTGCCAATAATCTGCTCATGCAGATGCAGGCTGATATCAGCAATGCACCGGTCAACAGGCCTGTGTGCGTGGAGACAACAGCCATGGGCGCAGCGTACCTCGCAGGGCTTGCAGTTGGCTACTGGGAAAGTATGGATGATATAAAGAGAAACTGGTCTATTGACCGTGTGTTTGAGCCGGGAATAGAGGCTGATTTGAGAGAAAAGAAGCTTAAAATGTGGAAAAAGGCTGTCGCCTGCGCATTTAACTGGGCGAAGGATGAATAATAGCTGATGCTTGCATTGTTTTAAATGAGCTTAGTGATACAGCAATTAAACAATATATGGAAATTGGTAGGAGAAAATAACATGTATGATGTAGTAATTATAGGAGCGGGAGTATCGGGAAGCGCCTGTGCCAGAGAGCTTTCGAAATATAATCTGTCCATCTGCGTGGTGGAAAAGGAGGAGGACGTGTGCTGTGGCACCTCAAAGGCAAACAGTGCTATTGTCCATTCCGGAATTGATTGTAAGACCGGTACACTTATGGCACAGATGAATCTCCGTGGAAATGAGATGATGGATGAGCTTTCGAAGAAGCTTGATTTTGAGTTTCGAAGAAACGGTTCACTGATAGTGTGCTTTAGCGATGACGATATGCCAAGGCTTAAGGCGCTTTATAATCAGGGGATTGCAAACGGGGTGCCGGGACTTGAAATTCTTGATTCAGTCGAAGCGCATGAGATGGAGCCGAATCTGTCTGATGAAGTTGTGGCAGCTATTTACTGCCCGACAGGAGGTATTGTATGTCCGTTTGGCATGAATATCGCATTTGCTGAGAATGCAGCAGCAAATGGTGTGGAGTTCTTATTTAATACCGAGGTGAAGGTGATACAAAAGGCGCAGACAGGCTATATTCTCATCACTCAAAATGGCGAAATTCATGCACGCTGCGTTGTGAATGCAGCCGGTGTATATGCTGACGTGTTCCACAACATGGTAAGTGAAAACAAAATACATATCACACCAAGGCGCGGAGAGTACGAGCTTTTAGACAGGGCTGCGGGAGGTATCGTTGACAAGACTATTTTCCAGCTCCCGGGCAAATACGGCAAAGGTGTGCTTGTAACCCCGACAGTACACGGAAATATCCTAATCGGACCTACAGCAGATGACCATGAGGACAAGGATGGTACAAATACAACGAGAGCAGGCTTAGAGCATGTTGTGAAATCCGGCACACGTTCGGTGCCGTCACTTCCTATGCGTCAGGTCATAACCTCGTTTGCAGGAAACCGTGCACATGAGGATGGACATGAGTTTATCATCGAGGAGCTTTCTGACGCACCGTATTTTGTTGACTGCGCAGGTATAGAGTCACCGGGCTTATCAAGCGCACCGGCTATCGGTGAGAGAGTGGCAGCAATAGTAGAGGGGCTTTTTAATCCTTCTAAAAATGCGGATTTCATCGAGACAAGAAAAGGTATTTTAAATCCAAAGAAGCTTTCAGAGGATGAGTATAAAAAGCTGATAAAAGAAAAGCCTGAGTATGGCAATATAATCTGCCGCTGTGAGATGATTACGGAGGGCGAGATAATGGATGCGGTAAACAGACCGCTGGGCGCAAAGTCACTTGATGGTGTGAAGAGACGCACCAGAGCCGGAATGGGCAGATGTCAGGCAGGCTTCTGTTCTCCGAAAACTATGGAGATTATCGCCAGAGAGAAGGGGATTTCGCAGCTTGACATCACTAAAAGCGGTGGAAGGTCAAAGATAGTTGTTGGAATGAGCAAGAATCGAGGATAGTCTGTCTTACTTCAAAGAGACAGGTGACGATAGCTTGATATTGGATTAATATCAGATTAACATAGGGGGACAATATGGAGTTTTACGATATTGTGATAGTAGGAGGAGGCCCGGCAGGTCTTGCGGCAGCAGCTTCCGCTAAGAAAAATGGAATAGATAAAATACTTATACTGGAAAGAGACTGTGAGCTTGGCGGTATCTTAAATCAGTGTATACACAACGGCTTTGGCCTGCACACCTTTAAGGAGGAACTCACAGGCCCTGAATATGCCGGCAGATTTATCAAAGAGGTCAAAGAGCTTAGCATAGAGTACAGGCTGAATACGATGGTCATGGATATCTCAACCGGTGACGAGTTCGAAAACGGGGCAGATGACAGGCATGATGTAAAGATAAAAGATGAGGCAAACGATAAAATAGTTACAGCTATGAACCGCACAGACGGACTTTTTCATATCGCTGCAAAGACCGTAATACTTGCGATGGGCTGCAGGGAGAGAGCAAGAGGTGCTCTTAACATACCCGGCTACAGACCGGCAGGAATTTTCTCGGCGGGCACAGCTCAGAGACTGGT
>OHEI01000628.1_pt1 | contig 13568 bp, 10 predicted proteins | sample 1567241 | NCBI WGS metagenome assembly OHEI01 (sample SAMEA3879565, study PRJEB24766) | human gut metagenome | biome: human-associated habitat; feature: feces | place: USA | collected 1985/1987 | reverse complement strand
TTGGCAGAACCCTTGGTTGAAAAACTTAACATAGCTACGCGAGGATCAATTCCGGCAACAGCCTTGGCGGTCTGAGCGGTACAAACTGCAATTTGAGCCAGTTGGTTGGCATCCGGTACCGGGGTTACAGCAACGTCACCCATTACGATTACACCGTTATTTCCGTATTCGGGAGCATGAGTCAGCAACAGCATGGCACCGGATACGCAAGTGATACCCGGAGTAGTCTTGATAATCTGTAAAGCGGGACGAAGTACGTTACCTGTTGTGTTGCGTGCGCCGGCCAACTGTCCGTCGGCATCACCAGCCTTGATAATGAGACATCCTAGATACAGCGGATCGACAACCAGTTTGCGGGCCTCTTCGATGGTCATACCTTTTTTCTTGCGGAGTTCGCACAGCAATTGTGCATACTCTTCTTTTTTCGGGTGGTCTGTGGGATCGATAATAGTGGCTTTACCGATGTTCCCTAACCCCCATTGTTTAGCCAGGCTCATGATTTCATCGGGGTTTCCCAATAAAATAAGGTCGGCAACACCGTCTGTCAATATTTGGTTGGCAGCTTTTAAAGTACGTTCTTCAGTTCCTTCCGGAAGAACAATGCGCTGTTTGTTTGCTTTCGCGCGCTCAACGATTTGAGAAATTAAATCCATGATAATATATTAATTATGTACGTTCTAAAGACGAGTGTTGTTTTTCACGATGCAAAATTAGCTAATTTTGCAATATCTACATTGCAAAATCAATATTATTTTTGGTTTAAAGTATGCTAAAAGTGTATGTTATTGAACACCAAACGGGATGTTTCCTTAACTTTGCGCAGTTTTCAATAAGTATTTAATAAATTTATAAGGTATGATTCGTCAGTGCGCCATTTTATTTGGCTGTTTGGCTTTGGGTGAATTGATTGTTTTTTTGACGGGTATCAAGCTGCCGTCCAGTATTATAGGAATGCTGTTACTCACCCTTTTTCTCAAATTGGGTTGGATAAAACTGCAATGGGTGCAGGGGCTGTCCGATTTCTTGGTTGCTAATCTGGGCTTTTTCTTCGTTCCGCCCGGTGTGGCACTGATGCTTTATTTTGATGTCATTGAAGCACAGTTTTGGCCGATAGTAATTGCGACAGTGGTCAGTACGGTTTTGGTACTGGTCGTAACAGGATGGGTTCACCAATTAGTTAGAAAATCAAATGGAATATTTAGAAAATAAGTTCTTTTTGCTGGCATTCACCTTCGGGGTGTTTTTTTTGTCACGTGTCTTGCAGAAAAAGACTGGATGGGTGGTGTTAAACCCGATCCTGCTTACCATTGCCGTGTTGATTCTGTTTTTGAAATTTACCGGTATCAGTTATGAAACATATAATGAAGGAGGTCACCTGATTGAATTTTGGTTGAAACCAGCGGTGGTAGCGTTGGGCGTGCCACTTTATTTGCAGTTGGAACACCGTCTGTCAATATTTGGTTGGCAGCTTTTAAAGTACGTTCTTCAGTTCCTTCCGGAAGAACAATGCGCTGTTTGTTTGCTTTCGCGCGCTCAACGATTTGAGAAATTAAATCCATGATAATATATTAATTATGTACGTTCTAAAGACGAGTGTTGTTTTTCACGATGCAAAATTAGCTAATTTTGCAATATCTACATTGCAAAATCAATATTATTTTTGGTTTAAAGTATGCTAAAAGTGTATGTTATTGAACACCAAACGGGATGTTTCCTTAACTTTGCGCAGTTTTCAATAAGTATTTAATAAATTTATAAGGTATGATTCGTCAGTGCGCCATTTTATTTGGCTGTTTGGCTTTGGGTGAATTGATTGTTTTTTTGACGGGTATCAAGCTGCCGTCCAGTATTATAGGAATGCTGTTACTCACCCTTTTTCTCAAATTGGGTTGGATAAAACTGCAATGGGTGCAGGGGCTGTCCGATTTCTTGGTTGCTAATCTGGGCTTTTTCTTCGTTCCGCCCGGTGTGGCACTGATGCTTTATTTTGATGTCATTGAAGCACAGTTTTGGCCGATAGTAATTGCGACAGTGGTCAGTACGGTTTTGGTACTGGTCGTAACAGGATGGGTTCACCAATTAGTTAGAAAATCAAATGGAATATTTAGAAAATAAGTTCTTTTTGCTGGCATTCACCTTCGGGGTGTTTTTTTTGTCACGTGTCTTGCAGAAAAAGACTGGATGGGTGGTGTTAAACCCGATCCTGCTTACCATTGCCGTGTTGATTCTGTTTTTGAAATTTACCGGTATCAGTTATGAAACATATAATGAAGGAGGTCACCTGATTGAATTTTGGTTGAAACCAGCGGTGGTAGCGTTGGGCGTGCCACTTTATTTGCAGTTGGAGATGATAAAGAAACAGTTGCTTCCTATTGTCATTTCACAGTTGGCAGGTTGTTTGGTGGGATTGGTGGCCGTGGTGGTCATTGCCAAATTGCTGGGAGCCACTCCGGAGATTATTTGTTCATTGGCTCCTAAATCTGTGACTACTCCTATCGCTATGGAGGTTTCGAAAGCCACGGGAGGAATTCCGTCTTTGACGGCCGCTGTTGTGGTGGTAGTCGGTCTGTTCGGGGCGGTGTTCGGCTTCAAGGTACTTCGGGTAGGTCATGTGGGGAGTCCTATTGCGCAAGGTCTTTCTATGGGTACGGCTACTCATGCGGTAGGTACTTCTACAGCAATGGAAATCAGTGGGAAATATGGAGCATACGCTAGTCTGGGATTGACTTTGAACGGAATTATGACAGCGATTTTCACACCGACAATTCTTAGATTATTAGGTGTGATTTAACAAAAAAGCTGTTATCTTTGTTATATATAGAAAATCATCACAGATTATAGAGGATTGATTTGATTTTCAATAGGTATGGTCATTGGGGTGAGCATTGCTTATAAAAAGTCTATCCGCATTTAGTAGTAACAGAGCATTCTTACAGCAGTCTGATAACTATTGTCACTTTGAATGAAATGAAGATTCTGTGATTTGTGGTGAGAAAACAAGCAACCCATATTTTATGATAGAATTTAAAGATATAACTTTAGCGGATAAAGACTTGATACAGTCCTTTACCTTAGGCAGTTTGCGTCGTAATTGCGACTTGTCGTTTGCCAATCTGTGTAGTTGGATTTTCCTGTACCAGACTAAATATGCCGTGATGGATAATTACCTGTTGCTGCGTTTCTATGCGGGAGAAGAATTGGCCTACATGATGCCCGTCGGAACTGGAGATGTGAAACCAGTTCTTGAAGCATTGATAAAGGATGCTGAAGAGATGGGGGCAAAATTGCGTATGCTGGGGGTATGCGTGGGGATGAAAGCGGACATAGAGGCGGCGATGCCCGGACGTTTCACTTTTACAGAAGACCGGGATTACTTTGATTATATCTACTTGCGTACTGACCTGGCAACCTTGAAAGGAAAGAAGTTTCAAGCCAAACGTAATCATATCAACAAGTTCAAGAAGCAGTATCCTGATTATGAATACAAACCGTTGACTCCAGATCTGGTTCCCGAATGTTTGAAGCTGGAAGAGGAATGGTGTCGTGCCAATAACTGCGAGGAACAATTGGCATTGGGGGCAGAACGTAAGTCCATGACATATGCCTTGAACCATATGGAGGCGTTGGGTTTGACGGGCGGCGTGCTTCATGTCAACGGGAAGATTGCCGCTTTTACATACGGTGCTCCCATCAATCATGAAACATGGGATACTTGTGTTGAAAAGGCGGATACGGGAATAGAAGGGTCGTATGCCATGATTAACTATGAATATGCAAATCATATCGACGAACAATATATATATGTAAACCGCGAGGAAGACCTTGGTCTGGAAGGTTTGCGCAAAGCAAAACTTTCTTATCAGCCCGTTATTTTACTCGAGAAATGTATAGCAGAGCTCAATGACCACAAAGGATGAAGTGAAAACATTATGGAAACTCTGCTTCAATGATAGCGATGAGTTTACCGACTTATATTTCAAGATGAGATATAAGGATGAAGTGAACAGGGTGATTCGTGAAGACGGAAAGATTATTTCCGCATTGCAGATGATACCTTATCCTATGACTTTTTGTGATGAGGTGATTTCTACTTCGTATATATCGGGTGCTTGTACGCATCCGGATTACAGGAAGCATGGAGCCATGAAACGCCTGCTGAAGGAAACACATCGGTGTATGTATGAAGATGGAGTTTTGCTGGCTTCGTTGATTCCTGCAGAGGAATGGTTGTTCGGTTATTATGCCAGGTCGGGATATGCTCCAGTTTTTGGGTATGCGGTTGAGCAGGTAAGGGTAGACAGATTACGCCCTGCGCCCGGTTGCCGGATAGAGGTATGCGAATTTCCCGGTGTGGAACATTATCATTATTTTGATTCCCGTATGCATGGACGCAGGAGTTGCATTCAGCATCCTAAAGAAGATTTTCTGGTTATTATGGCCGATTTAAGACTGGGTAATGGCAAATTGCTGGTTGCCTGGGAAGCGGATAAAATAGTGGGGATGGCATTTACGGTAATGGGGGATGATACATTATATATAAAGGAATTGCTGGCAGATACGGATGCGGTGCAGGATACTTTATTGTATGAAGCGGCCCATATATATAAGGTACAGCGTATGGATTATTTCATTCCGTCGTCTGCCGATACTTTGTTTTTGGGGATGGCAAGAGTTATCCGTGCAGAGGAGTTGTTGAAGGTTTTCGCCCATAAGTATCCGGCATCCGAACTTTATATACATATTGAGGGAGATGAAGCGATTCAGGAGAATAACGGCTATTATACGGTACGGGATGGTTTCTGTTTTCGTGAGAGAGTACCGGAAAAAAAATATCACACTTATACGTTGGATGGTTTTACCCGGTTGTTACTGGAAGCGGAGCATCCTTATATGAGTTTGATGCTGAATTGATCTTTATTACTGGTTGCCTAGGTTGAATTTCTATGTTTAAGATTGATAATCAGTGGAGTAAAAATCCGGATAGGTTATTAGTCTTCTTTTGTCAGAATACGTTCCAGCTCTTCTGCAGTCAGTCTGAGATGGAATTGTCCTTTATAAGCCACGGATATGCCACCTGTTTCTTCTGAAACGATAATGGCCAATGCATCTGTTTCCTGCGATACGCCCATGGCAGCCCGATGCCTTAATCCCAATTCTTTAGGGATATTCAAGTCGTGAGATACCGGGAGAATACAACCGGCTGCTTCTATCCGTTTATGGCGGATAATCATGGCTCCGTCATGTAATGGACTGTTTTTGAAGAAAATATTTTCTATCAGTCGTTGGTTCACATTGGCGTTGATAATTTCTCCTGTACGGATGATGTCATTCAGAGGTACACTTTTTTCGATGACAATCAGTGCCCCCACCTTCCCTTTGCTCATGCTCATACAGGCAAGTACAATCGGCATAATATCCGCTTTTTCCGTCTTTTCCTGCTTGTTTCCCGTCAGGAAGCGGAAAAAACGTCCCAACTGTTTATGCGAGCCCAGTGTGACAAGGAACCGGCGTATATCATCCTGAAAAAGAATAATCAGGGCTAGGACACCTACACTGACCAATTTATCGAAGATAGACCCTAGCAGTTTCATTTCCAAAACCTGAGATACAATCAGCCAGATACCTATAAATACCAGGATACCGATGAAGATATTGATAGAACCCGAATCTTTCATCAGACGGTAAGTCTGATAAAGCAGATAGGCTACCAGCAGGATATCGATGAGGTCTTTTATACTAAAATCAATAAACATCTTTCTAGAATTAAAAATTGAAAATTAAGAATTAAAAGGCAGCGGAGTCTTTCATCTTCTGTACTATCTTCACGGTTTCTACAGCAGCTTTTACATCGTGCACTCTGAGAATATCCGCTCCTTTTAGTAGGGAAATGGTATCCAGCACTGTTGTTCCGTTCAAGGCATCATCAGGGGTTCCGCCTAGCAGCTTGTAAATCATTGATTTACGTGATATGCCGACCAGTAACGGTAGTTCGAACAGGCTGAATTCTTCCAAATGATTCATCAACTGGTAATTATGTTCCACTGTTTTTCCGAAACCGAAACCAGGATCCAGAATAATATCTTTTACTCCTAAGTCGCGTAATTTCTGTACTTTTTCCGAGAAATAGAGAAAGACTTCTTTCAACAGATTGTCATAATGCGGATTCATTTGCATATTTTGCGGCGTGCCTTGCATATGCATAATAATATAAGGTACTCCCAGCCTGGCAATCATGTCGAACATCTGCGGGTCCATTTCTCCGGCGGCAATGTCATTGATGATTGCCACTCCGTACTCCTCTACACACATCCGGGCTACATCCGCACGGAAAGTGTCCACGGACACCACACAACCGGGATGATAGCGATTGATGATTTCCAGTCCGGTACGCAGACGGCGCATCTCTTCCTCGGGGCTGATGTGCTCGGCATTGGAACGTGAGGAATAGGCACCTATATCAATGATGGAAGCTCCTTCTTCTATTATTTGGGAGGTACGGTTGATAATATCTTTTTCCGTTTGCTGCCGGCTGCCGGCATAGAAAGAATCGGGTGTAACATTCAGGATTCCCATTACTTGCGGATGGGAGAGATCCATCAGTTTCCCATTAACATTAATATATTTGACGGTTTTGGTTTCCATTGTTTACGGCTTGTCATTTAGGTCGTACAAAAGTACGCACAATTCTTGAGTTTTTGTTATTTCATGAACTATTTTTCAGTTATCTTTGTTGCAACTTAATTTAAAAGCAAAGCGAAAGATGGATATTTCAGCTTTATATAAGTGTTTTACGGAATGCGGCAAGGTAACTACCGACAGCCGTAACTGCCCTGAGGGCTCTATGTTCATAGCTCTGAAAGGGGAAACATTCAATGGAAATGCATACGCGCTTCAGGCGCTGGAAAAAGGTTGCCAGTATGCCGTAGTAGATGAAAAAGAATATGCCGCCGATGGGCATCCGCGTATCTTGTTAGTAGACGATTGCTTGAAAGCATTGCAGGAACTGGCTAATTATCACCGGCATAAAATGGGTACCCGAATCATCGGCATCACGGGAACCAATGGGAAGACTACTACCAAGGAATTGATAGCCTCAGTGCTGCAAAAAAGATATGAAGTGCTTTATACACAGGGTAACTTGAATAACCATATCGGTGTTCCTCTGACTTTGCTGAGGCTGACTCCCGAGCATGAACTGGCTGTCATCGAGATGGGAGCGAACCATCCGGGTGAAATCAAGGCACTGACCCGTATTGTAGAACCGGATTACGGTATGATCACTAATGTGGGTAAGGCGCATTTGGAAGGCTTCGGGTCTTTTGAAGGGGTCATCAAGACTAAAGGTGAGTTGTATGAGCATCTGCGTTACAATGGCAAGCATATTATTTTCATAGACAAGGACAATGAGTATCTCACAGCTATCTCTCAGGGTCTTACCCGTATTTGTTATGGTATGGAAGGAGGAGAGGGACTTTATATCAGCGGCAAGCTGGGCGCTTGTGCTCCGTTTCTTTCGTTTGAGTGGGAACACGAGGGACAGAAGTTCGAGGTGAATACCCACCTTATCGGCAGTTATAACATGAAGAATGCATTGGCCGCCATTACGGTGGGCCGGTTCTTCAGTGTACCGTCCCGGCAGATTTGTGAGGCACTGGAGGCGTATGTTCCTCATAATAACCGTTCGCAATTGACGGAAACCACGGATAATAAACTGATAGTTGATGCATACAATGCGAATCCTACCAGTATGATGGCGGCTTTGGAGAATTTCCGGTTGATGAATGTCGCTCATAAAATGGTTATTCTGGGTGATATGAAAGAACTGGGAGAAACCAGTCATGAGGAACATCAGAAGATTGCGGATTATCTGGATGAATGTAAATTTGACCGGGTACTTTTGGCAGGAGAGGAGTTTGGCAAAGTGATTCCGTCCTTTGAACATTTTAAAGATGTGGTTGCATTGAAAGAGTCGTTGGAAAGATATAAGCCGAAAGGATATTATATTCTGATTAAAGGTTCCAACAGTATGAAGTTGAGCCAGCTTCAGGAAATATTATAGTTAACCGGTTGGCAGTTTCATTCACAGTAGGAGGATGAATGTGTCAAAAGTCCAAAGTAACTATTAAATGTGCTGTTTGCACCTGTATAGGTATATTGTCCCACCTGGGTGGAACTGCCATTTCACAAAGGTGGCACTACGCTCTCACCTGGGTGAAATGCCCATTTCATCCGGGTGGGATTTCTATATATGCTGCATGGAAACATGAATGGCAAAGATCCTTTGGGGAATGATCCTTCATATAGTCTGCCTCTATGGTAAATGTAATCATAGAATCTTTCTTCTTTATTATTTCTCTGAATTTTTCTTTAAAATAGATATAATAATCGGTTTTGACCGTTTTCTGACTCCTTCCTGCCGAATTATTATCCCGTGTTATTACAGAAATCAGTTACTTTTGCAATGTTATCAATAGAATTGCTATGAGGAACTTATTTCTACTAATCGCATTATGCTGTGTGGCTTTTTCTGTTCGTGCCCAACGTCTGGTTGAAGTGGGGAAAGGCTTTAGCAGTACTTCGGTAAATACTACTGTATTCCGTAATAACTCCATTGTGACGCATGGAAACACACAATACATTTCTTATTATGACGCTGAAGGATGGCTGATGTTAGGCAAACGCCGTCTGGGCACTGGGGAATGGATTTTGCACCGTACCCAATACAAAGGACATGTAAAAGATGCACATAACATTATCAGTATGATGGTGGACGGCGACGGCTATCTTCATCTTTCTTTTGACCATCACGGACATAAACTGAACTATTGCCGCAGCATTGCCCCCGATACACTTGTTTTGGGAGATAAAGAGCCGATGATAGGCAACGAAGAAGAAGATGTGACCTATCCTGAATTTCATTTGTTGGCTGATGGCGGTTTGCTTTTTGTATATCGCTCGGGCGCTTCCGGAAGAGGAAATATGGTAATGAACCGATATGATGTGAAATCCCGTAAGTGGGAGCGTGTGCAGGATGTCCTTGTAGATGGAGAAAACGAGCGGAATGCCTATTGGCAGTTGTATGTGGACCAATCAGGAACCATCCATCTTTCCTGGGTGTGGCGTGAAACCTGGCATGTGGAAACCAACCATGACTTATGCTACGCCCGTTCTTTTGACGGAGGTAGAACCTGGTATAAGACCAACGGACAGAAGTATGAGCTTCCTATCCGCCTGGGCAATGCCGAATATGCCTGCCGTATTCCTCAGAATGCCGAACTGATAAACCAGACCAGTATGAGTACGGATGCCGGAGGTCATCCGTACATCGCTACCTACTGGCGCAATCCCGATAGTGATGTTCCCCAATACCGCATCGTTTGGCATGATGGCGTGAACTGGCACAACCGACAGGTTTCCGAACGCAAGACCCCTTTCTCGCTCAAAGGGGGAGGAACTAAGATGATTCCCATGTCCCGTCCCCGAATGGTGGTGGACAATGGAGAAGTGTACTATCTGTTCCGTGACCAGGAACGTGGAAGCAAAGTTTCCATGTACTATACCAAAGACATACAGTTTGGTGAATGGCACGTGAAAGACCTGACGGATTTTGCCGTAAATGCGTGGGAACCCAGTCATGACACGGAGTTATGGAAAATGAAGAAGCAACTTCATATTTATGTACAGGATACCCGACAGGGAGATGGCGAGAAGCAGGTGGAAACAGAACCGCAAATGGTTTATGTGTTGGAGTTGTAAATAATGTGCTGATTTGCCAATGACCATGCGGCATATAGCGCAAGCACATTAACACATTAGTAAATTGGCAAATTGATAAATTATTAATATGATGAACAAATTATTGAAACAAACCCTTGTTTGTGCAGGTACCTTGCTGCTTTCCATGCAGGTTGCCGCCAAACCTTCTTCCGAAGCCAAGGAAGTACGGGGGATTATAGACAAGGTAAACACTTATTGGCAAACGCATAACAAGCCCGAAGTCCGTTCGTTTTGGGACAATGCCGCTTACCACACCGGAAACATGGAGGCATACTTTCTGACCGGTAATGAAAACTACCGTGCATATTCTGAAACCTGGGCTATACACAATGAATGGAAGGGAGCCAAGGAAAAGGATAAGTCTAAATGGAAATACTCTTACGGTGAGAGTGATGAATATGTATTGTTCGGAGATTATCAGGTTTGTTTTCAGACATATATCGACCTTTATACTATTCTTCCGGACAACTATAAGATAGCCCGTGCCCGCGAAGTGATGGAGTATGAGATGAGTACACCCAATCATGATTACTGGTGGTGGAGCGACGGTCTGTATATGGTAATGCCTGTCATGACCAAACTGTATAAGGTGACGGGTAATCATCTCTATTTGGATAAATTGTATGAATATATTGTATATTCAGACAGTATCATGCTCGACCGGGAAACCGGCCTGTATTATCGGGATGCCAAATATGTTTATCCTAAACACAAGACTTCCAGCGGAAAGAAGGACTTTTGGGCACGTGGTGACGGATGGGTGCTTGCCGGACTGGCGAAGGTGTTGAAAGATCTTCCCGCTGATTACGAGCATCGTTCTTTTTTCGTAAACAAGTATGTGAAACTGGCCGAAGCAGTCGCAGCCATCCAGCAACCGGAAGGCTATTGGACCCGTAGCATGATGGATCCCACTCATGCTCCCGGACCGGAAACCAGCGGAACGGCTTTCTTTACTTACGGTTTCCTTTGGGGAATCAATAATGGCTATCTGGATGAGGCTGTGTACAAACCGGTGATAGATAAAGCATGGAACTATTTGACAAAGACTGCTTTGCAGAAGAATGGCAAGATTGGTTACGTACAGCCGATTGGTGAGAAGGCCATTCCGGGACAAGTAGTCGATGCTGATTCTGAAGCTAATTTCGGGGTAGGCGCTTTTCTGTTGGCTGCTTGTGAATATGTCCGTTATCTGGAAGCTCCTGAAAATCAGGATCGCGCCTACTGGTGCAATCTGCTTTATAAGATGGCAGCTCCCGTACTGAGCAATATGGCGGAAGGTAATCTGAAAAAGAATATGCTGGTAGAGGTGAGCCCTAATTGGGATGGACGTAACAAAGGGGTGACTTATATGGAAACCTTCGGACGCCTTATGGCAGGTGTCGCTCCCTGGCTGACACTTCCCGATGATGATACGGAAGAGGGACAGATGCGCAAGCAACTCCGTGAATGGGCATTGAAAAGCTATGCCAATGCGGTGGACCCTGCCAATCCCGACTATCTGTTGTGGAGAGGACACGGACAGGCCTTGGTGGATGCGGCATACGTGGCCGAAAGTTTTCTACGTGCTTACGACCAGCTTTGGATGCCTTTGGATGACACAACCAAGAAACGTTATTTTGAAGAATTTACCCAGTTGCGCCGTGTGGACCCGCCTTACACCAACTGGTTGCTGTTTTCTTCTACCATCGAGAGTTTCCTGGCAAAGGCAGGAGCGGAATGTGACGAATACCGTATCAATTCGGCTATCCGCAAGGTGGAGGAATGGTACACGGGAGATGGCTGGTATGCGGACGGTCCTTCTTTCGCTTTCGACTATTATAGCAGTTATGTCTTCCATCCCATGTATCTGGAAACGTTGCAGGGCATGAAGGATGCAGGGAAATACACTCGTATTCATTATAAAAAATATTATGACCGCGCCTTGAAACGTGCCAGGAAATTCAGCCTTGTACTGGAACGCTTGATTTCTCCTGAGGGTACTTTCCCGGTATTCGGCCGTTCCATTCCTTACCGTTTGGCCACTATGCAACCCTTGGCGCTGATGGCTTGGTATCAGCAGTTGCCCGAAGGGGTGAGCAACGGACAGGCGCGTGCCGCACTGACTTCTGTGATGCACCGGATGTATGACAACACCGAGAACTTCAATGAGGCGGGATTCCTGACCATCGGTTTTGCAGGCCGTCAGCCCAATGTGGCGGATTGGTACACCAATAACGGCAGTCTTTATATGACATCACTGGCATTCCTTCCGCTGGGGCTTCCTGCCGCACATCCGTTCTGGACAGATGCCGCACAACCTTGCACACAAGCCAAGGCATGGGGCGGACAGCCTTTCCCGAAAGACCATCACTGGAGTGATGATATACGCACTTGGGATTTATTCTGATTGCTTTTAAATCTGAACGCTGCAGATGATACGAAGTTGTTTTTATACTTATCCGTATCATCTGCGTTGTTCGTGTTTAAAAAATAAAAGCTTTGTGTCATCTGTATCTGAAAATGGCAAAAAGATAGTAGCTTTGCATCCATGAAAACAAAACTTCTCCCTATTCTGAGATATATAGTACTTGCATTGCTTCTTCTGTGCATTGTACTTTGTCGTTTTTTTCCCGTCATGGCCGAAGGGTATTCCTGTCATATCTATCCGTGGCTGTCGGCGGCATTGTCCGCTATAGCTTCTGTTTTCCCTTTTTCCTTAGAGGAGGTGCTGGTGGTTGTAATCATTTTATGGATGATTATTTATCCTTTTCTTAAACGCCGGAAGAAGAAAAGCTGGAGATTCATTGTGGGCAGGGAAGTGGAGTTGCTGGCATGGGTCTATATCTGGTTTTATCTGGGATGGGGCTTGAATTATTTCCGTTACGATATTTACCGGCGGATGGAGGTGGAGCCTGCCGGTTACGATGAACAGGCATTCCATCGTTTCCTTGTTTCCTATACAGATAGTCTGAATCAGTCCTATACGGCTGAGGTGAAAACGGACCTTGAAAGGATGCGGCAGGAGATAAAGGAGATTTACCGGCAGGTTCCGTCTATGTATGGTTTGGCTCTTCCCCGGGATTATCAGCATCCCAAGCAGGTGTGGTTTAATCCGCTTTATTCGGGTGTGGGGGTATTGGGATATATGGGACCTTTTTTTGCGGAGTCGCAATTGAATGAAGAATTGCTTCCTGTACAATTGCCATTTACGTATGCCCATGAACTGTCTCACCTGTTGGGGGTAAGTAATGAGGCGGAAGCGAATTATTGGGCTTACAGGGTTTGTCGCTCTTCAAAGCGGCCGGCGGTGCGTTATAGTGCCTATTTCGGTCTGTTACCCTATGTGCTGGTCAATGCATCTTCTGTGTTGACGGAAGAGGAATTCCGTGAATGGATTAAGACGATCCGTCCCGAAGTGGTGAAGGATTATGAATATAAACGTATGTATTGGAATGAGCGTTATAGTACCCTGTTGGGTGAAGTGCAGAATAAAATTTGTAACCTGTTTTTAAAGGGTAACAACATTCCTTCCGGCAGAAAGAATTATGCGGAAGTGATCGGGATACTGCTTTCTTTGGAAGAAAAATAGAAACAGAATGTTCAGGCTGGACTTGAATTCGATTGTGACAGTTATAACTTGATCCAAGAGTTCTACAACAAACGAGCTTTATATTGTTGCTCCACTGCTACCACTTTTCATCGGCATTTCAGCAGGAAGGGTGGTAGCAGTGGCAGCAGAAATATAAAACTCTAAAGAAGGGATATTCAGTAAATGTCTCTAAAAAATAAGATGGCATATGAAGATGATAGGG
>OHEI01000627.1_pt1 | contig 13588 bp, 9 predicted proteins | sample 1567241 | NCBI WGS metagenome assembly OHEI01 (sample SAMEA3879565, study PRJEB24766) | human gut metagenome | biome: human-associated habitat; feature: feces | place: USA | collected 1985/1987 | reverse complement strand
TCGCCCCCGGCCGACTCTGTATCATCTGTACCGTCATAGACATCTTCCGAAGAAGTATCGGCATCCTCGGAACTCCCCAGACTCTCTTCCAACGCTCCGTTATCTATCAATTCGTTTTTCACACGTTGTTCCAGTTCTGAAACGGGCATTTCCAACAACCGCACCTGCAGCACCTGCTGCGGGGACAGCGTCTGGACCTGCTGCATAGATTGAGACTGAACTAATTTCTGTGACATATATATACACGTTTAATGAGACGTTTTCCGTTGCAAAGTTAGCGTATGACCCGAAAAATGCCAAATATATTCAGACAAATGATTGGATTCCGCCCTCTCATTCCCTGACCAAAGCATAATCCAATTGCTTCTTTTCCAAATTGGCTTTCACAACTTTTACTTGTACCGTATCCCCCAGAGAATAACGATGATGGTACTTGCGTCCCCACAAGCAGTAGTTACGCTCGTCGAATTCATAATAATCGTCATCCAAATCACGCAAGGGTACCATACCTTCACATTTATTCTCATTGATTTCCACATACAGGCCGAACTCCGTCACACCGCTGACAGTTCCTTCAAACACTTGCCCCAACTTGTCGCTCATGAATTCCACCTGCTTATACTTGATACTGGCACGCTCGGCACTGGCTGCCAACTGCTCCATCGCGCTGCAATGTTCACACAACTCTTCATACTTGTCCTGGCTGGCACTGCGCCCTCCGTCAGCATACCGCGTCAGCAACCGATGTACCATCACGTCAGGATAACGGCGGATAGGGGAAGTAAAATGCGTATAGTAATCAAAAGCCAACCCGTAATGCCCGATATTATGCGTACTATAACGTGCCTTCATCATGGCCCGCAACGAAACGGTTTCTATCAGATTTTGCTCTTTCTTCCCCTGAATGTCGGTCAATAGCTTGTTCAATCCTTTGGCCACCTCTTCCTTAGACCCTGTCGGTTTCAGTTTATAGCCGAATTTCACAATAAACTCACTCAGATTAATCAGTTTGTCCTGATCCGGCAAATCATGTACACGGTAGGGCAGCGTCTTGGGCTTTTTATTTTTAGGCTGCTTCCCCACGCTCTCGGCTACTGTACGATTGGCCAACAACATAAACTCTTCCACCAATTTATTCGCATCTTTCGCCACCTTGAAATACACTCCTATCGGCTTGCCCTTATCGTCTATGTCAAAACGTACCTCACTACGGTCGAAATTGATGGAGCCATGCTCAAAGCGCCGGGCACGAAGTTGTTTGGCCAAGCGGTTCAATGTAATCAATTCCGTGGCAAAATGTTCGGCCGGCAACACATCCGGCCCGTTAAAGTTCGGATCTGCCTCATGGTCGCCCGGCATCTTATAGTCTTCAGGCGAAGCTTCTTTATGGTCTTCCAACACCTTCTGTACTTCTTCATACGTAAAACGGCGGTCACTCTTAATGACAGTATGAGCCAGATGCCAGTCTTTGACTACAGCCTTGTCGTCCAATTTAAACACGACGCTATAAGTCAACTTCTCTTCATTCGGACGTAAAGAACAGATGAAATTGCACAAACGTTCAGGCAGCATCGGAATCGTCCGGTCTACCAAATACACGCTGGTGGCACGCTTCACAGCTTCTTTGTCTATAACGCTCCCCTCTTTTACATAATGCGAGACATCTGCGATATGTACTCCTACCTCCCACAATCCGTCGTCCGTTTTACGAATGGAAATCGCATCGTCGAAATCCTTAGCATCCCTCGGGTCGATGGTAAAAGTCGTCACCTCACGCAGGTCCTCACGCAGCCCGATTTCTTCGGCAGTGATGCCCGGGTCAATCTTCTCAGCCTCATCTTCCACAGACTTGGGATAAGCATAAGGTAAGCCGTATTCGGCCAAAATGGAGTGCATTTCCGTGGTATTGTCTCCACTCTGCCCCAATATATCCACGACCTTACCTATCGGATTCTTGGCATGTTCGGGCCATTCGGTAATCTTCACCACAGCCTTATCTCCGCTTTTACCACCTTTCAACGCTTTTTTAGGAATAAATATGTCGTTGGCCAACGTACGGTCTTCGGTGAGCAGGAAAGCAAAATCCTTACGCACTTCCAACTTTCCGACAAACGACTTGTCGTTCCTTTCGAGAATCTCGACCACTTGTGCCTCGCGTACATGATGCTTCCTGCGGGCTAACAAAGTCACTTTCACCTTGTCTCCTCCCATGGCGTGCAAAGAGTTCCGTTCGGCCACAAGGACAGGCTCTCCTCCATCCAACGGGGTCACGGTGTTTTTACCGTTCGCTTTGCGATTGAATATGGCTTCAAACACTTGCCCCGTGGTATTCAAGCGAAAATGCAGCTTCTCTGTTTCTTTTATATAATCATCCATCGCCAAATCTTCCAACAAGTCCATACAAAGCAACTTGGCAGGATGCGTGTCCAGTTTCAAGTCTCTGAATATACGTTTAATGTCGTAAACCTCGGCGGGATTATTTTGAAAAAGTTCCATTAACATTTTCGCCAGTTCTTTTTTCTTCAGGCGCTTGCCGCCCTTCTTTCCTGTTTTTCCCATAAATTTGATATTTTAGAGGTTTGTTATCTGTAATCTTTCTGCAAGTTAAGCATATTTATTCATTCCGCTCCTCTTTTATCTCTTATTTTTTCTGAAAATGCTTATCTTTGTTCTTTCTTTTTCATAAGCCAACAGACCAATGAAACTAACCGAACGGGAAAAAGCCATCTATCAAGTTACATGGGCAGGAAGTTTTGTCAACTTTCTGTTAGTCGTATTCAAGTTCATAGCCGGAATTCTGGGGCACAGCGCGGCCATGATAGCCGATGCCGTGCATTCTTTATCTGATTTTGCAACCGACATCGTCGTGCTCATCTTCACACGTATTTCCAATAAACCGCAAGATAAAAATCACGATTACGGCCATGGCAAATATGAGACGTTAGCCACGGCAATAATCGGTATTGTACTTTTTGCCGTAGGCGCAGGCATTTGTTGGAACGGACTGCGAGCCATCCAAACCGTATGGCAAGGAGGCCGTCTTCCTGTCCCGGGCATGCTTGCTTTCGCAGGAGCCATCATCTCCATCGTCTCCAAAGAACTGATATACCGTTACACCATTCACGTGGGACGCAAAATCAATTCCAACGCAGTCATAGCCAACGCCTGGCATCACCGTAGCGATGCTTTCTCTTCCATTGGAACAGCCATGGGCATCGGAGGGGCCATAGCCCTGGGCGAATCATGGAGCGTGCTCGACCCCATGGCTGCTGTAATCGTGAGTTTCTTCATCATGAAGGTGTCCGTCCAACTCTTGAAACCGTGCGTGGACGAGCTGACTGAAAAATCATTGCCGGACGAAATAGAAAAGGAAATCTGCCTCATTGCGGAGAACACACCGGGAGTATCGGCCATACACAATTTGCGCACACGCCGCATCGGCAACCACTATGCCATAGAGATGCACGTCCGGATGGACGGGCATTTGACTTTGTATGAAGCACACGCCAAGGCATCGGTCATAGAAAACAAATTGAAAGAGAAATACGGAAATGAAACCCATGTGGGCATCCATGTGGAGCCTGTGAAGGATGCCGACGGAACTTACAGGAAATAAAACAAATAGAACAAACGCGTATGAAAATATTAGTAACAGGAGCAAGCGGCTTCATCGGTAGTTTTATCGTTGAAAAGGGACTGACGGAAGGACACGTGATATGGGCAGGCATGCGCGCCACCAGTAGCCGGAACTATCTTCAGGACTCCCGAATCCGTTTCGTCGAATTAGACATGGAACATCCTGAAATCCTACGCCCCCAACTGGCGGCATGCAAAGCCGAATTCGGAGGTTGGGATGTCATCGTACATGCAGCCGGAGCCACCAAATGTATCCGACGTGAAGACTTTTTCCGCACCAATACGGAGGGAACACGTCATTTTGTCGATGCGCTCCGCGAACTGGACATGGTGCCCGGGCGTTTTATTTTCATCAGTTCCCTCAGCGTGTTCGGTGCCATACGCGAACAGGCAGTACGTCACGCCACTTCGGACAATCCCAGGATATATGCCCCGATACGGGAAAATGATACGCCACGCCCCAACACGGCATACGGGGAAAGCAAACTGGAAGCCGAACGTTATCTCAAGTCTTTGAAAGATTTTCCCTACGTCATTCTCCGCCCCACCGGTGTGTACGGGCCACGTGAAAAAGACTACTTCGTCATGGCGCAAAGTATCAAACAGCACGTAGACTTCAGCGTAGGATACCGTCCGCAGGAAATCACATTCGTTTACGTGAAAGACCTTGTACAAGCCGTTTTCTCTGCCATGGTAAAAGATGTCATCGGGCGCGAATTTTTCATCAGCGACGGAAACGTATACCACAGTACGGAATTCAGCGACTTGATACGCACGGAGCTTGGACATCCGTTCATGCTCCGCATCAAGGCTCCGGTATGGTTCCTTCGTTTCGTATGTGCCATAAATGGCAGCTTCAGCACATGGCGGGGCCGCACCACCACCCTTAACCGCGACAAATTCCACATTCTATGCCAACGCAACTGGCAATGCGACATCCAACCGGCCGTGGAAGAGTTGGATTTCCGTCCCGAATACCCTTTGGCACGAGGAGTCAAAGAAACGATGGACTGGTATAAAAAGGAGGGATGGCTATGAGAATTTCCGTCCAATGGCTTACCGGAAACGACAATAAGCCCAAAGGCTTATGGCCGATTGAATGGTTGGCCATAACTTACAGCATCCTCACGACCTTGGCCATGTTCGTGCTTTGGCCGGACATGGACCACCCTCGGGACATGTTGGCCGACCGTCTGTACATCTTTCTCGGTACAATCTTATTGTGGAGAATCTATCTCTTTTGGCCGCGCAGACTTATGACTTTCATCCGCATCACAGCACAGATGGCTTTGCTCAGCTACTGGTATCCGGACACTTACGAGTTCAACCGGACGTTTCCCAATTTGGACCACATATTCGCCCGATGGGATGCAGTGCTTTTCAGTTGCCAACCCTCATTGGAGTTCAGCCGCCTTTGCCCATGGCCTTGGTTTTCCGAAGCCGTAAATATGGGTTATTTCTCTTATTATCCCATGATTGTGGCCGTCATGGTTTTCTTCTTTCTCTGTCGCAATAACCATTACGAGAAAGCCTCATTCACTGTCATGTGCTCCTTTTTCATCTTTTACCTCATCTATATATTCCTCCCCGTTGCCGGCCCCCAGTTCTATTTTCAGGCCATAACCCCGGAATGTGCCGAAAGCGGGATATTCCCGTCTTTAGGTACCTACTTCAGCCATCGTACCGACATGCTCCCATCACCGGGCTATGCCGACGGTTTTTTCTGTCATTTAGTCGAATGGGCGCAGGATTCCGGCGAACGCCCGACAGCCGCTTTTCCTTCCTCACATATCGGCATTACTTTTATCCTGCTCTATCTGGTCCGTCCGCAAAGCAAACGTTTCCTCTTCATATTATCACCTTTCGCCCTCCTTTTGACACTGGCCACAGTCTATATCCAGGCACATTACTTAGTGGATGCCATTGCCGGAATATTAGCCTCCTATCCGGTTTTCTGCCTAAGCAAATGGGCATACCAAAAGACAAGCCTTATCCTTAGGCATGAAACCTGAACAAAAGCCCCCGCAAAAGGCTTGCAAACGTAGCCTCTTGCGGGGACTCCACCTTTGCCACACGACAAAGGACACCTTATCAAAATTTCACCGAAACTTTCTTTCCATTATAAGACACGGCCTTTTGCCGCCCGTCGGGAAGCAACACCGTAAACTTACGGGATTGCAACATGCCTTTGTATTCGCCTTTGCGTGCTCCCAGAGTCAGACGACGCGAGGAATCATCCCAGGCCATGGGAATCTCTGTATAAGCTCCTTTCTCGTAATTGTAATTGTCGAACTCGTCCTCGTAAAGCACAAAACTGCCGTCAGCACCCGGGTAAACACGGAGAGTCAGGTTATCCCACGGCTTCTCCGTGGCATATTGCACGTCGGGTCCGAGAGGCACGATACTACCTGCTTTAATATATAAAGGTATGATGTCGAGCGTCGTGGCACGTGTCACGGTGCGCCCTCCCTCCATTTTCTCATTTGTCCAAAAGTCATACCATGCAGTCCCTGCCGGAAGATAGACCTCTGCGGACTTCTGTTGCATGAAATCCACGTGTACCCTTTCATCAGCCTTCCCCGCATTGTCGCGGTTCCAACCGCTTTCCTCGTCCACTTTCACCACTTTTTCGGGAGTGTACTGAGCCTCAAGTACGGGTGCCACGAGGAAAGCCTTGCCGAACATATACTCATCATTCATATTCCACACCTTTTTGTCTCTCGGGAAGTCCATGACCAAAGCGCGCATGAACGTAGATTGCCGGTGCGTGACCTCCCAAGACGTAGAATAAATGTAAGGCAACAACGAGTAACGCAAACGAATCATCTTCTCAATGGCATCGTACACGGGTTCGCCCTTCTTTCCGAACTGGTATATTTCACGGGGTGTATCCGCTCCGTGGGAACGCATCATCGGAGTAAAGGCACCAAATTGCAGCCAACGCACGTACAACTCCTGATAAAGAGGATTCTTAGGAGCCGTCCCGTCAAAGAAACCACCGATGTCGTTGTTCCAATGGGGCATGCCGCAAAGCGAGAAATTCAAGCCGGCCGGCACCTGTTTACGCAAGGTCTCCCATGATGAGCCCACGTCGCCGCTCCACACATTAGCCCCGTAACGCTGCTGCCCCAAAAAGCCCGAACGGGTCAGGATGAACACGCGTTTGTCCGACGACACGGCACGCTGATGGTCGTACACTCCACCAACGGACATGAGCGGATAGGCATTACGTACTTTCCGGAAAGACCCCATATAGGTCTTCGTGTCCATATCTTCGGGCTTGAAATCCAGATGATCCGGTTCGGTAGAATCCATCCACCATGCATCCATGCCAAGCTTGAAGATTCCCTCGTTCAGGTATTTCCAATAGATGTCACGGGCTTCGGGAGAATAAGCGTCATACACCCGCACACCGGAAGGATATTCCATATTAGGCGGCCAACTTTCCGTCCCTGATGCAGGCCATGTCCGGAAATCGTACAGCAATCCTTTATCAGCCAACTCCCGGTAAGGCTTTGTAGCCGGACCGAACGATGACCAGATGGAAATCGCCATGTGCGCGTTCATCGCATGCACGTCATCTATCATTTTCCGGGGATTATTGAATTGAGGGTTCTGAAAGTCCATGGCATTCCACAAATAGTTGTGTCCCCAATATTGCCAGTCTTGTATGATGCCATCGAGAGGCACGCCTAATTCACGGTATTTGCGCACGACTCCCACGGTTTCCCCTTGGCTCTTATAACGCTCCTTGCTCTGCCAGTAACCATAAGTCCAAAGTGGGAACATCGGCACTTCACCTGTAAGATGCCGAACCTGCGCCACTACGCCGTCGGCATCCCCGCCGTACATGAAATAATAGTCCATGCAATCACCCACCTCCGAACGGAAAGATGTTTCCGAGGCATTGTCGGTAAAGAGCGTAGGTGAATAATTGTCCCAGAAAAGCCCGTATCCTTTGGTAGACTGGATGAAAGGGCTGACATCCTCCACGTTGCCCTGCACAAGATTCTTCACTTGCCCTCTTTGCGACATCTTCCCGTTCTGCAACTGTCCTAAGCCGTAAATGGCCTCGTCAGTCTCCAATTTGAAAGCCTGGTATACATTATAAGTCGCATCACCGGCATCGTCAAAAGGAGTGAAGGGTTTCTCCGCCGGCTTCTCGGCAAGCAAGTGCCTGCCATCGGCTGTCTCATAGGAAAGCGCACCGGTGGACGTGTCCAAGCTCACTTGGAGTTCCTTGGTACCCATCACGATGGCACCGTCCTTGGTGCCGACTTTGAAACCCACCTTTTCGGGCAAAGCCACCACCGACAGGCTTTCTTTCTTGAAACTCTCGCCATGGGGCGACTTGACCACTCTCACCATAGAGGGCGTAAAAAACTGTACCTCCACATCCACGGCATCCACTGTGGCTTTAATGCCGTAATCAGTACGTTGGTAATCCTGCGCAGTCACGAAGGCCGCACAAGATAGCCCGCAAAAAAGCAAAACTGTCCTTTTCATCTTGTCTATTGTTTTATAGTTTCACGATGCAAAATTATATTCCGACCCATGTTCCCAAGCCATCCTCCCGTTGAAATTCATGATAACCATGTTGAATCCTTCACCGACATGCTACATCAGGAAAAACCTATGTTACATGGCAACAAACGAACAACGGGGAAAAATAGTCTTTTACAAAAAAAGCACACGGGAAACCGACTTTGGAAAAGTTCACCTATCCGGCCTCCCGTGCGCATTTACTTTCTTTTTTATCGTTTACGACTTCAGCTGAAACGCCAAAAATCCCAATTCATAAGGTTCTTGCCGGCACCGCCCTTAAAGAGGAATACCAAGTCATGTACGCCTTTAGCTCCCTTCACGCGGCATTCCATTTCTTTATACGCCTGCATGCCTCCGGTGGCTTTCACCTCCAACGTTCCCACCAACGGCCCGTCGACACTGTCCAAATGTATTTCGACGGTACAACCTTGTTCCGAAGCGATGCAAGCACGGAAACGTTTGGCACCACGCTTCCCGAAGTCCACCCCACGTACAATCAACGAGTCGCCATCGTCCACCGCCGTCACATAAATGCCGCCGCCCGGCATCTTCTCCGTCTTCAGGCCGTAGCCCCAAGCCATCGTCTCGGCTTCCACACGGCGGTATGGGTTGAAAAGTTCAACCTGTTCCACTTTCACATCCTTGAAATAAGGCACTTCCTGAATCGTGCCGTCTGCATTATAATGCATTTCAGCCACAGATACGGAACGGCGTTCGTGATGTTCCTCCATTTCCAGGCGCAAGAGGTCGTAATTCTGTCCGAACACATAAGTCTTCCCCTTGTAGTCCACAATGCCCGGATGGTTACCGCGCGTGCGTTCGGTAGGACGCATGATGTATCCTTTCACGTCCCACGGACCGGTGGGCGAATCACTCATGGCATAACCGATACCTTCGGGACAGCAGGTGGAAGCAAAGGCCAAGTAATAATGGCCGTCGCGCTTGTAAAACCATGGCCCTTCCTGATAAGTCTTCAATTTGCCGATTTTCACGATATCGCCCGAGGTAGAAATCATATCTTCGTTGAGCTTCACGTAATAAAGATTGGGGTTACCCCAATACATGTAAGCCTGACCGTCATCGTCGATATATACCGTGGGGTCGATGTCGTCCCAATGCTCCTTTTGCCATACCAACGGCTTGCCGATAGGGTCTTTAAAAGGCCCGTAAGGCGAGTCGGATACCAACACGCCGATGCCATTGCCGTGAAGCGGACAGTACATGTAGAACTTGCCGTTCCGCTCTACCACTTGTGCAGCCCAGGCTCCGTTGTCACGCTTGCGCCATGCAAAATCCTTCGTGGAAGCCACCGGGCCATGGTCGGTCCAGTTCACCATGTCGGTAGACGTATAAAGCTGCCAGTCAAGCATCTTGAAACCGTAACCCTGCGCGTCGTCTTCGTCATGCCCCGTATAAAGGAACACGGTGTCGTTATGTAACATGGGCGCGGGGTCGGCCGTGTACTTGGTCTGGATAATGGGATCTTGTGCGTAAAGCACGGTTTGCCCTGCACATGCCAACAATGCGGCGAGGGCAGAGGTCATAAGTGAATGTTTCATTTTACCAATCTATTATTTAAAGGTTATTATTTTATAGCCCCAAAAACCATCCTCAGGATTCGGACGACCGGAAGAAAAGCCTCAACGTTTCAGCCAAGTAGGCACGGGCGTTCATCCATGTATGTCCCCCGTCCGTGATACACGTCCGGCAGGAAATACCTTTCTCCCGAAAATAATCAAGGTGCCTCATCACATCGGCATAGAGGAAATCCCCGCGCCCGACACCGAACCATTTCACCCGGTAGAGGGAATCCATACGTGCGGGCTCCTCCATAAGCCGCCCGAAATGACGGTCCATCACCTGCGGAGTAAGATAGGCACTATAAGAAGCCACATGGGCGAACAATTCAGGATGGGAAAAGGCTGCAAACAGAGCCTGCCCGCCGCCACGCGAGAACCCGCCGACCGCACGGGACTCACGCGAAAGTTCCGTACGGAACTCCGACTCCACATAGGGTATCACGGCTTCCGTTAGTTCGCGGGCAAAGGTGGCATACATTTCGGCAGCCTCAGGCGATGAGGGCATAGGCGTACCGTGGGACGGCATATAACCGTACGGCATGACCACGAGCATCGGCTCGGCCTCTCCGTATCGGTCGTGCCGCTCACGAGATAAAGCACGGGATAACGCCGACCGGCCTCCCGGTCATAGCCCGGAGGGGTATACACCAACATCGTACGGTCGGTCTGCAAGACCTCGGAATAATAACTGCAATAGCGTACCTGTCCCCTCGGAACATCTTTATGGCGTGCATAGAGGGCTGCCGTGTCCGGCATCTCCAACAAGCTGGCCTTGAAACGTTCGTTGGGAAAGGCCAGGGGGTTGCTCGGGTCGGAAACCTCCACCCCGTCGATGCGGAATGAGTAAGGATAAATGTCGGGACGGCCTATCTTTACCGTCACGCTCCACACCCCGTCAGTTCCTTTCCGCATCGGGCATGTACCGTCCATAAACTGCCCCGAAAGCTCCACCCGTGAAGCAGAAGGGACACTGACCGAAAAAGTCACTTCCCCTCCGGTACCCACACGGGGCGACACGACCGGGTTGTTCCACGGATTCCCTTGTGCCCTCGCCAAGGCCGGCCAACCTAAGGCGAAGCATAAAACCATCATGCTCAAGAACGTCATCATTCTCCTACCGATTTACCATCATCAGGCCTCCGTTGCACGGAATCGTTACTTTCACGGTCTGTTTCTTCCCTAACTTCACCGACTTCACTTCGCCCTGCAACTTATTGTCATCGGCATATACCTGCAATTCCGTACCGGAAGCCCACATCGGCAGGCTGATTTCCGTCTTCAGCGTTTCCTGCTGCGCGTTCACTCCCGCCACATACCATTTATCGCCGTGACGACGTGCCAGAATGACGTATTTCCCGGGGTAACCATCGATGAAACGGACATCATCCCACGTCGTAGGCACTTGCTTCATGAAGTCTATCGCCCAAGCCGGAGCGTCCGTCAGATTGTTGGGGGCGAGGGCAAAATGTTGCACGGGCGACTGGAACAATACGGCCGTAGCCAACGCATAGACATCGGACGTCACCCGGCGGCTGCCGCGCGGTTCATTCTTCGCATTGTAATACTTGTTCAGCGCACTGCCACCGAAGTCCATACTGCCCACCGTGTTCCGGATGAAAGGATGCAGGCAGGCATTGAAAGCCTCGGCATCGCAACTTTTCTGCGAGAAGTTCAGGTTCTCACTGGCCAATACCGCCTCGCTGGCCACGAAATTGGGATACATCCGCTCCCAACCACGCGGAAGGGTGCAACCGTGGTAAATCACCATCAAACCGTAATCGTTGGCATCAGCCAAGATGTCTTCGTAAAGCTGCATGGTCTGTTGCTTGTCGCTCCCGATGAAGTCCACCTTGATACCCCGGATGCCGGTTTCCTTCATCCATTTCATCTCCCGGCGGCGGACTATCATGTTGTCCATGCGGCCACGCGGCCCTTGGGGCGCATCGTTCCAATAACCGTTGGAATTGTACCACAAATACAGGCCGACCCCCTTGCCTGCGGCGTAACGGGCCAGTTCTGCCGTCCGTTCGTATCCCACGCGCGAATCCCACCAGGCATCCACGAGCACGCTCTCGTAACCCATGTCTGCCGCAAAATCCACATAACGCTTCTGTTCGTCATAGTTCATGCTGTTGTCGCCTGCGATAATCCAACTCCACGTGCCGCGACCGTAGACATACCGGCGCGAAGGCTCATAGAGAGGCTCTACCACGTCGTATGGTATGGTGGTCTCCACAATCGGTGCCAACGTCTGCCCCACGGTAACCGTGCGCCAAGGCGTTTCGCCCGGCAAGGCGATACCGGGGCAGGCCGTCCCGTTACCGTTATATTCCCCCTCCTGAGGAAAACCGATGGTGTAAAGGCCGCCGTCCTTTCCCATCAAGCGGCTTGCGCAATAACGGCTGTCCACTCCTGTCTCGGAAATCAGCACCCAGCCCTTATTCCCCGTACGGAACAGGCAGGGAAACGTGTAACCGTTACCCCAACCGTTCTTTCCCATCTCACCGTCTGCGGTGTACGATGTCTCATAACTCGGGCTGGTTCGCGCAAATCCTCCCATCGGCCCCGCCTGCGGACAGAGGAATGTCGTGGTACCCTGAGGAAGCACGAAGCCCGTCGTCTCCTCCTTGACCACACAGCACAAGGTATTCCCCTGTGGATACATCTTATATTTAAAGGCCACATCATGGTCGGACACATGGAACACGACATCGAAAATGTGCTTGCCGTCCTTATAAAAAGGGCAAACCGCTTTCGTAGCCCGCACGTCTACCTTGCTGCGTTTTATAGTAGGCAATTCATAGTGGCCGGACACCGGCGAGGAAGAAAAAGAAGATTCCTGCAAGGTCATCCCTTGTGAGAAATCACCGATATTCGTCAGCAATCCCAAAGGAGATTGTTCCAAGAACACGGTCTCACCGCAAACGACACGGTAAGTAGGGCGGCCACCGTCATCGGCCACCGTCACCTGCAACTTTTTATCAGGACTTGAAAACTGTATGGTGGCCGCATCTGCCACCCCAAACGCACAAAACGCACATGCGAGCAAGAAGTATTTCTTCATGGATTATTGATTAATTATTTGATTGTTCCTGCCGCAAAATTACGAATAAAAACAAGATTTCTCTTTCGCCTATGTTACATTTATTTTGTTTTTTGTATCATTTTCAAGGCATACAGCCTGAATCCGGCCAAAAAAACGAAAAATCCGGCATTACGGACAGCCGCACAAGCCAACACTTACGTGCGGACAGGATGTCAGGAAAAGAAATGAAAATGCCGGCAAAAAGACAGCAACCGCCTCTTTTACACCATAGCCCCAAAAACGGAAACTCCTGCCATGGGAAGCCAAACGTTAACAAAAAGCCATGCAGCAAGGGCATCTTTTGCTCCTATGCGGCATTTCCCGGAATCGCTTTCAGCCGAATAAAAATTCATTCGGCTGAAAGCGATTTTCCAATGTCCGCAGAACTTGCGAGCGACCTGTACCAAAAGACGGAAAAACGACTTCTTACCGTGGAGAAGAGATGCTGAAAACCCTGTTTTTCCACGTAGATGAAAGCCCGAGAGCCTCAAAAAGGAAAAACAAAACGAAAGCGGAAACGCCCGACGGAAAGACATATAAAAAAAGCCATGCGGAAAGACATGGCATATCCTCTATCGAAAAGAAAGCTCCAAAAACAAAAGGCAGCATTCTGTCAGATTCCCGATGCACGAGAATCCATTATTCGCGACCGCTCCCGTCCCGGCTTGCAAATACGCCATTCTCGTCAGCCAGAAAATGACTATTTGTCATTTTGGAAGCTATGCCACAAATTGCCCTCGGG